>ERZ1292623.523-Hain-H51-01um-R1-523-length-41543-cov-11_pt1 | contig 41543 bp, 38 predicted proteins | sample MGYA00564398_ERZ1292623 | MGnify/ENA primary metagenome ERZ1292623 (study PRJEB36523, sample SAMEA6512633) | groundwater metagenome | collected 2019-01-07 | study: AquaDiva: Metagenomics assemblies of 32 groundwater samples
GAGGTTTTTTAAAAACAAAAGACATTGTGGATTCAAAACCTCTCCCAGAGGTTTTTTAAAAACAAAAGACATTGTGGATTCAAAACCTCTCCCAGAGGTTTTGAATTTCAACACTCGCCCTTCTGACAGATTCATTTATTCTGAATCTACCAGATGTTACATTTTCAATCATGTCTTTGAATATAATGCTTGTTTCTTGCGGATTTGGGTCCAACCAAGCTCTACCAATTATAGCAGAATCATAAAAAATACCTTTGTATGCATCTGTTTGTTTTTCGGCAAGTAATTCTCTTTTTACTGGTGGTAAATCAAAATATTTACTAAACAATAAAGATGCATCATTGCTAATTAAGTATCCCATTATTTTAATAACATTATTTACATTTGGTGAACTCTTTAAAGCAGATATTCCGTTCATATTTGCAAATGTTTTATTTATTTTATTATCTCTTATTTGTGGTAATTTTGCGACATCAAAATTAAGATTAGGATTTTTTTCTCTTATTTCAATTAATTCACTTGAAAAACCTAAATAAAACGCAAGGTTGCCAGCCAAAAATTCTTTTAAAGAATTATCCATTGACCTATTCCATGTATACATTTCCTTTGATGGATTTGAAAATTCCGTATAAAATCTAATGGCTGATTCTGTTGCTGGTATGACTGTTCCTTTTCTTTCATCTAACATACTTTGAATTTTATCAATATTTCTAATTGTTATTGAATTGCCGGATTGCATAATGAGTGCAGAAATAATTTCTTTGGCATTTTTAATATTATCAAACTCGCCAAATGCAATCGTTTCTTTTTTTAAATTTTGCGCATTATCCTTTTCTGTTATTTTTTTAACTATAGAATAAATTTCATCCCAATATGCCGGCGGTTTAACTATTCCTGCATTTGATAATATATCTCTATTCCAATACATAACTAAAGGGTCAATTGTGAGTGGAAATGCTATGATACTGTCTTTTGTCAAAAAAATTTCGGCTCCTTCTATAAAATTGTCTCTAAAATCTCTTTCGGAAAAACTTGAAAATGGAATGCTAAATATTTTATTTTCGTATTTTAAAATTTTATCCTGTGAAAGAATAATCGCGTCCGGTCCAACACCAGAAGCAAGTGCTTCTATTAATTCACTGTCAAAATTGTCTTTTTTGATTTGTTTGTAATTTATTTTAAATGAAGTCAGCTTGTTTGACCCAATTTCACCTGAAATTTTATTAAATGTACTGATGTCCATTGTTCCCCATAAAGATATCTGCGGTATGGCATCGCTTGAATTTGATTTTTGTATCGCAAAAAGAATAACTCCCAAAAGAGCGAGGGCGGAAAAAATAAAAATTGTTATTGTTTGGAAATTTTTCATTTATCTAACAAAAATATTACTTGCCCCGTAAAATTTTACCCCGTGAAATTTGAAAAACATTTCTCTAGGACGAAAAGTATTTTACTGGGGTAGATAAAAAAGCTCCCACGAACACGAACACGAAAGCGAACACATTATGGATTCAAAATCTCGTTAAGAGATTTTGAATTATGGATAAAAAAGCTCCCACGAACACGAACACGAAAGCGAACACATTATGGATTCAAAATCTCGTTAAGAGATTTTGAATTATGGATAAAAAAGCTCCCCCGGAGCTTTTTTATTTAAAATAAACCCATAATGATATTCCCCAACAAAAATTTTCTTTTCAATCAAAAAACCACTTTTTTCTAAAAGTTTTTTTGCTTCTTCTTCTGGTACAAAACTTTCTTTTGATGGACCAATGCCACCAAAAGAATCACTCCAGTCAATAAAAAATAATTTTCCGTTTGATTTTAATATTCTAAAAATTTCTTTTAAAAAATCATCTTTTTTTTCTATTTGAAAAAATAGGTTGGAGACAATAACAGCATCAACTGATTCATTTCCCAAACGAGTACCATTTTCTTTTTCTGCATCACCCCAAATTATTTCTATATTAAAAATATTTCTTTTCCTGGATTCATTTTTTATCTTTGATAATAAATCTTTTTGAATGTCAATCGCATAAATAATCCCCTTTTCTCCAACTTCTTTCGCGGCGGCAAAACTATTAAAACCAGAGCCAGCTCCAACATCAGCCACCTTCATTCCGGGACTTAAATTAAATTGTTTTATGTTGTTCTGTGGGTCTATAAACATTTTAAACTAATCTCAAATCTAAAATCTAAAATCTAAAATCTGAAATCTCAAATCTGAAAAATTATTCTTAAAATTATTTAACAGGGTGAACTTAAATTATATAACAAAAATCTTAATTTAGTTTTAAAAGTGGGGAAAAGATTACAAGCAGATTAAGGATACAATACTATCCCCATCTCTAAGTTTCATTATTCTAACTCCCTGTGTCTGCCTGCCCAATGTTGGTATTTCTTCAATATCTATTCTTATAACCTGCCCTTTTTTTGATATTGATATTATTTCTTCTTCCACATCAGTAACAAGTTTTGACGACATTAATTCACCTGTTTTTGGGGTTATTTTCGCTGTTTTTATACCACTTCCTCCTCTTTTTTGAACTTTATACTCTTTTAGTGGTGTTTTCTTGCCATAGCCATTTTTTGTTATAACAAGCAATTGAATATCTTTAAGGTCTTTCTTCGCAATATCAATACCAACAACTTCATCTTGTTTACCTAATTTAATTGCGCGAACCCCAGCTGCAGTTCTCCCCATAGCCCTTATGTCAATCTCCTTGAAGTGTATGGATTGTCCTTTTTTTGTTACCACAACAACAGTGTCTCCTTTTTCAACAAAAGATGCGGAGACAAGCTCGTCATCTTTTGAAAGATTTATTGCAATAATTCCACTTCTGCGAACATCAGAAAAATTCTTGGCCAGTGTCTTTTTTACAACACCGCTTTTTGTGAGCATCAAAAGAGACAATCCTTCTTTTTCTTTTCCTGCCGTCGTCGGCAATATGGATGTTATTTTTTCATCTTCTCCGAGAGAAATATAATTCATTATTGATTTTCCTCTTGTAGCCCTTCTTCCTTCTGGCAAATCATACATTTTTATCTGGTACACTTTACCTTTGTCTGTAAAAAATAATAAATCACTATGAGTGGATGCTGTTAAAAATTTTGTTACAAAATCCTCTTCCTTGGTATTTATATCAACAACTCCAACACCTCCTCTTTTTTGTGTTTTAAATTCTGTTGGGTCCGTCCTCTTTATATAACCGCCAGCAGTGAAAACCAAGACCTCTTCTTTGTTTGGAATCATATCTTCAACAGATATATCTTTAATTCTGTTTGCAAAAACTTTTGTTTTTCTTTCATCGCCATATTTTTCTTTTATTTCCTTCATCTCATCCTTAATGATTGAAAGTATTTTGTGTGGTGAAGCAAGAATGGATTTTAATTCTTTTATCAGATTTCTTTTTTCCTCCAATTCGTCTTCCAGTTTTTTTCTTTCCAATCCTGCCAATTTCTGCAATTTCATTTCAAGAATTGCGGTTGCTTGAAGTGGAGAAAATTTAAATTCTTTTATAAGATTCGTGTGTGCGGTTTGCGCATCTTTTGATGCCTTTATCAATTTTATTATTTTATCAATATAATCCAAGGCCTTTTTAAGACCTATCAAAATGTGCTCTCTCGCCTCTGTCTTTTTTAAATCAAATTCCGTTCTTCTCTTTATCACAATAATTCTATGAGAAACAAATTCTTCTAAAATTGTTTTTAAAGATAAGGTTTGTGGAACACCGTCAACAAGACCAACCATATTCACATGGAAAGTGTCTTCAAGTTGAGTGTGTTTATACAATGAATTTAATATTTTATTTGGCTGTGCACCGGACTTGAGTTCTATTACAACTCTTATATCTTTCGTTGATTCGTCACGGATGCCTCTTATTCCTTCTATCTTTTTGTCTCTGACTAAATCAGCTACTTTTTGTATAAGTTCCGCTTTATTAACTCTGTAGGGAATTGACGATATCACTATTTGAAACTGTCCTGGTTTTTCTTCAAATATTTCTGCCTCACCTCTAACTAAAATTCCCCCTCTTCCATTTACATATGCGTGTAATATATCCTGTCTTCCAAAAATTATCCCGCCGGTTGGAAAATCCGGACCCTTTACAAATTTAGCCAATTCTTCGGTTGTCGCATTTTTATTATCAATAAGATGAACAGTGGCATCAATAATTTCTTTTATATTATGTGGAGGTATGTTTGTTGCCATACCAACAGCAATACCAAGTGTTCCATTTAAAATAAGATTTGGAACTGCAGATGGAAGTATTACAGGTTCTTTCCTTGTGTTTTCATAGTTTGGTTTAAAATCTACAGTATCTTTTTCCAAGTCCTTTATCATTTCTCCCGCAAGCTTTGACATTTTTGCTTCTGTATATCTTTGAGCGGCGGCGGGGTCACCATCAATCGAATTGTGAACAAAAACTCCCGCGGCTAGAGCAAAATTATGGCTTTTTTCTATTGTTATATCATATACATCTTCCTTTTGTTTTAAGAATTTTATTTCTATAACTTTGTGGTTTTTATTTAAAGCATCAAGCAAGATTTTCTCGTCATTATTATAATATTTTTGTATGCCGGTTTGCCAAGAAGTCGCACAACCGTATCTGTAAATCATATCCCGTTTTTGTTTATATAAATCCTGATTTAAAATTTTATGTTCTTTCAAAACTTCTCGGCATATTTTAAGAAACTTAACCTTGCCGGTATTGTTAGTAATTCTTTTTTTGTTCGCGCTAACGATTTTTTCGTGAAACAGTTTTTGATAAACTGGATCTTGCCATAGTTTTTTTAGTGTTTCTGTCGCTCGTTTAGAAAATTCGATTCTTTTTTCTGGATGGTTTTGAATATATTTTTTATTGGCCACGCTCAAAAATTTACTCATTTTTTCTCTATATTCAGAATTTTGCCAATTTTTAAAATTTCGTTCAGAAATTCTTTTTGCGTATTCTGCCCTATTAATTGGATTAGACCAAAATTTCTTCCTTCCTTCAGCAATTTTTTCCCTATATTCTTTCTTTTTATGCAAATTGGCGGTCTGTTCATAATGAATGCGCCAGTGTTCGCCCCAATCCATTCTTTGTATATTATCAGGATTATTATTGAGTTTGTTGAAATCTAAATGATGCCTTACCCGACCTTCTCTTTTTGAATATTTCTTAGCGGTTAAGTTGTAGTTATCAGCTAAATGGTGCGCGGGTATCCATTCGTCAATTTTATTTTGATATATTAAAATATAACCATCACGATTCAGATAATCAGTTTTTTCCGATAATTTTTCATATAAAGGCATTAATGATTCGCCAAATTTTAAATCTTTTGCTTTTTTATAAACACTATCCTTCATCATGAATAAATGATTGGGAGTACATTTGATTTCTTCTCCATTGTCCAATATAATTTTCATAATTTCAGTATTTTTTCTAGTTACTCTGGGGTTTTTAATTTCGGCAATCGAAATTAATCCAGTTGGATTGACTGTGTATGTATAATTCTTTTTCCCCTTTTTATACTCTTTAATTAAATCTTCAAAGCTTAAACTGCGGCCATCAGCCAGTTTGACTTTTGTGTCCTTTGTAAAACAGCCAAAGTTTCCCTGTCCAATAACAAGTGGATACCTCATTGAAAAATCTTGAGCAAGTTTAACCATCGCATCATAAACAGAAGCGTCTCCGTGTGGGTGATATTTTCCGAGAACTTCACCAATTATAGCTGCCGACTTTCTCGTTTTTGCGGAAGCGTTTAATCCCATATCGTGCATAGCATACAAAATCCTTCTGTGAACAGGTTTCATCCCGTCCCTTATATCGGGTAATGCTCTACTCGTTATAACAGACATCGCATAATCCAAATAGGAAGTTCTCATTTCAGAACTTATGTCCTGATCTATGATATTCTTATCAATTTTTTTTTCTTCAATTATTTTTTTGTTTTCTTTTTCTTTTGCCATATAAACTTAAATTAAAAAATTAAATATCTCAGTCCGAGGCTAACCCGCCTTAGGCGGAAAAAATTAAAAACACAAATGTAAAAATTTAAACATTGTTCTCATTCTTTTTCGTTTTTGTGTTTTGCTTTGCATTTTTTATTTTCCTGCCTACCGCAGGCAGGGATTTTTCAATTTTGATTTTACCTACTCTGGACTTACCGAATTCGTCGAAGTGGTAGTTGCTGTTATTTGTGATGAACTTGTTGAATTAATCAAGGTTGTTGAATTTTTTAAGTTTCCAAACTTTTCTGGAGTACTTTCAAATATTTGTGCAAAATCTTTTTTTATTTTTGAAAATGGGGAAGTTAAATCTGAATTTTTATTTGTTACCTTTTGCGAATTTCCAACCACCGCATTATTGGAATTTAAATTAAAAACAGAAAGCCAAACTATAAGTATAATAATTGTTATCCCTGCCGAGATTCCAAAAGCAATTTTTTTTCTTGTTTGAACTGGCTTTTGTTGAAGTTTTTGTATTTTATCAAAAATCATTTTATTTTTGTGCTAAAACAATTATTTCTCCGTCTTTGTCCGCTAAATCTTTCGGTTTTATGGTAAGTTTTTCAAGTGGCTGAATATTTTTTATTCCTTCTTCACTAAGAAACATTTTTAACATCGGGTCTTTTTCATCAAAATAGTGCATTGGAATTATTATTTTCGGTTGTAATTTAACAGCAAGTTTGTATGCCTCATTCGGATTCAAAACACCCTTGTCGCCTATCGGAACAAAAAGTATGTCTATGTCATCCATATCCTCTTTTATTTCCTGCGACAATTCATTTGTACCGAGCGCACCAAGAAAACATATATTCATACCCTCTATTTTCAAAAAATAAATTGTGTTTATTTTATTTTTACCTCCATAAGACGATTCTGATAAAAATCCTTTTATAAAAATATTTTTTATTTCATATTCTCCTGGACCATTTATAACAAATAATTTTTTGTCTCCACCGGATAAAGTTTCTGCCCCATCTAAATCTTTGTGTTTTAAACTAATCAACACAATATCAGCCCCAAATCTTGACGATTTGAGTTCTGATTCTTTTGATGGCGGATTGAATGCCACAACCACATCACCAAACTGCATTTTAAAAAATTCAAAACCGTGATATGTGATAACCATAATATGTTCATTAAAACACCAAATCACGAAAACATAAAAACACGGCAAAAATAAAAACTTGATTTTATGATTTTGTGTTTTTGTGACTCCTGATTTGTTTATATTATATCAAAAACCACCCTAATTTTCAAGGAACTTTTACCCAATTGTTCACTTTACAAATTGTTGTAAAATCAAGCTAATAAATATATTTGAGTTTATTTATTTTGTGTTTTTCAAATGTTTCTGCGTAGTGCATATTTCCGTCTCTGTCAGATAAATAAAAAAGATAGTTTGTTTTTACAGGCGATATGGCAGCTTCTATTGAACTAATTCCAGGATTTGATATCGGCCCGAAAGGAAGTCCTTTATATTTATATGTATTGTACGGAGAATCAATAGAAAGGTCTTCTTTTGTTAATTCATAAGTATTTTTACCTATTATATATGGAAAAACCGCATCAACCTGTAACGGCATACCTATTTTTATTCTTTGCCATAAAATTCCAGAAATAATTTTTTTTGTTTCAAATATTCTAGCTTCTTCTTCCAGGATAGAAGCCATAATTATTATTTCTTCGAGAGATTTGTCGGACCTTTCTATTTTGCTGTATATGTCCCCAACTTTTTTAATAAAATTATTTTTCATTGCATCAATAATTTGTTCGGGTGTTATATTCGGCAGAAAAAAATATGTATCGGGGAAAAGATATCCTTCCACCGGCACCGCGAGTTTTAAAAATTTTTCAGAATTAAAAATACTTATTTTCTTGCTAAATATTTCAGCCATTTCAAATGTTGTGGCGCCTTCCGGTATAGTAATCGAGATTGGCGTTAAACCATACTCTCCATTTATTATTCGGCTCGCAACAGTAAAAACATTTCTTCTTTTGCTAAAAAAATAATCGCCAAATTTAGCTTCTTTGTCTCCACCGACAGCCCTTACAAAAACCCTGAATAAGAATGGTGATTTTATAACATTTCTTTCACTTAAAATTTGGGATATTTTATTCAACGAAGCACCTTCGTCTATACGAACAATCGTTCCAACTGGAAAATTAAACGGGGAAGATAAAAAGAAAAAATAAAAAGCGACAAGTATCAAAATAGCACTGATTATCGTGCTTATAATCTCATAATCTCTTATATTTGACTTCCCAAAAAAGTTTTCAATGATTCTTTTTATTTTTTCCATAGTTCTAAATCGGCAAGTTCATTGGTGGTTCTGAACGATTTGATTCAATTCTCTTAAATGTTGGGGTTTGGACAACTTGTCCCGGAAAATGAAATATTGTTGCCAATTCCTCCGAGCTTAAAACAAAGGCCTTTTTCTTATACGGCGGATGAAAATAAGATCTTCTTCTATAAGAATCAAAAAGTTCTTTTCTTACTTTATTTTGTCTTATTTCTTTAAAATCTTGCCATGGATAATTAAAAATTGTTAAACCGCCGGTTGGTACAATTCCGTTTAAATTTGCAGAACTATATTGTTTAAATGTTCCTGTAAGTCCAGTTATGTTTATCGGTTTAAATTTATCGGACTCTGCAAGATAAATCCCTCTTATGCCACAATCAAAACCTGGTTTTGCAATAGCGTTTTGTATTGCAGAAATGACATCGTTTTCTTCTTTTGTAAGATTAGGGTGTTTTTCGGAAACTGAAGCTTTCGTTTTTGGGTCGCGTTTCATTAAATCATTGATTAAATCTTCCGCTTCCCCTCTCCAATCCGTTTTTTTGAACCATGAACCTTTTTTTGTTTTTTCTTTTTTGTTCGCGCGAATCAAAATCTGTATCCAAATATATTCTTTTTGACCGACAGAACCCAAAAATTCTATTGTCGGTGTAATTGGGTCAATTTTTTGTTCTTCTTTCGGGTCTTTATCCAAACCATAATCAATATATGTTTTTATTGGGTATGGGTCAGCTTTTGTAAGTTTAAACTCACACCCCCACAGAGAAAAAGATTCTTTGGAGTATCTTAAAAAATTAGTGTAATCTTCAACCTCTTGTACTTTAGATTGCGGGTATTGTGAATAAATTTGGGACTCAATTAAATCCACAAAATTTTTTCTTGTCCAAATAAAAAAATGAAAATTCCCTTCAATTGAGACCAATTCCAAAGAAAACCAAGGTCTAACTTTGCCTTTCATATATTTGTCTATAAAATTTCCATCTCCTCCTGTTTGATTTAGTGTATTTAAAACTAATTCCATCGCCAATGGAGATTTGAATTGTTCTTTCGGTAATTCTATTTCAAGAAGTATATATTCTTGTTTAGATAAAAAATCCGCTCTCACATAGGCCAACCACATATTCCAAAAAATTATTACAAGAAACAATACTCCCCATGTTGGTGATAATAATACAATAACATTGATGACTCTTGGTAATAAATCAGTAAAAAATTCCACTATTACTAAATACAACATAACTTATATAATATAATAAAAAAAAAATTTGTGATAGGGGTTAAAAACCTCTGGAAGAGGTTTTTAACCTCTAATGTTTTTGTTTTTCGAAAATCTCTAACTTTAAAACCTCTTACTTAAAAAAACCCCGGAGAGGGGTCTTTTAAAGATACTTTTTCAAACCTGCTCTCAGCAGATTTGAAGTTAGATTAAAATATATTTCCCATCTTTTGTTTTCTTAAAACATTTTGGATCTTGCAAATTAACAATGATTGTATTTTCTTTCACATATCTTTCCTTCAAAACATTTTCTATAATTTCATCTTTTGTCATCGGACCATTTTGCTCCAACATTTGGTGAATAACATCTTTTACAACGCCAACCATATAGCCCCATTCTTTTAATGCGTACAATCCTCTGCCAACAAGTACAAACCTTGGGTCTTTTATTAATTCATTATGACAAGTGGCAATATGCGCTTTTTTATTAAATATTTCGCCTATTTTTCTTGTTACTTCAGCAAAATGCATTGGTGAACCGTGTTGTCTTATTATCAAATAAGCATAGTCCCTCATTCCTTTTGCATTTATATTTGAAGATGATGACAAACCCCATTCTCCTAATTGATTTTTTCCTATGTTTTTAGAAATCATCAACCATCTTTTTAGTGTTTCATTGTCTGAAACATATTTTTTAGGAATATCACTCACAAGTTTTGAAAAAGATTTTAATATTTGTTCTTCAGAAATAAGATCATCTTCTGAAATTTCGTCACGAAGTTTTAACAAAGCGCCGTGAACCTTATCAGCCAAATATTTATCAATATACCATCTTGGACTAAAATGTTCGTCCTCTTTTTCTTTTGTAAATTCATCTCCCAAAACTAACAAAAGATGAATATGATTTCTTTCATCTTCTTTTGTTGAAAGATACTCAAAAAGATGACCTTCGTGTACTACACCACCGAGTGAATCAATTGCGGACAAAAGTTCATCAAAAATTTTTCTTTCTTTTTCAATCAGACCCGATTGTTTAATCTTATTCAAAGCGTAGTTTTCTATTTGTCTTACTCTTTCTCTCGTTATTCCATAATTTTGTCCTATCGCTTCCAATGTCATTCTTTTTGAATCTGAACCCAATCCGTAGCGACTAATAACAACAGTGCTGGCGCGTTCTGGTAGCGTTTCCATCAATTTTTTTGTTATTTGCTTCGGTTTTATTTGTAATACATTCATATTTTTTAATTTACGCACTTATAAAATTATTATTGTTTTTAAAGATATCACAAAAATATCCTACTGTCAAACTATTAAAATGATGTCTGTTTTTCTCTGTTTAGTAATAAAATCTGTCTTTATAGAATACATATAGACAAATATCATGTCAATTATGTTAAATTGTAACAATATTTACAAGCTTGTCTTTTATATATATAGTTTTTTTTATTTTTTTATCTCCCACCCATCTTAAAACCGCCTCCAAAGAAATGGCCTTGTCCTTTATTTCATTTTCACTAAGATTGCTGGCTACAATAAATTTATCTCTGATTTTTCCATCTACCTGAACAACAATAGTAAAATTTTCATTTTCTTTTATTTCATCATATTCAGGCCACTTGCTTTTATGAATAGATTCTTTTTCCCCTGTTTCTGACCACAATTCCTCTGTCACATGTGGCGCAAACGGCGAAAGAATTTTTAGAAATTTTTTATAACTATCTTTGCTAATTTTATTTTCATCATAAACAAAATTTAAAAACATCATCATTGAACTTATCGCCGTATTAAATTTCATATTTTCAATATCTTCACCAACTTTCTTTATTGTTTTGTTTAAAAAATTATTTACACTTTCATTTTCACTATCAACTATTTTTTCGGAAAGACCATAAACTTTTTCAACAAATCTTCTCGTTCCAACAACTCCGTCAGAATTCCAACTTGTTTGCTGGTCAAACGGTCCTAAAAACATTTCATACAATCTAAATGAGTCGGCTCCAAATCTTTCAATTATGTCATCGGGATTAATGACATTTCCTCTGGACTTTGACATCTTTTCTCCTCCGTCTCCAAGAATCATTCCGTGGGAAGTTCTCTTTATGTATGGTTCGTCTGTTGGAACCAAACCAATATCAAAAAGAAACTTATGCCAAAAACGAGAGTAAAGCAAGTGAAGTGTCGTGTGTTCCATTCCTCCGTTATACCAATCAACGGGAGTCCAATATTTTAATTTCTTTTCATCAGCAAAAACTTTATCATTTTCTGGGTCAGTATATCTCAACCAATACCAAGAAGAACCAGCCCAGTTCGGCATTGTATCTGTTTCTCTTTTTGCCGGGCCACCACATTTTGGACATTTAACATTTACCCATTTTTCAACTGAAGCAAGCGGTGATTCTCCAGAATCAGTCGGTTCATACTTTTTTACATCAGGAAGCTCAAGCGGGAGATTTTCATCAACAACCCATCCTGGATTTAACAACTCACCTTCGTTAAATTCTTGGTTTTGAATTTTGGATTTTGAATTTGGAACTTGTTTGTGATTTGGAATTTGTAATTTGGAATTTTCCACTCGTTTTTTGCACTCGTTGCAAAAAACGAGTGGAATAGGTTCTCCCCAATATCTCTGTCTTGAAAATATCCAATCCCTCAAACTATAAACTGTCTTCAATTCCCCACCAACAAATTTAGTAATTTCCTTTATTGCTTCATTACTTTCCATTCCATCAAATTTTCCTGAATTAATTAATTTCCCATAACCTGTGTATAAATTTTCATTGCTTTCAATAACTTTTATTATTTCAATTTTATCTGCGTCTATCTGCGTTTTTTTATCTGCGTTCATCTGCGATGTAAAGGCATAATCGCGTTCATCGTGTGCCGGCACAGCCATTATTGCACCAGTCCCGTATCCGGCTAAAACATAATCAGCTATGAAAATTGGAATTTCTTTTTTGTTTACGGGGTTTGTGGCTTTTATTCCCTTTAATTCAACACCCGTTTTTTGTTTGCCTTCAGCTGTTCTGTCTATATCTTTCTTTTTTGCAGTTTCAGAAATATATTTTTCAACTTCTTTTATATTTTCTATTTCTTTATTTTCAATAAATTTTCTAATCAATTCATGTTCTGGTGCTAAAACTAAATACGTCGCACCAAAAAGTGTGTCCGGTCTTGTCGTAAAAACATTTACTTTCGTAAATGTCGCGGATGAACGCAGATTGGATGCAGATTCACGCAGATTTGTTACTTCAATTTTGTCAGCTTTAATTGTTTTCCCAAGAAAATCCAATCTTTTTTTATTTTTATCTACTATACCCAAACTTAAATAATTATTGCCAGATGTATAATCCCAGAATGTCTCGCTCTCCCCTTTTTTGAATATCTCCTCACCAAAAACTTCTTCTGCAATTGCATGAGCTTTATAACTGAAACTATATTTTTTATTTTCAAAAGTTATATCATCTTCTTCTATTTTCAAATTTGTATCCTTTTCTTTCACTAAAATAAAAGAGTTACTATTTAAATCATCGGCCAAAACATACCCACCGCTTAAAAAGAGTTTCAGATAAAAAGAACCGTCATCTAGTTTGAACTTAATTAATTCTTTTATAGAAAATTCTCTTCCTTCTATTTTTAATTTTGAATCAATATTTACATTTTCTCTAAACTCTTGAACATTCGTAATTAAAACAATCTTTCCATCTGCGTTTATCTGCAGTTTTTTATCTGCAATAATCTGCGAAGTTACAAGCGCGAATGAAATGAGTGCGCCGTGACTTTTTCCTATCCAATTTCTTTGTTGAATTTTTATTTTTTCCAAAAATTCTGTCTTGTCCAAATCATCATATAATCTTTCGGCATATTTTGTGATTGCCAACATCCATTGTTCCTTTTCTCTTTTTTCAACTTGTCCTCCACACCTTTCACAAACACCATTAACAACTTCTTCATTTGCTAAACCAATCTTACAACTCAAACACCAATTAATCGGCATTCTTTTTTTGTATGCCAATCCATGTTTAAAAAACTGCAAAAATATCCACTGAGTCCATTTGTAATATTCAGGACTTGAAGTATTAATTTCACGAGACCAATCAAATGAAAATCCAAGTGATTTTAATTGTTTTCTAAAATTATTTGTATTTTTTTTAGTTATTATTTTAGGATTTACTCCTGTCTTAATCGCATAATTTTCCGTTGGTAAACCAAACGCATCCCAACCTATTGGATATAAAACATTAAGTCCTTCCATCCTTTTTTTTCTTGCGACAATATCAAGTGCTGTATAACTTCTAACATGGCCAACATGTAATCCTTCTCCTGATGCATATGGGAACTCTACAAGACAATAATATTTTTGTTTGCTTTTGTCTTCTTTTGTATTATAAATTCCTTCTTTTTCCCATTTTTTCTGGAATTTTTGTTCAATTTTAAAATGGTCGTATTTTTTCATTCTTGTAATTATACATTATCAAAATGTTTTTAAAAATCATATGGTTTGTATTTTAAAAAAAACATGATAAATTATAGATTACCCTAACGGGAGTTCATTTCAAGATAAAAAGAGCCGAACATCTCCCGGTTCTTAATTGGAGAGAGATCAAAAACGCGATAGGTAAAATTAAAAGCACAGACATCTCATGATGTCTGTGCGATTTTTTTATAATAAATCAAATTTAAAGTGGCTTTGGATATGGTGGATATAAATCTTTGTCTATCGTTCTTTCAAAACAGGTTCGCCCTTCCTTATGATCCCAGGACTCATTTACTCCTCCACCTGGATACGGACGTGACGAAACTGCTACGTCTTTTCCACCATAATAATTCATCGTAGGCATAATTATTCCGCCGTTAGAATATTCTACCCAACCTTGAGGTATTGGTAATGAAAACGTCGCACAAAGCTCAAATTTAAGTTTATCTTTTACAGAATATTCATATGTATTTCCTTTTTCAAACTCTGGGTCAACTGGCAATGAATATCCGGATATGGGATTAGAAAGGTCAGAAAGTTTTTCGGGTAATTTTTCTTTTTGTTGCCAATAATTTATTACTTGATATTGAATACTTTGTAAATCACCCATTCGCATATCATCTAATCTAAGCAATCTTTGTTTTGCTGGACTGCCCATAATCATAAAACTGAAAACAACTGCTCCAATTACAAGAACGGCTCCAATCACACCAAAAATCAAACTGATTTTAGATTTAGACGAAGAATCTTTTTCTCTAAGTAAAAAGATGTAATAAGCACCAACCAAGACCGCGACTACAAGTGTAATTATTACTTTCAAAATAAATCGTGTGGTTATCTCACCGGAAATAAAATATCTTATGAGTGTAACTAAATCCACCATAATAACTATCGTGGAAAGAAATAATATAATATACGTCACCCATTTTTTTATAACCTCATCCGCGTGACCTATAATTCCTTTTGCATATTTTCTCCAAAAATAAGAAACAACAATAAAAACTGGAAAAAATATAATAAGTGTTGCTAATGCTATACGAATGCCTTCATATTCATATAAAGAATACCCATACTGGTAACTCGCATTCAAAACATCTGGAAATCGTTTGTTAAGCGTTTCAAAAACCAGATTTAGAAATGATGTAACAGAAGTTATTAATGTTATTAATATTCCCAAGCACAAAAAGAAAAAACCTACGCTTAATTTTGGTTTATTTGATTCCATAATATTTATATTGTAGCAGAAAAGACATAAAACCACGAGGACATAAAACCACGAAAACAAAAAAATAATTAAAAAACTAATTTTGACAAAAAATAAAACATATTTCCACATCTACGCTATAGCGTAGATGTGGAAACTTCCAGCGGTTTCACCGCTGGAAGTTTAAAATTGTAGACATTCTTTATTTATCTTAAAAACCACTTTCTAATTCGCGCGAATTAGAAAGTGGTTTTCTTGTTTTGTTGTTTTCTTGTTTTTTTTGCTTTTTTGCTTTCTTGTTTTTTATCTGCGAACATCTGCGGGTTTTTATCTGCGCCTGCCCCGTAGGAAGCTTGCTTTTCTTCGGGGTTCATCTGCGATTCAAATCTTGAATTCCACAACGTCTCCGTCTTTTATGATATATCCCTTCCCCTCCGTTCTAACCAAACCCTTTGCTTTCGCATTTGAATGAGAACCAGCATCAACCAAGTCCTTCCAATTTATAATTTCCGCGCGAATAAATTTTTCTTTAAAATCAGTATGGATAGCCATCCCGGCTTCTGGAGCGCTTGAATTTCTTTTAATCGTCCACGCTCTTGTTTCATCTTCGCCTGTTGTCAAAAATGTTATCAAATCCAAAGCTAAATAACCCTTTTTTATAAGCTCATTCGTTCCATCATCAAAAACATTTAATTCCTTTCTAAATTCTTTTGCATCTTCAACACTTAAATCCTTCAATTCATTTTCAATCCCAGCATCAACAATAACAAACTCCGAACAAGTATCTTTAAAAAATTTCATCAACTTTTTATATCTCTCGTCTTTTATTTCACACACATCTTTGCAACCGCTTTTTTTATTTAAAACGTATATTATTTTTTTTGATGTTAGAAGATTTAAACTTTTTAAAACTTCTTTCTCTTCTTTTTCTAATTCCAGCGTTGATGCGAGTTTTCCTTCATTCAAAATTTTATACGCTTTTTTGAAAACCCTCTCTTCAAAAATTGCTTTCTTGTCTCCCTTTTTAACATCTTTTGCAATAGTATTTATTCTTTTTGAAACGACTTGAAAATCCGACATTATCAATTCCAAATTTATTATTTCAATATCTTTGAGCGGATCTATTTCATTATGAACGTGCGTTATGTTTTTATCCTCGAATATTCTCACAACTTCTGCAATTGCATCCGTTTCCCTTATGTTTGCTAAAAATTGATTTCCAAGCCCTTCACCCTCCGATGCTCCTTTTACAAGACCTGCAATATCAACAAATTCCACAACGGCTGGAATTTTCTTTTTTGAATTTGAAAATTTATTTAATATCTCAACTCGTTCGTCTGGCACAGGAACAATCCCCACGGATTGGTCAATTGTGCAGAAAGGATAATTCTCCGCCGGAACAGACTTTTTCGTCAGCGCATTAAATAGTGTGCTTTTTCCTACATTGGGCAAGCCCACAATTGCGATTGATAAACTCATAGAATCAATTAATCAAGAAGAAATAAAAGCAATAGAGCATAAACGACCTTATTCAGATTAAACAAAAAACAGGAGAAAGTAAAATTATTTTTTATTTAAATTTTTACATTCTCTAATTCCATTGGATTAGAGAATGAAAAACAACAAAATTAAACTATCCCCTTATTCCGTTGGATTTGGGGATAGATTAAATTAAATAAAAAGCTCAATTTCCCAATTGAATTTTTTTAAACCTGTTATTTTTTTATTAGGTCTACAAAAAATACATATCCTGTCCGTAGCCACCAGTACCAAGATATTCCGCCTCGCCTTTCAAAATAGATTCGTATGGTTTGCAAGCAAAACATCCTTTTTCTCCACGAGGACAATTAAAAGTTTCTTTTTCTCTGGCTTCTTTAACTTTCAAAGCAACAGCGAGTACTTTTTCTTTAGCTTCATTAATGTCGGGTAATATCATCTTCGTAGGTTTATCATCTTTATTCAAATACCAATATGATGCTCCGGAAATTTTTCTTTTTTGTAAAGTATTCAAAAGTAAGAGATAAATCGGGAGTTGGAGAGAATCCTCGGCTTCATCATTTTTACCAGTTTTAAAATCAAGAATACGAACGCTATCATCTTCTTTAATGTATTCCAACCAATCAATAAGTCCACATAATATTATGTTTTCGTCTTCAGAAAGATAAAAATTGGGTGGCATATTATTGTGTCCACATTTTATCTTTACAGTTTTATTTGCAATCGGTCCAGGGTTTTTTATAACTCGTTTTATCATTTCAACACCTCGTTTTTTAAATTCATTTTCTTCATCGTCATTCTTAAATCCTCCTTTTCTCCCAGATACTTGTAACCAAGCGTCTTCAAAATCATCTAAAAGATCTCGTTTCATTCTTTCTTCAACGGGGATATTTTTTAATAATTCAAGTGTTGTATGAACCGCCTGACCAAGAGAAAGATATGGACTGACAATATTTATTTTTCTTCCTGTTTTAGGGTCTTTATAAACATTATGTAAATAATAAGTTCGTGGACATTTTAGAAAATCTCCCATAGAAGAATGCGATACCCATATAGATTTATACTTATCAGGTGCCATTATTTTAAATTGTTATTTACATTTTACCACTTTCGAAGAAAATTTAATAATTGTTTTTTTGCTTTATTTTTAAAATTCCCCCAAACAACCATTCAATTGAATAAGATAAAGCATCAGGCGTGAAAATCCATACAATCATTCAATTGAATAAGAGAATCAAATTAAGAAACAGAAAGGGACAAAAAAATCTGTAAAAAATAATCGGTAAAAAAAATGCAAACTATAAACCAGAAATTATGTTTGAAATAAAATTGGGTAGCGATTTGGACAAAGAATAATAAACGAGCGGGCCTCTTTGGTCGGCTGACAAAATTTCAACAGCTTCCAAAAGTTTAATATGTTTAGACGTTGCTTGCATAGAAAGTTTTAATTCCTCGGCTATATCACCCACCGATGATTCGCCCTCTTTTTTAATAACTGAAATAATTGCCAACCGACGATAATTTGCGAGTGCTTTGATTGACCTTTCTAATTTTTTAAATTGTTTTGCTTCAATCATTTTTTATATTTTTAATTTTTAATTTTTAATTTTTAATTTTTAATTTTTAATTTTTCAAAAATATCTTTTCTAATTAATTTTAAAATATTTTTACTAAATATATTATATATCCCAAAAATCCATTATACAACCATTCAATTGAATAAGATAAAGCATCAGGCGTGAAAATCCATACAATCATTCAATTGAATAAGATAATAGAAAATCAGCTATCTCCGACAGTAGAAAAATAGATCGTTTCTGTATATAACCATTCAATTGAATTAGAGAATGGAAAAACAGATAAAATTTTATACTGTAATAAAAAAACCCGCTTCTACGAAGCGGGTTTTGGCACAAGGCCGAGAGTCATAAATTAATGTCTGAGGTTTTACTATTATTCTTTAAAATTTTTAATTAAACCAAGTGCCAAATCAATGGCACCTTTTCTGTGATCATCAAGTGCGCGAAGAAAATTGTCTGCTCTTTTGTATCCGTCTATATCACCATGGTCAAAACATGTAACTCCAAACAAAAACGACGGGGCCAATAGATTACCCATTATTGTCCATTCTGTATAAGGAACTTCCATTTTACGATCACCGTGTATATCAAAAATCCGATTTTCATGGTCACTCTCAATAAAAGGGTCACCTTCATTAAACTGTTTTGATATGGTGTCAAAACCTTTTTTGGTTTTTACAAGAAATTCCTCAAAATACCATCTTTTTATCTTCTCTAGAACAATTACCTTAGATTCTGGTTTGAGATTTCTAACAATGTAACCAGTTTGCCTTGGAGTAAGGTATACCATATTGTTTGGAAAGCTAATCTCGTTTAAAGATACACAAAATTTGATATTAAGCCAAATATCATCAAAACTAAGAATGGCAAATTCATTAATCCAAATTTCTGTGTTTGCTTTTTCTGAATTTTGAGAAATCTTTTTAATAACTTCCACACCGCTTTTTTCATTTAAACAGATGTGTGGTTGAAAATAGCTTTCTTTTGCTACCAAAAGAGAAATCACTCCCAGATTTAAATCGACTTTTAAATCTGAATCTTCTCCCAATTTTACAAGTACACTTTTTCTTTCTTCCATCGAAATACTCCTTTTTTTGTTTATATTTTATTGAACTTTTCGTTGTGTATAATACAGGAATATATTGTTTTGTCAATTCCAGCACTTATTTTTTATAAAAAATAAGTGCTGGGTTAAAATATTAAACATTCATCCCAGCCACAAAACCAGTGGTCCAACAAAGTTGAAGAGAGAAACCGCCAGATGGACGATTGATGTTGAGTAAGTCACCTGTGATATAAAGATTTGGATGAAGGCGCGAACGCATTGTTCTCATATCAATTTCCGTCAACAATACTCCCCCGTCCGAAACAACCGCCCTATCAAAACCCATCAAACCAGTAACAGTGAGTGGCATGGCCTTGAGTAAATCAACAATTTTTTTGCGTTCTTCTTTTTCCACACTATGCACTTTCTTTTCAAGGTCTAAATTTAATTTGGGAAGTAATAATTCAAGAGCCAGTGCTAAACCGTGTGGTGCAATTTCTGGCAAAACATTTTTAAGTGTCTTATTTTTATTTTTATTAAAAGTCCTAACGATTTCTTTTTCAAGCGCACCAAGGTCGGTGTGAGGATATGTATCAATTTTTGCTGTCACAACTCCCGCCTTAAGTAAATCTCTGACCTGACGAGAACTATTTAAAATAAGAGGCCCCGATAAACCAAAGTGAGTAAAAAGAATTTTTCCCGTTTTGCTAAATTTTTTCACACCATCAAGAAAAAATGTAATTTTCATAAATGACAAAGTCACGCCGGAAAGGTTCTTAACCCATTTTTCACGCACTGCGAGAGGAACAATGTCGGGCGATGCTTCTTTTATCTTATGCCCAAGCGATTTGAGCCAAGAAAAACCATCTCCTGTTGCGCCCAATTCCGGATGTGAAAAACCGCCGGTTGCCAAAACTAAAGATTTACAAAAATATTTTTCTTTACCAACAACCACACCGGTTATTTTTTCGTTTTCTTTAAAAATTTTATTAACCCCGTGTCCACATCTAACAACAACGTCATTATCACGCATAAATTTTTCTAATACACGAAAAACATCTTCGGCTTTTTGTGTCGCAGGAAAAACACGCTTTTTCGCTTCAATCACAAGTGGTAAACCGCGTTTTTCAAAAAAATTAAAAGTATCTTTAACTCCAAACCGTGCAAATGCTGAATATAAAAAATCTTTTGCAGTGCCATAATGTCTGATGAAAACTTCGTGGTCTTCTTCTGCGTTTGTAATATTACAACGACCACCGCCTGTCGCTTTGAGCTTATCGCCTAAATGATTATTTTTTTCTATAAGTAATACACGAAGCCCGCGTTCAGCAGAACAACCCGAAGCCATCATCCCAGACGGTCCGCCACCCACGACAATAACATCAAAAGTATTGTTAGAATTTTTAAACATAAAATATAGATTTTAGATATTAGATATTAGATTTAAGATAATCTATATGTCTATATTCGCTGACTTCGCATTTGATTGAATAAATGATTTTCTTATTGTTACATCTGTACCCATTAAAATATCAAAAATCCTATCGGCTTCTATTGCATCGCCAACATTTACTCTTTTTAGAACTCTGTTGTTTGGGTCCATTGTTGTCTCCCATAATTCGTCTGGATTCATTTCACCAAGACCTTTATATCTTTGAACACTAACTTTCTTTTGTGCTTTTGCTTGGGTTTTTTCATCACTTTCTTTTTCGTTTTCAACTTCCATTTCTGAATTTTCGTTTTTACCGTCTATTATTTCTGTTTCTTCAAATGAACCAACTCCTCTTTCTTTAAAGAATTTTTCTTTATCTTCTTCCGCGTAAAAATAAAATTGTTCTTTTCCAAGTTTTACTTTATACAAAGGTGGTTGGGCTATGTACAAAAATCCACCTTCAATTACTTGAACAAAGTATCTATAAAAAAGTGTGAGCAAAAGCGTTCTTATGTGCGAGCCGTCAACATCGGCATCTGTAGCAATAATTACTTTATGATATCTAAGATTACTTAAATCAAATGTATCTCCTATCGCGGTTCCGAGCGCGATTATAAGATTTTTCACTTGTTCTGACGCGAGTATTTTATCAAGACGAGTTCTTTCAACATTTAAAATTTTCCCCCTCAAAGCCAAGACCGCTTGCGTCTTTCTATCTCTTCCTGTTTTTGCAGAACCACCGGCTGAATCTCCTTCAACAATAAATAATTCTGAGTCCTCGGCACTTTTACTTTGACAATCCGCCAACTTGCCCGGCAACATCATTCCTTCAAGTGCTCCCTTTCTCAAAACACTGTCCTTTGCCGCCTTTGCCGCCTTTCTTGCTCTCAAAGCCAAAATAACTTTATTCACTATCATCTTTGCATCATCCGGATTTTCTTCCATAAAATATGACAGCGCGTCTCCAAAAGCCGTTTCAACGGCTCCCCTCGCCTCCATACTTCCTAATTTTGCCTTGGTCTGTCCTTCAAATTGAATTTCTCTTAACTTTACAGATATTACAGTTGTTATTCCTTCAATAACATCATCACCTGTGAAATTTTCGTCTTTTTCTTTTAATAAATTATTTTTTCTCGCGTATGTGTTTAACGTTCTTGTCAGAGCTGTCTTAAAACCTGTGATATGTGTACCACCTTCCGAGTTATAAATATTATTTGCGAAAGGAAGAATTCTAGACGATATATCATCAACATATTGAAGTGCGACTTCAACACCAACATTATCAACTTCTTTATTTATATAAAAAATATTTTTATGTATTTTTTTAAACGGCTCGTTATAAAAACTAACAAAAGAAACAAGTCCTCCTTCAAAATAAAAAGATACTGATGGAACTTCAAGAGAATCGTCTTTGAGGAAAAATGTTGATGAGTCATCAATTTTTTCCTTACATTCGCGAGCATCAATAACAGTTATTCTCAAACCATTTACTAAATATGCCTGTTGGCGCATATGACTAATGATTTTTATCCAATTAAAAGATATTTCTTTGAAAATTTCTGGGTCTGGTTCAAATATAACAACTGTCCCGCGATATTTTGAAGCACCAACTTTTTTAACACTTGCCTTCTTTTTTCCTTTTGAATATTCTTGAACATACTTAAATCCATCACGATGCACTTCGGCCTTCATATAAATTGAAAGTGCGTTTACAACTGATGCACCAACTCCGTGTAAACCTCCTGATACTTTATAACTTTGCCCACCGAATTTTGCACCCGCGTGTAATGTCGTCATTATTGTTTCAAGCGCAGAAACTTTTGTCTGTTTGTGTATATCAACGGGTATTCCTCGTCCGTTATCAACGACACGCACTCTGTTGTTTGATAGTAATGCAACTTCAATATGGTCGGCAAAACCGCCCATCGCTTCGTCGCGACCATTATCAAAAATTTCAACTATAAGATGGTGAAGTCCGTCTGGACCAGTTGTTCCAATATACATCCCGGGTCTCTTTCTGACAGGTTCTAGCCCCTCAAGAACAGTAATATCGGACGCTTTATAACCAGCGCTTTCGTTCTTTATTTTGCTATCTTTTTCTCTCTTTGCTTTTGCGGGTAGTTTGTCCTTTTTTGTAGCCATATTTTAGTGTTAAAAAATAAAAATATCGCTGTTTTGCGATAGTGTTATTATAGCAAAAATTCCTTTATTTTGAAAGGAATTTTCATGATTTTATGTGTATAAAAAGTGGTTAAATTACCTTATTTATATAGTAATCCACGGGTGCAAAATCATCGGTTAAAATTGGTACATCTGTTTTAATTTCTTTTTTCCAAACACGCTGTAGATATTTATTTATTTCTGCATCATCACTACTGAAAATTTGTTTGTCTTTTGTTTTTAATGCTACCAAAATTATATTTTGAACTTCTTCCCCATTATTGGGCTCATCAACTGGAAATATATAAACTTGTGGAAAAATATTTTTGTATGTCGAGTATTCAGCTCTTAAAAATTTTCCCTTCTCACCTTCAATTGAAGAAATGAGATTTAAAACAACAATTCCATTCTCATTTAAAATATCATATTTTTTTTGTACTGCTTCCTTTGTGGTTAATTGATATGGAATAGAATATCTGGAACTAAAAGCATCTCCAAAAATTACATCGTATTTTTCTTTCCCGCCTGGGCGGGCGAGTGTCTTATTTAAATAAACTCTTCCGTCTTCATGATAAATATTCATTCTAGAATTTTCTTTCAAATTAAAATATTTTTTTGCGAGTTCGGTAACTTTCGGGTCTATTTCAACAACATCAATTGTTGCATCCGGATATTTAAGTAAATAATCTTTTGGGTATGAATATCCGGCTCCACCAAATATCAACGATTTTTTAAAATTGGGATTAAAATATTTTGCGAGATGAAAATATTTTGAATATTCATTAACCAATTCATCACTGTCTAAAAACATTGACGAATGATTCTCGTTATTTATTCCCATTACACGAATAATTCTATCCGTTTTTACATCCTTATGTTCAGTTATTAAAATACGATTATAGGCGGTATCAACATCAATAAAACCTTTTTTTTCAGATAAAGAATTAAATTCATTAACTGACATCCACCCAGCCAAAACAAATATCAAAACAAATAATTTTCCATTCAAATGTTGTTTTGAATAAATTAATATGGAAACAATTATTAAAACAAAAACCAAAATAAGCAACATTTTATTCGTCCCGAATTGTGGAATTAAATAAAAACCAGCTAAAAACGTTCCGAATATACTTCCGGCAGTAGATAAAGCATAAAGAGTTCCTATCGTTGAACCTGATGTATCTAAACTATTTATTTTTAATTTCGCGACATAAGGAGAAACCATTCCCAATAAAACACTCGTTGGTAAAAATAAAATGAGCGATGCTAAGACAGAACCAATTTTAATATTTGCTAAATTAGTTTGCAAAACAATGAGTAATGGTTCTTTAATCAAAATTGTTAACCCAATAAAAATTGCTGATAAAAAAACAATCAGCGATAAATTAGAAAAACTAGGATTTTTATCCGCGATTTTTCCACCAAAATAATAACCCAAACTTAAACTGCCTAAAATAATCCCAATCAAACTTGTCCAAACAAATATTGATGTTCCAAAAAATGGCCCAAGCACCCTTGAGCCAACAAGTTCAAATATCATAACAACTGCCCCACAAACAAATACGGATATTTCTAAAATATATTTTTTGACCTTCATTTTGTTTTTAACTATTTTCACTTTAAATTTTACAGTTAACTGTAAAATTATTTAGTTTTTGTTTTTTGTATTTTATTGCTTTCTTGTTTTTTTGCTTTTTTAATTCTTACCTAACCTCCCACCCTTTTTTGACTATTTTGTCTTCTATTTTTTTCATCACTTCCCCTACTTCGTCATCCGTCAAAGTTTTGCTTTGTGACTGAAAAACCAATCGAAACGCGTATGAAACCTTTTTATCTTTTTTGTATTTATCAAATAATTTACTTTGAACAAACAAATTTCCGGCGTTTTCTTTAATAATATTTAAAACTTCTTCGCTTTTTATTTCTAATGGAACCCAAACAGCAATATCTCTCAAAACAAACGGATATTGTGAAATATTTTTATATTTTATTCCGGTGTTTTTATAATTTTCAGAAAACTCTTCAAATACTTTTCCGTATGAATTAACATTTGGGAGTTTATTGACCAAATCTTCTAAATCAATATTTAATATATTACTCTCCGCCTTTGCAACGATTTTTGTCTGTAAAATCTCTGAAAGTTTATTTTTTATTTCTTCAATATAATTCTGTGTATCTTTTTCTTTTTTCTTTTTTACACCCATAGATAAATAGAGTTTCTCTCCATTTTTTTTATAAATTTTGCCTATTTCAAAAATCTTAATATCATCAAGAGCTAGCACATCAGAATATTTTGAATTGAATTCTAAATTGTATTTAACTTGTTCTGTCGCTGAACTTCTTAAATATTTTTTATCACCAGCTAAAGGATTCAAAAGCTCAACTTCCCCATTGTCTACAAATGCATAATTATAAACTTCTGAAAAACCTTCAGTTATAAAAAAGTTTTTAATTAAACTTGAATAGTAAAAAATCTTATCAACTTTAGGTTTTGATATTTCTTTTGGCAAATCATAAGAAATATTTTCATAACCAAATATTCTTCCTATTTCTTCCGCCAAATCTTCTTTTATTCTAATATCATTTCTGTAATAAGGAATTGTCAAAACATATCTTTTTTCATTATCTGTAAATCTTCTATAACCAATAATTGTTTTGAAAGAAGGGTTTTTTTCTATATTTTGAACATCAACTTTATTTCCATTAAGGCGAGATGTGTGTAAGACCTTTTCGTCTCCTAAATACAAACCACAGTGGTCAACTCCTTCCTGAACTTTTGTTCCTTTTATAAAATCTATTGTTTCGTAATAAATTTTTCCATTGCCGGTATTTAGAAATATTAAATCACCAAATCTTGCTTCTTTCCTAGAAATTTCTTCACCAAAAACATATTGGTCAATTGAAACTCTTGGAATTTGAATTCCTGCCTGTACAAACAAATATGCCGTTAGAGATGAACAATCAAAATAATTTGGCGCGTCAAAACTCACGCTCGCGCCAAATTTATATGGCTTGCCTTCAAGTTCTGGAATAATTTTTTTAATTTCATCAAGTGGTTTTATTTTTTTGTATTCAAACCCGAGTTTGTCTAAAATTTTTTCAAATTCTTTTTCTTTTATTTCAGTCCCTAAAATTTTATTAATTTCATCAACCGAAACACCCATCTTGTATGGATTTGATTTTCTCGGATATTCATCCAAAATATCTTCACTCATCTTACCGCCGGATAATTCCGAAACGAGCTGAGACAATCTCTGCATCGCCGTATAAACCAACTCTGGACTTATATCTGCTTCAAATCTTTTTGACGCCTCTGTTTGTAACCCTAATTTTTTAGATGTTTTTCTTATACTTTTAGGATTGAAATTACATACAGACAAAACAATCTTTTTTGTTTTTTCATCTATGCCCGTATCTATTCCTCCTTTTATTCCCGCAATATCAAGCGGTTTTTCTCCGTCGTGAATTACCAGAGTATTTTCGTCTAAAACATAATGATTTTCATCAAGTGTAGTTATTTTTTCTCCCTTCTTTGCTAACTGTATTGAAATATTTTTTTTATTGTTTGTCCCTGTAATTAATTTATCAAAATCAAAAGCATGAACCGGCTGTCCTGTTTCCATCATTACAAAATTAGTTACATCAATAATGTTATTTATAGATTTTTGTCCAAATTTTAATAATTTTTCTTTAAGCCACTCCGGCGATTCTTTAACTTGAACATCAACAACGAGTCGTTTTGTTGCTCGCCTGCATTCATTTGGATTTTCAATTTTTAAAGTTAAAAAATCTGATGATTTTAAGTTTTTATCTATTTTAACATTCTCTACATCTGAAAATTTTGTTTTTAAATCAAAAAGCATTTCTACCTCACGCGCAATTCCAAAATAAGAAAGCGAATCGTGGGCTCTATTAGGCAATACATCTATATCAAAAATAAAATCATCTTTGTCTTTTGAAACCTCAGAAATTTCATATGAATGCATAGTTAAAACATCCTTAATCTTTTTTGAATCTGGAAGTTTCCCGTTAAAATATTCTTGAAGCCATTTATATGATATGAGCATGATTGATTTTTAATGAGCGAAGTGAATATAAAAATCATCACCCCGCCCTTTTTATATTTAAACGTTTTCGTAATGAGCGCCAAGCTCCATCATATTCTTTTAATTTTATTTCCCTATTACGCGCTAACTTTTCTGTCGCGTAAGCTTCATAATACACCATTTCGCAAGAATAATTTTTTGCATGCTGTTTAAATCTTCTCTTTAAATCTTTCGAGAAACCAAAATAAAATTTATTATTTCTTTTTATAACATACACATAATACATAAATAAAAGGGCGGGGTTAAGAAAAATATAGTCGTTGTCTACCACCAGACAACTCCCTATTTTTCTAAAATTGATTTGTTAATCTCAAGTCCCCCGAATAAAGCATTCTTATGTCTGGAATTTCATATTTAAGCATAACCAATCTGTCTATTCCTACTCCAAATGCAAAACCTTGCCATTCTTGTGGATTAATTCCACAATTTTCTAAGACATTTGGATGAACCATCCCTGCGCCCATTATTTCTATCCATCCAGTTCCTTTGCATATTGAACAACTTGAATTTATTTTCCCTGTCTTGAGCGTCGTCGAAAGATTTTTTACACATTTAAAACAGGTTGCATCAACTTCAAGTCCGGGTTCAACGAATGGAAAATAACTTGGACGAAAACGAATATTAATTTTTTCTTCAAAAAATTTTTCTAAAAACTCTTTCAAAACACCCTTAAGGGTTGTAAGAGCTGTGTTTTTAGTAATCATTAGTCCCTCTAATTGATAGAATTGCGCTTCGTGTGTCGCATCTGTTGCTTCATATCTAAAAATTTTACCGGGAGCAATAATTTTTATGGGAGGTTTATTTTTCTCCATATATCTAATTTGGACGGGAGAAGTGTGAGTTCTTAATAACGCAGATTCTCGCAGATTTTCACGCAGATTTACGCCGATGTTTTTATCTGCATTTATCTGCGGTTTTTTATCTGCGTTAATTTGCGTCTTAATCCAAAAGGTATCCCACATATCTCGCGCTGGGTGATCCGCGGGGATATTAAGTGCATCAAAATTATGATATTCGTCCTCTATGTGTGGACCGTCCGTTATTTCAAACCCTAAATCATCAAAAATCTTGCCGATTTTAAGCATCGCTATAGTGAGAGGGTGATAATGTCCTTTTTCTTTGTTTTTATTATCTTTGGTCATAACAAGGTAATTTTATATTAAAAATACAAGTTTTCAAAATTAAAAATAACAAAAGTATTACAAAAGAACCATTCTTTTTTAAGATGGTTCTTTTGTAACATTTTAAACTTTTTATATCCATATTATGGATTATGGATGAAAAAACAATTAAAATTGCTTTTTCATTTATTTGACCTTTTTATTTTTGCTCTAACTGACGACGGATTAAAGTACAAATGCCGGCAGAAATAGCGATGAGTTGTAACACTATTGCATCATTATAAAAATGCTGTTGAGAAAATCCCCAAAAATTTCCGCCATCCCCGGCAAGCCAAGCACCCACCAGCGCTAGACCGCCCCAAATTCCAAATATAATGGAGGCGCCGTGTACAATTGTTGAATATTTCATATTTTTTCTCCTTTTGGAGTTCAATTAACTTTTAGTTTTTATTTCTTGTTTATTTTCTCCCAAAGCCAGATGATTGCCAGTATTCCGACAATTAACCATACGACCGGAATAAGTACCATAAACAGCGACCAGAAAAAACCACCGCCACCCATCATGCCTCCCCATCCTCCCCATCCTCCCCATCCTCCATATCCGCCCACGGAATCAAAATCCATCATATATCTACCATCTGCTAAAACGACACTTGGAATAAAAAACAATATTGGATAAAGATATAATATTAATTTTTTCATAAAATTTTTACTTCATATTATTGATAAAAAAACTTTCACAAAGATATTATGGATTCAAATGCTCCCATGGAGCATAATACAAAAAAATAATTATGGATTCAAATGCTCATTTAGAGCATTTAAATTCCCAGAGATTTTAAATTTTAATTGCTTTTTCATTTATTCGACCTTTTTTAATCTTAACGAATTTAAAACTACACTAATACTGCTTAAAGCCATCGCCACTCCTGCAAATATTGGGTTCAATAAAATTCCAAATATAGGATATAAAACACCTGCGGCGACTGGAATGAAAGCAGCGTTATAAAAGAATGCCCAGAATAAATTCTGTTTTATTATTCTTATAGTTTTTCTGGAGATATCAATTGTATCCGCAACAAGAGTTAGGTCGCCTCTCATTAAAGTAATATTGGCAGATTCCATTGCTATATCTGTTCCTTCGCCCATAGCTATTCCTACATTTGCTTGTGTTAATGCAGGCGCATCATTTATTCCATCACCAACCATGGCTACAATTTTTCCTTGTTCCTGAAGCTCTTTAATCTTCTTTGACTTTTGGTCTGGTAAAACTCCACTAATAATATTTTCTATTCCGACTTGATGAGCAATCGCCCTGGCTGTTAAATCATTATCGCCTGTTATCATCCAAACATCTATTCCTTTATTTTTTAACAATGCGACTGCATCTTTTGATTTTTCTTTCAAAGTGTCAGCTACTGCTAAAGCACCAGTAATTTTTTTGCCCACAGCAAGAATTATCACGGTCTTGCCATTATTCTCCAAATCTCTAATCTTATCTTCATAAGAAGAAAAATTAATTCCGACATCCTTCATAAGAGTCCTGTTGCCCAACCACGCTTCTGTTTTAAGATTATTAACAATAAGAAAACCGTGTAAACCTTTTCCGGGAATTGATTCAAATTCTTCCAATTTGTAAAGATTTAAATTTTCTTTTTTAGCTTCGCTTATAATTGCTTTATCAAGTGGATGTGATGACTTTTGGTCTAAACTTGAAGCATACTGCAAAATTTCTTTTATAAATTTATTATTGTATGTTTGTTTATCTATTTTTAATAAATCAGCGTTAATATCGTCTTCTTTTCTTTCATCACCAAAAAAAATTATATTCGTCAACTTTGGTTCTCCTTTTGTTAGTGTCCCCGTTTTATCTAAAACAACTGTATCTATTTTATTAGCTATTTCAAGAGAAGAAGCATCCTTAATCAAAATTCCTTTTGTTGCTGCACTGCCGGAAGAAACCATTATCGCCATGGGTGTCGCAAGTCCCAATGCACATGGGCAAGCAATTATCAAAACTGCAACAAAATTAATCAGAGCAAAATTGATTGAAGGTATAGGACCAAAAAAGTACCATACTATGAAAGTTAAAATAGCTATAACAATTACTACAGGAACAAAATAAGAAGAAACCTTGTCGGCAAGTCGTTGGATTGGAGCTTTTGACCCTTGCGCTTCTTCTATCATTTTAATAATCTGGGATAAAATTGTGTCCTTGCCTATTTTAGTTGCGCGGAAAGTAAAAGTACCAAATTTATTTATTGTACTCCCAATTACAACACCGCCGGCAGTTTTATAAACAGGCATTGATTCCCCAGTTATCATTGATTCGTCCACATCTGAATTTCCTTCTGTAATTTCTCCATCAACTGGAATTTTTTCACCCGGTCTGACAATAATTAAATCTCCGACCATAACTTCTGAAATTAATATTTCAATTTCTTTATCGTTTCTAACAACCTTCGCCGTTTTTGGCTGTAAACCGATAAGTTTTCTGATTGCCTCATTCGCTCTGCTCTTCATCAATACCTCAAAATATTTACCAAGAAGAATAAGCGTAATCACGATTGCAGAGACATCAAAATATACAGGTGGTATTATTCCATCAATTAAAAAAAATGTTGGAAATATCGTAATAAACGCGCTATAAAAATATGCCGCCAAAGTCCCGATTGCTATCAATGTGTTCATATCGGCGGTGTGATATTTTATAAGAAGTTTTAATCCGCTATAAAATTGCCATCCCACCCAAAATTGCACAGGGGTAGTAAGAACAAGAAGAGCCCAGTTATTGCTTAAAATTTCGGGTACAAAAGAAAACCAATCAGAAAAACTTCCCAAAAATATCAGTATGGAAAGAATACCGCCTATTAAGAGTTTGGTTTTTAAAATTTTAATTTGTTTCTGTCTTTCAATTTTTTCTCTATCCATCATTTCTTCTTTTTCTTCGCTCTCAATTATCGGTTTGTAGCCGGCATCTATGATTACTTCCAAAATAGTATCAATACGCAGAATTAATGAATTAAAAACAATCCGAGCTCTTTGGTTTGGAAAATCTACATCAATATTTTTTACTCCTTCAAGTTTTTTTAAAGCATTTTCAACAACCATTGCGCAATGAGGCGAGTCCATTCCAATTATTTTTAATGAAACCAACTTTGTTTCTTCATTATTTAAGGTCTGTATCGTTTGATTTTTTTTATCATCAGGATTGCCTTTATCTACATCAAGATGATAACCGATAGAATCAACTGTTTTTGCAAGATTTTTTTCAGAAATTATATTTTCATCAAATTCAACGAGCGCTGATTCTGTAGCAAAATTAACAGAAGCAGAATGCACCCCAACTGTTTTTAACAACGCTTTTTCTATCGTTCCCACACAACTGGCGCAATGCATTCCTTGTATTTTAAAATTTTCTTTTTTCATTTTATTCCTCGTTATTTTATTATGTCATCTGATTAATTTATACCCTCCAGGAACTCCTTTTTTTGATAACACAATTTGCCACAATTGATTTTTTCTTGCACGGAATGATCCAGCACACGAGAGTAAATAATATCTCCACATTCGGTAAAATTTTTCGTCGTAATTTGATTTTATTTTGTCCCAATTATTTTCAAAGTTTTTATGCCACGCCATAAGTGTCTTATCATAATCTGCGCTGAAATTGTGCCAATCTTCCATCACGAACAATCCTTCAATTGATTTTCCAATTTGTTTTATTGAAGGAATCATACTATTAGGGAAAATATATTTCTCAATCCATGGGTCAGTCCCCCTCATCGAAAGATTACTACCAATTGTGTGTAATAAAAACAAACCATTATCTTTAAGAGTGCTGTGAACAACTTTCATAAAAGCGCGATAATTTTTATATCCAACATGTTCAAACATCCCTAAAGATACGATATGGTCAAATTTTCTTTGCCCTTCCAACTCGGCCTTCGTAGCCACTTCTGTGAAGGAGGCAGTTTTATGCGAGGGAGGGTCATTGATGTCACGATAATCTTGAAGTCGGGTCTCAACAGAAAAATTTTCATACAATTTATCAGCCAATTCTTTTTGCTCTTTTGAAACAGTAACTCCTAACGCGTGTGCGCTGTATTTTTCAGAAGCATAACCAATAAAACTTCCCCAACCAGAACCAATATCAAGTACTTTTTGTCCTGGTTTGATTCCAATTTTTTTACAGACCAAATCTAGTTTCGCCTCTTGCGCTTCGTTGAGATTTTTTGCTTCTCCATGTGGCGAATTCCAATAGCTACAGGTATATGTCAAACGCTTATCAAGCATGGCACGATACAAATCATTTCCGATATCATAATGTTTTTTTCCTATTTCAAATGCCTTTGATTTTCTACCAGGATTTAAAACATAATTCCACGCAAGTGAAAACAGTATGCTAAAATTTTTCTTGATTTTTTTATCAAGTTCAGCTTCAAGAACTTTATGAAAAAATTGGTCAAGATTTTTACAATCCCACCAGCCATCCATATACGACTCACCGAGTCCCAACGACCCTTCTTTCATCACACGATTATAAAAATTTTCATTGTGTATTTGAGGGTCATACGGATTAGTTCCATTTATTGTAATTCCCGTACCAACTAACAATGATTCAATAATTTGTTTTTCTTTTTTCACACCGTTAGAAATTGAAAAGTCCTAACTTTAAAATCTCTAAATGAGATTTTAAAGAGTTGTGCTAGTTTTTAATCCTTTTTTGGACTTTTCAATCCATAATTTTTTAATAAATAATGACCTTTTAATATATAACACTCTGCTTTTTCCCATGATTTTATTAACTGTGTGATTTCTAACGGGGTTCATATTTAAAGATTTTTAATTTTACGCCAAGTCAGATGTTCATATATGCTAGACCAAAAAAAACCAAAACTAATAGCAAACAGAAGTTCTTCCAGCGGTATGCCTACAATTAGAATTCCAGAGATGACATCAAGTCGCCAAACTTGTTCAACATATCCCGGATAAAAGACAATCAGAGTTAAAAAGTAGACGAAATAGATAACAAGAAAAATAAAAGCACTCACAATCATTTTTTTCTTGAGGTCAGGCCGACAATACCAGGTTGCAAATCCTCCGAAGACAAGAGCAATAACAGATATATAAATTGGATTAAGTTGTGTCGTTAACATAAGTAAAAGAAATACAATCGGCGCAGATAAAATTGCCAAGAGATGATACCGATGGCGAGAAGAGTGTTGACTCAATGTTGAAATTTTTTCATGCTCTGCGCGAAAGATGCGCTCGTATAAAATAACAACAATTCCTCCTATACCAAAGGCAAAAATTAAACTTTCTATGTCAAATCCTGTTTTTGAAGCTAAATCAAAGAGCGAGGGTGGACTCCAATATTCGGGAACAAACAAAGGTTCGGTCAAGCCAAGAAGTGAAGTCCAAATACTGACTATTAACATCCTTTTTTTGCTTTCTCTACTTTCCAAAGAAAGATAGACAGTGGTCCATACAACCAAAAGTATAAGACCCCAAATAAGCCAAGCATATTGCATATTTATATCTGTTTATTAATTTTTATTGATTTGATTTGCAGAATTTGTTGTGAAACCAAGCAATAATCCATGCTCCGATATAAGCATAAATAACAACTTGCGCCAAACCTATCAAAAATCCGCCGAACGTCATCACCAAACCACCGGTAAATTTTTCTACATTCACTAAATGAACAAGCCAACCAAAAAGTTTTAGTGAAAAATCTGGCCACAAAGACACAAATACAGCACAAACAATATAAATGGTTCCCATTGCTCCTCCAGCCGCTAATGCAAAACCATTTTTATTTATTTGACAATAATGTTTTTCATTATTCATAATTTTTATCTCGTGAAATATGATGTTTTAGATATCATAAAATCCGAGAGTTTTTATCACGCGGGGTAAATTCCCCTTTGGAATTAAATTTTTATTCTTCGACCTTTTTTATTTAACACTGATATGGCTTTTACAATATATTGCCATCAGTATTATTTTTTGGAAAATTTTGAAATTTCTGCAACTAATTGGTCATTGTGAATGCTCATATTAGGGTCATCAAAAACATGTCTGACCATTCCTTCTTTATCAATTATTACATAAGTATGACCCGGAAGTGAACCGTAATGCATTGAGGATGAAGTTTTAAGCATGTTGAATTTTTTAGATACTTCTGCATCTTTATCAAAAACTACTGTCGCTTTGGCAAGTTCAGGCATCTTATTAATCGCTTGTTGCCAATCTTCTTTGGAATCAATCACAACTGAAAGGACCACGGTGTTGTCATTTTTTAAACGCTCATCTTGAGAAAGTGAAACAATTTGATTCCAACATGCGGGATAACACATCAATCCTTCATTAAAAAAGAGTATCACATTCTTGCCTTGCAATTCGTTCGAGGAATATATTTTCCCATCTCTGTCGGCTAAAGCAAAATCCGGTGTAGGTTTATTAATCAGTTCATCAAGTGGTATAACGGGAGTGTTTGTAACAATAGGCATTCCATGTTCATCCGCTACTGGCGTACTAATTTTATTCTTACTGTCATTCCAAATCAGAAGACCTATTATGACGACAACAACTATTGTTATAATAATTGTAGAGACATTTATTTTTTTCATCCCGTTAGAAATTTGTGTATTCATAAATTTATTAGATTATGCGTCCCGTCAAATTAATTTATTAGATTTCTAACGGGGTTCATGATTTTATTTTATAAAATTATTAATAATTATCAACTTTTTGTTATTTTTTCTTCTTGTTTTTCTTTGTTGAATTGACGAGCAACCCGCCAAACAATTCCGCTAATAATTATAACTAACAAAAGCGCCCAGACATATTCGGGAACCGCTTGCACAACACCGCTTATTGATTGCAAAACTTTTGTGAGATAAATATTAATATCTGTCTGATATCCTCCGGCTTGCATAAAAAGCCGATTAGTAAGCGCAAGATAAAAAATCAAAACGCCCATGGCAAGAAAAGTAATGCCCTATACTGCTTCGGAAACGGTAATACTTATTTCTTTGCCGATTAATCGGTATCGAATCGGTCTACTGAAGATTCGTAGAAATTTTTGTTCAAAGTTAATCTTGTCAAGGAAAAGAGATATAATAAAGAGTGGCGCGACCATTCCAAGAACAAAACTTAAAGTATAAAAACCACCCCAAAATATTGAGCTCGGAAGAGTTGCGAGAGCCAAGACACCAGCTAGCACTGGTGCGCAACAAGTAGTGGCAATTCCTGAAAATATACCAAGCACAAATACAGAAACAGCATTGTGTTTCTTGAGGGCAGGGCTTACTCTCATTGGTAAAGAAAAATGAATACCGGTGAGAAGAAAAATTCCAAGAATAGTAAGAAATGTGCTTCCTATGCCGAAAATAATATTATGATATTGGCTGAATAATTTCCCTAGCGCGGCGACTCCAAGACCAATGGGAAGAAATACTGTAAGAATTCCCAAGAAAAATATAAAAGTCATTAAAAACACTTTGTATCTTTCACGAAATATGGAACCGAAATAGGCGGGCAAAAGAACAGTGATACAACACGGGGCAAAGAGCGCCGCAATTCCGGCAATGAATGCCGCGATTAATGATGCGCTTAAAAGTAATTCCATTACTGATTATTATTATCTATGCCAAACAAACGATGAAGCCAACACCAACCAAGAAAACTCTCAAGAAGTGCGATCAACGCCACGATAACGATAATTATGTTGGCCCACTCTGTGCCAAATTGTGGCGCCATCGGACTAAGCCATAATATTCCCAAGACAAATCTAAAAATTCTATCTAATTTCCCTAAATTTTGATTCACCCCGTTAGAAATTTGTGTAGTCATAATAAATTTATTTATATAACCCTGTTAAGTTAATTTACTAAATTTTTAACGGGGTTCATATAATTTTTAGTTAAAGCTGATTATTAATTTTCTTGCCCCGCAGTGAGCTTTGCTCTACTACTGGGGTCGACCCACCGCACCAGAAGCTTCGCTTTGATACGGGACTTCGTTTTTTTAATGACAACATCCACCACCATGAGAATGTTGCGATGGTTTTTGGGCTAACTGCTTTCCATACTCTTCTTTACAATTTTCTGAACAAAATTTTTCACCAAATCCTTCGGGATAATTTTTCCCTTCCTCAAGTCCCGTTTTACAAACAGGACATTTTTTCTTAAAAAAGTTAAACATTAGATATTGTTGATTATTTATTATTAAACTCGACTTTCTATTATTTTATTTATCTCTATATCTATAATACCCCCCTGGGGTATTCTGGTCAAGGATTGATTGTCCACAAAAACTTTCTTTCAGCTATATCACCGATTTGACGAATTACCAAGGTAACCGACTTGGGTATTGGTATAATTTTGCCAAAACGAAGAATACCGGTGCGGTGATGACCATCGGAGGAATCACCGTCCCATATAATTGGCATATATTCATTTTTGTTCTCGTCAATAAGAATAGAAACTTTCGTTAAATCTTTATTAATGCTCACAGAATGGGTATCAAGAGTCACTTCAAAACTCCAATCCGACAAATTTGGGGTTACTTTAACTGTTACTGCGCCTTCGTTGTTAGTTTGTGTTCCTGAAGAAATAACCGATGAAACGGAAATTGAATTGTTTTCATTTTTGACATCATCGTTTTTATCAATTAAAAATCTATTTGCAAGAATAACTACAATAATAATTCCAATAACACTAAAAATAACTAAAAACAATTTGTTTTTCTTGTTGTCAAAAATTGAATTTTTTTCAATATTATCCATAAATTTTTTACTTATTTTGTAATTAAATAAAATGTTCCAACTAATTTTACATTTGTGACCTATGAAATGAAATTACTTTTCTCCCGATATAAATAATTCCCGCAATATTAAAAATGAGTCCAATCCAGAAAAGTTCAATTTGATATTGTCCTATGACACTTATAAATCCGGTAACACCAACAATCGGTAGAATATTTGCAATATAATGCGCACAACATGATATCATAGCGCCCGTAGATGTTGTTCCCGATACTGCGAGTATTCTGCCCGATGATTCTGATTTATGAATGGCATTTTTTAAATAAGTATAAAGACCGATTTGTATGCCAAAACCAACCGCCAAACTAACAATAAAATACCAGAATTGCAAAAACTGACTCAAAGCAAAATCCCAACCGGAAATAAGACTGACAAAAGAAAAAAATACAGTGAGTAAAACTGTTGTTCCTATAAGACCATAAATTGTAGATTTAAGAATCATAAATGATTTTTATCATTAAATTCCGCAACCACTGCCACTTGATTGAGCTGGAGCCGTGCTTTCTCCCCCGATACTACAATTAACACTATCTTTTGAAGGTTGGGGGCCGACGGATTGTAAAATTCGACCATACCCCGAAGCGCTGGAATAATTTATTCCCAAAATCTCTCTAGGATTAATATTTTCAATATTTTTATTGTTATTCAATAAATATTGCGTAATGACATTGTATTGTTCGGGAAACCAAAGTTTATTTACTTCAAGCGCTACTTTGTAAATAGTTTGTTCATCAATTCCCTGTGCGGCTAAAAGTTCCAAAAGTCCGAGCATCGCCATTCCGTGATTGCAGTCGGGAAAGTAAGTTGAATTTCCACAACACGGACGATAAATATTTTTGGATACTCTTTCTACAAGTTCCTGTTGTTCTTTTGTGAGTACAACAAAAGAATGCGCGCTATAATGATTCATAATATTTCCATTGGCAATTGTCCACCCGCCTGTGGAAGCAAAATTCTCCGTTCCGCCATATTGTGGGTCCATCATGGGGCCATTTTCAAGAATTGAATTTTTGTTGCTTAGCCCAAATGCCCAAAGAAAATTTAGAAAAAAGCCGGCATTTTGTTGATTAATTTTTATAGTGCCGTTGGATTTGCCAAGAAGAAGTTGTTTTTCTTGAGAGTCCAAACCTCCGCGCTGTGCATAAATTGACTCAAATGCTTCTTGATTAATTACGCCTGCATCAATCATTTGCACTCCGAGATTATCCCAACGCAAAGGCAATTCAATTGCTTCTTCAACTGACAATTGTGTTTCCGTTTCTATTTGATTCTTGGCTTGCAATGATATTTTGAGCTTTACAGTATAAATCCACGCAAACCCTAAAATTAGAGCAGTAATAACAATACTCACAGAAAGCGCAAAATTACGCTTGTCCGTAACGTTAGTTTGCGATGATACTTTCTTGTTGGAAAAATCTTCGTTGTTTTGGTCATCTATCGTCATGATTTTTTAATTGCTAATATCAAATTTTTATTTAACAATTAATATTATTAAGCGGAGCATCCTCCACCACCTTGAATTTTTTCCGGTTCTAATTCTTGAAGAATTCGTTTGTATCCTTGACCGCTTGAATAAATTTCTCCCAACACTTCTTTTGGATTAATATCTTTCCATTCTACATTTCTCATTCCAAAATATTTAGCTATTGTTAAATATGTACCGGGAAACCAAAACGAATTAACCTGAAGAGCTATTTTATACATATCCTGTTCACTCACGCCTTGAGACGCCATCAATTCCAGAAGTCCGAGCATCGCCATTCCGTGGTTGCAGTCGGGAAAGTAAGTTGAATTTCCACAACACGGACGATAAATATTTTTGGATACTCTTTCTACAAGTTCTTGTTGTTCTTTTGTAAGATTTATAAAATTGAATTTACTGTAATAATTCATTGCATCTTTCTTCGACAGTGTCCACCCGCCTGTGGAAGCAAAATTCTCCGCTCCGCCATATTCAGGATTCATCATTGGTCCTTTTTCTAAAACAGAATTTTTGTTGGATAGGCCAAGCGCCCAAAAAATATTCAGTATGAAACCAGAGTTTTCTTTTGTAATTATAATTTTTCCGTTATTTTCTGCATACAGAAGAGATTTTTCTTCGTCATCCAACCCGCCTCTTTTGTTGTAGAGGCCTTCAAATTTTTTAGAATCTATCACTCCTGAATCCGTTAACTTTTTTCCAATATCGCCCCAAACAACCGGTAATTCCACACCATTTTCTGGCAAAACTTCTTTTTGCAAATAATCAGATTGAGTTAATTTTTCCACATTAGATTCTGTCCTCGTTTTTATTTTTACATCAAAGTCAAAATAGGAAACGAGAAAAAAAATAAATAGCACAACGGCAAAGATTGCCAATCTCGCTTTATTTTTAGTGTTGAGTATTTTCATTTTCTTGTTTTTTATTATTTCTATTAAAATTATTAAAACTAAACCTTAACAAAAATGCAAAAATAGCGACAATAATCACTCCCCATATGTAATCCGGAATTATTTGTAGAGCATTTACTATTTTAGTAGAAAATCTTGTCAGAGATTCTCCAAAACTTACTTGGGCCGATGGTGCCCAAAATGTATTTCCTGAAAGAGCAAGTGTTATTAACATTAATCCAATGACTGAAAAAATAATTCCTGCTATTAGATTCGTTGAATGAATATAAAATATTTTTTTGCCAAATTTAAATTTAAAAAGTTTTCCGCGAACCAGACGAGAATTTTGTATGTCAAATTTATCCCAGAATGTAGCTATAACAAACAAAGGTATTGTCATTCCAAAGACATAAGCAAATACGACAATTATCGCTTTTACAAATGTTCCGCTTAGAACTGCTAGGGTTAAGGCACCAGCAAGAACTGGAGCACAACAGGATGTCGCCGCACCTGAAAAAACACCTAACATAAACACTGATTTTTTAGAAAAACCGCCAGCTTTTGGTTGAAGTGATTTTGGCAACATTGCCATGCCTTTGCCTGCAAAACTCATTATTCCAAATGCAACCATCATCAACCCGCCCAAAATATAAAGTTCAATATGAATATCTTGAAAAAATTTGGTAATAAAAGCCGCTCCCAATCCTATCGGTATAAGAATGATTGCCATTCCCAAAAAATATATGAAAGTCATCTTTAGAACTTTTGTTTTTTCTCTAAATACAGCCGCCAGGTATGTTGGGAGAAGAATGCTCACACAACACGGAGCAAACAAAGCTACCATGCCAGCCACAAATGACGCGATTATAGATACACTAAATAAAATATCCATTTTTTACTTTATTACGTTGGCTACAAATTTTAATTCTAATTTTGGTTTTTCTGAGGAATTGGTATCAATGTATATGCTTCTGTCCATAACTCCGACTCCAGCCGGTCCATGCGCATTCGGGTCAAAAATCGCTTGTAATTTAACGCTTTCATTCGGCATGATTTCTAAATTCACAGGTGGTGATTCGTGCATGCCGAACGGTCCTTTGACTTTGCCGTCATTTGTTAATAAATTCGCGTTTGTACACATACAACTTGTCTGTATTTTTGTTATTTTGATTGGCTCGCTTCCATTATTTTTTAATACAAAATCATGACTAACATTTCCGTCGGCCATACTTATCGTTTTAAAATCCCAAAATGTTTCTTCCAAAATAAGAACACTTTTAACAAAGTTATCTCCCGTTGGTCCGTTGTTTTTTGCGACAAAAATCAACACCAACGCAAGGATAATTAATCCAACCCATAAAAAAATATTGTTGTTTTTCATAAAAATAATAAATTTATTTATTTTTTGATAATTTATAAACGTTTAAAATTTCTTTAATGGCTTTTGATTCCTTTTTGTCTTTAATTTGTTTAATAACACATGTTGAAAGATGCTCTTCCATAATTAAATTTTCCACACTTGATAACGCTTGTTTTACGGCGGATGATTGATTAATAATATCTATACAATATTTATCTTCCTTTATCATATTTTGAAGTCCCCTTATCTGTCCTTCCAAAACCTTTAATCTGCGTGTAATTTTATTTTTTATATTTTTTTTCATGTTATCAAAATAATAATACCCTATGGGGGTATATATGCAAGAGCTATATTATAGCAGAAAAATTAATATTCCAAATTTAATGTGTGGAAAACAAAAAAAGTTGATATGGTTACAAAAAACTGTCGCAAAATTGAAAGATTTATGTGCAATGGGAATGTATAATTTTTAATAAATCTTAAATAACCAACACGACAAAATTATAAAAACAAAAACATTGTGGATTCAAATGCTTAAAATAGAATTAAATCTAACACGATTCTTTTAAACCTCATTTAAGAGGTTTAAAAGTCAGAGCATTTGAATTTATTCCACACCAATCTACGCCATGCCATAGATGTGTTAAAAAAATTATCTTGAAGTTTTTGTTTTTTGGAGTGTCTTTACGACTTCGCTCGAACCTACTTTATCAAAAATTCCTAACCAATGAAAGCCCCGCCACTGCCTCGCTCCGCTCGGCAACCCCAAAGAAAAATGTTCCTTGCTTTTCGGATTTGCGCGCGACCGATTTTTTCTGAAAAAGGAAAGGACATTTTTCTTTGGGGTTCTGCCCTC
>ERZ1292623.524-Hain-H51-01um-R1-524-length-41531-cov-157_pt1 | contig 41531 bp, 68 predicted proteins | sample MGYA00564398_ERZ1292623 | MGnify/ENA primary metagenome ERZ1292623 (study PRJEB36523, sample SAMEA6512633) | groundwater metagenome | collected 2019-01-07 | study: AquaDiva: Metagenomics assemblies of 32 groundwater samples
GTAGGAATGGTTGGTTATCTGTAAAACATTGCCGAAGTGAAAATGAAATTAGAAACACAGATTTGAAATGGACTGATTAACCTAACCCCAAAGTTATGGGAAGATTTTGAAACACACGGCAATAATGCAAACGACCAAGAGTGGAATAACAACCTACAAGAAATAATTGATTGGATAAATGATGACTAAATTAAAATAAAAATAAGGATTGATTTAGCTTTCCTTCCCGATTTAGGACTTGATTTATTTTTTTAGATGTTATATAATTATAATTAACAGGCAGAATTTATTGATAAATTTACAATAATTTTTAATACTTAAAAACAGAGTTTTTTTAATAAATTTTCCTGTTAATCTTACTGGGGCGTTCGGGAGATTATTTTCTATCATTTCTTAACGAAATAGCGGGGAATAAACAAGCGGCGTTTTGGTAAGTGCCTTTTAAGGCTTATGGAAAACGACAACAAATTAAAATATACCTGCGAAATTTGCGAAAGTCCCTGTAAAGTGTTATATTTAAAAGACAAGAAAGAACTTTGCGAGGATTGTTATTTTGGAAATTCGGAAATTGACAATTTATAATAGCTCTAAAAAGCCATCTTTTTGGTGGCTTTTTGGTTTAAAAAAGTTATCCCCAACTACCGCTTGCAAAAACAACCAGTAGTTATATAATTAAATTGATCCTTATTATGCTAAATTGCTGGGATCATAACTCGATAGTAAGAGCATCAAATTGGCGGTGGCAAAGAAAGTTATTTTACTAACTTTGCATGATAGGAAAGGAGATGACCTTCCCAAACCAAATCCGCCCAATTTAGCATAATGTAGGATTATAATAAATTAAAATATGGAAAAAAAAATAACAAAAGACGAAAGGAAAGAAATAGCTAAACAATTAGGTAGATTTGGCGGATTAGCTACTTTTCATAAGGTAGGCAAAAAAGGAATGAGTGAAATGGGGAAAAAAGGCTCAAACAATCGCTGGCATAAAAAGTAATTTTATGGACAAGGAATTAGAAAAAAGAATTTTTAATTTTAATAAAGATTTAACAGCCCTACTGGGGAAATATGAATTAGGCATAGGAGCTATGCCGATTATCCAAAAAAATGGCACGATTGCTTCTAATATCATAATTTTTGATGCTAATAAAAAAGAGGTCGAAAATAAATTAGAAAAATTATAAATTAAATAAATTTTATGTATCAATTAAAAACTTTATCAGAAGAAGTAATTGAGGAAATGGATAAAGAAGATGAAGAAATTATGCCAGAGCCAGAAGAAGAAAAGGTTGAGGGTGGATTAGAAGAACTTTCACAGGTAGAATAAAATGTTATTATTTGCGGAATTTATTTTAGGTTTTATTACAGGATTAATGGTATCTATTATTATTTTAGTAATTTTGACATATTTTAGGAGGGTTATTGAAAATAAAACCATTTTAATTGAAAAGATGATTGAAGCCAAAGGACCAAAACCAAAAGGATTTATTTTTAATCCTCCAACTGAAAGTGATGAAGCCCGAGAAAGGATTATATTAGAAAATAAGAAAAAAGGACAAGATACAAAAATAAGCGATTTAATATGAGTAAAAAAATTAGTTATACTGATATTGGTCAAAATAAAAGATTAAAAGAACTTGGTTTGGTTTTGAAATCAAATATTTATTTTGGAGGTTTAATAGCAAAAGACAGAAGAAAATATTGTCCAATATGTAAAGATGATATGGTTTTACCACATGGTCATTTAACAGGAATAATAGGAATATGAAAATATTAAAAATGATCCCCAGAGGTAATCAAGTTTTAGTCAGACCCGATGATGAAGAATCAAGAGTATCAGAAAGCGGTCTTGTTAAACCATCAAATATAGAACAAGAACAAAAAGCCATAGGAACAGTTATAGCCGTTGGTGCGGAAGTAAAAGACATTAAAAAAGGCGATAGAGTAATTTATGGAGTATATGCCGGAGATCCGATAAATTTTGAAGAAGTGGATTATAAGTTTGTAGAGGATAAATTTATATTAGGTTTTATAAAATGAGCGAAGATTACGGATGCAAATTTGGAATGCCTCACGATATCAGATTTTTATTTGAAAATAAAGTCATCAAATGGGAAGTATGCCAAATATGCAATAAGAAATTCAGATGGGTTAAAGGATTTAAAGGCCGAGTGCAAAATGAAGAATATTTAAAAATACATATCAGAAATTTTGCTCAAAAATTAGGTGCAACAAAAAGAGTTTATTATAAAGTTTATCATCCAGAAAGATTAAAAATATTTATATGAAAAAATTAACAAAACAAATCAAATGTCCGAAATGTAAAGCTCGATATTGGTTAAAAGATAGTTTTGAAAGGCATATGGAAAAAGCGCATCCCTTCAAAGAATTTATTAGATATATGGAACTTCTAGATAGTCCAAATCAATGGGGAGTTACATATAATGTAGAAAAAGATGCAAAAGAATTTAAAAAATCTCCTTTCGATTTTGCTTTACATATGGCTTATTTATCTCAAATTTGGCATACTCTTAATAAAATCTTAGAAGAATTAAAAAGAGAAAAGGTTTTAAAATAATCATATATGAATACAGAAATCAAAATAATCAAAGAAGATACATTTAAAACTATATTATCGGCGGTAAATAAAATGGTGGATTTTATTGCCCCTACTTTTGGGCCCAAAGGCAGTAAAGTTATTATAGATAAATTACCTTATAGAATGGTCGTAGATGACGGTGTGCAAATAGCCAGAGATTTTGAATTAATGGATCCAGCCGAAAATGCCATTGTGAAGTTGATTCGTGAAGCCGCCATTAAAACCAATGATCGCGAGGGAGACGGCACCACAGGTTCTCTTATAATTCTTCAAAGTATTTTGAATGGAATATCCCGAAAAAGTAAAATAGATATCCAAAAAGTGGAAGCAGAATTAAGAAAAGGGCTTGAAGAAGTAAAAGATTATATATTAAAAAATAAAAAACAAATTAAAAGCAGAGCAGAATTGAAAAGAGTGGCTTTGACTTCTTTTGATAATGAAGAAATAGCCGAAATGATTTCTGATTTATATTTTAAATTAGGAAAAGATGCGGTTATCACAGTTGAAAAATCCCCTACAATGGAAACTTACACGGAAACTTCGGAAGGGATTAAACTTGAAAGCGGATACATCAGTCCTTATATGATCAACAATCCAGAAAAAATGGAAACAATAATAGAAAAGCCATTTTTTCTATTAACTGATTATCGTTTAACCCAAAATAGCGATATATTCTCTTTAATGGAAAAAATGTCCGCCGAAAATAAATCAGGATTGATTGTGATTGCGGAGAATGTAGAACAACAGGCATTAGCCACTCTTGTTATAAATCTTCCGCAAGTAATAAATCCTCAAACCAAACAATTAGGCAGATTTTCTTCGGTAGCTATTAACATCCCCAAAGATGACGATAATCATATTTTATTGGAAAATTTAGCGATACTTACTGGGGCGAAAGTATTCTCTTCTGAAAAAGGCGATAAATTAGAAACAGCCACGATTCAAGATTTAGGCAAAGCTGAAAAATTTATATGCCGAAGAGAGGAATCAATCATTATAGGACCAAAAGGGAAAAAAGTTGATATTGCGATGGCGATAACAAGTTTAAAAAGAGCGATTGAAAACGAAAAAAAAGAATCCATAAAAAATCTTTTTATTAAAAGATTAGGAACTTTAACTGGAATGGTGGCCGCTATTAAAGTTGGGGCTTTGACGGAAGGCGAACAGAAATCTTTAAAATATAAAGTGGAAGACGCCGTGAATTCCGTAAAATCGGCATTTAAACATGGCGTAGTATGCGGAGCAGGCAGATCATTGGCTCAAATTAAAACTTCCAGCTCGCTTTTGAATAAAGCTTTAAAAGCCCCATCCGTTCAATTAATGGAAAGTGCCGGATTGCCCGATGATTTAGGTTTAGATGATGATCATGTGATGAATTTAATGACCGGAGAAACGGGACCATTTATGGGTGCAGGAGTAATAGATTCCGCCGATGTGGTTTTAGCAGGCGTAGAAAGCGCTATTTCGGTAGCATTGACTTTACTTACGAGTTCAGGTATAATAGTAGAGTCCCAAAAGGAATCGAAAGGTGGATAACTGACGCTTGATAGTTTTTTAATTAAGTGATATAATAGTAATATGTTAGAAATGTTATCTTTAATTAAAGGGTTTATAGCAACGATTTCGGCAGTTATATTAACGCTTTTATCACCTATTCAAGCGCAAAATCCTCAAGTTTTCATTAATTCGATAGTTGAGGAAATAGCGACTACTACCCCCGAAATTTTAGAAGTAAAAGCCGAAGTTATAGAACCGATTGAATCAATAAAAGAAATTATCCTCGTGGCCACCACTTCACAGAATTATCTCGTTGAAATTTATGAATTAGGCAAACAAGTAGGTAAATTAGAAGAACAGGTTAAACAATATCAAGAATCAATAGAACAAGTTCCAGTTTCAGTCCCCCCTCTTTCTATTGAGTTGGTAGAACCATCAAATATACCAATTTTAAATCCGCCAATTTTACAAGAACAATCTTTATCAAATAATATAGAAATTATGCCTCAAAAACCTCAACCCATTACTTTAGAAATAATAAATCCATCTCCAATAAAAGGATATTATTCCACCAAAGAATACGAATCTAAAGCGGGAATAGGAGTAGTAAATCCAGACGGAAGCGGAGTATCTTACGATGAAAAAAATTATATTTATATAGGTTTAGTAATAATAAATGATGACGGATCGGCAAATAAAGATTCAGTTGTGCAAATAATATCCACAGATTCTTCTCAAAATAAAAATTTAAGAGACACGGGTTCATTTTGGTCAAAACCTACTGGTGATATAAAAGAAAAATTCCAAGGTGGAGTTTATTTTTATCCTTATGAGTATTTATTTAAAACTCCAGGCGTCCACACGATAACATTCAGGGTCGGATCGTTGGAAAAGGTATTAACAGTTAATGTAAAATAAAATTTGTGAATAAGACTAAAGATTTGCTTGCATTTGTTATTAAGTCGATAGTTTCCGCCCCAGAAGTAGTGAAAATAGAAGATAAAACTGATGAAATGGGAGTATTATTAACTCTTCATATTGCTCGAGAAGATATGGGAAAAGTTATAGGTCGGGAAGGATCAACGGCAAAAGCAATAAGAACTATCGTGCGAGTGGCAGGAATGCAGGAAAGCGCCAGAATTTCTCTTAAAATAGCGGAGCCAGAAAAATCGGTTATGATATGAATACAGTTATCCAAGAAGTTTTAATTGAAAAAGTAAAACCTTATTTTAAAAATGCCAAGGACCATCCTAAAAATCAGATTAAAAAGATTGCGGCTTCGATAAAAGAGTTTGGTTTCAATCAACCGATAGTTGCAGATAAAGAAGGAATAATTATAGTCGGCCATGGCAGATATTTGGCCGCTTTGTCATTGGGGATAGAAGAAGTGCCTGTAATTTATGTGGATTTAGATGCAGAAAGAGCCACAGCTTATAGATTGGCCGATAATAAACTAAATGAATCTGACTGGGATATGGAAATCGTTATTGAAGAATTAAAAACTTTATCTCTGCAAATGGTAGATTTAACTGGTTTTAATTCAGATTTAATTCTTGAAACCAAAGAAGATTCACCAGATATTAGTAATATTGGAAAAGCCAGAAGCGAAGTAGGGGATATTTATCAATTAGGCAGGCATAAACTTATTTGCGGAGATTCCTGCGAGGAAGAAACTTATAAAAAATTATTGGAGAATGAGAAAGTAAGATTAGTATTCACGGATCCTCCTTATTCGGTAGATTATCAAAGTCCAGCTGGTCTCAATTATGCGAGCACTAAATTCGGAGGCACAGGCGGGAGAATATTTAATGATGACAAAACTCCGCAAGAAGCATTGGAATTTTACATAAAAGCTTTAAAGAATATTTATAATTATTCAACTGATGATTCCACTTTATATTGGTGGTATGCTTTAAAACTTCACGCCATTAATGAGCAGGCTTGGATCCAAAGCGGCTATCATTTCAGCCAAAGCGTAATGTGGTTAAAAAACAGCCCAATTTACAGTTTAGGTCAGTTATATCACCGAATATACGAACCTTGCATGGTTGGCTGGAAAGAAGGCAAGACGCATTATTTCAACAGAGAACTATCCAATTTAAACGAATTATGGACATTAGACAAGAAGACCTTTCAAGATTACATAGACGGGTGGCTTAGAAAAAGAGATAATACTCAAAAATATATACATCCCACCCAAAAACCTGTGCAATTAGCCGAAAGAGCATTAAAGAGATCCAGTGAAAAGAATGATTTAGTCTTAGACGCTTTTGGAGGTTCAGGAAGCGTTTTAATAGCTTGTGAACAGCTTGATAGAAATTGTCGAATGATAGAGCTTGATCCTAAATACTGCGATGCCATAGTTCAACGATATTGTCAATACAAAGAAGATTATACAATTATGAAAAATGGCAAGGAAATTCAATGGATAATAAAATAATTTATGGCTCGTCCGACAAAAAAAGAGATTTGGAAACGAAATATAGCTTATGGCGTTACTAAAAAAACACCCGAAGTTATCCAAAAGTTTGAACAGGCATTTGCTATCGGTGCAACTATTGGTGAAGCTTGTGATTATGCAGATGTTGCACCATCTACTTATTATAATTGGGTTAAAGAAAACCCCGAGCTTTTGGAGAAATTTGATAGGATGCGACAAAAACTTCCTTTAAAATCAAAAGAAAATATTGCTCGAACTATTCATGGTGAACCTGTTCGAGGGGATATTTCTCTTTCCAAATGGCTTATTGAACGACAACAGCCGGAAGGATATGGTGAGACTCTTAAAATTAAAGATGAGAGAAATAAAAATATTGCTCCCGAAGATTTACAAGTTATAGAAGAACTTCATAAAAAACTTGAAGCTAATAGGATTAAGAGAAGTATTGATCAAGCTAAAAGAGAAGGTGAAATATGAAAATAGAAAAATCTTTGCCGCCAAAATCAATATGGGAAAGAGTAAAAAATGCTGGAATGACTCCCAACGAACAAACAGTTTTATTTACTTATGGCGATACGCTTTATAACCCAGGCGGTCAATTGATACCAGATTATTTAATAGAGCATGAAGAAACCCATTGTAAACAACAAGGCGACAATCCAGACTTATGGTGGGAAAGGTATTTAACCGAGCCGTATTTTAGATTAAGTCAAGAAACAGAAGCTTATGCCAATCAATATGATTTTTTATGCAGAGTAATAAAAGACAAAAATCAACAATTTCGTCTTTTGCTTGAAATTAGTAAAACATTAGCCAGTCCTTTATATGGCAATTTGATAGATAGAAGCATTGCCCGAAAAATGATTAAAGAGAAGTCTAAAAATGGCTGAATTAAAAGACATTCATTCGTGGCTTATAAAGAATGAAATTAAAAACGAAAAAGGCGATTTAATAGAATTTGATTCACATCCTTTTTTATTTAAAATTTACGCCGATCAGTCTCAATACATTACCATTATGAAAGCGGCACAGGTAGGATTATCGACATTAGCTATTTTAAAAAATCATAATGACGCTAAACAGAATAAAATTGACATAATTTATACCTTACCAACTGACGGCGATGTCAGAACATTTGTAGGAGGCAAGGTGAATAGAATTATATCCAATAATAAATCAATGTTGGTTGATGTGGCTGATAAAGATTCCATAGAACAGAAACAAGTAGGAAATTCAATGATTTATTTTAGAGGAACTTGGACTAAAAAAGCCGCAATTATGGTTACGGCCGACAGATTAGTCCACGATGAAAAAGACAGTTCCAAGTTAGATGTCATAGCCGATTATCAATCCCGTCTGCAACATTCAAAGATAAAAGAAATTTATACATTCAGTCATCCGAGTTTACCTGAAACGGGAGTTCATACGGATTGGCTCCAATCGGATCAGAAATATTGGTTTGTAAAATGTATTCATTGTAAGTATTGGCAATATTTATGGTGGGATACGGAAGATCCATCTAAGATGTCAATTGATATAGAACACCGAATTTTTATCTGCAAAAAATGTAAAAAAGAAATTCCTAATTATGTCAGAAGAAACGGCCAATGGGTGGCTAAAAAACCTGAAAAGAAAATAAGCGGATATTGGGTATCATTATTGATAGCGCCGTGGATAAGCGCCAGCGATATTATAAATAAATTTCAAAGTCCAGAAACTACGCCAGAGTTTTTTTATACTAAAGTTTTAGGTTTACCTTTTGCTGATGCTTCATCTAAATTATTAAGAAACAGTTTTTTCCAAAATCTTACTAATCAGTCTTGGGCACCACAAGAAGATGATAGAGTGATAATTGGAATAGACACGGGGCTTCGTTTGGATTATGTGATGGGTAATAAAAATGGATTATTCTTTCACGGAGATTGTAATGAATATGGAACGCTTGACGCTTTAATGAAAAGGTGGCCGAAAGCTATCGCTGTAATAGATCAAGGAGGGGATTTGATAGGTTCAAGAGCTTTTTATGAAAGATGGCCAGGTAGAGTATTTTTATGTTTATTAGCTGGCGATAGAAAGACCAAAGAACTGACTAAATGGGGGAAAGGGGAAGAACAAGGGGCCGTAACAGCTGATAGAAATCGTATGATTCAATTAGTGGTGGATGAGTTTAGAAATAAAAGAATACCAGTGCATGGCACAGAACAGGATTGGTTTGAGTATTGGCTGGACTGGAATAATCTTGCAAAGATTAAAGTTTTAGATCCCGAAACCAATCAAATTAAAGGTTATAAATGGGTGCGAAGCGGCAGGGATCATAAAGCTTTAGCGACAGTAATGTGGAGAGTAGGAATGAGTCGATTTGCCGGAATGGGGATTATAATCCAGCCTGAAGTTGCCGTGAAGCCTAACAGCTATATGATTGATCCCGATAAGACAGTTAGTTTTAATCCTAAAGAATTTTTTGATAAATTAGAGGAAGAACAAGAAACAGATTGGCGAATAGGATAAGTTATCCCCAACTGGTAATTTTTATTTAAATAATGTATAATATAATTAAATGGCAGATGCAGAATTAAACGCATATGCGTCTTTAAGTGCCGATGTTAATAAACAAAAGGGCGCTTTTGATAATGAAATTAAAGAGGGAATAGTATCGGAAAAATTGTCCGAGCTTGATTTAAAAATGTCCGATGATGATTTAATTAAGCTCACAAATAAATGGGAGAAAGCTTGGAAAGATTCTGATGTTAAATCTGAATGGGAAAAGAAAATGGAAGAAAATGAGAATTATTGGTTGGGAAAACAATTTGATCAGCCGAAAGCGGATAAAAGCAGACCCCTTATGGATAATTTAATATTTGAATCCGTAGAAACTTATTTACCGAGAGTAACAAAGCGCAATCCAGAGCCTTTAGTAAGTTTAAATAGTTCTGAAATAGATATAGAGGGGAATTCCGATCCGAGGAAGTTAAAATATGTAGATAAAGTAAAAGCCAAATTGATTGATTTGGCGGATGAAAATAAATTCCGATTAAAACTTAAAAAAGTGGCTCGGCATTGGGCGATATTTTTAATAGGCATCGGGAAAGTAGGTTGGGATTTAGACACGGATGCTCCCATTTTAAGAATAGTGCGACCAAGAAAAATAATATTGGATCCAGACGCAACCATTGATGAAGATGGTTATACTGGGAATCGAATAGGCGAATATAGAAAAATAGAGGCCAGCAGATTGATAAAAATAATAGGCGGCGATGAGGAAGAACCCACAGGCGCCGTTAAAGCAATAAAAGATTTAGTAAAGGAAGATTTAGCCACGGATATTCAATTTATAGAATGGTGGACAAGTGAATTTATGTGCTGGAAAATGGGCAAGAATATTCTTTTGAAAAAGAAAAATCCTCATTGGAATTATGATCAGGAAATCCCACAAGAACAAGTGGATAATTATGGGAATACTACTCAAATTTCTATACCGAAAAAAGGCATAAATCATTTTGTGAATCCGCAGATGCCTTATATCTTTTTAACAGTTTTCAATTTAGGCGATCAGCCAGTAGATAAAACTTCTTTAATAGGTCAGAACCTTTCAAATCAAGATTTAATAAATAAAAGAAATAAACAAATTGATAAGAACGCTGATCGGATGAATGGAGGAATGGTAGTCTCTTTGGCTCGTTCAGGTTTAACACAATCACAAGCTAAAGGAGTATCCGAATCTTTAAGAAAAGGAGGAGTAGTCGCAATCCCCGATGGGACCCCTCGGGAAGCCATTGATACTTATTCACCTACAGCTTTACCGGCTGATGTTTTTACTCAATTATCCGATATTAGATCCAGATTAAGAGATATTTTTGGCATAAAAGGTTCATCGCAAGCAGGACTTGAAAGCGAACAGACAGTCAGAGGTAAAATACTTAGCACGGGCTTGGATACGGATAGAATCGGCGGTGGAGTTTCTGAATATTTAGAGCAATATTCCAGCGATGTTTATAATTGGTTTTTACAGTTATTATATGTTTATGATTTAGGATTTCAGTTTATTGAGGGGGCAATTCCTCCGAAAGTAAAAATAGCGGTGAAAGAAGGTTCTTTAATTCCAAAAGACAGCTTTTCAATCGCAAATCAAGCAATGGAATTGGCGGGGATGAATAGAATTGCCAATATAGATTTATATAAACGGCTTGAATTTCCGAATCCCGAAGAATTAGCCGCAAATGTCTGGCTGGAAACAAATGCTCCACAATTGCTTTATAAAGATAATCCTACAGTTATGGAAGCAATGGGGATGATGCAAGCTTCGGCGATGCAACAAGCCCAGCAAGAACAATCAAATAAACAGCAAGAATTTGGTCAAGAAATGGAAAAACAGAAGATGAAAGAAGAAGGTCAAACTACAAGGTCGATTCTCTCGGCTATCCCGATGAAAAAAGAAGAAAAATAAATTATGCCATTTAAGTCAAGAAATCAAAGAGGTTATATGTGGATCCACCATCCTGAATTGGCCAGAGAATTTGAAAGAAAAACTTTAAGTATAAAAAAATTACCGAAGAAAGTTCTTAAAAATAAAAATAAAAAGTAAGTCGAAATAGGCGCTAATTATTAGGGAAATCGCCTCCCCTTAACAAATTTTAATATGAGTGAAAATGATATGACGCAGTTCAAATCCGAAGGTCAGAAACCTTTCGGAGAGAACAAGGAGAACGATAACTCCGCCGCCTCGTCAGCGGGTGAACAAACGAACATCGACCAGACTGGTGCGTCTGACCAGGATAAAAATCAGACGGAGAATAAAGATGGCGGTGAAGATAATTTTGCGGATCATCCTCGATGGAAAGAAAGAGAAGATGACTGGAAAAATCGCTTTAACGATCAAGAAAAGCGACATACCGATGAAATTGGAAAATTGCGTCAGGAATTTACGCAATCACATTCTAAAACGGAAATTCCAGTATGGTTTGGAGGAGATGAGGAAGCGTGGAAAGCTTACTCTCAAGATTTAGATACGAGATTAACAAAAATTAGACAAGACACTCTGAATGAAATTAAGACTAAAAGTGAATCCGAACAGAAAGCGATTGATGATGCCACTAATTTCTTTAATTCAGAAGTTAAGGCGATAGAATCCGATAAAACTTTAAATCCCGAAGGGAGAGAAGTTGATCGAAATAAGATTTTAAAGTTCGCTTTGGATAATAAGCTATGCGACACCGAAGGCAAATGGAATTATAGGGCGGCATTTAAAATGATGGGGGCTGATAATGTGTTTAAAGTGAAACAAGCTTTAAACGAGAAAAAAATTATCGCAAACGCTATGACTTCCGATAAACATTCGGAATCCAAACCGCAGGCCTTCGCAACAAGCGAAGACTTCGCAAAACCAGGCGCGAAACCTTGGTAATTATTAAAAGTTTAATTATTTAAAAAATGGCAGAATTATATGGACAGAGAATCCAAACTACGGTGCAGACTAAATATTTGCCTTTCGTAGTCGATACAATTCTGAACTCCAATGTTTTGTTTCAAAGAGTGGTTCGGGCAGGCAAAAAGTGGAGTGGCAGAACTTTAAGGATTCCTGTGAAAGTTTCCAAGAATACGACTGGCACATCTTTCCGAGGATTTGATACATTTTCAACCTCGGCAACGGACAATCGCCAGTTTCTTGAGTTTACTCCTGCATTTTATCAAATTACTTGTGCTCTTCCAGGCGATGAACTTTCAGTGGCGGACACGGAAGACAAGGTGTTGGATTTGATGAAATTGACTATACAGTCTGATACCGAAGATATGGCTGATGATCTCGGTACTATCTTCTACGCTGACGGAACAGGCAATACTTCCAAAGATCCATTGGGTCTTGCGGCTTTAGTTGATGATGGAAATTCAGTCTCGACAATTGGCGGATTGAGCCGTTCTACTTACAGCACTCTTCAATCAACAGTTACGGCATCAAGCGGCACTCTTACCTTGGCTAAGATTGATACTTTGTGGTCAAATGTTACTTCAGGATCGCAGAAACCGACAGCTTTTTACACCACGGAAACAGTATTTAATCTTTATGGTCAGTTGCTTAGACCGCAGGAAAGAATAATGAAAGAAGCATCCAGAATGAAAGGAATGACTGGTGGGACTGGTTTTACCGCTCTTGAATATAACGCTAAGCCAGTGATTCAAGATGAGAAGTGCACTTCAGGGGCTTTAATCGCATTGAATGAAAACTTTGTGGATTGGTATGCTCTTCCTTTTTTCAACGCAAAAGCGATTGGGTATAAATCTCAGGTTCAGGGCAATGATTACGATGCTCCTATCGGTTTAGGATTTTCTTGGAGCGATTGGATCATCCCCGCAAATGCAGGATCGGTGGTCGGTCACATCTATTTTGGAGGTCAGTTTATTACTACCAATCCGAAAAGACACGGCAAACTTACGAGCATTACAGGTATTTAAAGGTTCGCCTTTTACTGAGTGAGTCCGAAAGGACAATAACTCAAGAGGGTTAAAATAAAAAAACTATTATGTCACAATTACCAGATTATCTTCCGTTTCTGCGTTATAAAGCCTTGACTTCACAGTCTTGGACTACAACGGGGAATACGCATACAGTTACGGATGGAGATGTTAAAGCTAATTCTTTAATCGTTATTATGAATACAGCGGCTTATGTAGGCAAATGGCATATAGCGGTATCGAATGGAAGCTTTACGATTACATCGTCGGATGTCGAAACGGCGACTTCAACCACATTCGTTTATTTAGTCTTATAATTTTATGAACAATGAAAAAAAAGAGTTATTTTCTTTCGGGATAGGAATGGCGATTGTAGTTGGTGTTTTATTGATTGCTTTTGGAGTATTCGCCGTAAAATCTCAAATTGGAAAAATTTATATTCCAAGATCACAAGTTATTAATACTGACGGCATAGGAGCGGCAGGAGATATTAATCGAACTGCTCGAATCGCTCAGGTGGCTCTTATAACTGGTTCTACAACAGTATTTGCCACTAGTGATTCAAATGGTCGCGATAGAATTATTGAAAGCATTGATTTTTCTATTCAGGGACATAATGCGGGTACAGGTTGGGGGCTTGCTTCAAGTACATTAGACAAAATCTATTTACAAGCGGCTACTTCCAGTAATACTGCATTTCCATCAAATACAAATTATTTATGGCATAATACAGTTGCGACTACTACTCCGACAAACGATTTAATTTTCACCGCGTCTACTTCCCCAGGAAATATTGCAGGTTCCAGCCAAAATCGTATATGGAAAGCCGGATCAAATGTAGTATTTCGATTTCGGGAGAATTTAACTGGAAATGCAACCACAGTACCAAGTGCCGCTAAAGGATTCATTAATATCCATTACGGGCTCGACATGTAGGTCGATATTATTAGTTAAAAATTAAATTTAAAAAATATGTCTAATTTCCTTTCAGGACCAGTGGTGGTAGCGGCTCAAACACTTCACAGTTCAAGCGCTGATAAATACCACAATTATGGTGAATTGATATTCAGTAATGATGGGCGTGCGTTTCGATATTGCAAAGTTGGAGATACTGCGCTTGTTGCTGGCAATCTTTATGCGTCGTCAGCTGAAGATACTGGCACTCAAGATATGACAGCAGTTGCGGCCGCAATTGGCGCTACTGCTATTGTTTCAACGACAACGATTACAGTTACTGCCAACGAATATGCAGAAGGCTTTATTCTTGTTTCTGTAACTCCAGGCGTAGGTCGTCAATACAAAATTAAAGGCCATATTGCTTATACAGCGGCGGCTCCCACTTTTAATCTTATGGAAGAGATAAAGGTGGCTTTAACGACTACTTCTCGATTGGACGCTTTTGCTAATCCATATAGTGGTGTGATTGTTTATCCTGTCACTGAAACTGGTTCGCCCGTTGGCGTAGCAGTACATCCCATTGCCGCCGCAGAGTTTGGTTGGATGCAGGTATCGGGTATTGCAGTTGTTGAAGCACAGAACGCAGTTACGGTTGGTCTTCCTGTTGTTGCATCAGATGATGATGCTGGTTGCGTAGAAACAATTACGGATGGAGCACACGAACTTCTTGCACGAGTTGGAACGGCACATACGGGTATCGCAGATGGAGAATTTGGAGCAATCAAGCTTGAACTTCTCTAAGTTTAAGTTCTTGCTCTTACTCAGCCTCTTTATTGGGGCTGGGATGAGAGCGAGAATGAAAGACCAGCGCTAATAATTAATGCGGAATTCGCTGGTGCCGCTTGGGCATTAACAGCGGGAGAATGCCTCCCCGCAAAAATAAAATGAAAACAGCATTATTTTCGAATTTTACGACAGAAGAATTTATCGGTTATTGGGACGGAAAACCTAAAAAGTTTGCTCCAGGACAATCAATTTATATGCCAGATTATCTGGCTCGGCACTTTGCCAAGCATTTGGTAAATAGAGAACTTTTAAGGCCAGGCGCTTATAAAGACGGAGAGAAAATGACTTCTCCGAAAAAGCCAGAAGAAGTGCCTTTGTTTATGGAATTATTTAATAAAGCTTATACACCAGATAACACGGAAGAATTGGGGGAAATTAAAGATGATGTGAATTCTTTAATAGATTCCGCCAATAAGAATAGACAATCAATAAAGTCTGCGGTTCAGGATCCGACTCAACCACAAATTATAATGTCGCCAGATTTTGATGAATCGGAAGATGATGAATCTTCATTTGGCGATAAACCAAAAGAGTAAAATGACAGATCATAATCATCAATTTATTGAAATGAATTCCCGAAAAGAATTCGGTTTACTTAGCAAAGAGGTGATATGTTCAGAATGCGGAGAAATGAGATGTATACACGAAGACGGTCGAATAGAAATTATTAAGGAAGAAAATAAAAAAGAATAAAATTTATGGCAGAAACATTACCAAGAGACGACAATAATGTCCCACTTCAAAATGTATTTAGCACTATCAATGATGGTAGACAAACGGTTACTACCGCAGGCACTCGAGTTCAATTAAGCTCAACATCAACTGCTTCTAAAAGAATTGATATAACAGCCGAAACTGACAACACGGGTTTTATAGTCGTTGGCGGCGCGAATGTTGTAGCGACATTAGCCACTCGCCGAGGCATTCCTTTGGCGGCTGGAGAATCATATACTTTTTATATTACCAATTTGAATAAAGTATATTTAGATTCAACGGTTAGCACGGATGGAGTGACTTATGTCTACTTTGATTAAAATATTTATTGGAATTCTGGTTATTATTTTTATTATTTCTGTTTTTGTTTATACTTTTGATTTCAGATTCATAAAAAAAGATAACGGAATTGGCGGAGTAGGCAGTGGTATAAATAGTCCTTCTCCATTCATAAGATCAGGCAGTAATTGGATTCCAAGGATTTCAACGGATAATTTTTTTATCGGAACATCTACTGGTTCAAATAAGCTGGTTATTCATAATGCCACCACTACTACTGATGCTGATTTAATATTTACAGCCACAACTACAAGTTCTTCTTGGTATAATTGGACAATGGGAATAGACATATCAGATGGCGGAAAATTTAAAATTGCTTCTTCCACAGTTTTAGGAACTAATGATAGGTTTGTGATTGATGGGGCGGGCAATATCGGTATAGGTACTACTAGCCCGCAGGCCACTCTCGGTATTTCGGGGAGTTTAGGAGTAAATAGTTCTCATTTGATTTTAAGTTCGGGAGGCAAGGTAGGTATCGGCACTACTTCTCCGGCAACCGCTTTAGATGTTAATGGCACAATCACTCAATTAACAGTTAAAAGTTGCACTCTTGGATTAACCACTGACGCTCTCGGAAGCATTACGGGTTGCGTGGCTTCGGATATTAAATTAAAAACTAAAATCAATCCATTTAAGATTTCGGTGCTTGAAATTATAAATAAATTAAACCCTGTATTTTATCAATTTAAAGACAGGTTAGGGATCAATAGAGCGGGATTTGTGGCTCAAGATGTTGAGAAAGTATTCTCCGAGGCGGTGGTTTCATCAGGTGAAGATATTAAGGGTGTTGATCCAAACGCCATTAATGCTTTATTAGTTAAAGCCATTCAAGAACAACAAAAAGAGATTAATGAACTTAAAAACGAAATTGAGATTTTGAAATCAAGCCGAAAAAGTTATTGGGATTGGATAAGAGGAAAATGATAGAAAATGGAGAATATAAAATATCAATAGAACATCGTTTAACGAGTTTGGAAACCAATGTGCGGGAAATTAAAGATAATCATTTACCGCATATTGAAAGAAAAATTGATAGGGCATATTGGTTTTTGATTACCACATTAGCGACAGTTATTTTATCACTTATTATGATATTTTTTAAAAGATGAAATTACTTGATTTTAAACAAGTAAAAGCTGAAAAGACTAAAAAAGATGAAGAAGAAAAGAAAAATATAGAAAGATTAAGAAAAGAGGAAATAAGATTAATAAATAGCATTAATAGTCTTTCTGAAAAAGAAAAAAAAGAAAAAATCAGAGCAAAAGAAGAATTACAGGTAATGGCAGGCAATTTAGAAACTAAAAAAATTGAATTAAATTTTGATATTAAAAATTTAAAAAAACAAAAAGAAATAGAAATGCGTCCAGTGGCGGAATTAAAAAAAGAAGCCGAAAATCTTTTAATTAAAATTTTAAAAAGAGAAAATAAAATTCAGGAAAGAGAAAATAAGGCTTATGAAACTGAAAAAAGAGTTAATCTTAAAATAGAAGATATTTCTGAAAGATTGGAAGAATTAATTGATAGAGAAAAAGAAATTGAAAATAAAGAAAATGATATTAATAACAGACTTATTGGAATTAAAAAAGAAGAAGAAAAAATCAAGGAATCTCTGCATAATTTATCTAAAAAATGGTCTGAATTTCATCAAAGAGTTTTAATAATTAATTCTTCATTTGAAATCAGAGAGAAAGAAATTGAATCTGGACAAAAAATAAATGAATCAATAAATTTGGAATTTGAAAAAGAAAGAATCCGATTAAGAAAAGAGGATTTAGCAATTAAAGATAAATATAAAGAATTGGAAAAGTCAATAGAAATATTTAATAAAAATAAAAATGGCAAATGCGGTTAAAGATGACAATTATATACCCACATTAATAGCTGTTAGCGACACTGACGGTTCTACTCCAATTAGAGTAAGATCCGATCCTACATTGAAAGCTTTATTAATTTCAAATGCTTCTACTGGAAGTGATTTATCTGGTGATAGAGCTTATAGAGATAATAATAATATAACGACTATGTTAGTGATTTCAGAAAGTGATGGAATCACGCCTACTCCAGTCTATGCCGATGCTTCCACGGGAAAATTATTAGTAGATTCAACCTGATTTTATGGCCAATGCCAAAAGAGATGATAATTATATTCCTACGCTTCTAGCGGTTTCAAATGCTGACGGATCCACGCCAGTAGCTTTATATGCAGATCCCACAACACATCGTCTTTTAGTCAGTATAGCTTTAACTATTGAAGCTCCGACTGGTAATGTAGATGACAATAATACAGCTTTTACTTTTACGGCTAAACCCACTTTAGTGATAGTAAACGGAGCCATATATAGAGAAAATAAGGGTTGGACATGGTCAAGTCCGATTGCAACAATTTCTGCTCCTGTGGGGACAGGCGGAGATATTTACGGAATTCTATAATTGTGTTATTATAAATATATGTCGCATTCTAAAAAATGAAAAATTATTTTAAAAATATTTTAATTATAGGATTATTATTTATTTCTTTTGCTGGGATTACAAAAGCCGCATTTCCTTTACTTCAAATTTCTCAAAGTGGAACAGCCACTTCTACCGCTCAAGCTAATGCGGTATGGTTTGCTTCTTCGGGAGGAAAATTTTTTACTCAAGATGGAAATTTTACTTACGCTACCACCACAGATACACTTTCACTTTCTAACCTCACATTATCAGGCACTTGCACAGGATGTGGTGGATCTTTCGCTTGGACACCTACCGCAGACGGCAATTCAACTTCAACCAGAATTATATTCGGCAATGGACTTATCGGACAGGCTTCTTCAACTTTCAACAATGGTTTAAGAGTGGATGGTGGTTTAATATTAGGAACTGCTTTGGATATTTCTTCTTATACCAATCTTGCTTCAACTTGGCCGGTTATTCTTACCGGCGACACGCTTTCATTCGGCGGGCTTTCAACTTCAACGGCCGCCGTGCAGGGAAACATTCCTTATTTTTCGGGAGTAAATACTTTTGACAATGTTGCCACCACTTCCGTAACAATCGGATCTGGACTTTCTTATTCGGGGACTTTCGGTTCAATAATAGGCGGAGTAGCCGGCACTCTTACGGCTTCGCTGGGCACGGCCATAGATTTAACTTCGGCGGAAATAACCGACAACTTCACGGACGGCTCGGTTCTCTTTTGGGGGACAACCGCGATAGCGCAGGATAATTTGGCATTTTCTTACAGTTCTTCTTTGGACAGATTAACTGTTTCTTATGCTTCTTCAACGGCAATCTCGGCGACTAACGCCGACTTTACGAATATATCCGGCACGCTTACAACGGCGGCGCAGGCAAACATCACTTCTCTTGGAACTCTTACCGGACTTACTTCAACCGGCGTAATTGATTTTGGCGGAGCGACTTCGTTTGAATTGCCAAATGGAAGCCCGACCGTGAACGCCGCCGGTGAGATAGCGATTGACACCACTTCCGGTCAGTTAAAATGGTTTAATGACGGCTCAACGCATATTATCACCGGAACGACCACCCGAGCGTTTAACATCGCCACCACTACCCTTGATGTATTTGGAAAAAATATCAGAAGCGGAACCACCAGTCTTGTGCTTATCAACGATCCCGAGCCTCTTACGCTTATCGGATTTTATTGCAAAGCGACCACCACTTCCGCTTCCATTACCGCTCATTTGCGTTTTGGAGATAATGAGAATTGGACGGAGACTGGCGTTTGCCCCACTTCGGGTTCTTTCACGAAAGCATCCACCAATAATACTTTTACCGCTTTTGAGGACTTCGTGGTGCAAGCGAGTTCAACCGCCGTCACCTCAAATTTAAGGCTTATTATCACGGCATTTTTTAGTAAAACCGCAGATTAGAAATTATGAATAAAATTTTAATCGGAATAGGAATTGTTTTAATCGCCGGAGTAGTTTCTTTTAGATTTATTAAAGCTCAACCGCTAACCGAAAATGATATGTTGGCCGTAATTCAAAATTACGAAAACAATCAGTTAGCCACCAAAGGAAAATATAGTTTTCTGCCAAAGACTTTTTTTGACGGAAATTCATCTTATCAAGTGAATGAAATGCAACACGGAGACGGAACTAAAAGTTATCAGATTATTTTTGAACATTACGAAAACGCCCAACGATGGAACGCCACGACCAGCCAATTTGAAACAGTCCCGATTTTGAAACAAAAGTCAATCGGTTTCGGTAAAGAAGCGATAAATTTAACTTGGACAAAATGATTAAGAAAATAATTTTAATAACAGCATTGATTATTGGTTGGATTTTAATGCCTGTTTTAACTTTGGCGGCCAATACTTACAGCGCCTCGTTTAACGGCACGACTCAATATCTTTATGCCGCCGACTCCGCTTCTTTATCAATAACCGGAACGCTTACTTTGGAAGCGTGGGCTTCTTTTTCTTCCGATCCTGATGTCGGCGACGAAAAGCATATTATTAATAAAACTAATGGAACTTCCAATGGTTATCTTATAAGGTATATTCCGGGCGCCGGAGCTTATATGTCCGTTTGGCAAGACAGCACGACCAAATGCCAATATAACACCACTAATTTTACGCCTTCCATCAATACTTGGTATCATATTGCCGGAGTATGGACGGGGACTTGTTCGGAAACCAAGATATTTATTAACGGAACTCTCGCGACTTTAAGCGGTTCGGGAGCGGCGACATCCATAGGCGATAACGCTCTCCAAATGAACATCGGAGTAAGTGGCGCTCCCGATCGTTATTTTCCCGGCTTGATAGATGAACCTCGTATCTCAAATTCCGCCCGATATTCAGGCAATTTCTCCGTTCAAACGGAAGATTTTACGAATGACGCCAACACCGCGGCTCTTTATCATTTTAACGCCGATTTGACGACCGATAGTTCTAGTAATTCAAACACTTTAACAAATGTAAATACCGTAACCCAATCTTCAACAGTTCCTTACACCGGAGCGATAGCCGCCAAAAAAAGAGATGAAGACGATGAGATAATAATTTTTAATTAAAATGCCTTTAAACTTTTTACAATACTTGATAATTTTTTTAATCATTGTTGCTATCGGCGGCAAGGATTTAGTGATGGCGATTGCCCGAAAAATGGGCTGGATAAACGGAAACAATAATTCCGATTTAAAAAAACAATTGACTGATATTCAAGAAAATCATCTCCACGATATTTCTAAAAAAATGGACGAACAAGTCGTTGTCCACGAAAAAATACTTTTAATGTTAATGGATATAAGGGATAAAATAAAATGATTGAATTTTTATGGCAAGCCAGCCTTTAATTATAAATGGATTTGATAAAGGAATAGCCGATTCTCCACATAAAGGATTTGGTTTAATTAAATTAGCCGATATTGAAGCATTCCCAGGAGCGGCAAAAGTTCAAAAAAAGCCTATTACAGTTTTTCATACGGCTATATCAGAAACTTTTACGGCAGATCCCGATACTGATATTTGCACAGTTGCTGTGACGACAGTTCCTATAACTGGCACAGCTGTCACAGTTTCAAATAGTGGAGGAGGTCTACCAACTGGACTTTCAGCAAGCACTAATTATTTTGTTATAAAAATAAGTTCAAGCACATTCAAATTAGCCACTACAATAGCAAATGCGACTGCGGGAACTGCTATAAATATTACATCGGCGGGAACTGGAACTCATACAGTAACCACTGTAAATCCAGGATCCGTAAATCATCAAATAAAAGACCTAAGAACAGGCACTATATTTTTAATAGATTCCAATGGACGAGTTTGGTATGACGAAGGCACTCAAGCTTTACTTCTAAATGGAAATACTTTGACAAATGGGGCGGGAAATGGTTTAGGAATATTATTAAATTCTGATAGCACAGCGACTTACTTATTCGTATTTCGTAATGCTTTGATTGATGTAGTAAATGTATTTGGCACAACTCAAAAAGAAGCTCCCAGTTGGACAAGCGGATGGCAGACTATGAATAGTGGAGCTGGGTCTGGCAATCGTCATTATTCAATTAGTGCTCAAGATGGTTTGATATATTATACCGATGACCGATATATAGGAAGTATAAAAGAATTAACAATTTTTGATCCTGCTACTGGATCCACTTTTACTTGGACTTCACAAGCATTAGATTTGCCGATAAATGAAATTTCGGTTCATTTAGAAGAATTGGGATTAAATTTATTGATAGCAGGTTCAACATTTAATAAAGTATATCCTTGGGATAGAGTTAGTGATTCATTTAATTTGCCAATTCCTTTTCCTGAAAATAATATACAAAGATTAAAAAATATAGGAGGAATAGTTTATGTTTTAGTTGGAACTTATGGAAATATTTATTCCACGCAAGGTTCTTATGTTAAATTCGTTAAAAAGATTCCAGATCAAGTAGCTAATAATAGCGGAACAATACAAACAAATATAGTTACTTGGGGCGGGATTGATGCATTAGGAAGCGCTCTTTTATTTGGAGCAGGAGTTCTTACTTCGGGAAATAGCGGAGCATATTTATTATATCCAGACGGCAGATTGATTTTAGACCAGATCCCATCCACGGGTTCGGCTAATGTGACTTCTTTTCAGGTAACAAATAATTTATATCGAATGGGGTATTCTGGCGGAGCGGATAAATTGGATTCTAGTCGCTATACGAGTTTTGAAACAGTTATTCAATCAGAATTTTACAAAGTAGCGACAAAAACAAATAAAACAGCATATTCGGTTTTGGAAGTCGTAATAGCAAAACCGGCTTCTAGCGGAAATGTTCGCATAAGTTATAGAACAGACACTTCATCAAGTTTCACCACCATAGATACTTTTGCGGCTGATAGCAGTGCAACAACATTTAAAAATGATGCAATAGGGCTTATTGATATTGAGAATATCCAAATACAAGCAGAAATGGATGGAACAATGGAATTAATGGAAATAAGATTATTACCATGAATGAAGAAGTAATTATTAAATTGGAAAAAAGAATAAAAGATACAGAAGAAATATTGGAAAATTTAAAAGTAAATCCTAATATGCCAGATCATTTTCATAATGGATTTGATGCCAGTCGAATAGATTATTCGGATATTTATAGAAAAAAAGTAAGGTTATTTCATACCATTCAGGGAACGGCGGCGGCTACGGCGGCTAATTATGGAGTATTTTTTATAGTTCCGTTTACTTGCGTTTTAACCAAATTTCAGGAAGTGCATCAAACTCTTGGAACTGATCCAGGTGCCGTCACTTTAAATTTAGAAAAGCTGACTGGGACGCAAGCGTTAGATGCAGGGGCGGCAATGCTTTCAACGGCTTTATCTTTAAAAGCCACAATCAATACAGTTCAGACAGGAACTTTAACAGAAACTCTTGCCAATAGAAATTTAGCTATAGGTAATCGATTGGCGATGTTAGATGCCGGAACTCTTACAAGTGTAGCCAATGTAACGATTATGGTCGAGCTCGAATTAACATAAGAAATATGGTATAATAAAGTATGACTTTAATTAAAGGAAAAACAATAACAAATGCCGAAGCGAGCGCAAGATATGTAGCTAAACATCCCGATAGACATAGAGAGCGGATTAATACATATCGTCGCAGGCAAAGATTGGCAGTAATTGCTATTTTAGGAGGAAAATGTGCAGAATGTGGTTTTGCAGATATAAGGGCATTACAAATAGATCATATTAATGGGGGAGGGGCAAAAGAATTGAAAAAACTTAATGGGGTGCAATATACTATATCTGTAATTAAAAGCGCAATTAATAAAGAAAACAAATATCAATTGCTTTGTGCAAATTGCAATTGGATAAAAAGAGCTTTGAAAAAAGAAGCTATGGGTAGGCCAATTATAAATAAATTATAATATTATGAAAAGTTACTCAACTTTACGGACAGCTTATGGAGTAGATACTAAAAATACTTCTACGGCTAATTTAACGAAAGGCGATGAATGGATGAATGATTATCATCGAAAAATCCTCTCAAAAGCCGATTGGCCATTTCTTCATCGTCCAAGAATCATAACAACTTATGATCCTGATTCAACTTTTACGGCCGTAGCCGGAACAGATGTCTGCACTGCCGCAGATACCATTTTGACTTTAACTGGAACAGAAGTGACTTTTACAACTACCACTACTCTTCCGGCCGGTCTTTCAACTTCTACGACTTATTATCTTATTTATCAAAGCGCTACAACTTTTAAAGTCGCTACTTCTTTGGCGAATGCTTTAGCGGGAACGGCCGTGGATATTACAGATACAGGAACAGGTACGCATACGGTTAAAGTGGCAACAAAATTCCAACCTTTGCCTTATGATGTGGATTTAGTAGAAAGCGTATCGGTAACAGTATCCAGCACAGTTTATACTCCGACTCCGGTTTCAAGCAAAAAAAAGTGGGATGAATTAAATTTGACTTCCTATACTTCGGATATTCCGATTCATTGGTTTGTCCATAATGGAAAATTCGCTTTATGGCCGAAATCATCAACCAGCGGAAATATCATTGAATTAAATACAAAAATTAGAGTGCCAGATTTGAATGTGGTGGATTATACGACAGGCAATATAGATATAATAACCAACGGCAGTGTTTCGGTAACTGGGGCGGGAACTCCAAATTGGAATGTCACAATGGCGGGAAAATGGTTAAGGGTAACTCATTCGGCTACAGCCGCTTCTTCTGGGGATAATGAATGGTATGAAATAGTATCAGTTGCGAGCACTACAACACTTACATTAGCTCGTCCTTATGGCGGCAGATCATTGGCTACGGGCGCCGCCGCTTCTTATATCATAGGTCAAATGCCTTTACTCCCAGAAGCTTTCCACGATTTGCCTGAGATATACGCTTCTTACAGATATTGGAGCAAAGAAAATGATCCGAGAGCTAATGAATTTAAATCTATGCTTCAGACAGATCAGGGCGAATTATTCACATCTTATGGTTTCAATGATTTATCAATGGTTTTGGATAGTGGAGAAGAAGAACAAATAATAAATCCAAATTTAACAATAAATTTATAATATGGCTTTTAATTTTATTCCTTCGGTAGAAGCATTTAAAAATCCAATAAGAAGGCAGTCACCTCCGTTAGTTCCTGCTGGGACATCTCCATTTTCAGAATTAATGCAACGGATTAAAAAAATATTCACGCCTCAACAAGCGCCGCAAGTACCCCAAGTATCTCAAACACCTCAAATACCTCAAACTACGCAAGTAGGAGAAATGTTTAAAAATTTTCAAACTCAAAATATAGGAGGATTTACAGTGCCTTCTTTATTTCAAACTCCGACTCCTCCTCAACCTCAACAATCTCAACAATTTAATCCTATGAGAATTCCACAAGTTTTGCCGACACAAGTTCAAAATACCCCTGTTTCAGCTGTTAAAGCTCCACCTACGCCCTTTCAACCTTCTCCATCAGAAACTCTCCAAAAACCCCCCATTCTGCCCCAAACTACTCCACAAGCTACCCCTACCGTAAGCCAAGAAACTCCAAATTTGCCCAATATGCCTCCTGAAACTCAAAAAGTCATAACTGATGCAGAAAAGACCTATCAAGAAGCCTTAAAAATTAGTCCTGAAGAATTATCAACTCAGGAGGATTTAGACCGCCTTATTGAGTCCACTAAAAAGGCTTATCAGAATACTTTGGATCAACCTATTCCGCTCGAATTCATCACGGGACAAATGGCTTCTTTGGAACGCCGAGCTTTAGGATTAGTCGAACCATTAGAAAGAAAATTATCTCGTATGCAAGCGAGTAGAACTGCATCACTTGAAGTTTCTAAATTTGGATTGGAAAGAGCTGATAAGGCCCGAGAAGCGTTAAAACCTATTGCTGGCACTTCTTTCTATGATCCTAAAACAGGCAAATTTGTTTCTGCTCCAGAAGCTGGAAAAGCTCCAAGCACAATAGAAACCGCTCAAGGAATTAAACAATGGGATCCTACAACTAAAAATTGGATAGATACTGGTTTTACTAAAGCTCCATCAGCTACTCAAGAAGCAAAAGCTCTTGAAAAAGAAGAAAAAGAAGAAGCAAAAACACAACAAGCTTCTCTTGCTTTACAAAATATTAATTCTCTTATTTCAGGAGACAGATATAAAGCAATATCAGGGGTTATGCAAACTGGTTCAGTTCCATTTTTGGGAGATCGTGCGGCAGTTAATCAATATCAGCAATTACAAGGAATTTTGAAATTAGGAATTAGGCAACTTATCAAGGGTCAGGGTCAGATTTCCGATTATGAAGGTAAAGTTTTGGCAGAGGCGGCCTCTGACCTTAGTCGTCTGACAAATGAAAGTGAAATGTTAACCGCTCTAAAAAAAGCGAGTGGCGTAATTCGCACAAATCAAGGAGAAAGTGTTCTTGTAAGAGTAATTGATAATACTGGTAATGTTATCGGAGAAGGAGAATTAAATGGTCAAGATATTTATGAAGCGGTTTTGGAGGGTAATAAAATAGAATATTTATAATATGAGTTATAAAGATAAATTATTGCCTCCAGGGTCGTTGTCCCCGCAAGGGGGAGTTCAGTCATCCGTTCAAGGTTATAAATCCAAATTACTTCCGCCAGGATCATTAATCGGACAAGTTCAGCAACCGCAAGATCAAAGAAGTGTATTTGGAAAAGCGGCGGAATTTTTGGCTCCTACGCTTTATAAAACTCTCACGAAAGACATTAAAGGGGGCGAACATGTAACCGGCCGTGATATTTTAGGTTCGGCGTTGGAAATAGGGTCTTTTGCTCTTCCAATAGGAGGAATTGCCAGAGGAGCGGGTTTAGCCGCCAAAGGGTTAGGATTGGCCGCAAAAGGGCTGGGAACCAGAGTTTTGGAAGCGGGAGCCATAGGAGCAATCGGTGGAGGTATGCAAACCGCTGGTAGATCAATAGGCGAGGGAGCTCCGCTTGGAGAAGTAGCTAAACAAACCGCATTAGGAACCGCTATCGGAGCTTCATTTGGAGCCGCTTTTCCTGTAGCGGGGGCGGGTATAGGTAAAGTTTTTAGAGGAATAACAAAACCAAAGGCAACACGAATATCGGAAGCAGTAAATAATCTTGAAGATACATATAAAGATATAGGTCGTGGTTGGGTACAAATCAGAAAAGCAAGTCAAAAAGCTGAAAGAATCACTCAAATAAAAAATAAATCAGGAACTATTGGAAGAACGCCAGAAAGAGTTTTGGCTGAACATGGAATAATTCCAGAACATGAAGGCACGAGATTTACCACAAAAATTCAAGCTAATAAACTTCGAGAAGAAGCAACACCATTAATACAGGCAAATAAAACTGCCTTACAGGAAGCTCAATTATCAACTGCACCAATTTCTATAGCTGAACTTGAATCTAAAGCCATCATAAGAGCACGAACTCCAGAAAATGTAGCGGCTGGTATAGCGGATGATTTAGAAAAACGAGTAAGATTAGAATTTGAAGGATATAGAAAAAATTATGGAGAATCTTTACCTTTAGATATTATTGATGATATTAAAATCGCACGCTGGAAACAAACTGGATTTAGTTTAACTAAAGAAGATAAACTCGCAAGTGATGCCAGTTATCTTATAGGAAAGTCCGCTCAAGAAGCAATAGAAGAAACTGCAATGCGGGTTGGATCAACTGAAGTCGCTCAATTAAATAGAGAAATCGGTGATATTTTAGAGGCCACAAAATTTTTAGAGAATCTTGATGGTCGGGCTGTGCTTTATGGAAAAATGGGGAAACATTTATTAAGATTGGCTGGAGCAATTAGTGGAGCTCAAGGCGGAATTCCAGGCAGTTTGGCTGGTATGTTAGGGGGAGAATTGGTTGGTCGGATGTTAATTAGTGCTTCAATTTCTACGCCAACAAAACGAATAATCTTACGAAATTTACAGAGAACTCAACCTCAAGCATATTTAAAAACTTTAAATTGGTTGGAAAAACAAGGATTAGCAAGAGAATTAAGATTGGCCTTGCCTCCAGCAAGTTTTACGCCATTGTCAGCTCGTAAAATTCCAGAAACTCCATTACAACTTTTACCAGCAGAACGAGGATCTGTAGGATTTGATCCTAAAACAGGACGTTTTAAAAAGACTTTTTTATCTACACCTCAATCGCCTATTAAAGGAGGTTCCCCATCGAGAAACCAAGAAACAATAAACCAAACGGTTATTCCTAAAAAAATTGCTTCCATATCTCCTATTATACCAACTCCTAAGTTAAAAGGCAAAATCCCAAAAGGGGTAGGGGTGGTGGATCCCCCTAAAACCGCCTTTGGAAAAAAACTTTTTCACGGGACTGAATTGGAAAATGTCCCGAAGATTCAAAAAAGCGGATTCAAGATCGGCGGATTTTTAGCGCATGGATATCCGCAAGGCGTGTATTTCACGACCACGAAAAGAGAAGCTCAAAATTACGGAAAAGTGATCCAAGCGACCACCAAGCTCAAGCTCTCTGATTTCTTTGATGTATCCAAAAATGAAACGCTTAATAAATTGCAAGGGCAAAAATATCTCAAGAAACTTAATGACATCATCAGAAAAGAATCTCATAGCAAAGGAATTATTATTCCCAAAGCGACGGCCGCACAAGCTAAAGAATATCGTGACATAACGGGTCTGCTTCCCAAAGAACCTCTTGACATTGCCGACATCAAAACTGATGTATTGAAAAAACTTGGATATAAAGGATTCATTGCTTCCGAGAAAGTGGGAGGAGTGGGAATCGCCGCCGAAAAAGGAATCGGAAAAGAGATCGTCATTTTTGACCCGAAGGATATTGTAGTAGGCGGCAAGCCGAGCGAAGCGTTAAAAACCGCCGCAACCAAGACAACTCCAGAAACTTAACGAAAAAGCAATCCCGAACGAAGCAAGAAGAATGGGATTGGAAGTTGAAGGGAAAATAAATATAGATAACGGTGAATGGTGGAAAATAAAGATTGGAAAAGAAAGAGCAAAGTTTCCAACAGAGGCGTTTGGAATATTTCCATTAGCTTTTACTCCTAAAAAGAAAGAAAATGAATAAATTTAAATTATTTTATCCATTCAAACCATTTATGATTTTACAGAAATTTGGCGAAAGTTTAGCTTGTATTCCTATTTTGGATTCGAGTGGATCGGGAGTAAAGTCAAAAATTAATGGATTATGTCCAAAAGGATATCAAGAATTATATCCGACATTAGGTTTAAAAGGTCATAATGGTCAAGATTTATATGCACCAGACGGAGTGATAATAAGAGCTCCTTGTGATGGAGTGATTAAAGAAATATCTCTTGAAGAAGAACGAGGATTGGGAGTAGGAATAATAACGGAAGAAAAATTTGATTTAGGAGAATATGGAATTCATTATGTAAAAGTTAGGCAATGGCACGGAAAAGAGATTTTAGTTAAAATGGAACAAAAAGTTAAGATTGGAGATTCTGTGATGATAGCCGATTCCACGGGTTATTCTTCGGGGAGCCATAATCATTTTGAAATCAAACCTGTGGATTACATTGGGGATAACCTTAAAAATGTCTATCAAAATAACGGTTTTTTTGGTGCCATAGACCCGCAACCTTATTGGAATAAGGGGTATATTTATGGTATAATGAATAATATACGCACTTTTTTTAAAAGAATTTTATGAAAGATCCAATAAAGGGGTTTAAAAACGCATTATATCCAGAGGGTTCAATAACTCAGTATTTCGGTAAAAATAAAGAGCTTTATTTTAAAGCAGTCTGTTATCCGTCTTTTGATGGGTATAAGAATTTTGGCGAACAGTATTGTTTAGAGGGACATAACGGAGTAGATATTGTCGCTCCGTGGGGGACTCCAATATGTGCGGTTGAGAGTGGGAAAATAGTGGATGTTAAAGAAAGCGAAGATGGTTATGGAAAACATATTAGAATTCTTTGTTCAATAAAAGACAGCAATTTAATGAGAGAATGGGCATATGGACATTTATCTAAAATTGATATCAAATTGGGAGATTTTGTAGAAGAGGGGACTCAAATAGGACTTATGGGTAATACTGGATTTGTGGTTTCGGGATCCACCCCTTATTGGAAATATAATCCTTATGCTGGAACTCATTTGCATTTAGGATTGCGAATAGTTGAATCTTATGATGCAAATAGATTTCAAAAAGGAATAGCTGTAGTTTACTTAAACGGCAATAAAGCATATGTGCAAAATTATAATAATGGATTTTATGGGGCAGTTGATTGGATACCACTTTTTATTGCTTCTCAACTTGAAGAAATAAAAATAAAAGTTGAAAAAATAGCTCCTAAAAGTATTCCAACCATAATGACAATTATAGGAATATTTAATAATATTCTTAAAATATTAGGTCTTAAATAATGAAAAAAATATCCAAAAAGAAATTAATAGGTTTGATAGCTTCATTGGCTATTGCCGGAAGTATTGGAGTAAGTAAATATAATAGATCTCATGATTTTGGAGGATGGATTGATGAAGATGGCGATTGTCAAAATACTCGACAGGAAGTTTTAATAAGAGATGCCGAAGCTCCACCGACATTAAGCGAAGATGGATGCAAGGTAATTAAAGGATTATGGAATGATCCATATACAGGCGAAATATTCACAAACCCCAAAGATTTGGATATAGACCATCTTGTGCCTTTAAAAAACGCTTATATCAGCGGAGCGGATCAATGGGATAAAGAGAAAAGAGTAAAATATGCCAATTATTTAGGTAATGACTATCATTTAATTGCCGTAAAAGCTTCTGAAAATCGCAAGAAAAGCGATAAAGGACCCGAAAAATATCTTCCGCCTAAAAAGGATTATCAATGCCAATATGTATCTGATTGGACTAAGGTGAAAAACGAGTGGAAGCTTTCGATAAATTCAGAAGAAGCTAAAACAATTTTGAAAATTTGTAATCAAGAGGTCGTAAATTATTAAATAATTATTTAAAAATATGGATAAAGCAATTATTATTCCGATGATTTTAGCCTTAACGGAAATCGTAAAGCGTTTTGGTATTTCTTCTAAATATGCTCCTTTGGTTTCGATAGTATTAGGAGTGGGGATTTCATTTTTAACTTCTGTGAGCATTAACAGCGCGTTAGAGGGTGTAGTGTTTGGTCTTTCAGCTTCTGGTCTTTGGTCGGGTGGGAAAACAATAATCTCTAAATAAACTTATTTTAATTTCAATAAAAATAACGCTGGTTATATTCATTTTATTTATTCCGATAATTTCATTTGGCAAAATTTATACTACTCCAAGCGGATTTAAAATTGAAATTTCAGAACCTAAAATAAAATGGCGAGAATTTATTTTGCCTAGCGGGCTTAAATATATTGCCCATCAAATAATCTCTATAGCTGAAGCTAAAGAAAAACCTCAAATAGATGTTATTAAGGATTATATTAAAAAAGTTGCTGAAGATTATGGAGTGAGTCTTGAAAGAGCTTTTTTTATAGTTGAAAAAGAAAGCCAATTTGAATCATCAAGAGTAGGCGATACTGACAAAATTTGTCCCCAAGGAATAAATAAAGGCAAAGTTCAAAGAGCCAGAGGACTTTGGCAAATTAATGATTGTTATCATCCAGAAATATCTGATGCCGTGGCTTTTGATATTTTTGCCAGCACAGATTGGGCTATGCCAAGAGTAAAAAACAATCCAAACATTTGGAGCGTTTGGAGATTTAGAAAAGAATGGTATAAGAAAAGCCCAGAATAGTGTGGATAACTCTATCGGACATCAAAATAAGCCCTATAAATAAGGGTTTTTTTCCCATATATAACAACCGCTTGATTTGACACGATATGTGGGTGTGATAATATATAAATATAAGCACTTTGAAAATTAAATATCAAAAGTCAAAATTAAAAGCTAATTAATATTGCAAACAGAATGTCATTCAAAAAACAAATCACATTCTCGGCGCGATAGAAAAAAATATGAGATACGCAGTAGCATATAAAAGGTTTGAAGATGATCCAATGGTTTTTTTTGAAGGCAACGCTATTTGTATGTTTTGCCAAGATAAAGGAACTGTTGAAATGTTAAAAAAACATTATTTGGTCTATATTTCAGAAAAAGAAAGTGCTGACGAAACCTACCAAGCATTAGAAAATGCCATATCTAAAAAGATTGGCGAAAGAGCAAAGTTAAAGTTCACTCACGGAGAACCGACTGTATGGAAACTATGCGATTGTCCGAAAGGATACCACGATATGTTTATTAGGTGTCGTCCATACTAAAATGAATCACAAATTAAAACTCTGGATTTATAGTATTCTTATTATTATTTTAATCGCATCTTATTTTAGATGGATAGATAATCGTGATAAGAAGTTAGCAAAATCCATAAAAATTTACGAGCAATGCGTAAAGGAGAAGTATGATACTACTCCCGCCGCTTATAGAGTCGAACACGGCGAATATCCGTATTGTAAATAAAATAAAAAATTATGAGCAAATCATATATTATTACTACCAATGCTGATAATCAATTAAGTGAATATCAGAAAAATCGGGCATTTGAAATGTGGCATCATGGTAAAAGAATTGAAGATGACCCGAATATGCTATCGGTAAAAATCGAAGAGAAAGAGATATGGATTATTGAAGATCCGCAAGCCATAACGCTTTTATTGCCTGAAGATTATTGAATATGATTGCCAAAATATCAATTGAAAAATACGGAAGATTTTGGAAAGTTATAGAAAATGGAGAACTTTTGGCTGTTTGTGTTTATAAAAAGGGAGCAGAAGCGATAGTAGCTCGTCTCAAAAAGTTATCCACTTATTAGACTTCCAAGATTACCAACCGTCAGTTATAATAAAATAAAGGTCGAACATTAAAAGTTAATAAATATCAATATGATAGAAACAAAAGAGTTAGTGCCTCTAAAAGCCCAGATATCCAAATTGGAAAATCAGGCCAATGAGGTACAAATAAAAGAGCAGAAAGATTATGAATTCGCAATAGATATCGTAGCTAGGTTAAAAGATAATGGTTCTAAAATAAAAAAATTAAAAGAATCAGTCACAAAACCTCTTAACGAAGCATTGCGAAACGCCAGAAGTCTATTTGCTCCGATTGAAGAACAATTCACCAATGCCGAATCCATAATAAAAGGTAAGCTTTTAGTCTATAAACAAAAAGTAGACGAAGAAGTCCGTCAAAAAGAAGCGGCAATTGCCAAGAAAGTGGAAGAAGGCAAATTAAAATTAGAAACTGCCGAAAAGAAGATAGAAAAAATTGAGCGAGTGGAAAATACAACCCGAGGCAAGATCGGGGAAATTAGTATGCGTAAAATTAAAAAAGTGCGTATCGTAGATGAAAAATTAATTCCAAGAAATTATTTAGTGCCTGATATGGTCGCTATCAGGCGAGATGCGTTAAGCGGCATATCTATTTTAGGAGTAGAAGTTTATGAAGAGGAAACGATAGCCGCAGGAATTCGTTAAAATTATGTCAAAAACAAAATTAGAAACAAAAAAAGAATCAGAAGTTGAAAAATTGACAGAAAAGCCCGAATTAACCCCAAAAGAGCAAAAAGAAGTGAAGATCATCGAGAGAGTCATCGAAAACCGCGAAATCGCCCCACAGGACGCCTTTGGTAAGCTTACACGACCCCAGGTTGACCTTATAAAGAGAACCATAGCCAAAGGATCCGATGATGACGAATTAAAACTCTTTATCCAGGTATGCAAAGGAGCAAATTTAAATCCTTTCTTAAAGCAGGCATTTTTAGTGCCAAGGTGGGATTCAAGAGAAGGTAGAGAAGTAAGGGCTGTTCAAGTATCCATAGATGGTTTCAGAAGCATAGCCGAATCAAGCGGAAATTATGCTGGGAATGACGATCCTGTATTTAAAGGCGAAAAGGAAATCGAAGTTCCGAGAGGTAAAGAAAAAACCGAAAAAATAGTAGTGCCTTTAGAAGCCTTTGTAACAATCTATAAAGTGATTCAAGGCCAAAGATACCCTTTTACTGCCACGGCTCGCTGGGAAGAGTATTATCCAGGATCAAAAGTAGGTTTTCAATGGCATATTAGGCCAAAATTAATGTTAGGTAAGTGTGCCGAAGCATTAGCTTTACGCAAAGCATTTCCGAAACTTCTTTCTGGGATGTATGCCCAAGAAGAAATGGATCGCACCATTCAAACCGATATGGGAGCCCAAAAAAATCAAAAAGGATTTGCCACTTTGATAAATGTTATTCAGAAAGCTGATTTAAAACAGTTGGAAGATTATAAAGCCAAAATGAAAAAGTCTGATAAATATACAAAAGAGCAAAAAATAGAATTCTCGAAATTGGTTGAGATGAGAATTAAAGAATTGGAAAAAACAATAGAAGAATAGTATGTTGACTCCCAAGCCATATCTTAGCTTTTCACAAATGGCCTTATTTGAAATGTCGCCTGAAAAATATGCAGAACAGTATATTTACAACCAAAAACAAAGAATTTCACGGAATATGGCTTATGGAAGTCAATTAGCCGATAGTCTTGAGATTAAGGAGGCAAGTGGAGATCCCCTCCTTGATCTTATGGCTTCACGATTACCGAAGTTTAAGCTTATGGATAAACCAATTCTTGACTCAAAGGGGATCGAAGTCGAGTTTAAACGCCACGGTAAAACACACACTATTACGATTCCCGCACTTTCTAACGGAAAAGACCATATACCCCTACTTGCTATTCCCGATAGCGTTAAAAACGATTATAGCGCATTTTATGAATATAAATCCTCAGTGCGAAAATGGACACAGAAAATGGCTGACGACAGCGGACAAATTACATTCTATACAACTACGATATGGCTCGCCACAAATAAAATCCCCATAGATATCGAACTTGTGAATGTTGAAACAACTTATCAAGAAGATGGTCGTTTAACAGTTACAGGCAATATGTTCCGATTTCCTACCAAACGAACTATGACGGATATTATAAAGATGACCAGCCGAATACGAAACGCATGGGCTGGAATTAAGGAATTATGCCAAAAAGAATTATTTTAACAATTAATAAAATAAAAATATGTTTTTAAACAAAGCATTTATTTACGGAAATTTAACCAAAGATCCCGAATTAAAAACTCTGCCAAGCGGACAAAGCGTAATAAATTTTTCAATAGCCACGAATAGAACTTGGAAAAATAAAAATGGAGAAAAGCAAAATTCAGCGGAATTTCATAATATGGTGGCTTTTGGAAGAACTGCCGATTTAATTAAGGAATATATGAGAAAAGGCGGCGGATTGTTTGTAGAAGGTAGGCTTCAAACTCGGACTTGGGAATCAAAAAATGGCGAAAAACATTATAAAACAGAAATTATAGTAGAAAATATGCAATTTGGCTTCCAAAAGGCAAATAATGATATGAAAAATGATATAAAAAGAGATCGAAATGATATTAATGAGGAGCAAGTTGATAACGACTCTAATCGCGATTCATCCCAAATTGAAGAAATTAATACCGAAGATATTCCATTTTAACCCAATAGTTATCCCCTTTTTAGAGGTTTGACATAGAAATTTGAAATGATAATATAATGATAACGCAATGATAACGCAATGATACGCAAATAACGAATGATAACTTTGACCTCTATTCTATTCTTATCTTATCTTATAAAGGGGGTTTAAGGGGGAAAACAATATGATTAATCAATGGTTTAAAATGTATGGAGGAGAATATTTAAGCGATCCAAAAATGAAGTCGCTTACCGACTCTGAACGATCCTGTTGGATTACTCTTCTCTGTTATGCCAGTATTTCGAGTGTTGAAGGCGAGGTTATGCATTTAACCGAAAAACAGCTGATGCTTGATTCTAGTATTAATCCTCTTGGCGAGAATTGGAATAAAACTATTGGCGTATTATCAAAATTTGAAAAACTTGGAATGACCAAAATAGGCGGCGTTGGGCAAATAGTGATTATCCATTGGAATGAGCGTCAAGAAAGATTAAATATGAGCGGTTATGATCGTATTAAGCGTCATCGTGAACGCACAAAAAATAAAGAACAAATTGAAGCATTTCAGACCGAACCATTTTCAGAATTTTGGACGGCATATCCACGAAAGATTGGAAAAAAGACCGCATTTATGAAATGGTGTGCTCTTAATCCAGATCTTATGTTAAAAGAAAAGATACTTGCCACTGTGGCACGTTATTCGAGAAGTCCACAATGGATAAAAGACGATGGTCAATTTATTCCATATCCATCAACTTGGTTAAGTCAGGAAAGATGGGAAGATGAAATCAAAGAATCTCTAGAAAAACAGAAAAAGCCATTTTTTGATAATTATTCAATGTTTAAAAAAGGAAATCAATGGTTTGTGATAGTGAATGGCGAATTTAAAGAATTTGCCGGCAAAGAAAAAGATATTATATGGAAATAATTATTAAATATGTTCTACATAATAACAAAATGAAAGCCATAATCGCTCAATTTTATAAAACAGAAAAGAAAGCCATTAAAAGAGTTTTGGAATTAAAAAAATTTTGGCGCGGAAAATTATCTTGGTATATTATTTGCGCCAAAAACGGATATTTCGTAATTTCAGAAAAACAAGCAAGATTATGTTATCCCGATTTAAAATTTAGTTATAAAGATAGAATTTATTTTAATGAAAATTGAAGACATAATAAATAAAAATAACAATTTGAAAATAAAGTTATCCCCAGTTAGGTTATTGATTTATATCTGTCGCTTGATATACTTAAAATATAGAAAAATAAACCGCCTTTTTAAATTTATATGAAATTTACATCGCACATTGAATTAACCGAAACGGGATTTAAACTTTCACCTTATAACAAAGCATATTTTCTTTCTTACGCCCAAAAAAATAAAGGCGAAGCAACGCTGATAATCAAACCCCGAAAAAGAAAGTCCCGCAACGCGCTCGGTTATTACTGGGGAGGAATATTGCCGGCCATAATCGCCCACAATAAAAATTTAGTCCATAAAGGCCAGTTAGAACATAATCCTTTTATCCTCGCCGAATTGATTAAGGAAAAAAAAATCACGGAAGATGAAATAAATAATTTACACCGAGATATTATGTTCACTTTTCGGCCGGATATAGCAAAAGATTTAAAAACAGGACAAATACATAAAGTCGGACAGCAATTAAGAGAAAATGATAATCAGTATCTGATAGAACTTATCACGGAAATTTGTGAAGCGTATGAACCGCAAGGATATGAGTTCGGCGAAGTGGAAATTTATAAGAAATATAGAGATAATCCGAGATTAAAAGTTTAAAAATTATCAGTTAAATAAAACAATATGAAAAAAGCATTAAAAAAAGAAAATAAAAAAGAACTTTATTTTTATGAAGATGGGATTAAAAAAATTGTAGATTATAAAGACAAATTCACTTATCCCAGCAGATTATATGGCAATATCAGCGGATTATATGGCGATATATCCAGTAGATTATATGGCAATATCACAGGAATAAAAGGCATAGCCACTAATTATATCGGCAATTTAGATGATTGCGAATTAACCGATGAAGAAAGAAAAATAGGAATAGATATTAAAGATTTAATTATTTAAGAAATAAAATATGAAAATAGATAAATCACAAGTTAAAGCCATATTTGAATTTACGCCTGATAAGTATTTTCTTGTTTATTCAGATGACCGAAAATTGGGTAAAGAATGGTCGTTAAATTATCGTATTGACCGAAGTGAAAAAGGAAAAGATGACGATATAGGCGAAGCGGTAATTTATTTATCCGAAGAAGAAGCGGAAATCTTAAAGAAAGAAGGATTTAGTTGGGTAGAAATTCAATTATGAAAAAAGTAAAAGGGTGGGCAATTGTCAATAAAAATAATAAATAAAAATATGAAAACTTGTTCAGATAATCACGATGAAATAGTTTTTGAAGGAAATCGTTATATTAAATGTCCTTTGTGTGAAGCGTGGAGTAAAATTGAAGATTTGGAAAAAGATATTGAACAATTACAAGAAAGTTTTGATGAAAAGTCATAAAGTCAAATGAAAATAGAAAAAATAGAAACGCATTATAGAGTTAATTTAAATGTTTCGGAATATGATTTTCTTGAAATTATTTCTAATACACAAGGAAGAATTACAATCAAATTTTTAGAAAGTCGTTGGCGAACACCCAAAGAAACAATAAAACTCTTAAAAGAAATTATTAACACAATAGAACAAAATAAAATAATATGAAAAAATTATTTTGTAAAATCAGATGGCATTGTTTTCTTCCATTTTTTACAAGCCATTGGATATTTTTGGAAAACGATGGAGCTTCCGACCATTATCGTTGTAGTTGGTGCGGATATGAAGGGATGATAGATAGTCAAGGCAATTTATTTTAATTTTTATGAACCCTATCACTAAAATAAGAGAAGAAAGGAGGAAAGATTTTCAAAGAATAATAGAAAGTTTTTATAAAATTAGTATAGATAATATGAACGTTTATAAAAATGATATTGATATTGATTGGGACTTAATCAAATCCTTCCTCTTCCAAACCGAGAATTTAATTCTTGAAGAAATTGAGAAGTGGGCGGAGAAAGAGAAAAAAGAATCAACAGGAAGATTAAGACTTGACGAAATGAGCCGAAAATATAATGAAGCTCTTTCAGACTTACTAACTTTTCTTGAAAAAAACAAATGAAAAAAATAAAATTAAGAAAAATAAGTGAAATAGAAATGGTTGTTCTTTTACAAGATTGGATTTTAGGGAACAGCAATGCCGAACTAATTAGTATTGCTCTACGTAGACATTGCAGAAAATTCGTAAAAGAATTACAAGATATACCTTTAAGCGAAGAATTACAAAAAGTTAAAAAGCAAAATGTGGTATCAAAGTTATCAGAAAAGAAAGACAAACAAATGAAACGAACACCATTACGTAAAATTGGTAAAATAGGCAAGGTTAATTTAGAAGCCAATCGGCAACTTAAAAAATTATTTACTAATCAAGATTATTGCGAAATTCAATTAGAAGGATGTCTTAAAACTTGGCCATTACAATTCTGCCATAGACATAAAAGAGCGTGGTATAAAGGAAATGTTGAATTATTGGCGGATCGTAATCAGGTAGTAATCGGTTGTCAAAATTGCCACGAAAAAATAGAATTTAGCAAAGAATTAACGGAAGAAATTTTTAAGAAATTAAGAAAACAAGTTGATTAAATGTTGCTTAAAAATTAAATATAGTATATAATTAAGCTATTATTAGCTTTGTGATTGATAGTGGGCATCTACTCACAAAGCGGATGTCCACTTTTGATTTATATACTATATGGTTAAAGGACAAAAACATTCAAAAGAAACAAAAGTAAAAATGAGTAAAGCCCACAAAGGAGATAAACATCATCTTTTTGGCAAACATCATTCTGAAGAAACAAGAAAGAAAATTGGGTTAGCTAATTCTATTGCTTTAAAAGGAAGAAATATAAATGGTGATAAATTAATTGCTTGGGTTAAAAAAAATGGCGCTTGGAATAAAAATAAAAAGTGTCCTCAAATTAGTGAAAAAATGAAAGGTAAATTACTTTCAGAGGCAACTAAAAAGAAAATTAGTTTATCATCAAAAGGTAAAAAACTTACGAAAAAATGTAAAGAAATGATTAGTGAAAAACTGAAAGGAAGAATGCCTAAAAATATTATGAAAGAGGGAATATATATGAATATTAAAAGAGGATGGTTTGAAATAAATGGAAAAAAAATATTCTTTCGTAGTAAATGGGAGGCAAATTATGCTTTATATCTTGATTTTTTAGTAAAACAAAAAGAAATTTTAAAATGGGAATATGAAACAGATGTATTTATTTTTGAAAAAATTAAATTTGGAACACGAAGTTATAGACCCGATTTTAAAATATTTAATAATAATGGAAGTTATGAATATCACGAAATTAAGGGATATATGGATAATAAAAGTAAAACAAAATTTAAACGAATGGCAAAATTTTATCCTGACATAAAAATTATTCTAATTGACAAAGATATTTATAAAACATTATTAAAATGGAGGAAATTATTAAAGTTTTTTTAATATGGAAGCACTTTATGGAAATAACGAAAAGGTCATTTTAAGAGTTGTTAAATAATTATGAACAAAGAAGATTTGTAAAAATTGTGAAAGCGAAAGAAGAATACAAGAAAAACTAACGCAAGGAATTATTAACCTAACCTATATATCAAGATGAAGAAAATATCATTACCAATAGAATTAAGAAAGTGTCCTGATTGTGGTGAAAGGAATGGATTAAGTTATTATTGTGAAGGAAATTATTGTGATGAGTACTATTGCGAGCATTGTTATAAAATTGCTTTATGGAATGGTAAAGTCGTAGAAGGTACTGACGGAGAAGCATATCCGAACAGAGATAAATTTTTAACCCCCTAACCCCTATATCAAGTATGAAGAACCAAGATGTAATTAAAGATTTGCTGAATATACCAGATAGTAGTATTGACTTAATGATTATAGACCCCCCTTATCAAGCAGGATTTACAAATTATTTTAATGACTTTAAGAAGAAATTAAAACCGAACGGACAGATATTATGGTTTTGTCAACCCATTGAATTATATGATTTACCAGAAAAACCACTACAAATTCTTATTTGGAAAGAGCCATATAGCCCGAAACCAATACGAAAAAAATACAGAGAATTTTTAGATATTATAGCTTGGTATGCTTATGAAGATTACACTTTTAATAAATTACTTTGGAATTTAATGAATAGTGTTTTTGAAGATGTGGTTATTAGGGAAAAAAGATTGCATAAATGGGAAAAGCCAGAAACCTTAATGGAGCGATTGATATTAGTTCACAGTAAAAAAGGAGATTTAATTTTTGACCCATTTGCTGGAAGTGGAATTATTGAAAATGTTTGTAAAAAATTAGGAAGAAAATATCTAGGATATGAAATTATAATCCCAATATGAAGAAAGAGACCATAACAATAAATGCCGCAATGGAAAATGATATGTTCAAAATGCTTGAAAACTGGGGATATATGGGAGCATTAAAAGACGGCTATCTAAAATGTCCTTGTGGCGAAACAATTACAAAGGAAAATCTCGCCGCAATAAAACCAAAAGACGGAAAAGTAGTTTTTTATCACAGCATTATTTGCTTAACCCCCTAACCCCTATATCAAGATGAAGAATATAAAAGAACCAAAATTTAATATCGGGCAACTTGTTGTGGTGCGTTCTGAAAAAGACCCACAGAAGATTGTTCAAGGTAAGATAGTATCTGCCGAATGTTTCTATGATAAAGAAAAACAAGGAACTTGGTTTTACGCAATAGAAGTATCTAGTGAGAATGGAATAAATGAACCCGAACGAATATACTCTTATGAGGAAAATACTGGCGATGCCAGAACTAAAATTCTAACCCCCTAACCCCTATATCAAATATGAAGAAAAAAATAATCAAAGCGTGGATGTATACTTGGACAGATGGAACTTGGCAAATTATCCCAAAACGCCTACCAAAAAAGACAAGTGAACCACTAAAATTAAAAGAAACGGCAGTTGAAATTGTTTATTATTTAACCCCTACAAGATGAAAAAAGAAATAAAATATGGAAATTAACCCAAAATATAAACCCAGACATAAAGTTGGTGATACAGTTATTGCTAAAGGTTGGATTTACTATAATTTATTTGAAGTCCTTGGTGGATTTTATAGAGATGGAGAATGGTTCTATACCTTGAGTTCCTGTAGGAATGGTTGGTTATCTGTAAAACATTGCCGAAGTGAAAATGAAATTAGAAA
>ERZ1292623.525-Hain-H51-01um-R1-525-length-41492-cov-83_pt1 | contig 41492 bp, 70 predicted proteins | sample MGYA00564398_ERZ1292623 | MGnify/ENA primary metagenome ERZ1292623 (study PRJEB36523, sample SAMEA6512633) | groundwater metagenome | collected 2019-01-07 | study: AquaDiva: Metagenomics assemblies of 32 groundwater samples
TGCCGCAGATTCGGCCTTAATCCTGACGAGCGCGTCGCATGACCCCGCGCGAGGAAGAAAGGGCGGCGGCGGTGGCTTGGCTGCGGGAGCTTGCGCTGGAATGGCGCAAGCGCGCTGGAATTTCTACTGGTATACGCGCAAGTAAGGTTTGCCACGCGGCCGGTGACACTACAGAGGACATCGCCGACGCCATCGAATCCCTCGCCCACCTCAACCAGGATGCGGGGCGGTGACGGCGCCCGCACGTATCTCGCAAGCCGATATGGATCGGGCAACCAAGGCGGTAAAAACCGCTGGGATCGATCGTGCGCGCATCGTTATGGATTTGAAGAACAGCACAATCGAGATCATCATCGGCGAATCGGCTGAACCGAAACGCAAGAACCCCCTAGACCGTATCCTGGAGGGATGATGAAGACCCGCTATCTCAACGTCACGGTCAACCCAGACAGGCACGGAAAACTGCGCGCACGGTTCCGCAAGGTCGGCGCGAAGGCCGTCTATATGCGCACGCTGCCCGATCAGCCGGGGTTTGATGCCGAGTATAAGGCGCTCACCAATGGCGAGGTCGTATCAGGCAATCGCGTAATTCCGCGCAGCGTCAACGATCTGGTCGCGCGCTATTATCGTTCGGCAGACTTTGCCGCCAAGGGTGGTGATGACGACAAGACGCGCCGCCGCCGACTAATCGAGAGCTTCCGCATCGAGTATGGCAACGATCTGGTCGAGGATTTTGGTTTTGAGCATATTGAAACGATTCTTATCAAGCGGTCGAAGAAATATGAGGACGCGCGCGGGCGGCTTGTCGGTGGTGAAGTGGCGGCGACCAATCTCCGCAAGCAGCTCACCCGCCTGTTCGCCTACGCCAAGAAGCTAAAGTGGATCGCGTCAAACCCGGTCGAGGAAGCGGACAAGGTCGGCAAGCTGAGGCTTGAGGGATACCACACATGGTCCGAGGCCGAGATAGCGCAGTATCAGAAGCGACACCCGATCGGCACGAAGGCTCGCCTTGCACTGGAGATCATTCTCTGGACGGGAATGCGCCGGGGAGACGCTCGCATGTTCGGCCCGAAGCATATCGTGCGGAAGAAGATCAATTTCCGCGCCAGTAAGAACCAGATGGATCTGTGGCTGACGATTGCAACCGATCTGCGGCGCGCGATCGACGCCATGCCCAGCGTGGGCATCAACACCTATCTGGTAAGCGAGCTTGGCAAACCCTACAGCAAGGGTGGCTTCGGCCTGAAGATGCGGGAATGGTGCGATGAGGCCGGATTGCCTCAGTGCAGCGCCCATGGGCTTCGCAAAGCCATTGCCCGACGCATGGCTGAAAGCTCCGCGACCCAGCAGGAGATGAAGGCCGTTGGTGGCTGGAAACATGACGAGGAAGTGGCTGTCTACTCGGCTGCGGCCGCTCAAGAAGGGCTGGCAGATTCGGGAATGGCCCGCGTGGTTGACCGCTTCTCCTCGGACAATTTGCCTAACCGGTTGGACAAAGAAAATGGGCAGGACTGAAAAATGTTAACGAAATCAACACCGGCCTTCAAGGGCTGGCGACCCCGGCGTGACTGCACGAATCAGGCAATTTCTAAGGGGTTAGCTTGTCTACCCGGCGAAATTCACCCCACGCTTTCCTGCGGCTCCCCGAGCGGGTTGTCTAACCACTTCACCCGCCCCGGAAGCACCCTAGCCGTCTTCCATTATCCTGACGGTAGCCGCGTGGTCTCCCCCTCCGACGACCCTGGCGGGGCAAGGGGGGAGATGTGAGCATGATAGTCAAACCGTGGAAGGTCTCGGTCAGCGGCTTCCCCTGCCACACCTACTATGCAGCTTCTCGTGGAAAGGCGTTGGCCAAGGCGTGCAGTGATTTCCAGAGCTACCGGGACGATTACACGTTCAAGGATTTCCTGAAGATCGCGCGCTGTTGGCGCGAGGTCGGCCATGATCGCTTTGGCGAGGAAATCACGGTGGCCGGTCTTCCTGCATATCTGGTCAGCTACAACCGCCAGTATATCCAGTTCGTGCGCCCCGACAGCGACGTGATCCTGAACAGCCACCCTCTCGACGTTGAGCCGCCAGAGGCCCGACGTGGCACGCCTTACTATCAACCGGACGCCCCAGCATGACCCATCCCGCCGCCCTCCGCTTCCGGGAGAGGGAGACCTACGCGGCCCCGTGGATGACCCGCAAGGAGAACGACCGCTATCTCGCCGGCCGATACGATTGGCGCGAAAAAGACTGGCAGGATCATTGCGGCGAGCCTGAGTGCAAGCAGTGCGAAGGGGCGTTCATCCCCGAAGGCAATCCGGTAGTGGCTGAAGCGCGCCGCCGCATTTTACGCGATCATCGTTGGCTGGTTCCCGAGTGATGCCCAACCAACAACGTCCACGCACTTTGAGGAGGATTTTATGAGCGATGAGATGGGGCGCGACCCAGCCGACATGGAGGCGGTGGGCAATGCGCTAATGGACGCAATCGAGAAAGACTTCGCTTCTCACCCTTTTATGAAGGGCTGGCATCCGGCTGACTGCCCGACTGAGATCGTCGGCGATCTGCTCAACGCGCTGGACGAAGCCGCCCACCCCGTCGAGGCCGAGGCGCTGGAGGACGGGTTGGAAAAAGCGCTCAAGCGCGCTGGGGAACGACTTGGAGGTGTCAGCATCGAGCGGATGGGGGGCGACAATCTAGCCGTTACCCTGTGCAGCCATTTCGATAATCCAGATCAAGAGCAGGACGACGATAGCGGGTGGACTGCCGACGCAGTTGCGGGCTGCGATGAAACCCTATCAGCGATCCATGCACACTATGTAGCCGCCCTCGCCACTCTCCGCGCCCGCTCTGGGATTCTTTCGGCAGAGAAGGAGGTGGGGTGATGGTTCACATAAATGACGACGGCTCAATCACAGCAAACGCCGCCCCTTCGACCGATGACCCCAAAGGGCTGGTGGCCGTAGAGCAGGTGGATCGCGATCGAGCCGCACCCCATGTAATTGCGCCAGAAAACGAAAAAAAGATCAGGCGTGGTGAGATGGATTGGCAGCCGATTGAGACAGCGCCGAAAGATGGTAGTTGGATATGGGTTTATGGTGAGCGATTCATGGACGAACCCATGCCGCCTTATGGCCTGACTTTCTGGGAGCCAAAGGTGGAAGAGTGGTGGGAGCAAGTCTCAGAAAAGCGAAAAGAGCTGGTAACGAAGGACGTGAGCGGCTGGAACATCGATTGCGGAATTTGGCCATCTCATTGGAGATCACTCGTTCCGCCGCAAGCTCGACCTGATCATGAAGCAGATGGGGGTTACCCCAGATTAGCGCCCAGTTGATTCGACATATAAACCTAAAGGCATATGCTCCCCGCCCGAATCAGGGGAGATGGTTATGCGATTCGGGTTAGGAACCGCTAAGGCGTGTAGTTGAGCATCTGGCTCGGCACGGAATTGGCATTGCTGAGCATGTTTATAAGCTCAAGGTTTATGGCCACGACATCATCACAGGCACCCGACCAAGCTCGGATGCCGTTGGTGAACGTGCACTCATAAAACATCGAATTGCGCATGGTCTCGACATTCTGCAAATAGATTGCATTCCGCTCAACATTGGGCGGACTGTAACCTTTTGACAGGTCGGGTTTCAGCACCAAATCCATATTTATCATGAAGAAGCCGATATGCTCGGTTGCGTCCTTAAAGAAGGGCCCTTGCGTGTTCGCATTTCCTGTCGTGGCGGTGATATTATACATCATGCCGCCCCAGTGATATGATCCGCCGTTCCTATAGGGCTGCATGAAGTCCGGGTGATAATTCCCGCCGCCATCCCATACGCCGGCGGAAGATTCGCGCTGGCCGGCAAGGATGGTATTCACGGAGCAGTTTAGTGCGCAGCGGGTGCTTCTGAACACATCGGATGCAATGGTCCCGATCTGGCAGTTTCGGTAAAGAGATACCCCATCTCCACCATAAGCCCAGTTCGTGATATAGCTATCGACGAAATAAACCCGCTTATTGGCACCGGAATAATTATAAGGTGCGTTGTCGAGCACGCGGACATTTGCCGCCCCCTGATCGCAGACGCAGTTATCAAAACACAATGCGCCGTTAATCGGCATCGGCACAACCTTAGTGGTCGTAAGGCTTTTCAGCTTTGTGCGCTGCACGACCCATGTGCTGGTGGCGTTGATCGTCACTTCGGATCGGCTTAATCCGTCATCTGCTTGGATGGTCAGCCAACGACCATTATCGGTGAATGAAGAGACCCCGCCCAAGGTATAAGACCCGGATTTAAGTTTGATGATTCCGCCACCGGCACCGATGACCTGAGCTGCTTTTCCCGGCTGGCGATAGGGGTTGCCGCTTGACCCATCACCCGTCGTGTCATTGCCATTAGCGGCGCAGTACTTAATGGTGGTCGTCAGGCCGCTGCCTGCATTCGTGCTAAAACGATAGCCCGGCCAATTGAAATCATCTCCCTGGAGGACCCGCCCCTGTCCGTTTTTGCCTACCGCCCGAACACGAACCTCACGGCGGGTTGAACTCCAGACCCCGTCCGCAAAATCAGCTGCGTCTATAATAAAGCGGTAGCCGTAGCGGTTTGAGACGGCATCGTAACTCGGCGAGATTAACCGCCATGGGCCATCATCTACCGAAGCCTCCACAGAATACATTCCGAAGAGGGGTGTGCCGTCTGCCTGCCAGTCTGCTAGGGTGCCAGTGTGGCCGGCAACCAGCTCCAGCACCTTCTGACCGGTAATCGTTTCATATTGCTCATTGGCCCACCAAAGGTTGCATTGGTATGGATAGCCTACATTTGCAGCCGATCCGCGCGCTGCGGGGGCTGCGGTTCCGCCAGTCCAGCCAGAGCCAGGGACGAGTTTTGGATATATGCCCGCTGCCGAGACATTGATCGCGAACGTCGCAACATTGACGGTCGTGAAGATGCTGTCCGAAACACTGACAGACAGGCCGCCATAGGTGCCGGCGATTGTCGGGGTACCGGAGATAGTCGCCTGATCGCCCGCCGCGTTGGGAGTGATCGAGATGCCCGGCGGCCATGATCCGACCAGCGCGAAGGTATATTTGGGAGATACGCCGGGCGTGCCGTTGAGCGCCGTGACCGTGAAGCTGTACGGACTGCCCTGCAATGCAGAGGTGACTGGCGTGCCGGTGATCGCCAGAGGTAGCGCGGGGCTGTCCTGTACGATCGTCGAGGGGGCGCTGTCGGTCCATTCCGACCAGCCGTCAGCACCACGCACGCGCACGCTGAGAATGATGCGGTCGCCTATCTCATCGCCGGTCAGGAGATTGGTCGAGGACGTTGCCCCGGAAATATCAGCATAGGTCGTGTAAGGCGATGCGGCGGCCTTCCACTTATATTGCGTCTGGACATAGGGCAGGTCCGCGGAGAGCGCGCCGGCTGTCAGCGTCTGCCCGTTGATGAGATTGCCGGTGAAGGTTGGCGCGTCGAGGACGGGAACGTCTCGCGAGCGCCAGTGAAGGAATAGCATCAACCGACTCCCAACAGGCCAAAGCGAGACGAGCGGATGACGCCACCGGCAGAGACCGGGGTTTCCCAGATCATCATCGTAGAGGCGGTCCACTGCTCGCTTGAATTGGTGAAGGCTCCGGGGTTTTCGGACGACGCTGCGGTCAGGAATTTCCAGTCAGCGCCGACAATGACGCCCGTCCCGCCTCCAACGGTTCCACTGGCGCCCGAAGTGACGACGCCCGAGTATCCACTTGGCCCAGCTGTCAGATTCGGGGTCGAACTGGCATCAACAGCCGCCATGGCGATTGCGAGATAATCGCGGGTGCCGCCGGAGGGCGTGACAATAGGAGGGTCAGCACTGCCGCTTGAAGCTGTGGCCGAGGCAAATTCGGCGTGCAGCTCGAAGCCCGAGGTGGGCCGAATGACGAAAGTCACATAGGCCCGGCGACCTGTGACCGACATTGTCAGGGCGTCATCGGTGTCGCCGGTCTCGAATATGCGGTAGTAAAAACAGCCGCAGACGGTCGATGCCCAATTACGCCCGTCCGACAGGAAGACCGTGCCGAGAGGCAGCGACGAGTTGACCCCGAAGCCGAAGCAATGGACGATCATGTCCCCGTCGCTTGGCGTCCACGATCCGGTGGGAATCGGGAGCGTGACCGAGGTGCTGTCCGCGCCGGGGATATTGGTCCCATAAGGTGCGGAGTTGACGAGCGTGATCGCCATTACTTGTTCTTGATGTAGAGCGCGGTGATGTTGACGGTGCCAGCCGCCGAACACTGAGCGGTCCAGTTGGTGTTCGCGGCAGCGGCTGGGATCGGGAAGCCCACCGAAAAGCCAGCCGGAGGGGCCGCGTGTAGAACGGGAATGACCCCGACCGTTGTCCCCGCCGTGCCGTCCCTGATCGTCACGTCCGCGTCGTTCGAAGCGTGTGTGTTGCTCAGGATCAGCGCAACGAGATCGTTTTTGGTGCTGGCCGCCGCCGTGATGATGGTCGTCTCAGACGTTGACGAGATCGAGGTGAACTGCACGCCGATCTGCTCGCGCAGCGCAGGCATGACGATGGCGCGACCGTAGGGGTCGGCAAGGATGCGCGTGAGATCGCCAGAGTCTACCGCCGTGGGCAGCGCATTGCCTGCGATGGCAGCGGCTAGAAAAGGGTCGTTCGCCGGGACAGCACCGTGGGCGTCAGGGCCTTTTACAACCACCGTTGCGGCGGGATCGATCGGCAGCCCGGTATCGGGATCGACGAACACATCGACGAGCAATCCGGTCAGTGTGCCGTCAAGCGACCACTTCTGGAAATTGAATTGAGTCGTGCCGTCCGCGCCCAATACGGGAACGGTCACAAAGCCTGCTGGCATTGCGTTAATCCTTTCAAATTGTGTGGAAGATCAGAAGATGCGCGTGAGCAGATATTGCGAGTTGCGCGCGTCGTTCATTTCGAGGCTGGGGAAATAGGTCGGCGTGGGTGTTGGGGTCGGTGTTGGGGTAGGCGTGGGTGTTGGAGTAGGCGTCGGGGTTGGCGTCGGACTTGGCGTCGGACTTGGCGTTGGCGAAGGTGTTGGCGAAGGCGTAGGTAGCGGCCGATTGCCGAGGGAAATCTTCATCAGCAGTTTCCAGAGTTTGGAGAGGAGGGTCACCAGGTCGTCAGCGTGCCGGTGTCTTCGACCGTTCCCGCCCGTGTCGGGGCGGTCATCTTGTGATAGGCGACGGTGGCGGTGTTCAGGATTGCGATCTGTGGATTGGAACCCTGCTGGACACTCACCCCGCCCAGCCATGTGAGATTGGTGTTTTGCTGGGCAATATTCTCATTGGCCGCCGCCGCAGTTCTCGCCTGCCCCGCATAGCCACCGAGCATCATGATGCGCGTGTCGTTGATGTCAGCGATCGTTCGATTGAGCGAGCCGACGTAGCGCCCGTTAAGCCGAATACCGGCAGCGTTTTCGTGGGACGTGCTGGCGTTGTCCGACGTGCCGACATAGCCGCCCAAGCCCGTCCAGCATTCCCATTCAAAGAACTTGGGATCGCCGTTTGCATCGCCATGATAATTGAACTGGTCGCGGTAGTTACGGCCCGCTCCGCAGCGATAGAAATAGAAGCGTCCCGGCCCCGTGATTGAGACGCCGTTCTTGCTGTTGCTGGAGCTGCCTTGAAACAGGCAGTTGAGCGCCACCACCAGCGGATCGACCACACCAGCAGAGACATAAGTCAGCGGGCCGCCACCGATAAAATTGATCCCGTCGATATAGGTAGTCTGACTGGCCGAGGGGATGCGGCAGTTGTTCGTGTCCGAGCAGGGCTGCATATACAGATCGCCGACGAGATTTCGGCTGTCGGACGCCCATACGAATGTGTCGGTTCCGTCGTTGTAATAAGTGCCGGCGGTCATCGCGCCTTGTGATCCAACCGAGGTCAGGCGTTGCTTGAAGCCGTCGCTTTCGGTGATCGACAGATCGATAACGCTGCGGGAATTGGCGAGGCTTGAGGTGGTCTTGTAGATCGCGCCTTCAACCGCCGTCCATGTCGGCGCGTTGGTCGATCCACATTGAATCGAATAGAACTTCCCCGGCCCGACCACTCGAATAGAAACGCTGCGACTGGGCTGGGTATTGTTCCACCCGAAGCTGTTGCGCGCATACCAGTCAACGCCGTCCGAGCAGTCGATGACGACCTCGTCCACGTCCACCTTGGCGAGACAGGTGGAGAGCTTGTCGAGCGGCGCGCCTTGCGAGGTGCCCGCGGCTCCGCTGCTGCCAGTGCGGCTGCAATAATAGGTTTTGGCGATTGCGGGTTTCAGCGTCGTCAGATCGTAGTTGGTGAGATACTGCCCGCCCGCGCTCTCGAAGAACGTCATGGGCGCCGCCCAACGATCGGTGAAGCCGCTGGGGAGCGTCATCTGGAGATAGGGGACCGCGACGGACGATCCACCCAATCCAAGGCCAAGTGCCATCTATTCGCTCCTGTCGATTTGGGATTGATGCCAAGCCTGCCAGCCGGTCGCTATGATGTAGGCTCGCCCGCAACGCTCTCTGTCCACCATGTCGGCGGAAGCAGTTTCTGCATCAGCACTGACGGCGGTTGAGGGATCGACGGGCAGATAGGGGAGGCCGGGGCTACCGGAATTGGCTGCGGACGCCCGCAAGCTGCCAGCCAGAGAAGCCCTGAGACCATCAAGGCGCTTTTGGGTATCATGACCTATCTCCGTACTGATTTTCGTCTGAGCGGCTTCCGTGGCGGCCTTGGTGGCAGTTGCTTGGCTGACCGCCTCGGCATATTTCGCGCGCCAGTCGGATACCTGCGCGAGATTGCGCTGTTCGCATGCGGCTACGTCGGATTTGAGCGATGAGACGCGAAGGGTTTGGACCGACAGCAGCGCGAGCAGGATGCCCATGATCACATATTTCCAATAGGCGAGCACGAGGATCATGGCTTCACCGGCTCCCCGCCGATCTCAGCGACGTTGACGGGTTGTGGGTCACTCGGCGCTCCGGTCGTGGTCGTCGTGGTGTGTGTGGTGGTTCCCGGCTGAGCCTTGGCCTTGGCGACCCCGGTGTCCTTCATCAGGATGCCGCCGCCGATCAGGGCGTTGAGCGATCCCATGCCGATGCCAAATTCAATGATGGAAAAGGCGTGGTTGATGAAGAGATGGCAGCCCGCGTAGAAGATGCCTGCAAGGTTAGAGAGCAGCGCCATGATGCGCTGAAGCTCGTAGCTCCCGCCGACACCCTTGAGGAAGTCGAAGGCAATCACAGCACTAGCTCGAAATGCGGAGAGTCACTTTCGCCACGCTCCCGTGGGTTGCCGTCCATATCCCAATCCGCTCCCCAGCGGATGCGAACACCTTCCTTATCGGCCGCCGCGAACATGATCGTGGCCAGCCGGTCAAACCGTGAGATATTGCCCCAGTCGATCGGGTAAGGCGCGAGATCGACGGCATGGCCGTATCCGGTCACGGCGTTGACGAAATGATTGCTGTTCAGCGTCCATGTCACCTTGGGGCCGGGCTTGGTGCGGCCTTGCGCATAAAGCTCTTTCTGGCGGGCCGGGGTGCGCACTCCTTCGAGAACCGTAAAATCGTTGATAGGCGCTGCGATTTCAGCTGCGCGCTTGACCACGCGGACGAGATCGGGATGGACGCCTTCGAGCCGGGAAAGGCTGCGTTGGCCGAGAATGATGCTCATTTCAGCCAAGCCTTCCACGCCGCCGCACTGGTGACGATCGCCGCCACCAGTCCCGCGACCCATTTCCCAAACTGCGCCCACAGCTTGACGGACTTCCACGCTTCGACAATTTCCTTGGTCTCCGCCACGTCGTGCTGGACGGCGGCGAGGTCGCTCTTTGTCGCCATGTTTTTTTCCATGGACTTCACGCTAGCGATCAGTGCGTCTAACTTGTTTTCCATGGCCCCCATGCGCGCTGTGATGTCCTCACTCATCAGAACGTCCCCGAGAACAGGTCGCGGGTGTGGACATTGGGGTTGCCGCTGGTGGCTACGTTGAACGTACCCTCCGCGAAGTTGCGGCCCTTCACCTCGAATACGCAGGGCTGCGAATAGCGGGCTGCCGCCGCATTGACGGTGCAGGCATATTTGCCGGTCGTGCTGGTGCCGATCAGCGATGGCGAGGACAGGTAGATGTCCCTGATCTGCTGCGTCGGGTGATCGACATAGATGCCGTCTTCGCGGATCGCATTGCCGGTCATGCCGATGGCGTGAATGGAGTTGCTGTCCGTCGTCTCAACCGGAGCTGAGCCCGCACCATCGTCATACTCTGCAATGCGGAGGAGATTGCGGTAGGGATATTCACCGCTGTTGCCCTGCAAAAGTACATCCGATGATGTCGTGACGAAATAGCAGCAATCCGACGAATAGCCGGTAGGATTGTCCTTCAGCGCGACCGAGCAGCCCGTGACGGTCGCATTGCGCATCTGCTGAAGCAAAATGCCTTCGTCGTTGAAGCCGGGGAGGTCTGAAGGATTCTCAGGCTCATATTGGCAATCGACGACATTGACGCCGGTTATGGTGGTGTTGACGAAGGTCTGACCAGCGGTCCCGGTGAAGAATTTAAGGCCAGTCTGACCGGAGCGGGAGATGTTGCCCGGCCCGACCGTGATAATGTAGCTGGCCTGTTCGCTGTTGCGCGTGCCGCCGAACCGAATGCCATGCTCGCCAGCGTCGGCAACGTCGTAATCGGACAGGACATAGCGCGCCACACCCTCATGGACGAGACCGTTATGGCCGGGGTCTTGCGTCGCATTGGCCGAACGGGTTTTGGCCCGATAGCCCCTGTTGCGGCAGTCATATTGATTGCGCAGGTTAAGGCCGGTGACATAGCTGACCGCCTCCAGATCGGTCAGCCGTGCGCCAAGGGTCGGAACGCCGTCGCCGCCATCGCCATAGACGAAATGGGCTTTATCGATGTTGATGATCTTCGACCGCGTGATGATCGGGGCTTGGCCGCGATACCGCACCGCGTAGTCGAGCAGTGGTGACGCGCCTTCATTGGCGATCTGCGTCTCGGCCTCCAAGTGAAAGTCCGTAACCTTGTTCTGGTCGATAAAGTCGATGAACCGGCGGAAGTCAGAGCCGTCGAGAATGCGGCACTTGAACGCCTCGACATCGCACAACGTGTCGAACTGGAACTTGGTCGATGCGCCGCCGGAAAGGTCGCCGTCCCACTCAAACTCGCCGCCATCCATCCGCAGCTTCGTTCCGGTCGGGAATACAAGTTGGGTCGTGCCGCTGATCTTGTAGACATCACCCTTGTGCCCGACCAAAGTCTTGCCGGGGTTCAGGTCGAGATAGTCGATCAGGGCGTCCATCGCGATATTGTTCGCGGTGTCGGTCGATGCCCCGCCGGTTTTGTCCAGCCACTCCCGCAGATCGATCGTGTCGCCAAAGCGCGCGACATTGGACCGGGCAAGGCTTGATGCGCCGTAAAGCCTCGTCTCGGCGGTTCCGGCAGAGGCTGCCGCCATCTCGCTCAGGTCATAGACCTCGAAGTCGGCAACCACCTTGTAGATGTCGCCATAGGTCGCCTTGAAGATGTACGCACCATCAGGGACGTAGAACTCGTAATAGCCGTCTTCATCGGTCGTGACCGAGGACACCGAAGGCCCAGCTACATCGTTCGTGGTGTAGAGCGTGATCGGGAAATAGCTGTCCACCGTTCCCGTGTTCATGGTGACGACCGCGCCGGCCAGCGGCTTGCCATTGGTCGCGTTCTCGATGGTGTCGGCGATCAAGCGCATGTCAGGCCCCCACCGCGATCCAGAAGCCGGTTGCGGCTACCTTCGATTGAGCAACAAAACTGGCGGTCGAGGCGCTCTTGGTCGTCGGGCCATTGATCTGTTCGACGGCGGCGGAACCGCCAGACATGATCGGCACGGAAAAGGACGAGAACGCGGTCGGATAGTTGACGGTCGTATCGCCGACGCCGCAGGAGGCTGATCCCCACTGGATAAGGAAATAGCCGGGGGCGGACGTGACCTGGAGCTTGATGAAGCCGGGGTTAGCCAGCGACAGGGAATAGACCCGGACAGCACCCAGAAGATTGCACGCGGCGATGGCGTCGGCAGTGGCAATGACACCACGCCCAAAGGCAGTGATGGCCGCGAGCGTGGCAGAATCCGAGCCGCTATAGACCGGGATACGATCAGCCGCCGCGCCGGCGCCTACCAACGCGTTCAGGATCGCGCTTGCACCCTGCTTGCTCGTGATCTGGGCAATGAGCGGCTGCGCAGCGGCGTACCATACCGCCAGATCAGCCATCTGCTTGCGAATCGCGTTGTCTACAGACCCCACGTTCAGGGCGTTGTTGCCCGTCGCCATGCCTAGCTGGCTCGTGTTCAGGTCAGGATTTGTTGAGTAGGACTCGATACCCATGCGGTTGTCCCAAATAGAAAAGGCCCCCGAAACGGAGGCCCTTGGGTTGAGGTCAGTGGTGTGTTAGGCTGGCTCTATTGAGCAGGTCCGACGATACTTCCCGCAAGCTGCCCGCCGCCGACACTGCCGGCCAGCGCGCCCTTGCGCCTAGTCGCGAGCCGAGCGCGCATGAGCGCCTGATTTCGCAAGGCTTCCCGAAGACTCTCGCGCAGCTTGACGGGGTCAGTTTCCGTGAGGAGCGCAGCCGCATCCTCACGCGCGCGTTGAGCGGCCTTACCAGCGCCGAAGCGGCGGAAATCCTGAGCGGCGTTGAGGCCCTGCCTCAACAGGCCCGGAACGTTACCCCTAACCGCATTGTAGGCCGCAAGACCCCCTTGCTCGACTAGCCCGCTGGTATTTTCATCCTCGGCGACACGCTCCGCAGTAGGTGAGCCAGTCCTAACGGCGCGATAGGTCTCATTGCCCAGCCTCTCGTCGGCCATAGTGCGGAGGAAGTTATCCAGACCTTCCTCCCCGCCGAAAACGTTTGCTAGCGCTTTGCGCTTGCGTGGACTGCCCAGAAGTGCGCCCACCTTATCGGCACCATCAACGCGACGATCCAGGGCATCCGCCATTGACGCCCTGAAACCCAGGGCGAACTGCTGGCGGTCAGCGTCCGACAGGTTCATCGTCGCCCGCTCAATTTCCTGATCGGAATAGTTGAGCGCTTTGCGGCCACTTTCCATTGCTTGGCGAGCTGAGGCTGGGCCAGCATAGGCCGCCCGCGCCTTACCATAGGCCGGATTGAGACGATCAACCTCTTTCACGAAGTTGGCGCGGACATCGTTGATAGCCCTACCCGCTTCGTCGAGATGCAACTGACGTGTCACCGGATTGCGCTGGGCTTCAATGATGTCATCAAGGCCGCGCTTCACATAATCCAGCGTTTGCGGAGAGTAGCTTCGAACCTTTTGCGGAGACTGATTAAGGATAAGATCGTCACCTTCCTCCGCCACATGCTGGACCGGATTAAGAACGACATTCCCCTCCTCATCCAAGGCAAAGCCAAGCTTAGTAGGATCACGACGCTCGTTAGCCGCGATAGTCTTGGCCCGCCACACAGCCTGACGGCCCGCAGGAGTTGCAAGAAGCTCGTCAAGTGCCGGGCTAGCGATCGGTTGCGCCGCATAGGCTTCGTCATAAAGAGGACCCGCCTTTGCTTTTGCCTGAGCCATCAGCGCGTCACCTTGCTCGAAAGGATTGGCGATAGGTCCCAGATCGCGAACCACGGCGCCACGCACTCGATCTGCCTGTGCGGCCTGCCGAGCATCAACCATCTCGCGCACAAGTGTTCGCGCCTTGCCGGGCTTGCGAGACAGCGATCCGGTCAACCCACGCAGATTGTCGCCAAGATCCCCGAGAGCCAGTGGAACACCCCGCACATTCGCATCATTAAGCGCCTTACCCGCACGCAGCGGAGTGACGGCATCCTCCATCATGGCCTTGGCAACCACCTGACGACCCAATCCGGGTGCCGGAGCAGCTTTCGCCACCGGATAACCGATTAACCGTTTCGCACCGTCCACGGTCGCCTTGGCACCCTTCCCGAGCGCATTGATCAGTGGCGGTAATAATACGGGAGCAGCGGCGCCGATGGGCAGGCCGAGCATGGCGCCCCACTCGGCACCAGAGATGCTGTTTTCCAATCCTTCGCCAGTGCCGAACCCTGCTAGCGCACCGGCACCAGCACCGAACATGCCGCCTTTGACGACAGCCTTGCTCAATGGAAGCGCCCTGACCGCCTTGGCCGGCACATTCCCCATTCCGCCAGCAACTTCCAACGCCGTTGCCGCGATCGGGTGGGCCTTGTTGGTCGCCGACGCCTCACCCCGAGACCGATCGCGCCACGCTTGATAGGACTGCACTGGATTGAAATCGACCTTGTCGCTGAACGGAGCGCGGATTGCATCGACAACAGCGCCAGCGCCACCCGCGACTTCATCCAGCAACCCAAAGGTCGAGCCCCGGAGAAAGCTGCTCGGTAAATCGGATTTTGGCGCAGACAGGCCATATGTCCCCGTGCCCTTGACGCCAGTTTTGGGCTTGGGGGCAAGGCCATTCCTGTCCAACTTCGCCATGAGCTGGGATTTAGTCGTCCCATCCGGCACGTTCTTGATGACGCGACCGTCAGGAAGGCGAACATCCATTCGTCAGTCCTTCAGATCGTTAAAGTCGATCACGCCATCGCCATTCTTATCGCCCTTTTTCGGAGCGCCTTTGCGCAGCCATGGGGGGGTAATCAGGCTGGCAACTTCCGGACGGCGCATCGTCTCTGCCAGAACTTCGCTATAAGATTTGCCGTTCAGCGGCACATTGGTCCCGCCAGCGCGGGCCGCGAAACGCTGCTTCAGCCCGTTGTCGAGATATTGGCGGGCAGCGTTGCTGTACTGCATGCCGATCAGTTTGCGATTGTTCTCGAACCGCATTCTGGGGTTTGGCCCGGATTTGATGAGCAGCCCGATATCCGTATTGCTGACCGGCGCAAGGAGTCTGGCCTGCGCGATAGCAGCCTTATTGGCGAGCGCGTTGAATAGATCGAAGTCCTGCGCCGGCTGCGCCTTCGATCCGGTCGCAAGGCGCGCCTTGTCATAAACCGCTTGCGGGATACCGCCGGGATATCGCTGGGCTACGCGGTACGTCTCAGCGAGGGCAGGAAAGACATCGCGCCCCGTCTGATTGGCTTCCCGCGCGTTCACAAGCTCCTTGTTTTCGACGCCGGACATGCCCGACTTGCCGCCCCCGGCACCAGTCCCAAGTGAGACGCCGCCTCCGGGAATGAGGTCGTCAAACGCGCCCATTATTGGACCCCCATTTGCTGAAGACGGGCTTGCACTTTGGCTGGATCAGCACCGCGCGAAATGGCTGCTTGCGCTTCAGCGATATATTTCGCGCGAGCTGTCGGCGTGATTGATGGGCCGCCCCCACCGGCACCAGCAGCCTTACCGGGGACAGTCTGCTTGACCTCTTGTGCCGCGTCGGTCTTGAGCTGAATAATCGGAGCCATGACGCTTGCGTCGAGGTTGGCACCGCGAAGCATTGGGCGGATGACCTCCTTGATATTGTCCGGTGTCGCTGGATCAAGGTAGCGCTCCAACAGGCGCTCCTGCTCGCCGGGCTGCTGCTGCGGCTCGCGCTCGATCCGAAGCCCGCCATCAGGCGACCATACGCCGAAGCCGCCATTGCCGAGGTTGACGGCCTGCGGTGTCTGGCGCTTGGCCTGCGTCTCGTGCGTCAGCCTTTTCTGCCAACGCTCGTCTTCCTGCTGCTGCTGGCGATCCTGCTGCTTTTGCTGGAGCATGGCCGGGCCGTAATAGGGCCTCCCGCCACCCGCCGCCGCCATCGCATCGCCGAGAATGCCGATCAGGTTGCGACCGTTGCCGCCAGCGCTGAAGAAACCCGGCTTCATGGCCTGTGCGATGCGCGGGTCCTGTGGTAGCCCGCCCTGAGACGTACCGTCGCCGAATCCAGGGGTGGTGATAGGCCCCGCTCCGGCCCAAATGCCAAGCGGATCACGCTGTCCGAATATCCCCATCAGAGCGCTCCGTAACGCACAGTGGCAAAGCCCTCGATGACCGGGCCAAGCGCCCAAGGACGCAATTCGGCAACCTCGTCGGCCATGACGCCTTCGATCATCTCGTCAGGCGCCCATTTGTAGGCAAACTCATAGACGCCGAGGCCATCATCAAGCTGGCCGGTCTTGCGGATGTTCGTCTTCAGGCGGCGATCGGATGCGGCATAGGCCCCGGCAGCCGCGCCGGCACCCTGCAACAGACTCCCCAGCACGTTCCCGCTCTGCTTCGTCGTCGTTGAATTGCCGAGCAGCGCCGCGAGCTGCTGCGCGTAGTTATTGGACGGCGCGAACGCCAGATCGGTTCCCGTCTGCGCAGCGGCGAGCAGTGGCGTGATGCCGAGATAGTCGGCGGCGGCGGTTGAAGGCGCACGACCGGCGGCGGCGTCCATGCGGCCCCGCTCTGCTCCATAATCATTATACCGCAGCGTGTTCTCAGCGTCCGCCACACCCCTGCCAGCGGCTTCAGCGTACTTGGTGCCACCAAAGGCCCCGCGAGACCCGAACGCGCCTCCTACGGCCCCCAGCGTGTCATTGCGGGTCTTGCCGAGGATGTTCTCAAGATACGGATTGCCGTCGAGATATTTGCCTCCGAGCACGTCGGTGTTGTAGCCCTCGGCTGCGTTCACGCCGGGGTTGCCAGCGTTGTATTTTTCCATCAGGCCGGGGATCATGCCCTGGATGCCGGACGCTATGTCAGCAGTCGGCCCCTTGTTCGTGTTGTAGGCATCGGTGATCGCGTTTGCGCCCGACGCGATATAGGGTTGAGCGAACTTGCTGGGTCCACTTGTGGTTTTGCTCGACGAAAGGCCCATTACAGTTCTTTCCTTATCGTGACCTGATGGACGGCGTATCCAAACGGCGCCAAGACGCGCGCCCAGCCCTCACGGCTCGCAATGGAAGCAAAATCACATTCCATCTTGCGTCCCCATTTCTCTGCCTGCGGGATCAATTCCCCGACGATCACCATCATATCGCCAACGGCTGCGAGACCATGCAGCTCGCGCGCGCCGGTCGGATAGGTCTTGATCTCAGCGATGATCGCCGCCTCTTCCGTGGCCCAGCATTTGATGCGGCCAGACCTGACCTGATCGTCGAGCCATTCCGGATGGTGTGTTCTCGGGTCCAGCATGTCAGCGAAGGCTTGCCGCCAGTGCTGATAATTGCTCATTTACTAAACTGCGCCGGAACTGCGCCGGAACTGCGCCGACCACCGTTTTCTGCCGTTTTCATGATCATTTCAACCGCGCCGATACCGCAGCCAGCGCGTCCGCTATCGCTTGAACTTCCGCCGCTGTTGGGGGGTCGCTGATCGTCGGAGCAGCGTATAAATCCGCATCGACGCGCTCCACCTTCCGATTGACGACAAATGCCGCGTCCCTGATCCATGCCGTGATATTGCTGGCGGTCGAAGCGAGTATTTTCATCGCCGCCCACCCGCTTCAAAGATCAGCTCGACCCCTTGCGCGTACTGCCAGTCAGTCCCCGCCACGATCTTCAACTCAGGCCGGATATACCGCCCCGCAACCCTCACCGGCATGTCACCATTATCGCGCAGTTCGGTGTAGATGACCCCGGTCGGGAAATTGCCCAGCCGAGCCGAGTAGTAGAGCGTCAAGGAAATACCCTCGATCGCATCAGTCAGTGGCCGCGCCGTCCGTACCCGCGCCGTATGCCCCTGCGCCGGCTCAAGATTGGGTAGGCCGAACGTCGCCTCAAGATTAGACCCGCCAAGCACTGAGAACGCCCCGTCAAAGCCGACAATCGTCAGGCGTGGATCGCCGCCCTGCCACATGGGGTCGTCAGTCGTCCCCGGTACGTCGTCAACCGTGCCGTAGAGTGCTTCAAGCTCCTCAAGCGTCGTGCTTTCGCTGAACGATGCAAAGGCCGCCGTTGCCGGGATTTCCCAATCGGTCCACTTTTGCAGCGCCCAATTGTAGCACCACACCCTGCCCGGCATGATCCAGAGAACCAGCGTCCGCTCGGGATCGACGCACGACCACATATTAGCCATGTCGGTCAGCGAATAGGTGTCGCGGAACGTGCGATCGACCTTCTCACTACCGATGGGAGAAATCCCGCCAGCCTGGATCTGGATAAACCCACGATCCGACCAGCAGAACACCAGATCCCCGGCCTGCGCGACCGACTTCTCCGCTGCGCAGCCATAGTTGGTCGAAACAGTGTCGAATTGAAACGGATTGTCCTGCGAGCCGGTGAACGTCATACGCGTCATGCCGAACCGCTGAAGGACCAGGACCGACTCGCCGCCGGCCAGTCCCATGATCTTGCCGCCGGTGTAGAGAGGCTGAGAGCCGGAAAAGCCTCCCCCGCCCCACTGCGCTGAATTACCCTGCCCTGACCAGCTAACCTCGATCACATTGCCGTCAGTGCGGCCAAGGACAACAAAATCGCCCGTTATCGCCACCAGATCGGCGGTCGGCGGGCTTCCGGATAGCGCGGCGGCGGTGTTGGCGCTCAGATCGACTGAAATCGGGTCGGTGCCATTGACCGCGATGACCTCGTCGCCGAACTGGGCGAACTGCCAGAACGTCGCAACCGAAAGCGAGCCGATCAGGCTCGTCCAGATACCCCCCGAGACCGAATAAAGGTCCGTCCCGTCGCCCGCGATCAGCCTTGCCGTGCCATCGGTCGCCACGAACGACCCGCCGCCCTTGAACTCCCCTGTCAGGGCGTCTGCAATCTGTGACGGTGCCTTGACCGGCTTGTAGCCATTGGCTGAGGCGTAGGTGTTGCGGGCGATCGTCAGTGTGTCGGTAAGGTGAGGTGGTTGATCTGGCTTCCATTCGCCCAGCAGGGCGCGGGTTCTCATGCGTAACTCGACGCCCGCATTCGGATGGGCGTTGCAAAGCGGCGGCGATTGCCTTCCTCGTTGATGCCGCTGATCGTCTCGTTGAGCTTGGACTTGATCAGGCTCAACCGCTCGTCATTCCAGCCGAAGAACTCGGCTTGGAGCAACGTCGCGTAGAAATAGGCCCCCGGAAACTTCTCAATCAGCCAGTTGGACTGGTTCGTGTTGGAGAGCGGCGTCAGGCCCCGGCTGTAGATCAGCTTGACCGAATAGGTGTCGTCTGGCGCCGGAGACAGCCAAAGCTCCTCGCCGACAATCTCGTAATTCTGCGGGCGCCCCGTGGAATTGAACGTCCAATAGGTGTTGACCCCATTGGGAGACATCGGCTCAAGCTTCTGGCGGGGATCGGTCTCAAGCCACACCGCGCGGGGGGACAAGAAATCCAGCGGCAATGTAATCGCTGACGCGGCTGTCAGCGTCGCCACCCCCTCGCGATAGGGATGGAATATCTGCGTCCTGAAATCATCCTCGGCCAACTGGATCATGTCGTTGATCCGCGCCGAGATAGAGCTGTCCTTGACCCACTCGGGAATGGCCGAGACAAGCCCGTTATAAGTGGAGAGCGTCCCTTCCGATAATCCTGCCGGGATCGGAAGGGAAATCGTCATGCGGCGGACCTTTCGACTTCATCGGCGCGATCCTCGAACCGCTTTACCGTCTTGGCCTTCACGTCATTCCAGCGATCGAGCTGAGCAACCGCGTGAGCGTTGGTCATGATCTGCTCATGAATATGCCCAACCTCCCACGACAGGGCGTGATCGACATGGACAGGAATCCCGGCCTCGCGGATCTTCTTGAAGAAGAACACGTCCTCCCCAATCACGCCGATGCCGTTTTCAGCGGTCTCGAAGCGGAACAGGGGGAGGAAGGACTTCTCGCCCTTCTCCTCGGCCTTGGCCTCAAGCACGTCGAAAATCCGCATGTCCATCAGACAGACGCCGAACCCGAGATGATCGACTTCCTCGACCTCGCCCGCGTCTGTCTTCTCCTTGGTCGTGTAGACGAGGTTTTTGCGGTCATCCTCGTCGCTGATATGTTTTGCGGCCGTAGGAGCGGTGGGAATGCAGCGACGGGCGTAATTGCAGCCGATGACAGCCTTGTTCTGCGCCCAGAGCCTTGCAAGCGTGTCGGGCGGGAACACATGATCGGCGTCGAGCCAAAGCATGTAATCTGCACCCCAGAACATCGCCTCGGCCACCAGTTTGTGGCGGCTCTCGGTCAGCATCGAACAGGAGACCATGATGACCTCAAGCTCGGTCTTGATCGGCTTTTCATCAGCATCGGTGATGTTTGCCGACAGAAAATGAATCATCATGTTGGCGAGCGATTGGGTGAACTTCGCTTTCGTGTCCCCATAACAGGGAATGCAGATCGCTATCTTCACAAACGCCCTTTCCATGTGCGGTAAATCTCGTTCGCCGGGTCATTCGCCCAGCGCTTCCACGCCGCCGGATCGTGGAACCAGCCTTCGTTGAAAGCCTGATCCAGCACCGGGTCGGGAATATAGGCAGCGTGGCGGAAGTCCTTGCCGGGCGGGCTGTCCGCGATGATCTTCGCGGCCTGCGCGATATGGGTGATGTCCTGCCGCGTCTCGACGTAGGTCTTGCCGTTTTCCTCGTGATAGATGCTCTTGCGCCGGGCTTCCGGCACCATGTCGAGCAGCGCGGCCTTGCTCATGCCGTGATCGCGCCAATCTTGTAGCCGCGATTGAGGCGCAGCCAGAGAATTTCATTCGCCGCCAGATAGACGCCGGTTCCCGCCGCAGCGGTCGGGTCTGCGCCGTCCTTGACATAGTGCGCCGTGTCCGACTGGATCTTGGCGACCGTGCCTGATTTGGTGTTGGCGGTGGACTGAGCATTTGAGCCTGATGTCGTCACGGTCTCGGAACCGATCGGATCATAGGCGCAATATTTGTCCGCCCCACCAAAGTAGGAGATGATGAGTGTTGCCATGGATGGCCCCCAAAAAGGCGGGGTGAGCCGAAGCCCACCCCAGGTCAGGAGAGCTTACGAAGAGGTAAGGTCGAACACGCCCGCATGAGCATCCGCAGCCCGCATCTCCAGCGTATATTCGCTGATGATGTCGCGGGTCACGGCGTCACCAACACGGCCCAGCTCCTGCGGCTCGAAAGCCCGGAGATAGGAGACCGCAACCTTCGTGGTATCGATCACGTAGGCATCGCGGCTGCGCTGGGTGCGGTTCGGCATGACCTTGAGGTCGCCGAAGTCGGAGGCGTACAACGAAGCGGCGCCGAGGATGGTCTTGTTATCGACCAGCGACTGCGAAGCGGCACGACCCGTGAAGGTCGAGAACTTCTGCTTGTTGAACGAACCAACGAGGACCAGCGTCGGCTCACCGCCATCATCGAACGCATCCTTGATGGCGTCCTTCAGCATGTCTTCGGTGAACGTGCGCAGGCCCGCTGCGGTCTCGTCGGTCGCTGCGGCAGTGGCGGCGGTCGAGTCAGCGCCAGCGGCGCCGCGTGAACCATTTCCGCTGATCCACGCATTGAACGAGCGCAGCTTGCGGGCGGTCGTGGTGTTGCCCGCAACCTGGCCCTGATTGCCCAGCAGGATGGCTTCCTGATCCTTTTTGAGCGCGAGGCTCTTCTTGGACATCTGGTAGGCCATCATGTCGTCAATGCCGGCGGGATTGACCGCGCGCTGAGTGCCGGAGACGGTCGCGTCCTTCGAACTGATCTGGCAGTAGTTCTGGATGCGCGACGGAGCACCGGAGGTCGCACGGGTCAGCGCATCACCTTCAAGGCGGGCGTTGGTCGTGTTGGTCGCCTCGATCGTGTCGAGATTCCATTCATGCAGCACTGCGGTTGCCTTGTTGCGCGGCACGGCGGACATGAACGGGGTATCGACCGGGCTGATGCGATAGACGGCATCGGCAAGGTCTTCGCGGTTGGTGGTGACGTCATACGTCGCCAGAGCGGAGGTAACTTTCGTCATTTCAGATTCCCTTGAACAGGTGTTTGAACACGGCGGCGCCGGCTTCGACGCTGCCCTCTCGTGCCAATCGATCCTGTGCCTTGTTCAGCCGCGACTTCTGGACGGACTGCCGGGTTGCGATACCACCGGGCTTGATCGCCGGCTGGGCGGGCTTCGGCGGGGGATTGCCCGCCTTCACACGCTTTTCGGCTTCCTTGATCCGGTCGTACTGCATGGCCTTCCACGCGATGTGCAGCTCGACGGAGGTCAGGGATTTCGCCGCCTGCGGGTCATCGAACACATAGTCCGGTATTCCCGCCTTCTTGGCGTAATCCACAACGTCCCGCACGATCTGCGATCCCTTCGCAGGGTCGGCCAAGTCAGGCACGTCGCCCAGAAATTTGGGCCACCCCACCGCTTCTATTTCCGCATGGGCTGCTCGGGCGACGCGCTCCGCTTCCTCGGCCTGCTGGGCTGCCAGATCCTGGCGCTGCTGCTGTAAGGCGGTGACGGTCTGTTGAGCCTGCCTGTGCTGATAGACGGCGAGGTCATAGGCTTCGCGGTTGTAGCCATCCGTGCCAAGCCCGTAATCAACGGGATTAGGCTCTTCCAGCGTGACGAGCGACAACACTTCGTCGATCGCCGCCGCGTAACGGTCTCGATTGGCATTTGCCTCGTTCACAATGGCCTCATTGGCCTTGCGAATGTTGGCGGCTTCCTGGAACTTCAGATTGACGGCGGTTTCACGCTGTCCTTCGCGCTCGGCGATCTTCGCCTGCGTTTCAGGTGGCAGCGAGGTCCAAACCTCTGCGTCTTCCTTGCTCCACGACGAGGGCATGTCGAGCGCTTCCGGCTGGGCCTCTTCGGCTGCCTTGTCATCATCGACCTGATCGTCTTCGGATTCTTCTACGTCACCCGGCTGGGCAATCTCAGGCTCATCGTCTTCCGGTTCATCAGCGGTGCTGACGAACTTGCCATCATCTCCCCGTGGTTGGGGGTCGGGCGGGTTCAGGAAGGACTTGAACGCATCGGCTGCATTGGCAAGCTGAGTATTCGGGTCTGCTGCCGCGAGCGGCTGGGCAGTGTCTTCACTCATGATGGGCCTTTCGATTATACCCTTGGGGTCACTTCACGCGGCGAATTGCACTCACGTCGCCGCTGTCCATTCGGCCATCAGCAATCGATCCCATCTTCTGCTTGAGAAGACGGACGATCATCACCGTGCGCCAGAGATTGTCCCGCTCCAGTGCGTCGAAGCAGGTTTTCCATTGTCCCGTGAACTGGTCCTCGATCTCGTCGAGGGTCTCAGAGATTATTCCGTCCTCGAGCGCGCCACGAAACACCGATGCCCTTGCGGCGCGCTCGGATGGTGTCACTTGTCCAGATCCCCACCCGGCCGGTTGCTGCTGATCTTCGCATCGGCCTGCTTCATCGCGACCTCATGCTGGCGATCGGCCTGCTGCTTGGCGAGGTCGGCTTCAAACTGCATCTTCTGCTCGGCAAGGCGAGCCTCGAACTCAAACTTCTGCTGAGCGAGCATAGCTTCCTGAGCGGCCTTCTCGCGCTCAAGCTCAAGCTTGGCCTCAGCCTCCTGCTGCTGGAGTTGCAGCTTAAGCGCACCCTCCTGCTGCTTATATTCAATGTCCGCCTGCTGGGCTTCCTGCTTCATCGCAAGCTCAGCCTGCTTAGCCTGCATCTCGGCTTGAACCTTCACCATCTCGGGATCGGGCGGCGTTTCCTTCGGCACTGGTTGACCATCAGGCCCCTTGGGCGGCTCGGTGATGTAATTCTCTACGTCCTTGGCCCCGGCGGCCTGGATCTTCTTCTTCACCGCATGATAGGCGTTCTCGTCGGTAATCATGCTGCCGAACGGCGTCTGGGCGACCTCAGCCATCGTCTGGAGGATACTGTCGGCCTGCGCGAGGTTCTCAACCTTGCTGCCCATGCCCAAACCAACGGAAATGGACATATCCATCTCGGCATTCCAGCCGCGCGGGTCCATCTCCACCCACTTGTTGCGCAACCGGATCATGCGCGCCTTGGGCTGATGCTGCACCAACAGTCTCAAGATCAGCCGGAAAAGCCTCTTGTAGCCTGTCTCCGCGAATATGCGGGCAATCATCTCGCTACGGCTGTTCTTGCCTGCAATGATGTCCGCCGCCTCTGTAGCGGTCATCTGGCCGCCCTTCTTCAGGGCGTTGGTATCGAGACCCTGCCCGTTGCGGCTGATGCCCGTGCGAGCCTCTTGCTGCTGCTCGGCATATTCGAGCATCGGGAACGACTTGTCGGCCACGAACGGTATGGCGACTGCGTTAAGCATGCCGCCTGTGTTGGTGCGGATAACCCCACCAGGCGCATCGTCCATCAGGTCGTCAAAGGTGCTGCCGTCAGGGCGCTCGGCAGCCTGAGGAACCTCCATCTTGGGGTTGTTGGCCAGGTACAGGTTGTCGAGCGTCTGGCGCCACAGCACGGACGAGATGCGCTGAAGATCGCGGGTCTGATCGGCCAGGCTCAGTCCATAGACCTTGTGCGCCATCGGCACCGGGCAAAGAACCGCGAACGGGTTGTCGTCCACCTCTTCGTTGAGCAGGATCGTGTCGTCAACGCGGACGACCCGGCGGCGCTCAGCCATCCCATCGCCGTCGAAGTCAACCAGCACATATTCATCGATCACCGCGATGATGTCGCGGCTCTTGTCGTTGCCCGAACCATTGGCGTTGCGGCCGGATGCGAACTGCTCATCCTGCGTGCGGGACTGAAAACGGGGATCGTAGCTGTTGTCCGATGACGCCGCCGGCAGTCCGTCAACAACCTCGGCATCCAGCCCCATGTCAATTAGATCGGAGCGCGTCAGGTTCGTCGGCTTGTGCGCGCAATACTCCGCGCTCTCAATGTCCCTCGCATAGGGAGCGATCAGAAATTCTTCGCTCGGCAGCGTGACGATCTTTACGCGCCCATCAGCCTCTTCGCGCTCGATCTGAATGGCGAACATGCCATCGTCGTCATATGGCCCGCCGACAACATTCATCTCCGGATCGGACATGATCTGCTCGACCGCTGCGGCGTCCAGACCCTCAAGCATCTGCTGTGTGGTGCGGCTCGAATCCTCCCACCACACTTTCACGATGCCCAGTTTCTCAAGCAGCGCGGACTTGAACCAGTTGTGGGTCAGCAGGAAGCCGGGGTTGTCCACGTTGAAAACGAAGTTGACGAACTCGGTCGCTTGCTCAGCCTGCTCTTCATCCTCGGGGCCTTGCGGCTCGAACGATACCGCCTCGTCACTCGATACGAACGGGCGCATGATCGCCGCAACCGCGTTGTCGATCACGATAGCGACGGTGCGGTCCACAACCTGCGAGCGGCCAGCCTGCTCGTCACCAAACGGGCGGCCATAATAATAATCGATCGATAGCGCCTGCTCGTCGGCAATCTCACTGGTGTAGTAACCCACCGCCTGCGCCTCATGCGCCGCGAGAAGGCCCGCCAGTTCATCTTCAGACATGGCTCCGCTGTCCACCTGGGCTTCAGGTGGTTCGGATTCCATCATGTCGTCCATCTAATGCTTCAGCTTCTCAATCATCGTGTCGATGCCGTGCTGAAGCGGGCAAAGGCGCAAAGCCTCCCACTCATCGGAATGAGCCTGTTGAAAATATGTCATGATGCGGGCGAGCGCCTCGCCGTTGTTTCCAGGCACGGGATCAGCCAATTTCTTAGCAGCAGGTTCAGAGATCACCCCCTCTCCCTCCACCCGCGCTGTTCGCGGCTTGTTTGGAATACCTCTTGGCATCAGACTACCCACTTCGTGTTGCGCTTGAAGGGCTTCACAGCCGCGCGTTCTTGATGACCAACGGCGAAATAGCGGAAGGCGTCGGCATAATGGCTCGTCCAGTCGTGCAGCGGTTTCAGCCTGAACTCCTGCCGCTTGTCGTCCCACTCGCGGCGGTACATCCTCAGTGCTTCGATGCCGTCCTTGCACTTGGCTCGGTCGAACCAACACGTCGGAAGAAGCATTCGCGCGGCTTGGATGCCGTCCTCAACAGGTATGTTGGGAACGACGGTAGCGTTGATGCCAAGATCCCGGAGAACTTCCAGACGAGACCGCCCCGTCCCCAATTCTCTGACCTCGACATCATGGGGCAAATAGTGGTTGCCGTAGAGGTAGCCACGCGCCTGCAATTCCTTCGCGTAATAGTCGAGGCCAACGCCCTCACCCTTCAGCACGTCGATGATGCGGGTTTCCCTGCCTACGGTCTGGACGAACCAGATCACGGTAGAGTCGGCGACGCCAAGATCCCATGCCGTGTGGGTCAGCAGCCTCGGATCATGTGGAACGCTTGTTATCCGGCTCGGATCATCAAGCTCGGCGTCGTTCATCTCCTTGCCGAAATATGCGCCCCTGACAGCCGCCTCGAACGAGCATTCATATTCCTGAGCGTATTCGTCGTCGCTCATCATCTTCTTCGCGTCGGCCAGCTCCTTGTCGTCGAGCAGCCGCGTCTCAGATGCCTTGAGGCTTAGCGTGTGCCAGTCCTCGTCGCCTTCCGCATTGACCCAGAGCTTGTGGAAGGTGTTTTTGCCTTTCGGTGTGCCGATGAAGATTGCCCAACCCTTCCGATCCGAAAGCGCCGGCCTGATGACTTGCGTCCAAACCGTCGGGTCCATATCTCCAAATTCGTCCAACACCGCCCCGTCAAGGTAGATGCCGCGCAGCCGGTCTGGATTGTCAGCACCGTAGATGCGTATCCGCGCCCCATTATTCGGGAGTTCCACCCAAAGCTCCGACGCATTGACCTTCCTCTCAGGCCCGAAGCAATCCGTGTATTCCAGCAGGTAGGACCATGCGATGTCCTTGGCCTGGTTCAACTGCGGCGCGATGTAGGCGAAGCGTGGATTGTTCTTGCCGCACGTTGCCGCGCCCTTGATTAGATCGTTGACGCAGGCGACCGTCTTACCGGCGCGACGATGCGCAACGGCGATAGCCCAGCGCGTCTCTCGTGTGTGCAGCCCCATGAACTGCTTGCGCGGCGCATAGGGGCTTTCGATTACTGCGTGGGCTGCCACGACAATGAGCCGGAGACCTTGACGTTGTGATCGACCGCGCCAGTGTGTTCGACGGCCTGTAAATCAGGCAGTGATTTCTTCAGGAGAATGTTGATCGCTTGAATTTGGGTCGGGGAAAGATCAAGCTCTCCCATTCCATGCTTTGTCAAACGGTTGATGAGCTGACTTGTCTGAATCTTCTCGCGCGTTTTTGCATCGTGCGTGAGGTTTTTACGTACTGCCATAATGACCCTCGTTTCAGCTCTCTTGCGAGTGGGCTGGCTTGGGATGAAAGTTCAGCGTTCGATCGCTTGACGGTCAATGCCGCCCGGAAGCGGGTGCGCCCGTATTGCCCTGAGAGGGAGCGAAAGCATCACAGTCGCCGCTGATGTCGGCTGAGGAGAGGTGCGCACCATGATGAATGCCCGTCACAATCCGCGCTCTGCCCTACGAGGGAGAGTGAAAGAGCGGCGCTGTTGTGACGGGTCCGCCGGAGCGGATGGGGTTAGCTAATTATATTTCCGTAAACATCACGAACCGGGCAGGCCGCATTCAGCGCGTCTAGGCTTTTGCGCATCCGAATGCTCTCTGCATCCGGAGTAAATCCCTCAACCGGCGGGCCGGGAACAGTCCAGTCCTTGATGACCTGAACCAGTCGTTCGCCCACTGCGGTTAGGTCAACAACTGCGCCGCTCGACATGGACAGCGTATCAGCCTCCGGTTCGTTTTCGTCCCATTCGAAAAGATGGCCCTGGTCGCGGATTTCGTCCTTGATCGCTTTCATCAGCGCATCGCGGAGATTGTCGTCAGCGCTCATAAACCATGTTCCGCACGGTGCGCGTTGTGTGCCGCGACGCACGCCTCACCTGCCTGCTGTACGCTCTTGTCGTAATAGCTCATGCTAAATGTCCAACCGCAGATGCAATAAACCACAAGCTGATCTGTTGGCGTATGATTCCGGATTTCACGAGAATGGGCGTCAGCGCTCATCGGGCGCACCTCAAACCAATATCGATCTGATCCGTCATTTGCGTCCGCCTGTCAAGTAGGTTTCACCACGCAACCAATTCGAGAGATGTTGAAGCGTGCCAGCGATATCTTTCATTGATCGATGGTACTGGTTTCCGCCGTAGCGGGGAAGCTCATCGTGTACCAAAAACCGATCCATGTAGCCTTGCATGCTGGCAGGCCATTTCGAGCGCGCTTCACGAATGAGGCTGCGAGCGCGGGCCTGGGCCTCAGTCGCCGGCAGCCCGTAGGATATTTCACTCTTGCTCGTCTGCTCGCCGTACTTGGCCACCACGCTAAGGGCGAATGAGCAGCGATGATGTGTGTTGCGATACCAGTCTCCAGCCTGCCATTGAAATTCGGTCAGTCGCCCGTTTAGCGCAAGGCGATCCAGGCGCGTCCCGCCCTTGAACCGCCGCGTCAGCCCGATGCGCTGCTCCGAGCTGTCAATCTCGGCCGGATTGATGAACTCGCTCTCGTCCATGCGGATACGCTCGGGTGTAGCGTCCACCACCTCGATGCGCGTTACCCTGCGTGTCTTTGCCCTGCCCCGCCCCATGGTGTGTTATTCCCCTTCGCTCAGGATGGCGTCGCCGTAATAAGCCCCGTAGAGCATCGGGAAGGCTGTCTCGGGTGTCCTGACCCATACCCATCCGTCTTTTCGCTCTACGACCCGTTTGCGGGCAGAATTTCGCCTCTCCACCATCGTGGGTTCTGTGTGGGTGGTCATGCGGGGCGATCCTTTGAGAGAGGGCGATCAATGCGGTCGCTAATATTCCGGCAGGCCTCGAACTCCTGAACTGCGGCGTCACCCCGCTGTGCAATCGCCATCGCGCAGATCACGGTATCGGCCCCAGTGTTGAAACCCTCCTTCCAGCGATAGACACCCCAGCTGATCACGATCACCGCGCCCAGCACAACCTTGAGAAACCACAAGCCAGCGGCTTTCAGGTGTGGATACTCCTCCATCGTCATCCCTCTCTTTGGTTGCGGGTGGCAAAAAATTCGAGGCTGGGCGAAACATCGGGGCTCCCCCTAAAGGGGGAGGCCCCCAGATGACGTTTCGCTTCCGCCATTGCCGGGCTAAGCGAAACACTATGTTTCGGACCTATGTTTCGGATGTTTCGGCAATGCATACAGCGTCTCCTGAAATGTTGATTTTTCCTTTTGCATCAAGGGCTTTCTTGATGCGGTTGAATTGTGTGCGAGCCATGTCATCATTGTTTCGGTCTATTGTTCCGTTACCCCTCAAGCGGGTCTTCCAGTGGTCGAGCGAAACATGGACCGAAACACCGTCTGTTTCGTACCCAAAGAGGTTCAAAACCTCCCATAGACAGGAGAGGGCTTCGGCTTCTTTGGGGGACAATTCAGAAGGCTGGCGAGCGACGATAGCGGTCTCTGCTGCTTCCAATACAACGCAGCTAGTGACTGGTTTCTTGCGCGCGTTATCCCCGAGATAAACACTATGGAGGGTGAATTCGAACGGGTCGCCTGCTTCGAGATCGCGTTGCTTGGCGATCCGAACAGAGGAGCGGGTGAGCGCCGGATCGCGCTTGATTTCAATTTCGGTGTCCGTGGCAGCCCTTAAAGAAGAGTGCCCCCTAGCCCCCCTCGCCTCATCCTTGCCCGAGTGGTGAACCACTGAAACATGCGCGCCGGTCTGACTCCTGATCTGGTCGCAATTCCCGATCAGCGCCGTCATGTCTTCGGGGCTGTTTTCATTACCGCCCGCCATGGCGCGCGAGAGGGTGTCGATAATGACCATGCGGACGGGTAAAGAGGTCGCCTCCTCCACATGCTGCACGAGCTGAATGACGGCCCTAACATCCGCCTCATTGTCCAGAAGATTGATCGGTCGCGGCATCACCACGAAGGGGAGAGAGGTGCCATTTAACCCATGGTGCCTCTTGAAGGCCGCAATGCGGTTTCTGATGCCCAGAGCGCCTTCTAGGGAGAGGTAAAGGATCGCCCCTTGGTCAACAGCCCTTCCCCTCCATTCCCGTCCCCAGGCAACGTGCAGGGCCAAATCCAGAATGAAGAATGTCTTCCCGCAGTTCGACGGACCATAAACCACCGACATGGCAGAGGAGGTTAAGAGGCCCTCCACAAAATCATTTGCCTCAAGTGATGGCTCTGCATCGCTAAACCAGAAGAATGGCAGGACAGGAGCGGCGGGCGCGGTTTCACCACCCAGAAGGGCTTTTACCTCCCCCTCTGTGGCGGCGGCCGCGTCCCAGCCCGAAGGGACAGTTTCCGGCAGTGTCAAGACGCTAACAGATGAGCAAACATCCTTAAGGAAAGTGCTTAATTGCGAGGCGAAATGAAGGCCCGGGCCATCGGCATCAGGCCAGATCAGCACGTCTTTGCGTGAGAGGGGAGACAGATCACTCTTGTCGAGGGGGGAGTTAGAGCCCCCCATCACGGAAGTGGCACACACCCCCCTGTCGATCAGGGATTTTGCCGCCTTTTCCCCCTCACAAAAAATCACCGTGTCGGACTGTAAAATGCCGGGAATGTTATAGAGGGGGCGAATGTCCGGATTGCCGTAACGGCGTTTAACAGCGTCCCAAGGCAGGTATTCTTTTCCACCCCCCTCCGGTTCAAACCGATAGACGCTAGCAATTATAGAGCCTTCAGCATCCGTGTAATGCCATTCGCCTTTTTGCGGCCCCAAATCCTGTTCGAACTTCTTGGCCTTGGCGAGGAGTTGCTGGCGGGAATAGACTACTTCCGGCCGCGTGCCCTGTCCCAGCCATTCCGCACATTCCTGGAGAGCGACATGGAAGGAAACCCTGCGGTTGGCTTGGTATAGGGCTAAAAGGTCCCCACCCTTTTGGGACGGATCTCCGAAATCTTTCCAGATCCCGGCTTTAGAACCCGCCGTCTCGATTAAAAGGCTCCCCCCGGGGTCACCATCAGTGTTGCCAATACGCGCTTGGGTGCGGCTAAAAATCGCAGAGGGGAAAAGATACGCCACGAAATGTGCGGCATTAGCCGCAAGGCCATCGCGGACGGTTTCAACCTTAATCGGCTCTCCCCGATCCCGCCCCAGATAGGTTTCGAGCTGCTTCGCGGTGAACGCCTGATTGAAATCCAATATCATGCCCAGCACTCCGCAGAGAACGGGCACCACTTACATTCGTAAAAGGAAGCGGAGGCATAAGCACGCGGCAGCCATTCTCCGGCCTCACATGCGGTAAGGATTGAGACGCCCCGATCGGAAACCTCTTGAGCGCGGCGCGCATCAAAAGGCAGCCGTTCAAAGGCAATTTCCCCCGTGTCGCGATTTCCCACAGAAAACAGAGCCGGGTTGTCCTCCAGCCCCATATAGGCTTGGTAAATGGCGACCTGGCCAGCATAGACGGGGCGTTCGATGGCGACCCCTTTTTTTACGATCGCCCCCCAATATTTCGCCGCAACCCACTTCGATTCCCACAAGTAGGGATAGGGTCCGAGGTGGGCGGGTCCTCCGCAAACCACGCCGTCGATGTGGCCACGGATTCGATCTCCAGCCACGCTGAAGCCGAACTGTTGACCGTCGCGATCATGAGTTCTTAAATCGAACCCCGCGCCTCTCAGCAGCTTCGCCACCTCATCTTCAAGAGCGTGACCCGTCGCAAAAATAATGTGGGTCTTTGCCGTGAAGGGACGCGTGTCCGGTCGCCCCATATATTCAAATTGGAGCTTTCTGGCGCACGCCTCACCAAGGCGTGAGCCTCCCAGATACGAACGCCTTTCCTGTTGACGTTGGAGGGACGCAGCAGCCCCGTCCAACATTTCTGTCGTCGGGACCGCCGCTCGGCTTTTCAAAGCGCCATGATTGAAATCAATCACCGACGCCACGCCGTCTTGTTGGAGGCGAGGTTCCATAGGCGGCGCATGACGACTTCTGATTGGTGCGCTGTTACCTTTTCACCGTCGTGGATAAAGCCGCGCTGGTTAGGGTCGGTGGCAATATCGATCTGTTCGCCATGGTCGTAATTGACTAAGCGGCACTGCTTCCAATCAACGCGAGATCCTTCAACTGGAAGACGATTATCGGCCAACCAACCCAAGGAAGGGATGCCTGACTTCACAGACCCTACGGTGGTCCCGACAATCAAAATGCGCCCGATCCACCCAGAAGCATTCATCTTGTCAAAGCCCTCTTGAGGAAAATCTTCGAATGAGAAGACCGGCTTCACCTCAACCGCGATGGGTTCGACCCCATGCAGAACAAAATCAGGGATCCATCCTTTCAGATCCAATGGCTCATATTCCCAGCGCCATTTGACGAGATCAAAGAAAGCCGCCCACGTCGCTTCAAGGCGCGACCGGAAGCGGATGCTGTCATAAAAAGTTGGCTTAGGAGCGATGTTGTATTTCACATCGGCACCTCATCATTGAGATCCCGCAGATCGGCCACTTCAGCCAAGAAGCTGCAAACAGCCGCCTGGGCCAAGCCCAGCGCTTCTTCCCTACTGTAGTCCTGAAGGGCCTTTTCCATCCCCACTGACGCCACATAGGCGCCTACGGCGGGGAGCGTTTTTTCCACCGCCAATTGTTCAATCGTGTCCAGCTTCGTCAATTTAGTCATGATCGTTTCCCATCGATCGATGCAGCGACGACCGCAGAACATGATCTGGGAAGAGCCCCAAAAAAGACCCCAGCCAGACGAGGGTTTTCCGCACCCCCTGCAAATCAACCACCCTGGAGGAAGTTGTCTGTTGGGAGCAGGCCTTCTGACCGCGCCTGATCTGCTCTTGCCAGTACCCATGCACTGATTGCCGCCGCTGCCATGAAGCGGAGCTCGTCACGGGAAAGATGCGCGATTGGTCGATTGTAATTCGTGCCCATGAGCCAATCACCGATTGCATCCCCCGCCCTTTGCTCCGCTTCGCGTTGAAGTTCGTCATCGAACGAAGGGGGCCTTGCGACCCCCTCCGATTTTACGCGGCCCACTTGGGGACTGCGCCAGTCGCTGCAGCCGACTGCGATGAGATTGGCGTAACATTCCCGCCGCCGGCCTTTGCCTCGGCATAAGCGGCGCTCTCCGGCCCGATAGGAGCGATCAGCTTATTCTTATCGGAATAGCCGCCCGTTCCCTTTTCGATGCCGATCTTTCCGACGAACTCCATGCCGGAAAAATCACCATAGCCACTAACAAGACGCGCTTTCTTTGCCGCCTCGCTTTCGTCATCGGCCTTGATACCACGCGAGCTTTCAAGAATGCCGCGAAGTGTCGAACGGGAGATGTTTCCGGCCTTGCTCTGGCCATTTTCATCAACCTTGCCGCCACTAACCACAAGGTTCTGCCAAAACTTGCGGCCCTTGAAACGACCGCCTGAAACGACAAATTCGGCATTCAGATATTGCGCATCGGAAGAGTTGGACTGCGTGAGCCAGCCCCCATCTCCCGCCGTACCAGGCCGAATGGTCATGACCATAGGGGCGATGGTGTTTTCAGGGATAAGGTCAAAGCTGTTTGATGCAGCACTGTTAAAATCGAATGGATTGGTGCTCATTGTACGTGCTCCTGTTGAGTCGTTTCGGTGGGAGTGCTCGCGTCAGGCGTCGGGGTGTGGAAATTCAGGCGCTCTGACGCGGGCTTTTGAGGGCCACGGATTTTAGACATAAGCCGGCCCAGATGAGGCTCTTCAATAAGATCAAGACGTCCGCTGCGATCCTTGGCAGGATAGCCCCAAGGGTTAGTCGCCTGAGAGACGAAGGCGCGGTAAGCAGCCCCCTCCTCCGGGGTCAGCTGAACCATGCTGATAACTTGGTCCGTGATGCCTGGGGCTTCGAGAGCGGTCTTTGATCCCTCAATCTGCATGACATGGGAGATGCGACCAAACTCGTCTTTGACGGTGTTGAGCAGACCCACAAGCCACACGTTGACGCGCAGGGCGTGCTGGAACTGCTTCAGCCAGTCCACCATTTCGCGCCCCAAGAGCCCATAAGCCCCTCGGTTGTCAGGCTTGCCGGTCCTTTCCGAAAAAGCCTCCGGCTGGGTTTTTGACCATGTGAAAGCAAGGCGAGAGACTTCGGTGATGGAGTCAATAAAGATGGTCTCGTATTTGGCGAGGCCGTCTCCAAATATCTCCGAAGCAGCCTTGTGATGACCCGGTCCATAGACCGCATCTTCGGCATAGGATGGATTGGCTCCACCCACCACGACGGCAAGGTTTCGAGCCTCGCCCCACGTCCGCAATTTGACCATGTCGCCGGGCCAATCTTGGACCGACAACTCACCCGCCTCGGCATTCACGAATAGAGTTGTGGCAGGATCCAGGGTGTGGAGGAGGGAAGTCTTTCCAATCCCCGCCGGTCCCAAGATGATCCCCTTAATACCGGAGACGTTGGCCAGTCGCTCATCTGCGCTGATGATCTTCATGCCGCCGCCTCCTTCAGAGGGGCCAAGGCATAAGTCGCCTTGCCAGCCTTCAGGGTGCGCGCGGGCGAAAGAAGGGTCCGGATATATGGCGGAGCCGCTTCAAATTTTCGCTCTTCGACAGAAAAGACAGCTTTGGCGTAGTGGCGGGCCTCATCGCCATCCATCTTGTCGAGGGCCTCTTTGAGGGCGCGCTGATCCCATTCGACTTTCTTCGGGACATTGACGACAACATCATATTCGCCGTCCAGAACACGAACGGTGCCCGTATCCTTGCCTTCAGCAAGGCGAGCCTGGGCAGCCTTCTGAGCATACCGTCGCTCAAAAGCCCCATGAAGCGCTGCATCACGCTTGGCCCACGTCGTCTTGTCATCGGCCAGCTGCCAATGAAGGTCCGCCAGAACGCCGGGCGGCAACTCGTCAAGCTGGTCTGGCGTGAGCCTGTCCAGCATTTCGGTAGAAACATTGTCCATCGTTTCATTCCTTTCTCGGTGTCCCCTGTTGTCCATTTTTAGATGCGAAAGGCCTTGGACCGGCGTGGACATGACCGACCGGGGTATTGGTTATTTCCCCGGCGACCTTTCACTTGTTCATTTTCGTTTGCGCACCTTCCGCTTCTTCGGCGGCCAGATCGTCACGACCGTGCCGGGATAAGATGCTTCGATCAGCTTGCGCTTGAGGCGGGACATGGGGTTATCCATGCCTTTCACGTCCTCATCGATCTGAAGGCCGCTGTCGGCCATGCGATATTCGAAATCGAGAATGACGGTGCAGATCGTGCGATCGTTGATCGCGATCGTGAATTTGGGCTGCTGGCGAAGGTGCGTGATCTCTCCCGCTTCTTCCTTGGCGGTCAGCTCGTCACAGCGCTTCGCTTCGATCCCGCTGTCGTGCAGGTGATCGGCGCCGCAGACGGTTTTCTTGGCGCTGAATTTGTTGCCGGGGCGCATGATCACCACCGCTCCCGATTATTTTCAGCGATGAACATGGAAGCCGCAAAGCTGGCAAAGCGAGCGATGCGGAACGGGACCGGCGCTAGCGAACCGTCATCCCGCAGCACATGAAAGCGCTTATGGTGGATGACGATCTTCACTGCGTGACATCCCTGTAATTGATGCCTTCGCGCGCATTGAAGATCGCAGCCTTGCTGAGGCCGAACTCTTCCGAGAGTTCACGCAAGGTGCGATCATCTTTGCGGATTGCCCGCACCTGATCATCGGTCAGGCGCCGCTGGTGGCTGCGATAGCCCACCAAGCCGCCACAATGAGGACAGTTCTTCACGCCGCCACCTTCAGAAAGCGCCCCTGCGCATCCCGCTTGGGCTTGATCTGCGACACCAGCGCTTCGTTGTTAAGACGCTCGATACGGCAGACGCGGTACTTCTCGCGGTATGGCCATAGAATATAGAGGCCGACTGTTAGGCCGATCCCAAATCCCGCTAATGCGGCGACAGCAATCCAAAACATTTTAAGCCTCCCGCTACTATCTGTTTCACTTTGATACAGGGACTCTATTCGTTCCTGTTCTGTACGTTAACTATTCTTAACCGGATATATTGCGGTGCAGTAACGACGAAGTTAGTTCGTCCTCATGTCGTTTTTCTTCCAACCCCTCCACCACGTCTTGCCAGTTACGGAAGTGGCGGACCCATGCGCGGGCTTCGTGGAGGAGGAGGAGGGTGAAGAGAGCAGCCGGGATGGCCAGAAAATATACGTTGTGCGCTGTCCAAAATGCGGCGCCGTAAGCGGCAGCAAATTCCCGCGCCGTCTCAAGTGCCGATGTGGGGAGTGGCTCGATCATGCGGCCTCCAGAATCTCTGAAAGCGCCGCATGGAGCTGCTTGATCTTGTCGAGCGTCGCGCCATTCTTATTGCGCTTCCACCGGCTGGGCGTGGTCGGATCAACCCCTGCCCTGCGGCAGATCGTCGCCATGGCTACCCGGTTGGTTTTAGCTCTCTCGAAGAGGCTCTGTAGGGGATCGTCCTGTTCCATGCTTAGGCACAATATAGGCATGATTGCCTAAATGCAAGAGCATAGATGCTTAGACCTAGAAATAGGCAACTTTGCTATGTGCGGCGGCATGGCAAGCGTTGATGACGACATCAAATTGATTCGCGGGCTGATCGAGTGGGCGGATACGAACGCCAATCAGATCGGCAAGAAGATCGGCGTGGCGAACACCACGATCAATCGCTTTGCCAACGGCAAGGCGTCTAACCGGCTCGGGCGCGACACGCTCGCCAAGCTGAAATCTGCCTATCCGGAGTTTCCCGGCTTTGGTGCCGATGACAATGCGCCGGCCGCGATCGAGTATGTCGAGATAGAAGTGTTGCCTACCTATGCGGGCATGGGTGGTGGCGGCACCGGCGATGACGATGGAGAGATAGCCCTAATCCCTCGGGCGCTGGTAGTGGACGTGTTGCGTGGCCAGCCCAGCGACTTCCTGCTCATCAATGTGCGCGGTGATAGTATGGAGCCGGATTTCCGTCACGGGGATCAAATCCTGATCGACGTGCGCGACAAGAGCCCGGCTCAGCCAGGTCCGTTCGCACTATGGGATGGCGAATGGGGCGAGTACGTCGTCAAAAATGTCGAGCGGCTGGGCGGCGGCGAGGTCCGGCTATTCTCATCAAATCCAAAATATACGGGCGCGACAGTAGCGAGCGAGCAAACTCGCATCATAGGGAGACCCGTATGGTTCGGACGGCGGCTATAGCGGCATTGGTATTGCTGGCGGGATGTGGCAACGCAGGCCGCCTTTATTCTGAAAGCGAAATACATGACATGGCTGCGGACGAGGCGTCTGAGCAGGTGGCACCCCTCATCGCCCGCATCGACGAACTGGAAACAAAACTAAGCGATCTGGATGAGGCGCAGGGCAAAACGCGAGACTTCGCCCTTAGCATTTATGACGCCCATGAAAGCATGCGAAAAACATTCAACCGGAATGTGGCGCTTGATAACGAGCGCGCGGTAGCAGCAATGACTGCGCGCGGGGCCTGCGGACAAGAGTGGGCTCAAACCGAAGCGGGGCAGTCTTATGTGAAAAACAAAGCCTGCACGACCAAAGATCTAAAATAGGGCCACTTCCAGCCGCGCGACAAGCCCGCCTTTGAGCGGGCTTTTTGTTGTCCAACTCCGGGAAAACGATCTTAGGCATAGAAAAATGCATTAATGCCTATTTCGTGCTTGCAATTGTAGGCACGATTGCCTAAACCTCTCCTCATCAACCAGACACGGGATGAGACGAGATGGCGACGCAGGAAGCGATTGCGAAACACAAGGCCAAGATGGCCGCGAAGAAGGCCCGCGTTGTTGAGCCGGGCTTCACTCCCATGGACGACAAGCGATTTCGCGGTCTCCGCATGCAGTTCGCTATGCAGCTGCGCCCCGTCCTGCCCAACCTCGGCAGCCGGTATCGCGGGCATGGAATGGCGAATGTCGGCCGCAATCACCCTGACTACGGCAAGACGGTTGCAGAGCATCTTCGCCGCAAGGCCAAGCGCTCATGACCCCCGACAGTCAAAATCAATCGGAGGATGGGGTGGTGGAGCCTGACCTTTCATGGTTCCTGATAGCGGTCGGACGACGCAAGGTTGGCGGGTATCGCGATGTTGTGATCCTCGACTATTCGCCCGGCTGGGCTGAACACGATATCGAGTTTTATTGGGAAGACACCTTCCAGTCTGAACCCCCGAAGCACTTGGAGCCCGGAGCTTACCGTTGGACCGACTTTCAAATCGGGTTCTGGGGAGACGACGATCAGCTTGCAGTGACTGGAGGTGATTTCACTCGCGATAGCGATGAAAACCCGGAGGGCGGCAACGAAGTGCCGTCGCAAAGCGATGACAGCGCGGGCCTGAAAGGCATCGCCCAAGGTGATGTCCCATGACCCGCGACAGCATACGGGAGGGGCTGGTGGATCTGGCGGAGGCTTGCGAGAAGGCGAGCGGGCCGGATCGGGATCTGGATACCGACATTTTTTGTCAGGAGATCCTCCGCGAGAATCCCGGCCGTGAAACATTCCGCCCGGCCGCAGCAATGCTTGCCCCGCGCTATACCGCCTCGATCGACGCCGCCATGTCATTGGTGCCGGAAGGGCACGATGCCGACGTATACATTCGCCAGCGTCGCTCGACTGCAATGGTGATTATTCCGGAAGGAGGCGGCAGGCAGTCATACGCAGCAACCCCCGCGCTCGCCCTAGTCGCCGCTGCTTTACGCGCCAAGGCGCAATCATGAGCGGCGCGGATGAAAACGAGTGGATCACGTGGGGCGGCGGCGATTGTCCAGTCGATCCCACTGACAATGTCGAGGTCAAACTTCGCAATGGGATGTTTTCCTCTGCGGCCGAGGCGTGGACCTTCTCTTGGGTTCACATGGACGATGACGCGGAACAGGACATCATAGCCTACCGGGTGATCCCATGAGCTGGCTTCTCTCCGCTCTATTGGTCGGCTTCATTGCGTGCCTGATCGGCCTGGCTTCGCTGGGGGTGCGGAAATGATGGACCAGCACACCTTGCTCAACTGCATCCGCAGCCTGTTCAACATCGACGGCTATTTGCTGCCCGAGTTGTCCGACGATCAGCAGCGCGAATTTGTCCGCGATCCGGTTCGCTACTTCATGAGGACTGATAACGCGCAGCAGACCGCGATCTTTCGTGAGGTCTCCAAGCGGCAGCCTGCCCCGATGACCTACGCTGGCATCGCGGTCGATGAACTTGCTCGATCCGGCGTCCTTGGCTGGCATCCGGGAGATGAAGCGTGATGCCCGGCTATCCTCCAACGTGGTTCGCTGAGGACTACGACCCAGACGAGATAGGCATGGACGATGACGAGTTCGATGACTTTGACTGCCAGATGGGACCGGACGGCTTTTGTGGAGCGGCAGGTTCTGAATGGTGTGAATGGGAGTGCCCTAACAATGCGAGGTGATCTCCGCTGTTTCGAAGGCCGTCTCTGGCGGCGCGATCCTCAGTACGACGACCCTGATCTGGAAACAGATGTCGGCGCGTGCCCGGATTGCTCCGGCGATGGATGTGGCGACGATGGCGAGCCGGTGTCCAAGTCGGGGCGTAGTGCCGCTTGGCTCTCGTCATGACCACCCGCCTGACAATCTCGCTGCTGCTTTTAGCTGCGGTCGCCCTCGGCCTGATGACCTGCGCGACCTTCATGGATCAGCGGCCCTTACCTGAGAGGATTGTGCGTTGAACGCTCCCTGGAAAAGAGGCGATCAGGGCTTGGCACCTACGCGACCAGCACCCCGGACTGAGGGCTGGTATCGCAGTCAAGCCGAACACCAGTACGCCGGAATGGCCGAGAGCCTCGTGAAGCGCGCCAAGGTCCGGGATTTCATCACCTATTTGAAGCAGATCGACAAAGCGGTCTGCGGGAGCATTCGATAATGGGCAACATAACCCCTATCCGCCCCCTCGCCCCTGTCAGCGACGTTCTCAGCCTCTACGGCGGCGAACATCTTGCAGGACGCAAGGCCGAGGCGATCAAGCTGATAGCCGACATCACAGCGCTGGAATGGGCGATGGCGAACTACAAGACGCTGCTGCTTGAGCGCGTTCGCCGGGATGGGTTTTCCTACTCGGACGAGGCTGACGCTCTCTGCGAGGTTCGCGAGCGGATTGAGCGTGTTTTCGGAGAGCTGTCATGACCATCGAGCGCGAGCAGGGGGTGGGGCATACTCCGGGGCCTTGGGGCCGGGCATACACAGGAGACGGCAAACGCATCGTCATTGGCGAAGGGCTTGTCGAAGGACCGAATGGCTACGATGTCGCGGAAGTCTATTCCGATGATTGCCCCCGCGAAATTGCCGAGGCCAACGCCCGCCTGATAGCCGCCGCGCCTGCGCTTTTGGAGGCGCTGAAGGGGCTGCTCGTCTTTGCGGAGGCGGCGGAAACCAAGATGCTTGTCGGCGACGAAGGCTGTCTTTGGCCGGTCGAATTCGCCCGCGCAGCCATCGCCCTCGCCTCCAGCGATGGAAAGGGATCGGACAATGGCTGATATTGCAGCAGCAGTCGAAAAGCACGCCGACATGATCCTTCGGGCGTCAGGGTCTGGCCTTCGACACTACACCATGAAATCAACGCGAGATGCGATCTTGTCCGCAGTCATCGACTGTTACGAGGAAGCATATCGAGCCGGCGCAGAGTTTGCTGGCGACAAATACAAGTCCGCCCTCTCCGCCCGCCAATCACAGGGGGAATAGGGGGATGAAGAAGATCCGTATCACGCTCGAATTTGACTTGGACGAACTCGATGATGAGGCTCGCGAAGAGGGTGCATTCGAAGGCGAGCTACCAAGTGTCGATGAAGTCGAGCCGGGCGAATTTGGCGAAATGGTTGTTGGTCACATGGAATATGCAAACGAGGAAATTTGGGCTGGCAGTGAGCTGTACGCCAAAATCACCGACGTGACGCTGATTAGCGCCGAAGAGATTCCCAATGCCTAACCCCCCTCTCTTCACCCGCTACAACATCGGCAAGGCGCTATCGTGGAAGAAGGCCGCGTTGGTCGCGCTCGGATTGCTCTGCTGGATGCCAGCTTTGTTGGTCGGCATTCTTTGCTTGGGAGGTAAATGATGCGCTGTGGAAATTGTATGCAGCCAAAGCATCTTCATCGCACTCGGATGGAGGCTGCTCCTATCTGCGCCAATGGCGGCGTGTATCGCGAGGCGACCGAGGAAGAATTGGACGCTGGCTACAAAGAGGCGTTTCCAGACGACCTTAAGCCGATCGCCACTTTTCGCGCCGACAATCCTGCCGATATTGAGCGAGCAAAGGCACTACTCAGCCCGGAAGCCCTAAATGGCTTTTTCGGTCATGGTGGCGGCGGAATGCCAGCTTTTATGGCGGCGGTTGAAGCATCGGGAGACCGGTCATGATCTCCCCACCCCCTGCGGCGAGACCCCCAATGCCGGCGCTTAGCGAGATGGAGGAAAACCCCTTCAACGCTGTATGGGATAATCAGCCCGCAAAGCCTGTCAGCGATACAGCGGTTGAGATCATGGTCGTTGCTAGGCGATGCGTCTATATCAACGATTATCGCGTTGCGGGCGGCAAGCCATACTATTCGGAAAATCTGCCGTCGTTCGATCATAAGGCGAAGATCGGCGATGTGCTTGACGCATTCACTGACAAGCAAATCAGGGCATATCTCAGGGAGAAGAAGGCGACGCGCGATTATTTCGCCGCCTATCATGCTTCTCTCGCCACCGCCCGTTCTGGGGGTGAGGGATGAGCGAGGAATATTGGCAGGAAGCGTTTGAGATCGCCCTTGA
>ERZ1292623.526-Hain-H51-01um-R1-526-length-41470-cov-6_pt1 | contig 41470 bp, 40 predicted proteins | sample MGYA00564398_ERZ1292623 | MGnify/ENA primary metagenome ERZ1292623 (study PRJEB36523, sample SAMEA6512633) | groundwater metagenome | collected 2019-01-07 | study: AquaDiva: Metagenomics assemblies of 32 groundwater samples
AATCCTGGAACTCAAAATGGAGGACGCCCCCCAAAAATACGGGTGGGCCCACCTCTACCTGGATCATGCTAAATTCTACCTCAACTCGGCGAACTATTACCAGGGAATTAACCAGGGAGCCTCTGCGGCCAGCAGCCTAAATAGTGGATTGAGCCTCATCCTGCTCGCCGAAAACACGTATGAAGTGACGAAGGATGTGGAAGAATATTACGAACAGCTCCCTGCCTCTCAATTCTCCATCCTGGAGGGGGCAATAGGGGGATATACTCCTGCAACTGCCCCGGATGGAGGAACCATTCCCCTCACCATCGGGCCGGATGGAAAAGGAAGCGTGGTAGTGAATGGGAATGGTCCATCCAGTTTTCCATTAACATGGATTCTAGGCATCATTGTGGTATTTCTGGGAGTCGTGCTGCTTCTCACCTATGCGGGGAGGGTGAGTCGCCCCTCTTCTTCTACGCAGAATGGACCCCCTGGTTTCACGATAAGAAATGCGGAAGCGGGAACCTCCTCCCTTGCCGGGGGAAGCCGTGTTCTGTTTGCTGTGGACGAGTTAGAAGCCAAGCTCTTCGCGGCCAAGCAGGGATTGAGGCATGCACAATACCAGCATGCCAATGGGTTGCTCTCCAGTGATGCATTTGAGGAAGTCGAAGGCCATTATGCGGAGCAGATTCGATTCACGAGCAAGGAATTGAGAAAAGCCAATATGGATCTGCGCGTGCAGGAAAAGGGAGGGAAGCGCAAGGGAAGTGTCGCAGTTGCCGAAATGAAATCAGGCACGGGTCGAAATGCCCCCGATTCACCTGGAAGAAAATGGCCGCCGACCAAGAAGACGGTCAAAAAAACAGCAAAAAAGAAATAATGGGAATTGAAAAAAAGAAGGGTTGGAATCCGAGGAATTTGGTTTCCCCGGACCCCATTCAAAAAGAAAACTTTATCCGAACAGGCTGGCCAATCCGGCCGCGGCCTCTTCTTCGGTCTTCTTCTCTTCTTCCTTGGGCTTCGCTTCGGCCTTGTGGTCTCCGTGACCGGCTGCGGGAGCAGCGGCGGGAGCGGCTGAAACAGCGGCTTTGGCGATGGCCTCTTCGATGTTGACATTCTTGAGAGAAGCAACCAGGGCCTTCACGCGGGCGGAATCCGGTGTGATTCCGGCGGCTTCCAGGACCTTCGTGACGTGCGCCTCGTTGATTTCTTTCTTTGCGGAATGCAACAGCATTGCACTATATACGTATTCCATGACGAGTCACCTCATTCTCCTTTAGTTTGTCAACCACCTGCTATTTGCAAGTGGAATAACTGTAAATGGACCCCAGTAATTTACTGGGCATCCTCCTTGACATGCGATTTCAATTCGTCCGCCGTGCGCTGGGCCTTGGCGAGGATTTCCCCCACCGTGGATTCGGTGAGGACATTCCCATCCAGCGCTACCTGCTTGGCCTCGCGGAAGGCCTTGGTGATGATGACGGGCGTGCTCTTCTCGTTGAAAATGACCGCGTTCACCGAAAGATTGAAGGATTCCCGTTCGGCCTGGACGAATTGGTCGAAAATGGCATCCTCGTCGATGTCCAATACGGAAGCGGCGAATAATTCTTTCCCTTCCATGACTTGCGTCACATTCAGGCGAAGCTTGATGGGTTTGATCCCAAATTTCCCGAGCACATTCGCCACGGGCGCGGTGACAGGGTCGCCCTTTTTGGTGACCACCTTGTCTTCCATGACGGCGATGGTGGCTCCTTGAACGCGCACATTCAATCCCGCTCCTTTCAAGTCGGACAATGCCGGACCGGGAGGCAATCCTGTGTCTCCGGCGGGAATAATCAGGTCTTCGGGAGCGATCTGCCCTACTTTGGCGGAGACCCTTCCCGAGGATTGCTTGACTAATGCGTACAATTCGAAGGGATTGATGCGCGAGAACAATACGGCGGTGCTCCCGGTGAGACCTTGGGCGATGGAGGCATCCACCCCTGCGTTCGTGAGGGCACGCTGGATGATCTTCCGCTTGGATACTGTCAGAACGGCCTTCCCGGAGAGCTTGACCTTCAATGCCCCATGGAGGTTGGCGGGGAAACCGGACAGATCGGCTACCCCAATGACGGGATATTCTTTGGCCAATTGCTCCAATCGTGCGACCTCGGAATGCTTCCATTTTTTGGTGTGGCTGGTCATGCGGTCGCACCTTCCATTTTCCCACCAATTCGGATGGGGGCGGACATGGTCATCTTGACCAATACGGATTTCACGTTCACCTGCTTGTTCCCAATGGCAGGGAGGATGGCCTGATACACGGCAAGCGCATTGTCGGCGATATCCTCATCCTTCATTTCCTCTTTTCCCACGGAGATGTGAATCAATGGCATGTATTTTCCTTTCTTGTTGGATACCTTCACCACGGACTTCAGCCGCGCCACTTGGGCGGAGAGATTCTTCATATCCTCATGGGATACGGGGCGGGGCATTCGGTTCTTGGGTGCGAGCGTCTGTCCCAAGAATTTTCCCACGGTGAGCATGACGGGTCCTTCCGCCAAAAATCCAACATACTGCGTGAGCAATTCTCCCACCTGTTTCTTGTTGAGCTTGGAAATCTGGTCCTCCATCATGACCGTGTCCACGATGGAACCGGCCTGCGAGGCGAATTCTTTGTCGCGGGCAAAAAGCAATACTTTTCCTTCCCCTTTTCCCACCGGGTTGGGCAGGGCGACGTCGACGTCCACTTGGTTCTCGACCTTTTTGAAATCGATGTTGCGGAAATTAATGGTGAGATCGATGGTCTGCTTGAACTTGCGCGGTTCGGCCGACTGGCGGAGTTGCTGCAATGCGTTCAAGACTTGTGATTTTTCCATCTGAAAACCTCCCACTCTCGAGTGGTGAAGCGGCTTTCCATCCATTGGAGAGAATGCGAAAGTAAGCATCTTCCGATGGGGAAAGGTTATAAATCAAATCCCTGGGAGGGGGGCCCAGCATGGGGATGGGTCTAAATTTGGGCACATTCTTGGACACCTTTATCTTTTAAGTAAAAAAAGAAGAAAGAAAAATACCCCGCTCTTATTCACTTGAGCTGGGCGACGTATTTCCCGTCTTTAAAATCCAATTGGGCCTGCTTGGCGTGCTTCCCGTCAATGGTGATGCCCATGGAATTGCACGACCCGATGATTTCCCGGCAGGCTGAGGGGAGGGTGTATGAATTCAATTTTCCCATTTTCATCTCGGCAATCTTCTTCACTTGTTCAAACGTCAAATTCCCCTTGACTTCCGTCTTGGGATTTCCTGCCCCTTTGTCGGCGCCGGCCTCTTTTCGAATCAGCGCACTCGTGGGGGGAGATCCGACGGTGATGGTATATTTCTTCGACTTGTCCACATCCAATACCACGGGAACCTTCATTCCCGCATAATGCTTGGTGGCTTCATTGATCTCCTGGACTATCTTTCCCACATTCAACCCTAAGGGGGCAAGTGCAGGTCCTAAGGGAGGGGCTGCCGTGGCTTTTCCTCCATCGATCATCAACTTGATTTCGGCCATAGTGTATCATTTCCTAGAAGCGAATTGTAACAGCTGAAAGTATGGGGGCGGTAAAGGATTAAAAAGCCACCTCGGAGGGATGCCATTCTATCATTCAACCGATTTCGATTTTTCGATGAAAAACCAAAAGTATGAGAAGAAAAAAGGGTAAGCAAGATCCCGGAGGAGTGTAAAAAACCACACACGTATTTTTTCCATGAATGTGGATGAACGCCGACGGAAGGAAACTATCCAGCGGAATAGGAATAGGATGGCGATTCCTGCGGGAATGGCCATCCATGAGAGTAAATAAGCTCCCATTCCGGCCACGACGAAAACGGTCCATGAGAAAATGGATTGAATCCATCCCCCCCTGCCTATTGTTCCATATTTTGCGGAATACGACTTAGGAAACTTGCGCGCCAGCCGGATTTCCCCACGAATCATCCCTAGCTCATTCAAGATGCTCCTTGGAGTTATTGCGCGTGTTGGGTGAAATATCTTCACGCTGGAATCGAAGACGATGGGGCCAAATCGCAATGCCTGGTATGCGATATCCGTGTCTTCGCGGAAAAAATGATACGCTTCATCGAAGCGAACGCCCCTCTCTTTTACCAGGTCCCTGCGAAAGCCAATGTTGCATGCGGGGTATTCCCCTCCTGCATGATTCTTGGTCGCGTGCGAGAGCAAAGGGGTGTTGTCTCCATCCGTGTACCCTTCAATTCCCACCGCTGCCGGATTCCGTTTGAATGATTTAACAAATGATTCGACCCAGTCATGGGCAGGGATAACGTCATCATCGGTGAATGCGATTATCTCCCCACGTGCCAGCCTGATTCCCTCATTGCGCTTGGCGTCTGGCCAGCGAGTAGAAATCTCCTTATACATGAATGGATGCTTGGCGAGCCGCAATCCTTCATCGGCTGTCTCTTTCAGTGATGTCCCGGTAAATCCAATCAGGATTACTTCATATTTTTTAGGAGAAATAGTCTGATTACGGAGGGCTGCGAGCGTTTCGCGCAGGGAGGCAGGGCGATTATGCCCGGGGATAATTACGCTCACGATTGGATTGGGCTCGTGTCTTCGGGTCGACATATGAATGGATCCGATGGGGTCAGTCCTTGATGACGCGGATGTATTCCGCTTTCGTGGTCACGGGGATTTTGACCGTGGCCTCGAGCAGTTCAACCGTCACTTCTTCCTTGGTCTCGTTCACGCGAATCACGCGGGCCTTTTCTCCCTTGAAGGGTCCGGCAATCAATTCCACTTTCTGGTCAGGCTTAATGCTTTCCATCAAGGGTTTGGAGGAAAGGATAGCGCCCAATTCTTCGATCTTGACTTGGCCGGGCACCACTCCCCGGCTCTTGACGAGGTTGATTCCTGCGATTCCGCGCTGGACCGTGTTCTCGTTATCGGCTTCGATGAGGATATATCCTTTCAATCCCGGCATGAGGGCCATGGAATAGATTTCCAATCCCTCCCTCTTGGTCTTGGCCGCGAGGATGTCAATGACCATGGATTCCTGCCCCACAGTCGTTCGAACGGTATATATCATACGCGAAAAGACCCCCACAACCCTTAAAAAAGCCCCGTCCGGGGCCCCAAGAAATGAATAGAATCAAATGGTGTTTCGGATGATGAAAGTGATGAATTCGACCCCATACCCCAACACGCCCAGGATGATGAGCCCGAGCGCGGTGATCCGAACCATGGTCATGTATTCAGCGGTATCGGGCTTCTTGCTCACAATGAGCACGCGCTGGGCATCCGTGATGAAGGAGTGAATCCACTCCATCGGTTTGAATTCCATAAATGAAAAGGGGACTAAACGAGTTTAAAATGGTACGGAATCGCGCCAAGCCCCCCTAGTGGGGGAATCTTTTGCGATGATTGGCCGCCCAAAAATGAATAAATCCCTTATTCCGTGAACTCGATATCCAAGTCGATTTTGGATCCTTCACTCTGGGGCGGACCATCTAGGAAGGGAATCTTTCCCCCGGCGATGACCACCATGGCTTGGATATGGGAACGGGGCATGGCTTCATCGATCATGGCCCCCCAAATGATGTGGGCGTTGGGATCGATGCGTGCGCTTACGACTTCCACAATCATCTCCGCCTCTCGCAATGTCATGTCGGTCCCACCCACCACGTTGATCAATGCCCGGTTGGCCCCGGAGATATCCACATCCAGCAGTGGGGACGTGAGCGCGTTCTCCACGGCTTCCAATGCGCGGGCGTCGCTGGCCTTGTCGGCCTTGCTCTCGCCCAACCCGATGAGTGCGGCTCCCCCCTTGTTCAAAATGGTTCGCAAGTCCGCAAAATCCAGGTTGATCAATCCTGGTTTGGTGACCATCTCAGTGATTCCCTTCACGGCATTCACCAATACCTCATCCGCCACCTTGAAGGCGGAATTGACGGGCAAATCAGGGGCGATCTCCAAAATCTTGTCGTTGGGGATGATGATGACGGTATCGGCTTCCTTGCGGAGACGGTTCAATCCCTCTAATGCATTTTCGATGCGCGTCCGCCCTTCCACTGTAAACGGGAGAGTGACCACACCCACAGTCAATGCGTTCTGTGCCTTGGCGATGCTCGCGATGACGGGAGCGGCACCCGTGCCAGTTCCCCCGCCCATTCCGCATGTGATGAATACGAGATCGGAGCCCTGGAGCAATTCTTTCAAATCGTGCTCGCTCTCCCGCGCCGCTGCTTCCCCAACAGATGGATCGGATCCCGCTCCCAATCCTCTCGTCAATTGTTTGCCGATTAATATCTTGCGCTGCGCGTTGATGTGCAATAATGCTTGGGCATCCGTGTTCACGGCGAATGTTTCTCCCCCTTCTAATCCCACTTCGGAGAGGCGATTGATCGTGTTCGTCCCGCCTCCTCCAACTCCAATCACGCGAATCTTGGCGTGGGTTTCCTGGATGATAGCCTTCAATTCCTCTTCATCCTTCAACTGCTGCTCGGTCTTCTGGGAGGGATGCATATCCACGGGTTCCGCACCCATGCGAGGGTGGTTCATGACCGACCCGGAGGGGGTGTACCCGTACCCCTGGTTGGTTTCCTGGACTTTGCTGACCCGGTCGAAAAAACTACTCATCAAAAATCCCCCTCGTGCAATCCTCGTGTAAATAGTGGTATTGGGCAACTCTCCCATTAACGTTTTCTATCATTAAAAATGCTCCTATTAACGCGCGGGGGACGGCGATTTATTAACCAATGGAGGGTAATCCTGGAAGATTACTATGAACCAGTGGGCTATGGGAATCACACTCGTCATTATCCTTGCATCCATCGGGGTTATTTTTACGGTGACGCAGTGGGAGCTCCCCCTCTCGAATGGAACCATTGTTTCGGGGACCCCCGAATGGGTGTTGCTCCAGCCCCAAAAATGCGCCGAAATCCCCTGGCGGAAAGAATGGTCGATTGAAAGTGGAAAATCCTATGCGGAATTCCCCGTGGGGGAGGAGCTGTCCATCCTCGGGGACTATTATTCGGGGAAGGGAATCCCTATCCTGGACGTCACCCTCACGTATCAATCCACCGATGCTACGTGCACCCAGTGCGGGTGCCCCGAATCATTCGTTTATGCATTGTTGGTCCACCCCTCCGACGCGGCCCGGCTGGCGGTATCGGGATTCACCATCCTTGACGCGGAGGATCCCGCCATATTCACGGGCCCCTTCTTCCGTCAATCCTCCACGCAACCCATCCCATTGGTGAAGTCCTCGGAGTGTGAGGGACTATTTGCCACCCACACGGTGATTGATGGATTGTTAGGGAGTAAAAAAGATTCCTGCTATATCCAAGCGGCAATATCCGAGAAAGACCCGGGGGTGTGCGCGAAGGTCTATTCCATCAAGGCCCAACACACGTGCTACACGGAAGTTGCGGTGTCTCAGAAAAATGGGAGTGTGTGCGATTACCTCTCCTCCCAACCCAAGGATAGTTGCATCTCGAGCGTTGCCGGAATCACGCAGAAGCCCGAACTGTGCATTGCAATCTCGGACTCCACTGCCCAATATCTCTGTGAATTGGGCGCGACGCAGAAAGAATGATGGTTCATTCTATTTCTGCGTAATCATTTCAAATAATTCCACGAACTCCTCGGGCTCCAACAGAAATACTTTCTCCTCCGACAATTCGGAATCGCGAATCGCATCCTTGCTTCCCTGCATATCCATCCCCTTCACGGGATTCTTTTCCATCTGGGAAACGGCATTGTTTACGGTCTTATTCTTGAAACGGAAAATGGTCTTGAGCCACTGCACGAAAATGGGGTAATCATCAAAACGCACCGCCTTGGGTCGACGATTGATCAGGAGCAAGGCCGAAAAGTGATTGGGAATGGGGTAGAATGATTTGGGGGACACTTTCCGTTTGATTTCCCCATCGAAAAAATACTGCCCGATTACCGAAAGAGGATGGTATTCCCCGCTCCCGGGAGGGGAGAGGATTTTCTCCGCGAACTCCAGCTGCCATATCATGGATGCACGTGAAAACCCATGCGCGAAGAGGGAATACATGATGTCATCCGATATCGCATACGGAGGGGAAGCCACTACTTTCGTGAAGGGAATCGTTGAGAGGTTGAGGTGGAGAAAATCGTCCTCGATGATGGTGATGTCCTTCCGATCCGCGAACTTTTTTTTCAGATAATCCGCCAAGGAGTGGTGAAATTCCACGCAGGTAATTTGGGCAGGAGTATCCGCGAGCGCCTGCGTGACGATTCCCGTGCCCCCACCAATTTCGAGGATATGGTCTCCTTTCCTGATCCCGGCAGAAGAAACCAAATCCGCAACCGCCTCATCATCCACGAGGAAATTCTGGGAATACCGTTTCTCGGGGAACACCCCGGACTCCATCATGGCCCTCTGTAATTCCTCGAACGCGGACACGGGCAATTCACCGGGGGTAGCGGGCCTTGCGCTCGAGATCCTCAACCTGGGGGGGTCGGACGAAGAGAAAATGCTTCTCGTCTCCCTCCAACTCGGACATGATGCGTCGGCGGAGAATGGATAATGGAGATGTCAGGAAGCGAATGCGGTTTTCCACATCCTTCAATGAATCGAACGGTTTGGCTTGGCGCTCTTTGAGGATGTCCCCCAAATGCCGTCGCCCAACACCTGGAAGGAGTTCCAATTGATGCCGTTTGAGGGAGATGCTCCCGCTGATGTTGAAGAACGAAACGAATCGGGCCTCATTGAGCATGATGGCCTGATCCACGGCTCGCTCCAATTCTGATTTAGCCACGGACGTCAATTGCTCGTAGGGGATGCGCTGTTTGATATGGTCAATCTTTTCCCTGGAATCCTTGCCGATGTAGACCTCTTCAAGGGGCTTGAGATCCACTCCTACTTTGGGCACCACTTCCAACAGGGTGAAAAAACCCATTCCCAAGACGATGGCGATGGGTTCACTCTTGAAGCCGGAGCTCTTCCCTTGCGGTAGGAAATCGAGGACGATCGCTTTGTCTTCATTCATGGGGGCATCACCATCATTTGGGGAGGGGGGACTATTTATGGGTGCGGTCCACCGCTCCTTTTTCCCGGAAAAGGGTCTCAGGACCCGCCGTGTTTCTTGACGAGAGAGAGGACTTCCGCGTATTGGGCGTCCCCCAACCCGTGCGCCTTGGGGAGGACTGCCTTCAATGATTCCTCATCATCCGGGAGGAAATCCACAATCTTGACGGCCGCTTCCTCGGACATGTTTTCCATGTTGAGGAGATTGTTGTACAGGGTCTCGGCCTTATCCTTGGAAAGCTTGGCGAACTTGGTGGCGTATTCCAATGTCTGCGTCTGCTCGTAGGAGGGATCCTTTCCCGCGTTGTCGCGGTTTTCCAGAAAATCCTTCACATGAGAAAGGGAAACCGGTTTCCGTTCGAGCAATTCTTTTCCAATCATACGCATTCCATCCGCACTCGTTTCTTCAAATTATTCCTTGGACCGGTCCTTGGGTTCCATCTGTTCAATCTCTTGCAAGTGAACCGGACTCACAATCAGCTGGCACCATTGGGAACCCTGCTGAATCTCCACGATGGCCGCACGGCCCTGCATCCCTTCGACCTTTCCTGTCAACCCATGAAATCGGCGGAAAGGCATTCCTGAATGGATGGATCCATCAATCACAATCTGGACGGCCTGCCCCTTCTCGAACGTGCGCAAGCGCATCGTGACGGTGGGCTTAATCCGGCGTGCCGTTATCTTGGCCCGGGACTTCGCCCGGAACCCGCGTGCTTTCTTCCCAGCCATATAACCATCTCTCCCCAACCTGGCAATACTCTAAGAAGTTAGAGAATCTTTTATAAAGAAACCGCGGAGAGAACCCCTTTTCTCCCCCCTACACGAGGAAAAAAGGGCCAAAAGACCTATTTAAATAGCTTTTGAGTCCAAGCCTATAAAAAGGCCTTTTTAAACGGCCTGACTGGGTGCCCCCAAAGGGTAGGGAGATGGTTGGGATGAGCGAAGGATCCGGACAAGTTTTTGAACAGCATTCGTTCGATCACAAGGGAAGGAAGATCGATTACGCAATCGTAAACCTCGTCGCGAGCGGGGGACTCAACGCCAATCTGGACCTCTATAATCTGGCCATGTCCATCCCCAACATCGAATATGAGCCTGAACAGTTTCCTGGCGCCATTCTCAAGATGAAGGAGCCCAAAGTCTCCATGTTATTGTTCAAGAATGGAAAAATCATCTGCTCCGGTGCATCGGCGCAAAATCAAATTGATTTGGCCATCAAGAAAGTCAACAAGATGATCAACGAGATCCAGCCCAACGTGAAAATTCTCAAGACGATCGAATATGACGTCGTGAACCTCGTTGCCACCGGCAATCTCCACCAAAACCTTGATTTGTTCGCCACCGCCATGCAGTTGGACAATGTGGAATACGAACCTGAACAGTTTCCCGGGGCCATTCTGCGATTGGACGATCCTAAATTGACTATGCTATTGTTCAAGAATGGGAAAGTGATTTGCGCAGGGGCCAAAAATGAAAAAGAGATGATCCGGGGATTAGAAACCGCTGATGATTTGGTGCGAGGAATGAAATCCGGCGCCACCCCACGAAAATCCAAGAAAGAAGCCACGCTTGACGATGATGAAGACGACTTCGACGACGATGAAGAAATGGCACCCCTCCCCGCCCCGAAAGCAAAGACGGTCGCAGTGCCATCCCACAAGGGAAAACCCCATGTGATGGACGAAAAGGAAGCGGAACCCGAGAAAGAAGAGGAAGAGATGGTCGAAGAGGAAGAAAGCGAAGACGAGGACGAGATAGACCTCTCCCCCATCAAGGGAAAGAACCGCAAACCACCCGTCAAGGCCGTCGTGGAAGACGACGAGGACGACGAAGACGAGGAAGAGGAAGAGAAAGAAGACGACGAAGACAAATTGTGATGATTTTCGTGGTGGAAATATCCATTTGCCGGAGGGCATGGCCGTCGCCTGCCCAACCTTTATAACCCTTTACCAGGGGTAAATGATTTGTTGACAGCCATAGAGGCCTGGCACCACCCGGTCCCATTCCGAACCCGGAAGTGAAACGGGCACTCGTGGCTTGTTGCGCTGGGATTTTTCCTGGAGCGACGCCAACGCTGTCAACACTCATCTTTTTCTAAACCCTGGAAGAGGGGGTTAACCTTTCTTTTTTACTACCGCATATACGCTGGTTCCAAAGGGCAGAATCTTCGTTTTCGTAGAAAGAAAATTTTCGAGTGTAAGAATGGATAGCATTCCCTGATTGATTATTGGATTCACGTGCGATAAATCGCTTTCTTCACTTGAGAGAATTTTTTTCTTCACCCACGCAGGTAAGAAAAATGAAGCGTTCCAATAGGATGAATGCACACAATCCGCGTCGGCTTCGCGAATGCATTGAACTAATTCTTTCTTGGAATACCTCCGCAGATGGTGGACTAATTCATCGTGCTTGGACCACAACCACTGAAAGGCAGGAACTGTAATGATTACAATTCCATTTGGATTTAATAGTTTCAGTGCTTTTTTCAAGAACGCTCGATCTTCCTTCACGTGTTCTAGGACGTCCATCAGTAATATTACATCAAATGATGAATGGACCGTATTTAGTGAATCATGAATGGTGATCCCTTTATCACGTGCATATTTTTGTGCCACGGGATGGGTTTCAATTCCCATGCGCTTGATATGCGGATACCTTTCCAGTAAGGTTCCCGCGCCACATCCTATATCCAAAATGGAGTCAAAGGAAGAAGCATGCTGTCGAATCAAACGTTCAATTAAATCCACACGTGCCAAATACCACCAGTTTTGATGCTCCAACTGGTGCATCTTATGATATTCCCCAACCTCCATCCGCTCACCTTGACATAGGGGAATAGAAATAGATTCTATATAAATACGATAAGTAATCAACCCCATCCATCGTGCGACTGTTTATAATTGGATTAACTCTATGGGACTTCATATGGATGTAGAACATTCAACAAGCACCCTACCGACCCTCGAACAGGCGACCGTCGCTCATACTGCTCCCACTTCCTGGATTGAACGCGTTGGGAACCGGTTGCACCGCTCGGACTTTGGCGTTATTGCCCTTATTTTCATTTTAGGCTTTATCATTCGCGCCCACCTGATGCGATACGAATTATTCTTTGAGTTTGATTCGTATTGGCACGCGCGAATGGTGTCCTATATCCTCCAGGGACTGCCCGCCCCGACGATGGATCCACTGGCATACTATCAGAATCCCGTGGCGGCGTCGTTCGCCAATCCCCCGTTGTTTTTCTGGTATGCATCGGTCGCGGTTTACAAGATTTTTACGTTAAATGCGGCTTATTCTCAGGAACTATGGATCTTTTTCGTAAAAATTATTCCAGCATTGTTTGGTGCGTTAACGAGCGTAGCGATGTTCTTTTTGGGAAAAGAATTGTTCAAGGGAAAAGATGAAAAAATGGCAGGATTGTTGGCAGGCATTTTGGTTGCCGTCATGCCCGCATTCGTCTATCGTACGATGGGGGGATTTTTCGAGGACGATAGTTTTGGTTTCCTCTGGATGGCGGTGGGTTTCGTCTTTTTTGTGAAAGCCGTGCGCAATCCCGAGTGGAAGAGAAATAATATCATCGACGCGATACTCGCCGGCGTTTCTTTCGGCTTGATGGCTCTCTCGTGGTCGGGGTTCAATCAATTGGTTCCCATCCTCTTGGGGATTGGGTTTGTGCAGTTTCTGATTTGGACGAAGGAAGGGGAATTGAAAAAAGCGGATCACTATGCGCGATTATGGCTCATTTCATTTGGTCTATTGGCTGTTTTTGCCACACTTCAATCGGGATTGTTCTGGCTGGACCAGTTTGGAGGAATCACCGGAATCGTGCTAGGATTGAGACTGGGATATATTGATACGCTCGCCGTGATTCTCGCGCTCTTCTTGTTTTCGATGGCACTATTCTTTGTCCAAAAGCGATTGAGCTGGGGTCCCAACGCGGTGAAAAAAATATTCTTCATCACTATTCTTTTTTTAGTGTTGGTCCCCCTCGTGGTCAATTTTTTCAACGTGAGCCTGCGAACAGGAGACGTGCTTGGTCAGACGATTGGGGAAGAAAGCGATGGGAAGAATTATTTTGGAAACAAGTATAATTTCATGGTCTTGTTTGCCATTCTCGGGATTCCAATTATCGGTTACCTGTTGTGGAAACACTCCCGCCATTATGAGTTTTTAACCATTCCATTGGTGTGGGTCGTGGTTACTTTTTTCATGGCATGGGGAAAATTGAAATTCACCTATTATTGGGGTATCCCTCTTGCACTAATCGGAGCCGTTTTGCTCGTTATCCTGCATCGTCATTTTGCGCGCAAGTCCATCCGTACCCAAAAGATAGTCGCACTCGCGATGGGATTTATCCTGATGGGGGGAATCGCATCGGGGGTAATATTCGTGACGCAAAATGTTCCCAATATCGAAGCGAGTGCGGGGTGGAAGACCGCCCTGTTTTGGTCCAATCAAAACCTGCCGGAGGATGCCAAATTTTTCAATTGGTGGGATGAGGGGCATTGGATCACATTCCTTTCCCAACGGGGTGTCATCATTGACAACCGGAACGTCGATGTGAAGGCATCCGCGGACGTGGCGCTATTCATGATAACCCCTAATCCTGCGGAAGCAATGGATTTGGTCCAGAAACATGGGTCCACCCACCTCATTTTTGGAGATGATTTGCTTACCAAGATGACCAATCTGGGGTTCTTTGCGTATGACATCACATCGGCTGCTGATCCGCGGATACAGGGATTGTCGGGTGCAATGTTTTTCTGCTCGAGGAATGTGACCACGCTCACAAAGGAAGTGTCGTTTAAATGCGGAGAGAATACGTTCACGTCCGACCAACTGGAGTCCTTTCCTACGGTATGGACGCAGCAACCTACCGTACTCCAGGATGGCGCTCCCCTCTACCTATATCGTGATGAAGGAATGACACGGTTGTATGCGTTCTCCACGAAAGCGAATAATGCAATGCTCGTCCGATTGTGGTTCGACGACCCATCCCTGGATGAATCGTTCCCGCCCCTCTACTCCAATACGGGCGGGGTGCGCATCTGGGGGGTGAATCCAGGAATTGGGAATTTCTCCACCAATCCTCCCGTCGAGGTAATCAATGAATCTCCTTCCATTCCACTGGACTCCAACGTGGCCATCCCGGATGCGAATGGAGTCGACACCAACTCTTCCTGATTCGAGACTTGCACCACGTGCGTTTTAATACACCTGGACGCCCGTTTTTGAAGGTTCGTCTATGATAGTTCTGAAGGGAAAATCATGTTTGGCATGCACCGCAAAATAGTATTCGTTTCACTCCTCCTGGCGCTCATTGCATTGGGATTCGTGGGCTATGAGATTCAACTCCTGCTTATCGCCTACTCCTCATTCGTCGTTGCCTTTCTTTCATTCCCGTTCTTCATCCGCCGAATGCATTTGCAAAAAACGTTTTCATGGAAAGATTTCAACAAGCCGGAAGGAAGTCCTCTTGTCGCCGGAATGGGTGGGGCCATCGTGCTCCTTTCATTCGTGTATGCCATCATGGTGGCGTTATTTTCTCAATCGTATTTGGGTCACTTTTCGGGAATCGATCTCCTCTCCATCCTCGCTGCCATGCTTACGATTATCTTGGTAGGACTGATTGGGATTGTGGATGACGTCATTGGATGGACCAAGGGTATACGGCAGTACCAGCATGCCCTCTTCCCCATTTTTGCCGCATTCCCTCTCATGGTGCTGCCCCAGACAATCGGAAACACGGGAGTGGATATCCCATTTTTTGGATTCATGAATTTTGGCATCATGTATGCCCTTCTCCTCGTTCCCATCGCAGTGACAGGAGCGAGCAATGCCTCCAACATGCTCGCGGGGTTGAATGGATTGGAAGGAGGGATGGGCCTGCTCAACGCTATTGCCGTGCTCATCGTGGCGTTGGTATTGGGAAAAATCGAAGTGGCAATCATCATGGTCGGACTCATCGGAGCCATCCTCGCATTTTTGGCCTACAATTGGTATCCTGCCAGAGTTTTCCCGGGGGACTCCTTCACCCTCATGATGGGTGCTGCCATCGCCTCGGTTTGTGTAATTGGGAACATGGAAAAGATTGGGATAATGCTCTTCTCCCTTTATTTCATCGAGCTCCTATTGAAGGGGAGAACTCAAATGCAAGCACAGAGTTTTGGAGTCCCCCAATCGGATGGGACACTGAAAGCACCTGAAAAAATTGGCAGCCTAACGCACGTAGTCATGCGCATGGGGCGATTTACTGAAAAACAGGTGGTACTTATCATTCTGGGAATGCAGATGATGGTAATCGTGGCCACTCTTTTCTTCTTTTGGACTAATTACCAGCAGGCAGCCCTTCTATATGGGGGCGTATAACCCATGATCCTCCTCACGTGTTCAGCCGGTGGACATCTCACGGAAATGCGGCAGTTGGCTCCGTTTTACTCTAAAATACCCCATGCGTTCATCACATTCGAACGAGCGGATACTCTATCGCTGAAGAAAACCGAAAACGTTTTTTTTATACCTCGTCCTGGAAGAAATATTCTGAACACCTTAAGGGCCTTTTTTGCAGTATTCTCGATTCTCGAGGAAGTCAAGCCCCAAATGGTGATTTCCACGGGGGCCGATGTCACGGTTCCGGTATGCCTCGCGGCAAAACTGAAGGGGATTCCGGTCGTATTCATCGAGAGCTATTGCCGACCATATACTCCAAGTTGGAGCGGGAGAATTATCTCCTTATTCGCCAATCGCGTATTATACCAATGGCCGGACCTCAAAAAATATTATCCTTCCGGAACCTATTCCGGATCCATATTTGCGGGGGGAGAGAAATGATATTCGTCTCGGTTGGTACACACCCTCAGACGTTCAATCGTCTCCTCGATGGGATGGCTCGACTGGTTGACCAGGGCATCATTCGTGAGGAGGTTGTCATTCAATCTGGCACCACTCCCTTCACTCATCCCAAGATGAAAGTGACTTCCTTCATGAGTATCGAGACATTTGAAAAGACACTCGCTGGGTGCACCCTTTTTGTCACTCATGCGGGGGAGGGGAACATCGGGACCGCGTTGCAGATGGGGAAGCCCTTTATCATCATGCCTCGCCTCCAATCGAAAGGAGAGCATACTGACGATCATCAATTGGAACTCGCCACAGCCGTTGGAAAACGAGGAGACGCCGTAGTGACCGATTCCCTCGATGGGTGGAAAACGCTGGCGAATGAAGCCGTCGAACGAGCTGTAAAACGAAAACGAGAGGAAACGGGACCCATGCTTCGCATCTTAGAAAGCGAGGCTCGGGCTCATGGGGTCGTATTTGCCCCTATCAAGACACGAAAATCCTCCCCTCCACGGAGCGCGAGTATCATTGTTGCTACTCTTAATGGAGGGGAACCCCTCGTGCGGGCCGTGACCGGGATGCTCGCACAGAAATTTGATGGGGATTATGATATTGTTGTGGTGGATGATGGAAGTTTCGATGGGAAAACTCCTGAATTATTGAAAAAGTATTTTGGAAAAACTCCCCAGGTCAAACTTGTTTTCCTCCCGCGTTCGGGCGTATGCATGGCGAGAAATGCAGGAATGCGGGAAGCCCGCGGGGAGGTAATCATCAATATGGACCATGACTGCATTCCCCAAGAGAGATGGTTGCAAACGATGGTCAATGGGTTTGACTCCCCAAATGTGGGAGCCGTGAGCGCGTACGGACATTATGGGGGAACCAGCACCGGATTTCGGAAGGCCGTGTTGGATCACTTGCAGGGGTATGACGAGGATTTCTTTTATTACCGTGAGGACACCGATCTTTCCTTTCGGATTATGGAATTGGGATACGAATACAAACGGGTCCCCACCGCATCGAAAATGTATACGGAAGACCGCACCCTGGTGTCGCCGAAAGGGGTAGCGGCGGTCCTGAATTATACCCATCAACGCCTCCGCTACCACATGAACGATGTGCTCCTGCACAAGAAACACTCCACCCGGTTGTGCAATGGATTTCTTCATGTCCGATGGAAATTCTTCGTGGACCCGGTGGAAGACTTCAAGGTGGCCACTGGATTGTGGGATGGAGATCAAAAAGAAATGGAACTATCCTCCCCTCGGGGATTGTCTTTCTTCCGAGGGAGAGGAGTGGGGTCATTTTTTCTGATTGTGTCCGGTGGACTTGGATATGTGTTGGCGATCACCTTGGCTCGGATTGCGGGAAGCTTGAAGCATGGACATTTATTGATATAGCGATGGGTGATGGATATGCTGAAAGCGGATAAACGAAAAGTCCTCATTACGGGGATTAACGGATTTATCGGATCGCACCTTGCACGCACATTATTGGACAAGGGGTTCGAAATCCATGGGATTTCCCGAAGTCCCAGACAAACCCCCTATCTGAAGGGCATTCCCGAATTGGAGCGTATCCATCTCCATGCTGGAGATATCCTTGATGTAGGATTCCTATCCGAACTGTTCGCCCTGCACGAATTCGAAGGCGTATTTCACCTCGCTTCTCAATCGGACACGTGGAAATCCACCCAAAACCCCACCGAGACGTGGGATGTGAACGTGAATGGGACGCTCAACCTTATGGAAACACTTCGAGAACGAAAAACCGATACACGGGTATTGGTCATGAGTTCTGTGCGCGTGTTTCATTCCTCATCCTCCACGCATGGGGATCCAGAACTCATCCAATTGCATCCTTATGACGCCAGCAAGTGGTCCGCTGAAATGCTTTCCGCGAGCTATTTTCACACGTATGGGATGAATGGGGTCATCGCACGGTGCACCAACGTGTATGGGCCCAATGACTATAATTTCTCTCGACTCATACCGCGAATAATGAAAGGCATGTTCGTGGATCACAAAATACGACTCATGGGAGATGGACAACTTAAGCGGGATTTCATGCACGTTTCAGATACGGTGTGTGGACTCATTGCCATGTATGAACAAATCCCCTCCCCTCGTGTCAAAGGAAAATCCCTCACCCTTGCGACAGGTAAATCCTACTCTATCCGGGAGATGGTGAATTTCCTTCAGGATGAATCGGGAACGAAAATTCTCGTGGAATGGGAGGAGACCACCTCTATGCACGATCGTGATCAGCAAGGCATTGATATACAGGAGACTCGGAATGTGTTGAATTGGGAAGCAAAAATGGGCATCCGTGAAGGGTTACGGGATACGATGAAGTGGTATCAGGAATATTTTCGGGAGGCGAAATCATGAAAGGAATCATACTGGCCGGCGGAAACGGAACGCGTCTCCGGCCATTAACGAGCGTCACAAACAAGCACCTACTCCCGGTCTATGATAAACCGATGATATTTTATCCCCTGCAAACTCTCAAGGATGCTGGAATAAGGGAAATCCTCATTATCACGGGGACCGAACACGCGGGAAATATCTTCAAGCTCATGGGTAGTGGGAAAGAATTTGGAACGAAATTCACTTACAAGGTCCAGGACGAGGCGGGGGGGCTGCCTCATGCCATCGCCCTGGCCGAGGATTTCGTGGGGGAGGATAGATTTATCTCCATCAATGGGGACAATATCCTTTCTGAATCCATCCGTCCATTCGTCGAGGGATTTGGACAGGGAAATGAACAATCACGGATTCTCCTCTATCAAACGACGATTGAAGAAGCCCGGAAGGCCGGAGTTGCCCAGATGGAAGGAGATCAGATAGTCGGATTCGTCGAAAAACCATCGGACCCTCCAACTACTCTCATTAGCATCGGTGTTTATATGTACACCAAGGACGTGTTCGATGTTATTCGGACCCTTCATCCCTCCCGCCGGGGAGAATTGGAGATTACGGATATTCACAATATCTACCTGAAACGCCGTGCCCTGACCACCCGTACGATCGGCGGGGAATGGCTGGATGCGGGGACCGTTGATGAACTATCACGTGCCAATCGAATCGTGCGAGGATGGAAAGGCGTTCATAGTGGGAATGGGAAATAGCATGGTTACCCGTGTCCAATCGTTATTGGCATCCATCCAGGGGAAAGTGTTGGATATTGGTGGGAGCGCAGGAACACTGCATGAGGAATTGGTGCGCTTGATTCCTCCCAATGGGATTGTTTCACTGGATATCGAGATTATCCGTGTGCGGACCAATCAAGTCATTGGCGACGGACAAACGATGCCCTTCAAGGACCAATCATTCCAAAGCATACTGGCAGGGGAAGTCCTGGAACATGTCGAAAACCCCTCCGCGTTCATCCGGGAATGCTGGAGGGTGTTGAAATGGAATGGTGTGCTGTCACTGTCAACCCCCAACAAGAAATCCTGGCTCAATCGCATCACCCACTCGTATGAGATGCCCCTGCACCTCTCTCTTTTTGAACCCGGATCCATACGTAAATTGTTGGAAAACGAGGGCTTTTCTATCCAAAAAATGGAATTCTTCCCGTATACCGAAGAGAGTTCAGATGGGGCAAGGAACAAGTGGTTCTTTCCGGTGCGATCAATCATCCACCGGATTGTTCCCGATTCACTGCGGGAAGAAATGGTTGTCATCGCCCGAAAGGTCCCTCATAAAGCCGGTAATTAATTTTTTTGAGGATCCTGATGAATCGTCGAAATCCGCGAATCAGCCTTATCGAATAGAATGATGGCGATGGGCTCTAAACCCGGGAAATTCAATTCAAAGCCCTTTATCCACCCATTCAAATGAAATGTCCGTTTCAGCGTCTCTTGCGTGTATGGCCGCAAATGGTCGGGCTGATCCCAAAATCTCTTTCCAGGAAGCGGTGCCACTATGCATACATATTTTTTGGATATGCGCATCAATTCATGCGCGAACGTTTCAGGGTCGTGCAAGTGTTCGATGAGATGGGCGGAATAGACCAAATCATAACTATTGCTAGGAATCCTATTTTTCAGTATATCCATTTTATGAATATCTTTGCGTGTAGGGTGCAGGTCGATTGCAGTTATTTTTTTTCCGATTTCAGTAAAATAATCAATCATTTTTCCATTTCCCGCTCCGACATCCAATACCGAGTCAATAGGCAGATGACGAAATAAGGGATCATAAAAAAAACGATGAATCAACATCTGACGAATGGACATACTTTTCATGAGGTGCATTGGAATTTTAATAGCAATATCCTCAACCTTTTTTCATTTCTCGGCCATTTGAATCAGTGCCGAATAGACCCCTTGATAGAACAATGCTCGAAGAGGGGGCTTTTTTTTATAAAGGGAAGGATGCTGAGTATCTGTTCCAAGTGATTCAAATGGGGATCAACGTTCTTCTACTCAATCCACCCTATTTTGCCCAGTTCTCCAAGAACTCGCGGTCTCCCGCTGTCAGTAAGGGCGGGTGCGTCTACTACCCCATTTGGTTAGGATATGCTGCGGGATCGCTGGAAATCAACGGTCATCACGTCAAACTCATCGACGCTACGGCACCTAAAGAATTGATTTCCGTGGAAAAGGTCACGGAAATGGTCAGGGAATTCGACCCTAAATTCATCATCATGCATACCGTAACTTCATCCGTTGTCAATGACAGCAAGGTCGCCATTCACCTGAGGAAAGAATTCCCGAATAGTATCATCGCGATGGTCGGACCCCACGTTTCGGCCGTCTCGGAAAATACTCTCACGATCGCCCCGGAAGTCGATTTGATCATGCGGAAAGAATATGATTTGACCGCGGTGGAAATGGCCAACCGAATCGAAAAAGGACATTCGTTTGAGGAAATCCAAGGGATTACTTTTCGGAACAAGGACAATGAGATCATCAAGAACCCGGATGCTCCGGATGTCCCTGCGGACTATTTGGACAAACTTCCCTTCGTCACGCAGGTGTGGGCGAAGCACCTGGAGATTAAGGATTATTTCTATCCCTCCGTGCTCTGGCCGGAAGTCACCATCATCACCGGGAGAGGTTGTCCCTTCCGCTGCACGTTCTGCGATTGGCCCCAAACGTTTACTGGACACAATTTTCGTTCGCGTAGCGTGAAGAATATCGTCGACGAGTTTGAATGGATTACAAACAATCTCCCTCACGTCAATGACATCATGATTGAGGACGACACGTTCACGGTCGACCGTGCACGGGTGAAAGAGATTTGTCAAGAGGTCATCGACCGCAAGTTGAAAATCACATGGACCGTGAACTCGCGTGCGGATGTGGATCTGGAAACCCTCAAGATTATGAAAAAAGCCGGATGCCGATTGGTGTGTGTCGGGGTCGAGAGTGCATCGCAGGAAATCCTCAACAATATCAAGAAGGGGACATCCACGCAGAAGATCGAGCAATTCTTCAAGGATACGAAAGAAGCGAATGTGCTCGTGCATGCGTGCTTCATGATGGGCAATCGGGGAGAGACGAAGGAATCCATCCAGCAGACCGTGGAATTCGCTAAGAAACTCAATCCCGATACGGTGCAATTCTTTCCCATTATGGTGTACCCGGGGACCGAGGCCTACGAATGGGCCAAGACCAATAATTTTCTCACTATCAAAGCGGAGAATTGGGAGAATTGGCTATTGGAAGACGGCACGCACAATACAATTGTGAGCACGGATAAGCTTACTGCGGCGGAATTGGTTGATGCGTGTGACGATGCACGACGGAACTTCTACATGCGACCGGAGTTCATCGCCGCCAAGATATGGGAAGGGATCACCACCCCTTCCGAATTCCCCCGACTTGTGAAGAGCGGAAGGACTTTTTTCAAATATCTCTTCAATACCCACGAAAAATCCTCTCTTGGGGAGACCAACCAGCGGACCTCACTGCCAGTCATCCAAGGACCATAGAACTCATTTCTCCCTAATGACTACGCGGACGCGTGAAATTATGCCCCGGAAAACCAAGAAAGAAGGACTGACCGCAAGCATCATCATCCCTGCATACAACGCCGAATCCTCCCTCAACGAATGCTTGGATGCCTTGCTCCAACAGACGACCCATCCAGAAGAAATTATCGTGGTGGATGATGGGAGTAGGGATTCGACCCCCCAAATCGCTAAATCCTATTCCCTCGTAACACTGGTTTCCCAAGAGAACCAAGGACCCGCTCATGCACGGAATGCGGGAGCCCAAAAGGCGTTGGGAGACATAATCCTATTCATCGATAGCGACTGCATTGCGGAAAAGGAATGGCTGGAGGAGATGCTCAGGCCATTTGATGATGCGAACATTGTAGGGGTACAGGGGGCCTATAAGACCCGACAGAAAGCTCTCACCGCCCGGTTCGACCAATTGGATATCGAATACCGATACGAGGGGATGAAACGGAAGAAAAAATTGGATTGGATCGGCACTTACAGCGCGGCATATCGGAAAAAGATTTTCATTGACGAAAAGGGTTTCGACGAGACATTCCCGCGAGCCTCGGGAGAAGACAGCGAGTTCTCCTATCGTCTCGCCGAGAAAGGAATGGCATTAAAATTCGCCCCGAATGCAATCGTATACCATACGCATCCGAGTTCACTTATGCACTATCTGCGCGTGAAATTCTTCCGCGCCTATTGGAGGACCCGCATGTACGTGAAGCATCCTGGGAAAAGCGTCCAGGACAGCTATACCCCTCACATGCTGAAGATAAACTTCTTTGTGGGGGGATTGTTCCTGCTGGTTCTGACCTATCTGGCCGTGCGGCTCCTCACCTCCGATCTTTCACGCGCATTGATAGTGAGCGAAATTGTGCAGCTAATGTATTTTCTAATCGTAATAACTATGGTTATCGTGGTCGCGCTGTATGATTTCCTTCTGTTAGTTGCACGAAAGGACCTTGCCCTGGTACCCTTTGCGATCGCCCTCACGTTCCTACGTTCCATCGTATTCGTCCTAGGAGCTGGATTTGGATTATTGGATCGGAGGGTATGGAAATGAAAGCCAAACGCCTGAGCATCCTCCATGTGGGAAATCATACCATTCCATGTATCGGGGGCATCGAAAACGTCATTTGGGAGAGCAGCAAGGAGCAATTAAGGGCGGGGAATGGAGTGGAAATAGTGGTCTTTAACACCTGCACGAAAGGAACCACGCTCCCCGCGTACGAGGAAAAGGAAGGGGTGAAAATCCACCGAGTTCCACAAAAGGGTTTTTCGTTCTATCGCGTCCCTCCATTGCCTGAATTTCTTCAATATGCGCAGGGAAAAGACATTGTCCATGTCCATGGCTTCGGAGGATGGTTAGAAGCGGCCTGCAGGACTAAAAAAAAACATTCAGCCCTCATCGTGTTAAATACGCACGGGGGATTTCGTCACACCACTGAAAGGTCCATTCTCAAGTGGGTATACCAAACCTTTTTCCTTCCTTCGTTATTGAAAAAAGTGGACGGGATTATCTGCGACAGCCCTTCGGATCAAACCTTTGTGGAGAATTTTTCCTATAAAACCAAAATAATTCCAAATGGAATATCCTCAGAGTTTTTTGCCCAGGCTAAAACCAAAAAAGACAAGAATCAATGGCTATTTGTGGGTCGATTGTCGCGGAATAAGCGCGTCGATCGGTTGCTGGAAACTCTCGCTCACTATCCTTCCTTCCAAAAAATAACCTTACACATTGTGGGAGATAATTGGGAAGGACTACAAAAGGGACTGGAACAGCGGGCCAAAGAATTAGGAATCGATTCTCGGGTCCGCTTTCACGGAAAAGTGTCGGATGAGACGCGGATGAAGCTATTCGCGAAATGTGGCATATTTCTTTCCGCCTCCGAATACGAAGGATTTGGTATTTCAGCTATTGAAGCGACCGCAGCCGGATGCATCCCGGTGCTGAATTGTATCCCTTCTTTTGAACATTTCGCGTCGCAGACTAAAGGGATTATAATAACCGATTTTTCCAATCCAATCAATGCGGCTAAGGACATCCAAAAGGTCATGGATGCTCGTGCCTCTTCAATTCAATTCATGAAAAATGAATTAAGGGCGTTTGCGGCGGAATATGATTGGAAAATAATTGTAGGGAACCAGTTGGAGTATTACCGGAGACTATCCCCATGACCCTTTTCACACGCGTTTTTTCCGTTCTTTCATTTGGCACCCTCCAGGTCATTTTTTCCAAGCTCATCAGTTTCATTAACTTTGCCATTTTAGTGCGATTACTCACACATGAGGAAATTGGAATCATTGGATTGGCGGGGGGATACATGGCTCTTTTGGGTTTCCTGATGGTATTGCCCGAGAACGTATTCATCCGGGATTTTAAAAAGATGCAGGGGCGATTAAACGAATACATCTCCTCATTCTTCTTTTTTGGAGTGATGCGCAGTCTGGTATTATTTGTTGTGGCGGGGGGGATGGCACTCCATCTTTCCTCCCTCCAGTCGGATCCCCGATTGACCCTCTACTTCCTCTTGTTAGTGGGAACCACTCTTCTCAACAGTCTGGTGGGCCCATTTCGGGAAGCGTTTTATGGGGCGTATCGCCAGGCCCGAATCACGTTTGTGGATGTCATTTCTAACTTATTGCTATTGACCTTGATTGGATTATTATATTTCCAACGCGATGTGATTGTGTATGGATGGCTCCAACTGGGAGTGGCCATGTTAGGGTTGGTATGGTGGATTTGGAATGCCCATCGCCACCTGCATTTTTCTTTTTTTCCCCCCACCTTTCAATTAGCCATTGACTCTCTGCGCAATTTTTCCATCTGGAATCACCTGGCAGGATCGGTCATTCGATTGGTATATCAGATTGACATTGTCATCCTGGGTTTTTTCGTAGGATTAGGGGTGGTAGGGGATTATGCAGTAGCACTAACCTTGGCAAACGTATTTTTTGTTTTCCCGCAAATGATCCAAAAAGTATTATCGCTTAGCCTTTCCTCCGTTGAGGATAAACGTACACTTGAAAATATGCTTGGAATCGCGGTGCGCTACAACACGCTTTTCTCCGTGGCCCAATGGGGGGCCTTTTTGATCATGGGACCATGGCTTATTTCGCTTTTGGGACCAGAAAGCCCCGCGCAGATATGGACTTATTCTATTTATTTGGTGTCTGGAGTGACTTTGTTCAACATTGCCCGGCCTTGGTCCTCTTTAGCAGTGTCTAAAATTCCTCCTAAAGACTTCTTTTTTAAGCTTTTTTTTCTCCCCAGTATGGTAGCTGTTCCCATCTACTGGTATGCGGCTGCTCAATTAGGGGCATTAGGTGTGGCGAAAGCCAATTTGGTGACATTTTTTATTTTAGGTGGATGGCTGATCATATACATGCACATTCATCTCAAGCTCATTCCGCGAATTTTCTATTTTTCACCGCACGAAAAACATTTTTTAGGGAAAATACAACATGTATTTCATTCTAGGGGGATGGGGAAGCGATGAAACGACTCTTTACGACCGAGCAGCAGCGGCAAGAAGACGAATATGTGTTCCCGTATCATTATCGGGGATTGTTTTCCGAGGAACAAGAGATGTGGGACCTGGAATATTTGGACTACCTGCATGTGGTTGGCAAAAAACTGTCCCCTTTTAATGGACAAAAAATCCTCGACGTAGGATGCGGGGATGGGCGATTATTTTATGAATTAAGACATGAAAAAATTATACCATGGGGAGTGGACCATTCCCATCGGGCGATTCAGTTTGCTCAAGGCTTCAACCCTCACGTCCAGTTTCGAGTAGGAGGAATTGAAGTCCTCCCTCCAAAAGAAATGTTCGACCAGATTACCATGATTGAAGTACTGGAACACATCCCCCCCGCTCAAGTGGCAAAAGTGGTAGGCGCCGTAGCTAGACGACTCAAGAAGGGTGGAAAACTGCTGGTGACCGTTCCTTCCATTCGAAGAAAGGTCATTCCGAAACACTACCAACATTTCACCGAGAGAACTTTACGCGATGTTCTCGGGACTCATTTACACGTTCAAAGCGTGTATGGATATGGAAAGATGCCAGGGAAACGATTGTTCAATTTATTCCGGAGGATCACCTTGTTGTTTTTGCCGATGAAGGATATTCTGCCCTTTTTTCAATGGGGGAAGCGATGGACCAGACTGTGGTATCGAACACACTTATCAATCGGAAAACCCGATGAATGTACGGGGCTTTTAGCCGAGTGTATTGCGCTTTAGCTCTGCGCTTTATTGAATTCCCGTTTCGTGTTTGACCTTAATTGCCCAATTGAATAGGGATTTTGGGATAATCGAATGCGAATATAGCGTTCCCACCATCCTTCCAAAATAACCATACTCGCGCATGAGGCGACGAACGTGATATTTTTTTCGAATCTCGGATTGAACTTGGGGAATTTTCTGTTCGATGTAATGGCGTTGTTCGGTCGAAATTTGGGGGGTGGCTACAATGATGCGTTCGGACTTCGGATTAATATCGTTAAGGTATTCAGAGGGAGGAATTAGTAACAATCCCCGCGCCTTGGCGTTTTCATACCCCTCCGTGCCTGCGTATGGAACATAATTGTTGAAGGTCGCCCATCGGATAGGGAACCTGAGAGCAAAATTGAAGGTGTCTTCAACGTCCTCCACCGTCTGATCGGGGAAGCCCACCATCATGTTAAGATGGACATCAAATCCCACGTCAATAGCATCCCGGATTGCGTGCTCAATGGTTTCCATGGACTCCCCTTTCTTTACGATGGATAACATTCTGGGGTTTCCCACCTCCACTCCAAAAGCTATGGAAATAAATCCAACGTCCCGCATGCGCTGGAGTAGGTGCTTATTCACGCGATCCGCGCGAACCCCTTGGGGGACGTTGAGAATTAATCCTTTAAGATTTTCTTTTTTGACCAAATCACAAAAATTGAGGATGCGATTCATGTCTAACGTAAAATTATCATCCAAAAACTCGACGCGACGATAGCCTTTGTCATACCAATACTTGATTTCCTCAATCATGCTTTCCGGTGTGCGAAAGCGCCACCAGTTCCCACTCACGTTAGGAACCGCACAAAACGTGCATTTTTCGGGACAACCGCGTGAGGACAAGACCATCATGCCGGGGTACCAATATTTTTTCAGCTCAAACTTTTCGTATTTTGGCCAGGGTAGGGATTGAATGTCTCGACGAAAGGGACGCTCCCCGTTGAAAATAGACTTTCCGCTTTCACGGTAAATAAGTCCTTTGATTTCCGACAAAGGCTTTCCTTGACAGAGTTCCAGAAAAGCATCCTCGCCCTCTTTTACAATACCAAAATTGATGGCGGGACACTCGTCCAACACGCGTTCTTTCTCAATAGAGACATGCGCTGCTCCCACTACGATGGGAATGAGGGGAAAAGCATCCTTGATTCGCGTGATGAGGGCATAGGAGTCCTTATAGCGATAGCTTTTCATGGCAAACCCAATGATGCTGGGCTGGAAATCCTTGATCTTGGTCACAATGTCGTCAAAATGATACCCCAGATTCATGTCGATGGTATTATACTCTATACCATTAACCTGCAAGTATTCCGCGATATATCCCAATGCTAGGTCGGGTACGTCTCCTGGACGATAAGCGCTTTGATAATACGCCACAGGAATCAACAATACCTTGGAATAGCGCATACGAATACTCTCTCAGTCATTTCCTTATAATAATAGTCTTTTTTCATCCAACCATTCAACGGCCTTTCGCATAATAGAAGGACGATCCCAGTCCGCGTGAATAGCCTGCGCACGTAATTTGCGTCCGGATGGGGAAGGTTTCTTGGAAGAAAGCAATTGGTGAAAGGCGTCCCAGGAGTCCACACTCTTTCCCCACGTGGGATGCGCTTTCAAAAAACAATCTAATTCTCCCCCCGCAGGAGCTTTGGCCACAACGGGCAGCCCAGTCCCAGCATAATCAAAGACTTTGACGGGAAGACTGGTGGGAAGTGAATTCCTCCAGGGAACGATTCCAATATCCCCCCCGGAAAGGATGGGGCCCATTTCCCCTATTGGAATATTCTCCCGGATAATGGACCGCGGAATTTTTTTTCTCATTTTTTCCTGTAGTTTTTTTTTCAGGACTTGATTCGCTGGCGATTGATCGCTAGCTAACACAAATACCCATATCTCGCGACGGGAAATGGAGGGAAGGGAATCCAACAAACCCTCCAAGTCTTCATCCCCAATGCTTCCTGCATATAGGATTACATAATCCTGACTGGATACTTTCCATTCCTGTCGCATTTTTTTGCGTTGGACGGCATCAAACACCAGTCGGGGATCAGTGCCATTGGTCACCAAAGTGAGACGAGAAGAGTCAATGCCATACTGTGAACGGGCCTCTTGACGATCACTCTCGGTCAAAAACCACAGAGCATCCGCGTGGGTATAAATCCACTTTCTCAATGAAAGGAAAAGAAATTCCTTAACGGAATGGGACGAGCGTGACAGAATATCCATGGCGCGACCATCCTCTTTGGCATCTAGCACGAACGGAGCGATGGATAAACGTGACCCTAACCATATCCACCATAATGGAGGGAGGGGTGGAGCTGTTCCAATGACTAAAGACGGATTTTCATGTCGAATGCGCAATGCCAACGAGAGACCTTTTCCATCTGCAGGAGAAAGGATGAGGGGATTATGCCCTTTTTCGGACAAAGCGTTGGCCAAATAATGGACGCGCACCCCAGCTGCTCCGGGATGAGAGGGAGTGTAGGGCGTATAAATAATAATCTTCTTCATTGGGCCCTCTCCTGAGCCAGCACGACTTCTTTCTTCATTAGCTGGGAAAATGTGGAAAATGAAAAGCGTTTCTTAATCGAGGAAAATGTGGATCGTGGAGGAGTAGAAAACGACCACTTGGTCAGTGCGCGATCAAATGATTCCAACGCATGTGGGATTATTTCCGCTCCTGTAGGGGAAAAATGATTGAAGATCCCTACACGAGAGGATAATACGGGCGTCCCGCATGCCAATGCTTCCATGGGGACAAACCCAAATCCTTCATAGCGGGATGGAAAAAGCACTACGTCAGCCGCGCGATAAAAATCCACTAATTTTTCATGGGGTTGGGCGGAATGAGTGTGGAGGTTAGGAATGGAAGAGATATACTGAGAGGAAATAACCGCATGAAAGTCAATCCCCGGGTGTTTTTGAGCTAAAGCCTCCACCACATCAAATCCTTTGGAGTGGGTTGGATTGCCCACGAACAGTACCGTGTTCTTTTCTGGAGCCCATCCCATTTTTTGTCGCGCCCGGGAGGGGCTAGAAGGATAAAATACGTTTGTGTTGATAGGCAATTCCACAATGGATGAATAATTCAACCCATAATAGGAGTACGCCTCCTCTTGTGTAAATGAAGAATTGACCACAACCCGATGGGCTTGACGCGCGCTCTTGTTTTCAAAATGCGATAACAAAAAACGCATACGCCAAAAAAGCGGAGAAAAAGGAGAATACCCAGCATCCGCTAATCCCGCATACGTACCATGTAAAAACGAAACAGTGGGGATTTTTTTCGAAAGAGAGGGGAGCGCCCAACCATGCAATCCACTCGTAATCACAAAATCGGGAGGAGAGGAAAGCGATTCCACATACTTCGCGGCGGAAAGCCCTTGCTGAATCTCCCCCGCGAAAGGGACATGATGAGAGGTTGAAAAACCGGAAAGGGTTTCACGGCCCACGATTTGAAGAGAGGGAAACGTGTTGCGGAGGGATTGGGCAAATACTTCCACTCCTCCCGGAATAGATTTTTCAGTGAGTGTAATCAATAAGGGTTGCATATTGCTCAGTCCTTCGTCGAGATGATTAAGTGAAATCCATTCTCACCTTCAAAGACCTGAGTGAGGGAATCGGAATGATCACGAAAGTATTTCCGAATGAGTTCGCGCTCCGCATCTACCAATTCTGAGCGAGGGCCACCTTTTCCCTGCTGGGATGTGTAACCAATATCTAAAAGGTATGCTCCAGCCGGAACCTCCTGATTACTATAATTGGAAATGGGATAATAGTGTCTCTCTCCAAAAAGTGGGTCTAAAAAATAAATACAATCATCTGCCGAACCAATCACGATGGAGGATTCAGGAATAAACGACGGAAGAATAGCAGAAATTTCTCCGCGGGGCGCTGCCAACTGATAATGAGATGAGTTGAGCGCCCATAATCCACCTGCGGCCAGCAAGAGAAACACCCCCCCAATTACTGCGGGGGAAACCCTCTCCGTGAATTTCCGCACGGTTGGGCGCATGAAGAATAAATGGTAAAACGTCATTGTGGGAATCAACAGCAATCCAAGCAATGGAAGAAAATATCGGAGGCGCGCGGTGAAAGTAAGCGGGAGTGAAAAAGAAAAATCCCAAAAATTGGTGAAGTGGGAAAAGAGGAGGATTGTCCCCCCGCTCAACACCGCAAAAAGGGGCCATTCTTTTTTTGAGCGAAAAATAGCCCACAGGGAGAATGGCAGCGCGACAAACAGGAGCGCCATATACGTGACTACATTTTTTAGGAAAGCCGGATTGATTGCCGAGCCCACTTGCTCGATGGTTGACCCGTATCCAGTGGAGAGAAACCCGCCATAGTATGCGGCATTAAATCCAAAAAAAAGCAGGGCAGGAATCAGTCCGCCCGCGATGAAGGGGATCACTTTTGATCGCTCCTTCACGACCGCCTGCACCAAGAAGGCGAGTGGACCAATTACCGCGTCGACGCGAAAAAATACGGATAGTCCCAACAACAATCCCGCTCCGAAAGTGGAGTGAAAGCGGTCCTTTTTCCAGAGCCAGTATCCGGACAAGAAGAGGGTCAGTACTCCCAATTCGGGAAAAAGGGTCCTGCTTTCCCAAGCGGCAAGCGGCAGGAAGAGATACAGGAGGGAATACTCCCCCGGCAATGTGTCACGGCGTAAAATAATATAGATCAATAGAAAATTGAAGAGATGAAGTAATAGTCCCGAAAGAAACACCCATGAAAAGGGCAGGAATGTGAATGGAATCAAGGAAATAGATTTTCCTATCGGGTAACTGGAAATGGACCGGTTTTCCGAGAGGATATTTCCCCCGCAATACAGGGAATGATCGGGCGCGATTAGCGATCCCTCTCGCAATAGGAACGCGTTTTTGAGGTACTCGTGTTCATCTATTGCGACAAAGAATGGGGGGTAGAATGAAAAGAAGAAAAACAGAAACGCAATCACTCCCGCGAGCAAGAAACCGTGTGAGCGGACCCATTCCGCGTAGGAATGGCTGTTGGAAATAGCCTTCATACATCAACGCGGGGTATGTTCGTTTAAATACATAGTGGGGCTGAATGGTTATTGATTCGCTTCGTGATGCGGTAATTCATACAATCATCAAACGGTGAAAAAGGATGACGGAAAACGCTATTTCTGATTTTGTCAGCGTCATTATTCCCGCGTACAATGAAGAAGATTCCATCTCCGAGACGGTTCGCCGCGTGTCACTCGTGCTGAAAGAAAATAAGATAGCCGGAGAGATTATTGTTGTCGATGACGGGAGCACCGACAAGACGTCGTCCAAGATTGCAGGGATTAAGGGGCTTCGTCTGATCGCGCATCCCACGAATAGGGGGTACGGAGCCGCGCTCAAAACAGGTTTGCGTAGCGCAATAGGGAAGTGGATTTTCATCACGGATGCGGATGGAACATACCCCGTCGAGGATTTTTCAAGGCTGTGGGAAAAAAGAGAAAAAGCGGATATGGTGGTGGGGGCGCGCAACCCGAGCAGCCAACACATTGCCTGGACCCGCAAGCCCGGAAAAATGTTCTTGTCCCTCATCGCCAATTATCTGGTGGGACAAAAAATTCCCGATTTGAATTCCGGAATGAGACTTTTCAGGAAGGACATGGGGATGGAGTTCTACCATTTGTATCCGCAAGGGTTTTCATTCACGATCACCATCACACTTGCATCCTTAGTCAATCGGTATACCGTGAAATATGTGCCCATCGATTATGCCCCCCGCAAAGGAAAATCCAAGATGAATGTGATTAAGGACGGGTTGAATTTTATTTCCCTCATTTTTAGGGTAATCACCTACTTCAATCCTGGAAAAATATTCATGCCCATTGGAACATTGTTCATTCTCCTCGGATTTTTCGTGGCGTACTACAGCACGTACCATGTCGGACGATTCATGGATGCAACCACCGTCCTCCTATTGCTCGCGGGAATTCAAGTATACCTGTTTGCGTTCATCGCTCAATTGTGGGTAAAAACGAGGGCGATGCGATGAAACCCTATTTGGATGTCGGGTCGGCCGATGCCTATCGGAAAGAAGCACTGGATCAGATTCCCCGTTTGTTGAGTTTGATGGATCGGAATGCCTTCTCCCCCACCTATGGGTGTGCGGATCGTACCTACTGGCTGGATAAATCGATCGATTTTTCTTCCGCGATAATGCAGTACAGTGTTCACTCCCTCGCGCTCGTATATGCCCACGATTTCCCGGAAAACGCGTACTATCATCAACCCAAGATCAAGGAATGGATTCTCGCATCCATGAGCTATTGGTCCAAGATCCAGAAAAACGACGGAAGTTTTGACGAGTTTTATCCCAATGAAAGAGGCTGGGCGGGACCGACCGGATTTTTGTTATATGCTATGCTCTCCGCATTCGAACTATTGGGGAACGAGTTCCCTCCCGAGCGGAAAAAAGAATTTTTTGAAACCTGTAGAAAGGCCGCGATATTTTTGGCCAAATATGATGAGCACGGAATTCTCGCCAATCATCATGCCATGGCTCTTCTTCCAATCTATTATGCCTCTCACGTGTTGGGGGATGAGTCCCTCCTCTATAATTTTGAAGAAAAACTCGATTACTTTTTGAACCTCCAGTCACCGGAGGGATGGTTCCTCGAATACGATGGAGCGGATCTGGGATATCTTTCCGCCGGCATTTCATTCCTGACCAAACTCACGCAAATCATGGAACGGGATTCCGATCATCCCAATCATCATGCATGGCTGAAAAAAATCTATGCGTGCATTCCTCCCGCTATCGCGTTCGCCTCGCATTTTGCCTATCCAAACGGATACTATGCCGGCACCATGGGCAGTCGCCAAACACTGCATTTCTATCCCCACGGGTTTGAAATCCACGGGAGAAAAAACCCCTTAGCTGCGGGAGTAGCGGAACACTTGGCAAAAGGATTATCGGAGGGATCACTAGTCCCTCCCCGCATCATGCCCGACCGATATGTGGCCTATCGGGTGAATGAGTTTCTCCAATCCTATTTGGAGGCGTTCCCGCGCAGCAAAACGAAGATAGGACTCATTCCCTTTCAGGAGAAAGCCTTCCAAAAAGTGTTTTGGGAAGCACGGATGATGGTGAAGAACTCTCCTGCGTATTATGCCACGATCAACCTGGCTAAGGGGGGAGTGATCAAGCTCTTTGACAAGAAGAAAAAGTCTCTTGCGATCAATGACTGCGGCGTCTTGCTGGAAGACGGGGAAGGAAACACCCTCACCACGCAATGGATTGATTCCTCCTATCAACCATCGTTTTCGGAAGAAGGGTGCACGGTCTCCGGAAAGATGCACGTGTGGGCGACCGAACTCCCCACCCCCATCAAGATGATGGCCTTGCGCTCCGCCCTGATAACTTTCGGAGAGAGCACGGACCTGGCGTACAAAATCAAGGGAAAAATACGTGAACGGATTATCCTCAAAAACAAGGCTGTTCCCCTTTCATTTGAACGAAAGATAACGTTTTCTCCTCAGGGGTGTGAGATCCTCGATACGATTGATGCGACCGAATATTCCCATTCTTTCGTCCGGGGAAAAGTGGGGGATGAATTTTCCATCCGGTATGTTCCCCAGAGCCTGTATTTCCAATTACAAGAATTGGGAGTGAGTGGGAGAATGCTTTCCTCTGTGGAAATTGACTCCCTTAACCAAAACAAACGCTTCGCGATGCGCCAAAAAATTGATCTGCCCCTGAAAAAGGAAACCAAATCCATGAAAGGAGTAATCAAATCTAAGGAAGGGGAAACCAAATGACGGATGTTTCCGTGGATTATCACGAACAATCCGCTTTCTGGGAAAAGAAACGAGACAAGCGCCTCCCCACCCATCCTGCCGTGGAAGCTTTTGCAAAACCCAAAGTGGATGCCATCGCTCGTTTGATCGGAATCACCTCTCAAACGATGCTATTGGACGTTGGATGCGGTACGGGTTTTTTCACCCATTACTGGAAAGAGAAAACTCCCCATGTGGTTGGAATGGATTTTAGTCATGAGATGCTGGCAAAAAATAACGTTCCCGACCTCGTCCGGGGAAGTGCAGAAGCTCTTCCATTCGATGATCAATCCTTCGACGTAGTGTTCTGTTCCAATCTCCTGCATCATGTGGAAAGCCCCGTGGACGTGGTGAAGGAAATGGCGCGCGTCACCAGGCGGTATGTGGTGTTATCCGAACCCAACGCAAGGAACCCGCTCATGAATCTCTTTTCACGCGTCGTCAAAGAAGAAAACGGCGCCCTGAAATTTGATCCGGGGTATTTGCAGAGCATCGGGAACAATGCCGGCTTGCGAGAAGTGTATCTTGGAGAGGAAGGGAGCATTGTTCCCAACAAGACTCCGGGATGGGCCGTTCCGATATTGAAACCATTCAACAAGCCTATGGAGAGGGGATTCTACATCGTTTATGTCGGCGACCGTCTTGATACGGTCGAATATTGAGCGTTTTCTTCCCTCCTGAAGGCACGTTTTATTAATGGTTTTTTCCCCTTTGATGCATGACTGCGTCCGCCTTGGAATTGCCCATTCAATCTTCCACGAATGTACCAACGTTCCGCTTTCTCTTGGTCAATCCCCCATTTCTCACGTCGTTTGGGATCAAGGAATCGGGAGGACATGCCATGCCACTAGGTTTGATGTATATCGCTTCCTACGTGCGAAAATATGTCCCTTCCATTCAACCAAAAATACTGGATTGTGAACTCGATGCGATGACGGATGAACAAATCCGGGAAAAATTCATTCGAGAAAAAGCCGATTTTGTAGTGATGACAGTGCCCACTCCCACCGTGAATGCGTGCAAGCGCATATCGGACATGGCCAAGGAAGTCAATCCCCACTGTAAAGTGGTCTGGGGCGGACTACACCCGACGGTATTTCCTAAAGAATGTGTCTCCCATCCCTCCGTGGATTTTGCCGTAGTGGGGGAAGGAGAACAAGTCATCCGAGAATTGGTGGAGCACGTATTGGACGGGAAAAAAGATTTCTCGGACGTGAAGGGAATCGGGTACAAGGACGAGCATGGTGGCGTGTTTCAAACGGGGATGCAGGAATTAATCCAGGATATCGATTCCATTCCCTTTCCCGCATACGATTTGATTGATGTGAAACGGTACCACACGGCTCCCTCGAAAAAACTATCCAATAGTGAGAGCACGATGAACATCATGACCTCGCGCGGCTGTGCGTTTGACTGCATCCACTGCATCTCCAAAACCACGTGGAGGAGAAAAATGCGCTTCCGTTCCCCGAAGAATGTGGCGGACGAAATGGAGTATTGCGTCAAAACATTTGGAGTGAAGGAATTCAATTTCATGGATGATTTGTTCGGAATCAATGAGAAGAGAGTCATTGACGTGTGTGCGGAAATAACGCGCAGAAAATTGGATGCACGATGGGTGGCGTTCGCACGAACGGATACGATTACCGAGCCCATGCTCCGCGCCATGAAGGAAGCGGGGTGCGTGAAAATTAGCATGGGAATAGAGAGCGGAAATCAGGACGTATTGAACAAGATGAGAAAATCCCTCCGCTTGGATCAAGTGAAAAAAGGAATCAAGCTCATGAAAAAACACGGATTCGAGGTTCATTCTTCCTTCATGCTGGGAAATGTGGGGGACACGGATGAGACGATTCAAGATACGATCCGCTTCGCCAAGGAATTGGATCTGGACAATGCGACCTTCTTCATCACGTCTCCCTATCCAGGGACGGACTTGTATGGCATTTCCATGGAACAGGGATTTGTCACGAGTCAAACTCCGTGGGAGGACTTTATCCCTCTTGGAGACCGACAGCCCTTACTCGTGCAGGGTGCCGTGCCCTATGAACGACTAATCCAATACCAGAAGCAGGCCTTCAAGGAATTTTATCTACGACCATCCGTCCTTGTGAAAAAATTCTTCAAAATACGCTCGGTATCGGACATTCGTACGCTCGTGGAAGGACTGACCGTATTCAAAGGGATCATGGAGAAGAAAGAAGAAAACCCGGACCCTCCCACTGCTGTCGCCAAAACCCGTGAAGAAAACGCTACTGGGGTCTAACAGGGGATGGAAAAGCACATGACAACTAAAATCCCTTTGTGGGTATGGGCACTCATCCTTGGAATCCCGCTGCTCGCGAGTGTTCCCTTGCTGGCGGGGTATGCATCTTCCTCTCCTCCCGAACAGGTTTTCATGGGATTCGATTTCATTGACGATTTCCACTATTATGGGAATTACATCTACTCGTACGCCCAAAACCCAGCGGATTTGCTCATTCCCAATCGGGCTACCTCTGAAAGTCAAGAAGGGCGGTTTTTCTTTCCTTACTTCTGGATCACGGGAATCGTGAGCACCGGACTGGGAATCCCTCTAGCCTTGGCGCTGATACGCTACCTCACCGGAGTCATTCTCCTTTTTCTCGTGTGGAAACTCTTGGATTATTTTTTTCCCGATCCCTTCTGGAAAAAGACCGCATTTGTATTGACCTGTGTGGGAGCCGGATTCGGGTGGATTACTAAACTGCTGGGAGCATTCATTCCGGCGCTGGGAAACTTGTATTCTACGGACTTGACCTACTCGCTGGGATATACCTTGTTCGGCTATCTCAGTTTTCCCCTCGCCATCGCGGGAGAAGCATTGTTTGTGGCTGGATTATATTCCCTTTTTCGTTACTGGGAAAAGAAAGACGGGAAATACCTACTCTTCTTCGGAGCGAGTCTGGCGGGCATGTTTTTCGTGCACCCCGTGAGTGCGGTCACATTCTTTCCCGTGTTGATTGGGGGAGGAGTCTTATATCTCATTCAGCATCCGCAGAAAACATCCGTTCGTGAATTATCTAAACCCTTTTTTGGAATGGCGATTGTTTTGATTGCCATCGGGTCATATTTGCTATGGGCATTACAGGATCCCGTTTTTCAATCCGTATTCTTCTCATACGGACTATGGCAACGGAGTGAGAGTCCCTTTTGGTGGATCCTAGGATATGGATTCATCCTCCTATTTGCCTTGTTGGGAGTTCGCACGCTCAAATTGGAAAACAAACACGTGAACGCGTTCTTCTGGAGTTGGCTGCTGGTCGTATTAGTCTTAAGTCTTAATCCGTGGAAAGGACTACGGTTCCAGCACGCGCTGTTTTTGCCGTTGGTTATTCTAGCTACGACCGGAATACGCTCTGCTTGGGAATGGATCCAGAAAAGCCCTATCCATAACTGGGTAAAGGAACCGAGAACGGTTGTCGGGCTGATTGTATTGGTCATGCTTCCCGGGGTGCTTTTTACAATTACCAACCACGCGGAGGATGTACAAGATCCATCGTTTCACAGCGGTCCTTTCCTATCGCAGGGGCAGATTGACGCATTGGCATTTCTGGAGAAACAAAAAACGGGAATCGTGTTGTCAAACTATACGATGGGAAACAACCTGATTTGGATGACTCCCCACTATGCGTACGTGGGACACTGGAATCAGACCACAGGAAGGGAGGATAAGGAGAAAAAAATAACTGCCTTTTTCTCGGGAGAAATGACCGTTGAAGAGGCGGAACTTTTTTTGCGCGAAGAAAAAATAACCTATATCCTGCGGGAAGGGGATGAAAAAGTGCCACCGCTGGAAAGAAGTGAAACCATGTATGAAGAAGGAAATATCTCCATCCATCGGGTGAATGCCCCATGAAGCGCGTGCTGTCTTTTTTTTTCCAACCATCAATCAGAGCACTGTTGGCCTTGCTGCTGCTTGGCGGGATTATCCTGCTGGCGAATCCCTTGCAGTCCCTCCCCCTCCTTTTGGAGGCAGGACCGGTTCTCCTGCTCTGGCTGGCAGTGGGATTCGGGGGAATTATCCTGACTAACGCATTAGCGGTGTGGTGGGTTCTCCGGACGATGAAGAATATTCCCTTGAAACGGGTCCTGCTAAATTACACATACAGTTGGAGCACGGAATTCTATTTTCCTGGAAAACTGGGAATGTTTTCCCTCGCGTATTTTCTCCAAAAAGAAAAAGTGGAAGTGGGGGAGAGCGTGGCCTCCATCCTATTGATCAAAATGACCATGCTCGTGTGGCTTTTCCTCTTGAGTTTATTGGCTATTGGAAGTTTGCTTACGACCAACGACTTCCTCATTTATTCGGGAACCCTGATTGCCGTAGTCGGAGGACTATCCTTCCTTTTTTTGACAGAGCGGGGAAGGCATTTCATCCGATATGGTGTATTGGGAAAGCACGCGGTCCACTTCATCGGTTTTTCCAGACTGGTAAAGACCATGCTCGGCGATCCGATGAAATGGATCGGGTTGTTCTTCCTCGTCTTCTTGAGCATTTTCATCAATGGAATAATGGTCCAAGGCCTATTCGCGGAGGTGGGATATTCCCTCGACCTATTGACCGTCTTGGGGGTGGTTTCCTCAACCATCCTCGTGGGATTAATCCCAATCTCCCTGAACGGATTGGGAGTAAAGGAAGGAGCGCTAATTGTCTTCATGGGATTGCATGGTATACCGACCGAAATTGCCGCAAGCGTGGGATTGCTCAGCACGACGACGGGATACGTCCTGTCATTGCTCATCATGGCGCTTGTCCTGAAAGAGATTCCCTCGACCATTTGGAAAGGAGGAATCCCTCATGCGGGTCGCCCTGCTTAGTCCACGCACCCCCCGCGCTCACGCGGCAGGAATCGAGCAGAATATTTTGCACGTTTCACAATACTTGTTGAGAAAAGGAGTATCGGTCGAAGTCTTTTCGACCGCGGAAAAACCGCGTGGAAAATACTCCTTGCATGGAATACCCGTTCGAGAGTTTTCGGCATTCGCCCCCGCGGATAATTATTTTTTTTCCATCCCCTTATTTCAATCCCTGAAAAAATGGGACGGGAACATCATCCACTGCAACGGGTACAACAACCTCGTTTCCGTGTTGGGAATCACGGCTAAGAAAAAGGGGCAGAAGCTCGTATTCACGCTCAACAGCAGCGGCTCCTCTTCCATGTTAAGAGGATTGCTGCACATTCCCCTTGCGTGGTTTTACCGTATCCATGCAAAAAAGATTGATCACCTAGTATGCGTCTCGAGATGGGAATACGAAAAACTGGCTCCCTTATTCGGATTGAAAAAAGAAAACGTGTCCATTATCCCGAATGGCATTTCACTGACAGAATTCGCCAAAAAGGGGAATCGAAAAAGTGGAAAAATAGTGAGCGTGGGGAGATTGGTGAAAAACAAGGGAATGCATCGCCTCATCAACGCATTTGGTCGAGTTCACGAGGAAATGCCGGAGACCGAACTCCACATCGTGGGGGATGGTCCTGCGCGGCATGACCTTGAACAACAGGTCCACGCACAGGGCTTGACCAACGCGGTTTTTTTCCATGGAAACATCGGATTCGAGGATCGAGAAAAACTACTCGTGCATTATCGCACGGCGTCCGTTTTCTCCCTACTCACCGATTATGAATCACAAGGCATTGTTTTTGCCGAGGCGGCCGCGGCAGAATTACCGATGGTGATTCCCGACAAAGGGGTCATGCACGAATACGTTGAAGCGGGTCTTGCGCAAGGAGTGAAAAATGTCGATGACTCTGAAGAAGTGGCTCGTGCCCTGATCCATGCCCTCCGATCAAAACCCTCCGCTGCCAAACTAAAATCTCTCAAATTTTCCAAATCCTTCAAACCTCTTATTTGGGACTGGGAAGAGGTGGGAGAAGCCGTGCATCAGTTATACCAACACTTAGTGGAGGAATCCTAAATGTCCCTCCAAAAAGAAGAATACTCTCCCTTCATCGAGTTTGACCAAAAAATGTCGGCCAAGCTCAAGCCCCAATTGGAGGAATGGTTTTCCGACATGCGCGGAAAAAACGTTCTAGATGTGGGATGCGGTTCCGGAGAAGTGGGAAGTTTGCTGATCGGTCGCATGGACGTATATGGGGTCGATGAACAACCCCACGCCTTGAAAATCGCACAGAAAAAAGGAATCACGGTCACATCATCCTCCCTCGAGGAAAAACTGCCTTATCCGTCTGAATTTTTTGACAACGTGATATGCAAGGACGTGTTCGAACACATGGTCCATTCCCACACCCTCTTAGTGGAAATTCATCGCGTCCTCAAAAAAGGAGGAAAACTGTACGCGCACGTTCCCAACCAGTTTACTTTGCTGGATCGCCTCCTGATACTATTCGGGAGAAGCATGGTGGTGAAGCGCTGGTTCTCCGGAAGTGAGGAATGGAATTTTCCCCACCTCCGGTTTTTCACCCATTCGGGATTTAGGAGATTCTTAGAGGGCAATGGATTCGTAATCGATAAGGATTGTTCCGACTTGTGGAGTTATTCTGTGGGAATGGGAATTACTACGCGGATTTTGAGCGGACTATCGCCCGGACTATTTTCCCCCGGATTCACGTTCACTTGCTCGAAGAAGTAGCCGCTGTTTCAGGGGCGGGAACGATGATTTTCTTGGTTTCTTTTTCTTCGGCCTTGGAAGAATAGGGGGAAACATTCTTGGAAATCATCCGAGGCAACCGGTCGAACACAAGGAATTTTCCGAGCGTGAAAAAGGACTTGACATAATCCGCCTTACGAGGACTCCGTGCCATCTGGTGCAAAATCATGCGCATGGAAGAACGAGGAGTCAATTGCTGTAAGGGAGAATTGAAGCGAATGTTATCCTCGGATACCAATCGATCCAAATCGATGGAGTGCTTGGCCACGATGAATTTTGGAGGCAGTTTCCACTCTGCTTCCTTGAAATAATGATAATCGTCCTTGCCGCTCGCCACCTCATCATAGATTTGGGATCCGGGATAGGGGGTCATGAGTCCAAAAGACACGGTGGTCGGTTTTATCTCCGCGATCAAGTCCTGATTGGCACGGACATCTTCTTCCGTTTCGCCGGGAAGATTATACATCATGTTGGCGAACGTCCGAATGCCTAGTTTTTTGCATAAGTCAAATGCCTTATAGATCGTTTCCACCTTGCAATTCTTGTTGACCGCATCCAACATGCGCTGAGACCCCGATTCCACTCCAAAATCGATCTGGATGCATCCCGCTTTCTTCATCCACGTCAATAGTTCTTCATCCACCTTGTCCACGCGTGTTTCTGCTCCCCATACGAATGGGATTTTTCGGGCGATGAATTCTTTGCAAATCTCGATCACGTGATCTTTCCAGACGCAAAAATCATCGTCATAGAAATAAATCCCATCCACCTTGTATTTTTTTACCAATAATTCCACCTCGTCCGCTACCATCTTGGCAGAACGGAAACGGATGGGTTTTTTGGTCTCATTGTAGCGCCAAACGGAAGGAATCGCACAAAAGGTGCACCGTGCAGGGCACCCGCGGGAAGCGAATACGTACATGGATGCCAGTGGAAAATA
>ERZ1292623.394-Hain-H51-01um-R1-394-length-47561-cov-11_pt1 | contig 41389 bp, 55 predicted proteins | sample MGYA00564398_ERZ1292623 | MGnify/ENA primary metagenome ERZ1292623 (study PRJEB36523, sample SAMEA6512633) | groundwater metagenome | collected 2019-01-07 | study: AquaDiva: Metagenomics assemblies of 32 groundwater samples
GATTCGGGGCTCATCGACTGGAGTATCTCTAACAGAAGCGGGTCGTTATAGGATGCTAAGTCCGATGCTCGGTTATCTGCTAGAAGAATTTGCATTGCTGTATCGGCGTCTACGTCTATCCAAATTACCGGGACTTCCTTCATCCCCACGATAATCGCGGCTTGTAAAGAGTGGTTTCCTTTTAAGCAATAGCCGGTCGAGGTCTGACAGACAATCGCACCGTACCAGCCGTTTAACCTTATAGATTCGGCGATAGCTCCGATGTCTCCCTGACGAGGATTATCGGGGTGGGGGCTAACTTTCTCGATCGGTTCGAGGCTAATTGTTTTCGTATGTACCGTAATGTCCGGTTTTGTTTTTGGTTTTGGCACTAAACCTCCCTCGGTTCTCCTCCGATATTAGTCGCGGTCCGGTTAGACCAGCCGGATATCCAATAGGGAGGAAAATATGAAACGGGCTCTAGTCGTTCTCATCGGAGCGATCTTATTTATATCCATACCGGCTTACGGGTCGCCGCTTACCCCGGCATCCGGGCCTTGCTCTATTACCGAAGAATCGTTTACGGGAGAAACCCCGGTGGTAGAGAAGTTCCGGCCGGAATGTATCTCCGTTGCCGGGCAATGGGCGTTTAACCTGATCTCCTATCTAGGAGGAACCCCGACTAAAACGAGTATCGGGATGGTAATAGCATGGCAGAATAAGGAGAATACGCCCGCGCGGTGGAATCCTCTAGCTGTTGCGACCGCCCCGCCTACCGTCCATCCTCGATGTCGAGGAGATTTTAATTCTCATGGGGTCCAGCAATGCGACGACGCGGCGGCGTCGATCGAACTAGCTACGAAAATCTTGGGGCAATACCCTTCGGCGCGTCGAGCGATTCTCGACTCGAACCCGTCCGCTTTATGGGCCGCCCCCGGAGCTTGTTCTTACGCGTCGTGTGGCTATTTCCGAGAGATGGGGCGTATTTATGATACCGAGGTGGCTCCTAATTTCTTCGTTAAAGCGAACGAGGTTATGCGGTCCGCGCCGGAAGGACCGCCGGTAGAACTACCGAAACTAGATCACAAATCTAGATTAGGGGGCGTCATATTAGGGACTAACTTTCGGGTCGCTTCTCTTACGTTCAGTATCGCGATCGGGCTTCTTATGTTAGTTAAGTCTCTAAAGTTGTCGCCGTTCACGCGGGTCTGGAACTGTCTCGGTATCGGAATCGGAACCGCTCTAGTAGACCAGGTTTCTAACTCCTGGTCTTTGGAGACCATCGTGACTGACTTCGGGAAGAGTATTAGAACGACGGGGCCGCGTATCGGATTCGAGTTAGGTATCCTCGCTTCGGTTATCGCGTTAGGGCTTGTCGTACTTTCCCGTAAATATGATCTCTCCCGCGGGTTCGATATTCTCCGCGGCACTCTGATCGTCCTATGGGGCCGGACTGTCCCGCTCGTTCCGTACCTCTCGATAGCAACTATCCCTTTATTCCTGACTTTCGATCGGACCGCGGATAGCTGGTATGTCGCTCTAGCTTCCGGCGGGTGGTTAGGGCTTACCTTATGTTGGAGTCTGTTCGGCTGGCCTCGGAAACAGGTATCTAAGTATATGGTTCGAGCTTAAGGTCGGCCGGTACAACTTTTAGAATGACGGACATAGAGGGGGACGGACTGAGCGCGGGCACGTTCGAGTTCGTCCCCCCGCAAGACAATTACTATCTTGTTTATGATTCTTACATCCCCGTCCGTCGAGGTATTCCGATCTAACGGTATCGGTTTCCCCCGCGATTTAAGCCAGGTGATCGACGAGCCACATAACCGGCAGGCGGCCATTACAGGTAACTTTCGGCTGGTTCGACTTCTTCGGTTCGCCACGGGTCGGAGAGCAATACCCGTGTGACAATCTTCTCCGGTTTTATCCTTGTCATAATCGTATGTTTAATACAGGTCGGGGACCATAACTCCGGTTGGGGGGAACAGTCGCAGGGGATACCGTGAAGTATCCGCGCTATCTCGTCTCGAACTAATCGACGGACGAGACGGTCCTGGGACATTTATGCAGCTCGGCGCGCTTTAAGATCGACAGTAACGATATTCTCTACGTCCGTTAACGTACGATAAATCTCTCGGTCGTCGCCAATAAAAATGATTCTCCGAGGGGAGCGTTGAATAGCGATATAGCGTGTACCTTCCGAGACTGCTCGGTATAGAGCGTCCCGGGTTAATAGTTTCGCGGGACGTAACTTATGATCGGACAGAGCTAGGACGATACGCAACGCTTCGATATCGGTGGGGGTCCATTTCCTTACGAATCCCATACCGACCGATTCCGGGCCGACTAAACCGGAGCGTGCGTAATACGAAATTTGGGTATCGGACCGCCCTAAAAGAGTCGCTACTTGTGAAACTGTATACTTCATATCCGAGAACCTGTTACCCCTCGACTTCTTTCTTGATCTTCCCGATCGCTTTCGTTATTACTGCTCTGTAAACTCCGAACGCTTTAGCTATCTGCTGGCCGGTTAAATGCCCTTCCCTGGATAGTCTGTAGATAATTACCGCGCGCTCCTTATCTAGTCTCGCCATCGTAGAAATGTAATCGGCGACTTCGCTCTTAATAATCTCGGATAGTTCCCGGCCGCGTTTAATAAGCGCGTCTCGTTCTTCGTCAGGTAGGGTCGGCCTGGGGCCTCTCTGTTTTAGTCTCATACTTTAGATTATAGGCTATCGGACTAGACTATGCTAGCTCGTCTGGCTCTATATCGGTAATTATTTCCCTGGACTTAAGGAATCCTAGAGCCGTCGCCCTCAAAGGATGCTCGTGTTTCCACCGATGATGGTTCCGGCATAGAAGCTGGCAGTTCGCCGGGTCGAGGTAATCTCCGCCCCTCCCTCTAGGGACTATCTCGTCCACGTCGAGCGGGCCTCCGCAAGCTACCTCCCATACGAGGTCTCTAGCTTGGCAGACCTTATCCCTTCGGATTACTTCTCCGCGGACATCTTTTCGTATAGGAATCTCGGCTTTGCGCTTCTCGGACATCTGTTTCAGCCCGGTCTTTCGTTTAATCGGAGTTCGCTTCATACTACGCAACTCCATCCCCACCCGTGAGCATCGTAAAACGCTTGCGCCCCTACCATTTGTTGACGAGGCGTAGCCTGTAATGCCGAGACGGGGAGAGCTATACCTCTATTAGAAGCCGCCCGCACCGCCATTCTCCACGCCACGGTACTCATCCCTAAACCTCCCTGGAAGGTTTGTCTGCCGGGGTCGGCCGGGTTCCCACCGTTCGCGTACCAGTTTCCGGGCTGCTCGCAACCATGAAGTCTCTGCCATCGGCCCCAATCCACTTTGGATAGGTACGAATCTTGAAGCTCCTTAATATCGGCCTCTAGTTGTTTGTTACTTTCCGATAGTTGTTTATTTTCGCTTTCCAGTTTAGCTATCGAGTCTTTCTGTTTCCTGATCTGTATAGAGTTCTTTTCTTCTCTTGTTTCGTTGGCTTCCCCGATTTCTTCTATCCGGTAAGACAACGCGAAGATCAGCATCGAGACCGCCACGACGAATACGAATAGGTGTAGCACTCTTATCCTTATCATTTGCAGTACCTCCAGTAAGTAGTCCAGTGTCCATAGCCGCCTGTTCCCGGCCAGTCCCGCAGAGTTAACGCCATGAAGTCCTGGGTCGCGGGGTCCGCAGCTTCACGTTTACCGAGTAGATCGGGCCGAGCGTAGCCCGCCCCGTGGACGACCGTGACTCCCTCTACTACGGTCATATCCCATGTCGCCGGACGGAACTGCCACGCCCCGTAGGACCCGCCTACTAAATGACCGTCGCCGCGAATCTGATAGTTACCTGAGGATTCGTGGGCGCGGATACATTGCATGATCGGGTCAGTTAGCCCTTTAGAAATGTAAGCCTCGATATATTGTTTCCGTTCGAGTTCTTTACGGGCCGCCGGGCTGAGAGTCGTAGTCGTAGTTCCCGGAGTAGAAGTAGTTGTTATTACGCTAAATGTCTGCTTATTTTCGGCGGCTGACTTCGCCGGTATTACCAAAATACTTACCCCGAATATGAACGGGATAATTGTCGTTCTAATGATTTGCGCTACCATTGGTTTCCCTTCTCTCGCGCTTCGGGCCTACTAGCTCGTCGAGCTTTCTTCGCGCCCCTAACATTTAGGAAGTTGTTAAGTCATACAAATAATCCTTTCGGGAGTTATCAACAGGGGAATACTTAATAGTAGCTCATAATTTGTAGAACGATACGCGGACTAATCTATCTCCGTGACCCACGGCCACTCGTTCATTTCCTCTAATCCCCTACGGAAATAACGGGGCCAGGCCCCTCGGCCGCCTCTCGAATAACGCCATTCTTCTAATGTGATATTTCCGTGATCGTCGGAAGTTAGACCTACTCCGATCTCCGGCCAGCGTCTCCAAAGACTTGCGCCGAACGGACGTAGAGCGCGTTGACCCGACTTAGAAGTTTCGTTAGGTGTGTGCGTTTCCATTAGTAGAGCGAAGTTATGACGGACTCTTAAACGGTCGAAGAACATAGCGACTGTTTTAGCGTCACGTTCGTCGATCGGGTCGCCTTCATGCAGTTTATATACAGGACCGATGACAAGAATATCGGGGGCGTTTACTTTAATTGTCGCGGATAACCAGGACTGATCTTTCGGACGGAGTAAATCTAAACCGGCAGGTTTGGAAATGATAACGAAGTTGTCGGGAGTGTACGCGCAGTCGTCGGGGAGAAGTTTCCTCATTCGTCTCATATCGTTACGAAGAATCTGGCTCGGTACTTCCGCGTCGATAAGTAACACTTTCGCCGGTTTAATGTCTCTCCACGGTTGGAACGGCATGAGACCGGCCGCGCATTGAATTGCTATCTGTCTAAGAATTGTGCTCTTGCCACCGCCTTCCAGCCAGCCGGAAAGAAGCACGCGGGTTTGTCTGGTCAGAAATTCAGGGATTAACCATTCGATCGTTTCGGTCTCTTTTAGGAAGTCGTCGAGGTACGGGCCGGGTGTAGCGGAAAGTTCCGGTAAAGTTATCCCCCCGATATCATTATTAAGGTTCTCGATAATCTTTCCGAGCGGCAACTGTCGGTCATAAGCGCACTCGCTAATCTCGATTCCTAGTTTCAGTAATCTCCGCCGGGTAGATAGTTCTCGAATATGCTGAGCGACCGTCGTTAACTGGGTAGTAAACGCCCCATCGGCTTGGAGTTCGAGCATTGCTTTAGACGGCTGCCTGACTTTCATCGCTACGGTTTCCGGCCCGACGGTCAGACCGTTGTCGTACATTTCGTAGATTTCCCGCACTAGATCGCGAAGCGAATCGGTATAAATATCCTCCGGTGTTACGAGGTCTCGAACTTTCCCGATTCCGCTATCGCCGTAAAGAAGCCCGCCTACGAATTTCCTCTCGGTTTCGATCTCGGCCGGGTAGTTTTGTATGTCCATTTTGTCCTCCCTATTTCCGGTTTTAGTAGTTCCCGGTCGCGAACGCCTCCGGGCTTGTCGGCCTCCTAGTTTTACCCGATAGCTCGCCCCAATGGGAAGCTATCGCAGAGGGCGTTAACGGGGCCCCTGGGTACTTGGTTTTATAGTTTTGAGCTACCGACCGTATTTGGTCCGGCGTCGCCCCCACGGCTCGTAGGGCCTTCGTAGCAGCGTTGTATTTACCTCGCTCCGGCTTAGTGATCGTTCCGGTAATTCCTGAGACCTCTAGTAAGACTTCCCATACTTCGTCTTTTGGACGTTCTTCTCTAATGGGATTATTTATTTCTTCTTCTAAAATGAGCCTAAGGTTATTCTTTCGGTTACTTACGGTTGGGGTGACATGGGTGTCACCGTTTCTTGCACGATTTGTCACCGTTTCTGTCGTAGATGTCACCGTTTCTGATAAAAGGGTGTCAAATTGACGCCCTTTATATTTGGGCAGTTTGTAATGGTTTGTCTGATGTCTCCCCCCTCCTTCGACGATTTCCAACTCCCCTAGTTCGACGAGTTCACGGACCGCCCGCTGAGCCGTCCTCCGCGATATGCGTCCGGCCTCGAAAGCGATTCGATCGAGAGAGGGGAAGCAGTAACCGGCGTCCTCGTTATACCTTTGGGCGATAATGAGTAGAACGTGATGGTTTGTACCAGTAGCAGTAGAATTTTCTAAGACCCAGGACATTGCGTTAATCGACAAGGAATAACCTCCCTAAAATAGGCTTCCCTGCCGACCGATCTTCCTGCTAGAGTTCCTATTATTGACTAGGCTACACTATTAGTCAATAATTAGTTGATCGAACTATACCATGTGGGAGGCAAAAATGGATATAACGGCCCAGGCCGAGATCGTAGCTAGCGCGGTACGCGCACTCGACCTCGATCAACCAGTAGAGAACCTAGCCCGATCATGGCTAATCCTGACTGACGCGAAAAGACAACTATCCGACGCGGTAAAAGATATCGAAGCGCGGCTCGGAAACGAAATAGGACGTAGCGAGATCGACCTCGGCGATACGAAACTCGAAATAAAAACAAAACAATCGTCCGTAAGCTGGGACCAACCGAAAGTTGTTAACGCCGTATCTTCGATAGTCGAAGGATTCCGGTCGGTTAATTCCGATACCGGCGAAATCGAATCTTACCCCGAAGCCGCAGCGCGAATTTTCGGAGAGTGTTTTAATGTAACCCCACGATTAAAAGCCCTAGAGAGATACAAAATAAACGGCTACGCATACAGAACATCTACCCCCGGAGGGTGGAGTATTAGGGAGGTAAAAGGTGAGTAAATTCGCAGAGATAATGGCGGAACTTCCGGCTATACCGAAATCGGATAGGAATAATCAGCAAGGGTACGCGTTCAGGGGAATTGACTCGATCTACAACGCGCTCCACCCACTATTCGCTAAACACGGAGTGGTCTGTAGTAGCAAGGTTCTAAATGTTGAGAAAGAACGCGTCGAATCTAAGAGCGGAACTACAGGCTGGGCGTTCACAATCACAATGCAATATATATTTACCAGCGACGACCATTCGCTTTCCGTCGAAACCGTCGGATTTTCGATCGACTACTCCGACAAAGCTGCTAATCAGGCGATGGCTCAAGCCCATAAATACGCGTTGGTACAAGCGTTTCTTATCGCGACCAACGAACCGGACCCGGATACATTCAGCCCAGAGGTACGTCCGTCCGCAGATCGGATAAAAGCTCTGACCGAACGAGTAAAGCTACTTACGGCCGGGCAAAAACAATTTAAGGAATGGAAAGACGAACAACAATTCGCTTGGCCGTGGGACACCGCGACATGCGACAAGATCGACTCCTACTTAGACGATCTAGAGAAGGAGGAAATATATTGAACGGCTGGTTCGCTATTGGGGTACAGAGACCTAAAACCGCGGTCAACCACGGCACGTTATGGCGGTCCGCCGCGTCGTTAGGAGCCGCATACATTTTTACGATCGGCCGAAGATTCGAGAAGGAGTCCTCCGACGTAACTAACTCCTGGACGAAAATCCCGGTATTCCACTATCGGACTTTCGACGAATTTCTAGCTAATCGCCCTTACGACGCGCCGCTAATAGGAGTCGAACTAACCGAAGGGGCAGTAAGTCTCGAAACCTATCGACACCCGGACCGCGCTATATATCTTCTCGGCCCGGAGGACGGCTCGCTATCCCTCGAAGCACAATTAGCGTGCCGGGACATCGTGAAATTCAATTCGGCATGGTGTCTCAATGTCGCTACCGCCGGGTCGATCGTTATGTATGACCGGCAAACTAAATCGGCGGTACGACAGTTGGAGAAATGGGGAGCTTAAGTAGATTCGTCGAGTGTATCCGGGTCGTCGTCTAACTGCTCGATCGCCTTTTCGAGTAGCCGCTGAGCGAAAATGGCTGGGATATCAAAATCTATTGTGATTTCTTCCGTAGCGCGATCTATCGACACCACCACTACGTCCTGCCGTTTCAGCTCGGTAATCCAATTCTCGTTCATACCGCACGCAACCACACCTGATGCTGTGACGCGATAATCCCGTCGTCCGGGTGAGCGAAATGAAGGCGCTGAGAAGCAAGAGCGGTGGACGCAATAAACTCAGCGGCGTAATTATTACCTGACTCCGGTGAGCCGGTGATAAATACGGACCCTCCGTTAGCGAGTGTCATCTGTTGCGGCGAATGGAAGTGCCCCATATAGAGGTCCATAAAAAACGGGAGGACACCCGATGCCCACTTATGCGCTTTAGTCATAATCCCGTAGCTTGGGGTGTTTCCCCCGAACTGTCTTATCTGATCGCCGTGGACCATCGCTGCTTTATATTGCCCGACCGTAAAGTGCGCGAAGAACGTCGTCGGAACATGGAATGTAACCCGCGGCTCGTCATTAAAGTCGTCCGCGAGGATACGGTACAAAAGAATATCGGAGTTATCTTCCCACGAATAATCCCCCCGTTTACTAAGCCGCCCGTGATTGCCGGGGGAGCAATAGACTGTGATCTTTGGTACGGCCGTTAGCAGCTTCCGAATAATCAAATCGCGTAACGCCGCGCGGACCCGGAATACCTGCTCGAATAGTCCGGCGTCGATCTCGAAATGCTGGCCGGGGAAAATGTTAACCCCCTCCACGCAGTCCCCGCCGATTAGAACGACTGCCTCGTTGATCGGATGGCCGTTCTTCTGTATCTCGATAATCTCACAGACCTTATCGCCTAGTTCCTTCATACGCCGGTCCGCGACATCGAGATTATAAGATTCGGTTCTTTTCCCGTACTGATGATCGGTAGTATGTAAGATCGGTACGAGACTCGACTTTTTACGCCGGTCGAATTTCGGGCTCGGTAGTTTCGGTGGGGGACCTACGACTAGAGACGCGTCGCGAGCTGCTTGGTATACCGCGTCGAACAAAAGCCGCCGCCGAGACCGTTCTTGGTTCAACTGCTGGGAAAGACGACGAGCGGTTTTACGGAGTTCTTCTAGCTCGGCTTCCGAATCTATATCATTGAGCAGACCCATTACGGGCCCTCCAACCTCGGATTAACGACTCGCTGACCTGAAACTCGTACCGTTTTTTCAACGCTCGGCATATTTGAGGGGCGCTATATTTGTCCGGTTCCGATAGGGCTAACAATAGGTCGGCCCTATCGGATTCCGGGAGTTCTTCTAAGAACGTATCGAGCCTGGTACGGCGTGGAGGGGTTGCTTCGTTTTCGATATCATCTAATAACGACACCCGTTACCTCCGAGCGCCTATCGGTAGGCTATTGGTTATCTCCGATATTGCGGACCGATTTGAGAGTTTCCCACCCGGTCGCAGCTCCGGCGCTAATAAGTAGCCCGACAACCGCTTTAGACGGAGTATCTAACTCGGAGAGTGTTTTACCCCCGATAACCTGCTCGTCGGCCCACACCGAAGCACCCACGATAAACGTAGCTGCTTCACCTACTAGCAAAGCTAGAACCCCATTAAATTTAGCTGCTACAACATCTAGCGATTTAACGGCCTGGGTAATCCCAAGAACGGTAGCTACGAGTAATACTGCATTTGTGAAATCCATTACAGATTTGCCTTTCTATTTACGTACAAGAATATCTATTACGAGAAGAATAGAAGCGGTGGCAAGAGACATAAGCCCGCCGATCAACGCATAATAGACCTTAGATACATTGCTATTTAATTTGTCTCCTACCGATACTATTGACTTCCGAAGTTCGACATTGGTTTCACGCATAATTCGATTCGTCTCCTCTAAAGTATTTTCGAAAACGTCGGCATCCTGCTCTAAGAGGGATACGCGCTGAGGCATATCAAAGCCCCTTTGAGCCCTGGTAACTCGCATCCCGGTCTCGCTCATCGGTTAAGTGATCGGCGCGGTCCACGCCGCCATCCAAGTTACGGGTCCTACGACCCCATCTACCCCGATCGACTTGTCGGCCTGAAACTGTCTACATATATCCGCTGACTGGCGTCCGTAAACCCCGTCGAGCGTAATATTCCAGCCTCGGACTTTCATTCTCGACTGCCAAGTGCGGACATCGACTCCGGTCATATAGGGCCTAGTGAGCTTGATGTATCTACCGGGCCACGGAGGACCGACGGGGGAAGGTGCAGGTGGGGGTGGGGACACTGGAGAAGGAACACCCCCACCTGCTAATCGCGCTCGTATAGTTGGGAGAAGCGCGTAAAATTCGTCGCCTGGGCAAGCTGTCGGGAAATAATCCTTATGGCCTTTAATCGGTAGGTCCAACCCGCGGGCTTTATTGAGATACCGGAAACCTTGAACGACTGCCGTTAGGCCGTCCTCCGAATAATCCTGGGCGTTAGGGGTATCGACTCCGAGGATACAGTAGGACCACGAAACTTTATTTTGTCCCGTACAGTGAGCGCCCTGAGCGTCTAGCGGACGGCCCTCGTAAACCGTTTTGCTAAACGGGTCGCCAATTAGGTTGTAGGCGATATCGGAATATCCTCGGCCGTCCATGTGGAAGTTCTGTACGGCCCGGACTTGCGATGCCCGGTCGTCGCCGATACCGACTTTACCGGCCGAGTAATGCAAAAGGTTACGGACAATATTCGAGCGAAGGTTAGGGGTTAGTCCTTTAGGAGAACGCGCGCCCCATTCGGCCCGTGTGATTAGAGTAACGCCTTCCCCGATATCGACTGGCATCGTTCTCCCTAAACGTAATGATTAAAAGATTAGGGGACAGTTAGACCGAATAGTGCGACTTAGATCGGTTCCTCCGCTACGATAACCCCGATAGCAGCATCGTAGAACCGTTCTACCTCGCCATCGGAAATACCAGTATCGTCCGCGAGTATTTCATACCGAAACTCTCCGGTCTTTCTAACGTCCGAAAATTCCTGGAGGGACATCCCGCGACCATCGGAATAAACGGGTCGGCGGTTTAGATCTAGGTCGTAAAGCTCCCAATGGTCGTTACGCCAGACTTCCATGAGGGTATGCGACGCCCCCTCGTTACCCGGTTCGGTCCCGAACCCGCGCGTGCTAACCCTACGGGCTTTAATTCCTAGCTCTTTCATTTTCCTAACTCCGAGCATAGAAACATGGCCGCACGCAATACTGATAGTTTCGCCTCGGTCTAGCCGGGCTTCCATTGCTTCCCAGGTAAGGTTGGCATCGTCGAACCCATGCTCTGTATGCTCCGCTATATAACTAAGGGCGGAGTCGCCGGGGATGGCCTCCTCGACCGGCGTACAGGCCGTTAGAAGTACGGCCCCTAGCAGTAGGACTAGTTTCATATCCCGATTATAGACTATGGGGCTAGCCTTTGTCTATATCTCCATACGGATATGCCAGCCGACAATATCTGTTTGGGCTAATACTACAGGGTTAGCACTCCCCCAGATACCCAGAGCCCCGTCTAAAACTACCGAAAAGGTGCTAGAAGTTACCCTATAGGCTGCTCCATTGTAATAACCGGCAGGGCTAGAGTCCTCGAAAGTAGCGTTGCCTAGTAGGGATACACCCGAAGTTACGACATCTACCGGAAGGCTCACTCTATAGTCCCCCGACCCCGCGGCGAACCCTGCTCCTCCGAAATTAACAAATCCAGTTACATGAATCTCGCGCCCTATTCGCGTCCAACGACCGTTCTGTATTGAGTTCGCTCCTAGAGTAGGGTTAGTCGTAGAAGCTGTAACAACCGGGGTATAGGTATTGTACGAGCCCTCCGAAGCGACCGGACCTAGACAAATCCAGGACCCCGGCGCTACTTGTTCGTACCATCCTAAAAATCCGGGAGCGGGCCAATATCCGACCGGGACTGCCTGTATTTCCGGCCCGCCGAGAACCGCTGCTGTAATACGACCGTTCGCGCTATCCCAAGTAGTAGTACGAGCACGAATCATCGGACTACTCTCCGTAAGTTATGACTCATCGTGCCCGACATAAGATTCATTTGCCAGCCGCCCTCATGGAAGTATTCTTCGCTAGCAAACTCCGAGTCGTCCTCAATAGTAAGCCCGACTATATCGAAAGCCTCATGTGCCGGGTTAGCTAGCGTCGTTAGTTCGATTGTTTGGTAACGCGTTAGAGCGCGCGCCAACTGAGCCTGCGCCGAGGATTCTAAATCAACGGTTGCTGTAGTCCCCGAATCGGTAATGATTTGATCTATATAGAATCCGATAACAGACTGGCGAAGTGGGTGATTCGGGAACGCGCTATTTGCATCCGCTGTCGAATACATATAAGACTCACTTCCCGCCGAGTTCGATCTAGCGATTACCCGATTGGCAAAACTATTTAACTCCTGGCGCGTGGTAACCGGCTGTATTAGTAGCGAGTTAGTCCCTCCGGCGTAAGAAATGCCGGGAGTCGCGGTCGTAAGGTTAGGCTGCGATATGGCTTGGTATATCCCGTCGAGGTCGAACCACGGTCCGTAGAAGCCAGCCATCGTATGAATGTCTTGCAGGATACGAAACCACGATGTTGCCTCCCGTGTATTCGGAGTATTTGCGCTAGTGGAAGTAACAAGGTCCCACGCTATAGCCTGAGAGAACGTAGCCGTTGTAGCGCTTATCCCGGTTAGGTCGGTTAACCCTGCCGCTGTAGCGGCGGAGGCAATACCGGAACTAAATAACGACCCACCCGATACAGAGAATCCGCTTATCCCCGGTCCTCCCTGAGACAGAATGAATCCCAAGTCAGGTAAGGTCATAGACCATACTTCCATACCAGTCGATACTCCAAGCTCCGTTAGGGTTGTATCAGCAGCGGAAACAATCTGGCGCTCTGGCACACTCCATAGATAAACGCCCATTGCGTACTCGGCTATATCCCCATTGTCGGTTTCGAGAATAAAGTAGGGGCGTATTCGTTTTGTAAACGGGTCGCCTACATCTTGAGGAAGCAGCGACAGGGTTAGGCTACCTTTAATTTCACGATCGACGTTCATTTCGACTGTCGCGGATAGTACCCCATCCAGGCTATCGAGAACAGTGGAATTACTATCTTCGATATCGAACCGAGCGGATAATTTCCGGGTCGGTGACGCGAGCTGTGCCAGTATTTCGGCGTGAGAGTAATTCCCCGATGATAAGTCGCGCGCCATAGTTTTAGAACTCGTCGAGAATAGATAGGTCGGACGGGATTCCTCTAGTCGGAGGGCTCCCTGTTATCGCTCCGTTAAGAAGCTGAGACCCTAATGATGCTGCGGTAGTCGATACGCCATTCCAGCATCGGGTATCGCGCAAATCGTAAAACACGATTGCCCCGCCTGGAGCCCGGTAGCCCGGATACCCTAAAAGATAACGAGATAGATTAAGAGCTTCGGTAGCCGTTAATACCCTGTCGTAATACCCCCAACTATTTAGAGGCGCTAGAGCCATGTGCGACGACGCTCCCGCGTTATCTGCCCCCGCCGCTAATCCGACCGCGTTGCTAATTGACCCGTGAGTAATAGCAGCACTCCCATCGGACACACCATCGCGGTAAATTACTTGAGCTGTACCGGACGAAGTACCTATTGCGACATGAAGGCTACCGTCGAACCATACGGCCGAGGTTGAACTAGCCGAACCCGCTGCGCTAGCCCCATCTACTCTAAATTCGAGAGTATTCGCGACGCCTGTAGTACGGATAGCGTACCCGTCGGCCGCCGCTGCGATACTTCCCTTACTTAAGGCGTAATCCGAAGTGCCGCTACCCGCGAACACCCCGGATACGAACACCGAGAAAGCTGACGAAGAAGGGTCGAGAGTTGAATTATCGGCTGTTAATACATAATCAGTTGCGCCATCTAGAACGACTCCCGCAGGTTTATTAAAATCCGCTGTCCCCGACGAGCGGGAGGTCTCGGTGAGAGTAGCCTGTAGCTCTAAGGGAGGGGTGGGGGATTTTCTAATCCTAATCGAGTGGAGCGACCCTATAACCCTATCCCCGATCGGTAAGTGTAAAGCTATCTGCTTCCCCGATTGAGCGACCGCTCGAACCCATCTAGCCTTATCCTCCCCTGCTAATAATTCCCCGGAGGTAGCGCGGTCATCGCGTTTCCAAGTAAGCGAGTAGATACGAGACGCTAATTCGCGGCGCGTCCTAACTATTGCGAAGTCCCTGTTAGCTACGTCTAATACAGTAACCGCCTGGTTGTCTTGTAATGACGCATCGGATACAAACGGAACGGGGCAATTAAGGTGCGGGGCGGCGTTACAAGTGACCCAAGCTGACGAATCGGCCGAAACGACGTTGCGCGAATCTACAGTCGATTTAGGGGAACGTACTCCCGTCGTTATGTTGAGAACATCGACGGCGTAATCCCATCCGTCCTCCCATTGGCCGGAAGTAATAGACCAGCCAGCCTCGTAATCAACTGCCGAGTTATGTTGAGCTTCCACGGTTGTAGCTGTGTAACCATCGGGGATAGTAATATCGAATAAAGTCTCCCACCCTGCGGCGGGACTACGGGAAGGCCGACGGTATACTCGATAACCGCCGAACGCTGTCGTTAGCGAAGTTGCCGTCCATGACAGAGAGACCTTAGGAGCAAAGAGATTACTCATCCCCCGGCTCCTGCTGTTGCTGTAAACGAGCCGGGAGTCGTAGGAGCACTTACCAAAGCTACGGGTAGGTCCTTACCGTCGTCCGGCGTAGAGCTTAGATAATAAGAGTCGGTAGTCCCACCTACGGTCGCTCCTTCGACTTCGGCCTGAGTTGTCCCGACGAGCGTGGTGGAGTTGGTATTGTAGTAAATAATTTTCCACGCTCTCGCCTGCGAAGCTGTAGAAGTAATCCAAATATGGTACTGAACCGCGGTAGAACTGAATGGCGCGTCGAAGTCTTGTTGAACTAGCCGAGGAGTTGTATATAAAACGTCGGCTCCAGTAAACGAAGCTGTAGCTAATACCGAACCGCCGCCGCCGGTAGCCGATCGAACTTCTACGACGAGAGGGGCGTCTGGAGCGAGAGTTTGTGCTCGCGCTACGACAAGTTTTATAGCACCGTAGGTTGTAACTCCCGGAGATGTTATTTGCTGGCCTAACCCGGTACTTGCCGAGTAAACCGTTGTCGTAGTTGCGCTTACGAACGGGACCGACTGGCTAGCGATAGTGCCGGTATCTAATAGGGCGGCTACCTGACCAAGCGGGATATTGGACCAAGTTTCGGTGGTCCCAGTAGTACGCGGTACTGCGGTACTAGTTCGCCGATGTTCTCCCGTAGAAGCCGAGGCCGACCCTGCCGCGGTTACATCTGCTGAATCTGCGGAGAATACAGGGACTATATATGAGTTGCCTGTGTTGATAGCGTACTGATGTAGATAGTAATAGGTATTCGCGGAAAGAGCGGATGTCCCAGTTAATGTCTGTTCGGTCCAGCCTGTTACCGGAGTCGTCGAAGAATAGTAGTAGCCCTTCCGGTTCTCCGTATAGGAAACTACTTTCAACCTCCAGCCGTTGATAATAAAACACTCGGTATTACTACTAGAACCCCCTCCGCCGTATATTCCGTCGGTTAGGTATATACCATATTCGTCTGTCGCTCCGGTTGCTATAAGGTTATTAACCTCCGCCATAGTCCACGGTATTGCTGTCGAGGGGTTGAGATAGAACGGGTCGAAGTCGTAGTATTGCACGCTGTCCTGGGCTACAGAGAAGTTATGGCGAGTCGGACTTAAATACCGCACCCCACCGAGGTTGAAAACGCTTTGAGCTATGAAGCTACCGGAGTCCGGGGGGATTTTACATCTAAGACCTGCTTGAATTTGGATATATAAAATTCGGCGGGATGTAAGTGCTGTAGCTGCCCCGCGAAATGCACACACATACTCTCCGCCCGATACCGGAAGGTCTAATCGGGCATAAACTGTCCCGTCGTCCCAGTCGTCTATCGACGTAAACGAAAGAACGCCTCCTGCTTGGTTTTTTATATAAGTTGTCGAAACATCGAGCCCGGTGTCCGTCCCGGCATTGTAATACTCTGTAAACGACGAGGCCGGGAACGGAGCATCTAACACTTCGATCGCCGTTCCGGGGGTTCCATATACAGTTGTAATATACTGATGGACTCGCGCTATAGTCACCGCGCCGGGCGACTTAAACCGCATCATTGGCCCCTGATTTATATTACAAGTAACCTCTGACTCCAGGCCAGTCGGATACCACTCGGTTCCTAAAACAGTAGGAGAGTTAGCATTGTAATCCCCCATCTACGCGCTTCTCCCATATAAGAACTGCGCGGAGTCATACTCGTTACGGGCATAACCAGGAACATAATCTTGCGCTTCTCGGTCGGACTGGACAATAACGATCGTCGTCGAACCCTGACCGACCGCCCCGCCGCGGAGGGCCATGCCATTCATAATATTTCTGAGCCTGTTGTTAGAGATAATTTCGCCAGGTTGTTTAGGCAGCAACCACTCCGGGCCACGTTCGCCTACCTTCACCGGCTGAAACGCGCTGAATGAAGTCCCGACCGCACCGGGAATAAGCCGCCCGATACCGGGAGCGTCCTTAAACGGGAGTCCGCCTTTACCCGGCATTTTATCTTTTACTGCTTTAGCAGCATCGCCGATTTTTTTAATAAACTCTTTAATTTTATCTATCACATCTTGGATAGCGTCTTTAATAGCATTGAATGGTTTGGTCACTGCGTCTTTGATTTTACCTACCATATCCCCGATAGTGTCTTTAAGAGACACGATCTTGTCCCAAAACGCCTGGGCTTTATCTATCACCCAGCCGATAGCGGTTTTCATTCCTTGCCACGCAGTATCCCAAATAGTCTTAAGGGTATTAAGAGTAGTTTCGATTCCGGTTTTAACCGCGTCGAACGCAGTAAGGACAGTGGTTTTGATGCTATCCCAAATAAAAGTAACGACTGTCTTGATATTCTCCCATACCCGGTTCCAGACCTCTTTAATAATGTCGAGCCACATTTGTATCCCTGTAGCCATAGACTGAACGAACCAACTAATAGCTTGCCAAATCTTGTCCCAGATAACTCGACCGACATCATAAATACGGTTCCATATAGCTTGAATGAAGTCGAAAATTCCGCTAAACAATCCTTTTAGGATTTGGAACGCGCCTTTAACTATCCCGAAGATCGCATCCCAAAACCCGGCAAAGATATTCTTAATACCCTTCCATACCATGTCCCAGTCGCCAGTCAGTATCCCCGTTATGACCTGAAAGATACCCTTAAGAACCTTAAAGGCTCCGCGTAGGACCCCCTCGATGATCGTCCACACTCCTTTAAGAATTTGGATAATATCGTCGCCCCATAAGTCCCATATATTTTTGAGAATCTTAAACGCGACCAGGAGAATCCCGCCGATTAGTGGACCGAGGACATTGAATAGGGCAATAACCATATCCATAAATGCCTTAAGCATCGGAACGACATTTTTATTAAGCCAGGCGATGAAGCTCTCTATATACGGCTTAATAGTTTCCCAAACTCGGCCCATAGCCGGAGCGAAATCGTTTTTGAACCATTCGATTACCCCGTTAACTGCTTCCCGGAACCATTCGACTTTTGCGTATGCCCATATAAACCCGGCGACTAACGCCGCTATAGCAAGAGCGGGGGACATTAGTGCTAACCCTAAAAGCCCTAACGTAGCTACGAGAACTTTCGCTGGGCCGTTTAACCGTTCCCAAGTCGATTTAAGTGTTTCCCAAAACCCTAAGAGCTTCGGGCCTATATAGTCCACAATCTCCGCCGTCTTTGCCTTGAATGGTTCCCACATAGCCGCGACGTTTTTAGCGAACTCTTGGATGGCGGGCCATGCTTTATTTTTTAGGAACGCAGCTACATTGTCTACAATTTCTCTAAACCATTCCCAGTTTCTATAGGCATAGATAAGTCCGGCGACCAAAGCAGCGATAGCTAGAGTGATTAACAAAACGGGCCATGAAATAGCTGTGAGTGCTGTAGCGATTCCGCCAAGAATCCATAGTAGAGGCCCGGCCGCTGCCGTTATAGCTATTAGTATCCCGACGATTTTCCGGGCCTTCGGCGATAGTTTATCGAAACGATCTTTTAGGTCAACTATCCACCTAGCCAATGTTTTAATATGAGGTATTAACGCGGAAACCAATACCTCTGCAATATCCCCAAACGCATTTTTAGCTTTTGCAATTTGTCCCGGTAGGGTATTCCCCCACGCCTCGGCCGACCCGCCGAACTCTGTATTTAATTCTTTCAGAATTAGTTTCTGTGCGCCCATTACGTCGCCAGCTTCGACCATTGCTTTAATTTGGTCTTTCTGTCCTTGTGTGAACGAAACGCCTACGCGCTGTAACGCCGTCACTCCCCTAATAGGGTCGTTAAGAGCTTTACCTAATTGGATAGCCGAGGACGCTGTATCCTGCCCTAATGCTTTCGACATATCGACGACCGACTTGGTAGCCTGATCGAATATGTCGTTTCCTTTACCTACTCCGTTTTTAATGTTTGTAAAAGTAAGGAGTAGATTCTGCCCCGCCTGGACGGACTCCATTTCGACACCAGTCAATTTCTCGATCGAATTGGCGTAGTTAATAATGTGCTTTTTAGTAACGCCAGCGGCACCGCCAGTCGATTTAATCGCCGCCTCGGTTTGAGCCGCGAGTGCATCTATTTGGCCGAGATCGTTTATCGTCTTACCAACTAGAGCGATTACAGGGAGGGTAATTCCGAGTGCCATCGTTCTACCGATAGCCTTCATCTTTTCTCCGGTATGTCTAACCTTATCGGCAAACCGATCGACCTCGCCCTGAGCTGATGTTAGCCCGCGCGAAAACGCGGTGGAGTCCATCGTGAGTTTTGCTTGGAGTTCACCAACTAACATTTAGCGTCGCCCTCTCGACCTAGCTTTAGATTCTGCTTCACGTTCCGCCTGCTTACGGTCCATAGCGGTAATCTCGTCGTGGGCAAGCCATTCGATCATCTCGGCTGCGGTCATACGATCGCCTACTTCCTTAACGGTCATCCCTAACCGCTCCGCTAATACGAATAAATACCGTCGATTAGGGTCTTTTAAGAGTCGTCTTTTTTTTCTTCGATAGCATCCTCGCTTATCCCGGAGGTCTGCATAGCCGCGGTAGCGATACGTTCCACAACCGAAGCGTTCTTGCTGTTAATCAGATCAGTATCATCCGACTTAAAAACAGGTTGCCCGTCCGTCGGGTCGTACACCGTTTTGATAAGCATTTGCGGATAAAGATGCTGGGTTTTTAGCTTCCCGTTATCGTCCATAATCCGGTTCAACATCATCGCCCGATCTCCGGCCGACATCGAACGAATCTCCAAGTCCACGTTCCCCCATTCCGGTACAGTGATACGAGTTCGAGATTCGTCGTTTGTTTCTGCTATCTGTTCTCTTAAATTACCCATTACTATTTTCTCCTTTGGTCACTGCGTAAGACACGCAAGGATTGTTTATGATCAGAAGGTCGTGGCCGTGATCGCCCCGGTGACTTGAAGCTCGAAACTCGACGTCACCTTGTCACCGATCGACGCTCCGCCTTCCCAACCCGTAAGGATTCCCGACCCCGTAAATTTCCTACGAGTATTCGCAGTAGATTCCGGCCCGAATACCCAAGTTAGAGCGGTCGAATGGCCGAGCGACGCAGATAGTTTCTCCTCATGGGTAGACGCGAAGATCAACGACCCGGAGATAGTCGCGTCGCGTAGACCTGCGATATAGCTCTTGTCGTTATCTCCGAAAGTTGAGGTCTCCGCTGTGTCTACCGATCGAGAAAGAGTTAGTTCCTCTAAGCCGGACGATAGGTTAATAGTCGTCCCGGTATTATCACTCAGCGAGAAGTACGCACCTTTACCATGTCTAAAGGTTGCTGCCATTTGGTTGTCCTTTCATTAACGCCGGGCGAACGCGACGGCGTGGGTTACAGATACGCTTGCTCCGCTTAGAGCTGTGCGTATTTCTCTTGTATATCTTTTAACTGTCCCCGCAACTGTCGAGCGTTGAACACTCACGCCGGTCGCCGCGGTGAACGTGATTAGGTCGGCCCATGAAACCGCCGCGGACGAGTGTTGCACTTTGACTGTCTCTGAATCGAGGTTCGTTTCCGAGGTGATATGGAGGTGAGCTACCCCGCCTCTTGTAGTCCCCGCCGCGAAACCGGAATCAACCGAAGCGGAAGCTCCTGTAGTAGTTACGGAACTGAGAGGCCCTTTGAGCCACACACCGGAATCTACCCGGTCGGTAGCCTGAACCTCGACCGACGCGGATACCACTTCCTGAGCTGGAACGCCGATCTCATGGCCCGTAACATGGCCTTGAAGCATCTTCACCCGGTTGCCGATAGTAGAACCGCCGAGGCCGAACGAGACTTTCGGAGGAGTAGTAGACGCGAGTAGCCCTCTAATCTTCTCCTCCGGCCCGTTACCCTGCCCGGTAGTAAAGTCGGAAAGGCCGGAGAACGACGCCGTACCGTCTCGCATCCCTCCGATATATTCCTTATCGGAATCCCCAAACCCTGACGTTTCTGAAACATCGCAGGACTGGGAGATAGTTCCCTCGGAGAACCATTGCGAAAAGTCGTGTTCGTTGAATAGGAACGCGGAACCTTTACCATGCTTAAACTGGGCTGCCATCTTCCTCCTCTACTTTCTTAGAAGGCTTCTTAACCGGAGTATCGTCTGCTGATTTGATAAGCCCCTCGGCGAGCCAGGACATAGCGGTATTGCGATCTATCTTAGGAATTTCGTCGCCGGGTTCGTACCGCGTATTATCCGCACCGAGATTACAACCGACTAGAGCAATATATCGTTCTGCCATGCCACGCGTTCCCTTCTTGGAATACGCGCGAGGTCCCAGGTAAGTATTCCCTCGTAGGCCACGCGGGCACATCGGAATACGCCGGGGCCACGCGGGCACTCACAAAATCTATTGTTCCATGTGAAACCTTTTAAGAGGCTTCGGCTATCAGCATAAGCGTTGAAGGGTGCGCACCGTGTGACTTAGAAATAGATTTACATTTCCGGCATCGGAACGCCCAGGGGCTTGCACAATACTCAGCAAGTTTCGCGTTGCATCGCCAGCATCGGGGACAGATTTCTACGGTGGGGGCGACGGTTACTCCGTAGGCTTCGGCGGGTAGGCTCATGTAGAGACCTTCCTCCAACATTCGTAGTTCGCGGCAAACAAAGTACGCCCCCGGTTATCTCGGTCTAAAAGGAACGGGGATTGTAGAGGCTCGACCCGAAGATAATAACGGCTCCCTACCGAGGTAGCCCCCACGGTCTGATTCACGATTTTCGTTAGACACTCCCAGGTCTTTTGGGCGCGGGTCCTAGCAGCGGTCGGGTTCGCTATCCCCGACCCGCCGAGAGGTTGGGTGCTACGGGTAATGACCTGTACCCTGGCATGTTCCCACTGGGGGAGCGTCGCTCCCCCCATTGTTTGTTGAGGCCCGAAGCTAGCCGTCTCGACTATTACGGTAGATACCCCGGCGGTCTCGTCGGGGAGGGCGTTAACGAATAGGCTGGTCCCGAAGGTCTGGCCGGTCGTATTCGCCGTTAGGTGGTAGCCGATCTCGTCCGCGACGGGCATTAAGCCCTACTTAAATGGGTTTTAATCGGCCGTCCTAGAATCGCAGACATTTGAGGGATAGCGTCGAGCAGCGGGCGTTCTAAATACTTCGCTTGCCTTCCTCCGGTATGCCTAAAATCTGTTCTTTCATGCTGGATAATCGCGTAAGCGGACGCCGCTCCTCCATAGCCAAGCTCAACCTCGGTATGCCCCCCCATGCTTACGGGGGGTTTGACATGCCCGGACCCTCGGAGTGTTCCTAAATCTAGAGGGACGATCTGTTTAGAGGCGGTCATTATTTCTTCCGCCGCGAGGTATAGCCCGCGTTCGATAGCGAGTGTTAGCTCCGGGCCGGATATCTTCCCTAGCTTGGCTTTAAGTTCTTTAACACCTGTAAGCTGCATCGTCATTATATGCTGCCTAAAAAGACTTTAAGGTGGTGATAACCATTCTCGTCCGGGTATCGTTCTACCCTCTGTATAGGGGGGCTGGTCCCGTCATTAAATACTATTCGGTCGGTATGAGCAATAGTTCCCGTCGAATCTATCCATGCTATATGGCTAGACGTAGCCTCGTTCCCTTTAATGTCTAATATCTTTTCGGCTTTCTGAACTACCCGCGCCCGGTAAGTCGAGGCCGTACCCGTGTAAGTAGCGACCCCGTAACGGTCTAAAGAGACGGAAGTCGTAACGGTTACAGTCGTATTCAGTAAAGGACGGAACGCCGTATCCATTAGGTGCTCGTACTCGCGCTAGAAAGATTATCGAACTGGTCCCGAATAAACCGATTCGAGACCCGATCGGTATTATCCGATACGTCCGTTTTACGGGCTACGGAAACCCCGCCTGCTATAAACCCTACTGTTTTAGTAGCGGCCTTTCTCCTTAGCATATTCGCTCGTAGAGCTAACCCTTTCGCCGGGTCCGAGCCGTAAGTAATAGTAAGATCGCCGACGGTTTTAGATTCGGGATTGTTCGCAAGGTTGATAGCGAGAATGTCGCAACAGTCGGCAGCTGCATAATAGATGTTGCCCGATTCGTCGTAAACCCATAAGATTTCTTCGTCTTGTACCGATACGGTCGTAGAAGTAGTGTCCTGGATTAGAAACCGGATTTGATCGACTACCGAACCGCTGCGAGGGTCGCCGGAATAAGTAAACATTTAGGCTCCTAAGTGCTCGCGACTAGAGTGCGGACGGCAAACGCCCCGCCCTGCGATACGATCGCCGAGCCGGTCGAGTATGCCTGGTATGTCCAACGTCCGGCCTGGTCCACCGTAATATATTTCTGCCACTTCCCGGTCGAATAATGATCTACCGCCGTCGAGTTCGTAGAAGAAGTTTCCCATTCGAGTTTCGTCCCCGAAGGTTTATTAACTACTAGCTTAACGCCCGTATTTACATAAACGCCTGCCGTAGAGGTCACATCGAAGTAGAGCCTTACCCGGTCACCTATATCGTAGACAGTGGTGCTCATTGGTCCTCCAGGGCAATATTGCCGGTCGAGCGAGAATCGTTATTAGTCATAGTAGCTGAGGCCTTCTGATCGTTAAGCGACATAATGGCCGTGGAACGCTGGTCGGCTAGGGTCATTATGCCCTTAGCTAACGCTCCCGCGACCGCCGAAACGCTTACGACGATCGACTCCGAGAGAGTAATCGTGTCGCTGGTCGAGATTGAGATACTTTCGGATAGAGCGACTAGCTCGGTAATTGTTACCGTGTCCGAAACCGCGACCCCTACCGATTCGAGTAGAGCTATAGCTTCGCTGACCGTTATAGAGTCCGAGACATTAACGAGGGATATGAGTATCCGTTGTACGGATTCGGAAAGAGTAATCGAATCCGAGACAGAGATATTCGATACGAGTGCATTGTTAATTGCTTCGCTGACCGTAATCGCGTCGCTAGTAGTAATAAACGAGGTTAGGAGAAGGCTAAGTGACTCGGTAATCGTAACAAGGTCCGTTACCGAAATGCCGATACTCTCCGAAAGAGATACCGCCTCGCTAACGGTGATACTGTCCGATACGCTGATTAGTGATACAAGTAACGCCGAAAGACTTTCGGATACCGTTACCGAATCAGAAACATTTATCAACGATTCTTCGAGAAGTTTTAGAGCTTCCGATATCGTTATCGAGTCACTTACATTTACAAACGATTCGAGTAGGAGTGAGATGGATTCCGATACCGTGATCGAATCACTAATGCTTATGGAGAACGTGCCTAATGTTTCGATTACAAGATTGGACGACTCTGTAACAGTTACAGAGTCGGATACGGTAACAAACGAAACTTCTTCAAGCTGAAGATTCTCCGTAATAGTTACCGTATCCGAAACCGCTATATTAAGTGTGTCGAGTAGCGTTACCGATTCCGATACGGTTATTGTGTCGGAGACATTGACTAGCGATTCTTCTAAGAGTGTTAGGGCTTCACTTATAGTTATCGAATCTGAGACGCTAACTATCGCTTCTAAAAGTAGCTTTGTAGATTCTGTAACCGTAATCGAGTCCGAAACATTTAGAAGCGATACAAGGACCTGCTGTAGAGCCTCCGCAATAGTTACCGAGTCGCTGACGTTAATAAACGATTCTTCTAGCAGGGCTAGGGATTCCGACACCGTAATCGAGTCGGAGATTGCTGGGACTAAGAACGGGATAAGTACCGTAAGAGATTCCGTAACCGTTACTGAGTCGGAGACGCTAATAAACGACTCTAAAACCTTAGTAATAGACTCCGAAACGGTAATCGAATCGGCAACCGAAACAAACGAAACTTCTTCAAGCTGAAGATTCTCCGTAATAGTTACCGTATCGCTTACGGTAATAAACGATTCGAGCCTTGTCTGGATGGACTCTGTTACCGTGATCGAATCTGAGACCGCAATATTTAGAGTCGTATCGGCCGACACCCCGAACGGCCGTAACGCCATCGTTGAAAGAGCCCACGATGTTACCGCCGCGATATTGTCCCATTGCATCGAGACGGACGTACCGCCCACCGCGTTAGGTACCTTGTCGGACTGGCCTGCCGAGCCGGTAGCGCCAGTGATGTTTGCGCGTTCTGTCTGCCCCGACGCGGCGTTAATAGCGGTGTCAGGGACGGAGATCGCATCGACTAGCCACGCACCGTTAGTAGCAGTTGTAGTTGAAACCGACGCGGACCCACCTCCACCTCCGGTTGTACCCGTCGTACCGTTCTGAGCATCTGCCGGAGTTGTCTGATCGACGTTAAAATATGAGGTAGCGGCCGAACCGGAAACCGAGATCGTGTTGAGTGTGACCGCTACTGTGTTCGCCCCTGTCGCTGGCGCTACTAGATACCAAATCTCGGAGCGTACCGTCCCGATAACATCATGACGCAGTTTCGTTAAAGCGACCGCGTTATAGGTAATGCCTGTTACCGAGTTCGCCACCGATAGCATCCCAACCGACACGACCAGTACCCGGTTCGCTCCGGTCCCTACCGTGTGAGACCATGAGTAGGACGACGACGCGGCCTGATACCCCGAATTAGTTGAGGTGTCTAGCTCGATACCGTCCCGGAAGTTATCGGCGAGGTACGGTCGGCCGAGGTAGTTCGCGCCGAGCATGTCGGCCTAGCTTAAAACGCGCAGTATGCGAGAAATACGGGCACCAACGTCGATGTGACCTAAAGCTGACTGGTGAAGCGTGTCGTACATTAGACCGTCATCATTAGCTTCCGCGTAGCCTTTATTCCCTTCAATCGTGTAAGCCTCGTAGAGGTCTAGGAACGCGCATCGTGTGTTCATCGCTGTCCCGACGACAGTTAGCTCTACGTCAGTAGCGGTAGAGGTAGCCGCGGAGCTGATCGTCACTGACGAGTCCGATTGGACCGAAACGATTGTCGCCCCCGCGGGGATAGACCCCCCACGGATTTCAAGGCCAATATCAGTATCCCCGAAGTTCATGTCTAAAGATGTGACTGTGGTGTTCGAGTTCGTCGCTCCGTCCGAAGCTGTCCAGATCGGCTTAGAAGTGTTTAGCATAATGTCTTTAGCGACTGCCCGGAACTGTGCTTGTTGGAGAGCGGAGCGCGACGCTGCTTGTTCGTAGCATCCGATAAATAGTACGTCCGCGTAGCGGTGGACCCGTTGGAGGAACCGCATGATGTCCCGCCGCCATGCGGAGATATTCGATGCGGTCACATCGTTAGAGAACATAACGATAAAAAGGTCGGGTCGCAGTCCGGTGAAACCGTTATATCTGTTGTCGAAAATGCGATACCCGTCGCCAACTCCACCCGCTCCGAGGTTATTCATCGTGAACCCATCGCGTGCGAATGAGAAAAGATTGAATCCTTTAGTTGGTGCTCCCGAAACAAGTTGCGTTGGGGCTACCTGATAGGTCAATATCCCACACTGACAAGTTTGGGATAACGCTCCTGCCGTAGTGTTCGCCCGGATTATCAGCTTATGCGGATTAGTGGTAGTGATGGTTGTTTTGCGGAGCAGCGGACCGCCTGACGTAACCTGCGTAACGCCTTGCCATGTCTGCCCACCGTCTACCGAATAGGTGAAAGTCGTACCGTTGCTCGCTATCCCGTCGGACCATAGAACATCTATCGCCGCGACATCAACCGGGGTTTGCGACCCTATTTCTAGATAGCCAAGCGACGCGTAGGTCTGCCCAGCGAGGTTAGAGAGAACGGCTGTAGTGGAGTTCGTAACCGACACGATCGTTGTGTTGTTCGGTATCGCGGTACCGCGCACCTGTCTACCCACATCGTTTTGGGTAAACGCCGCTGTGGCCGATGTTACTGTCGCTGACGCTTGTGTGGTATTTAAGTCCTCTACGATACGCCCCCCGCGGTAGGTATTTATCGCGAAAGTCCGTCCCGAACCGCTACCTGTCGCTGCAGTAGCTAAAGTGGCGCTAGTCGGAGACTCGACTGACGCGATGTAGTTACCGAGCCCGATGTCGGCGGAGCCACGGATTTTCATTCCCACATCATCGGCTGTGAAGTTCGCCGTCGCAGAAGTGATCGTTGTATTCGTATTCGTCACCCCGTCCGTTACTACCCGCGCGTCATGGACCACTAGCCGCCCGGTCGATGTAGCTACCCCCGTCGATGTGTTCAGAGTTATGGTCTGATAGTCCGTAACTGCCGAGATCGTGTAGAGCGAAGTGGCTGTAAGCCCTGACCCTGTGACCATACGGCCCACATCGTCGTTACGAAAGTTCGCGGACGGGCAAGTAACAGTCGTCGAAGAAGTGGTGAAAGTAGCATCGTACATTATGCGGGACGCATAATTCGAGATCGGGCGAGTCCAAGTCAATGTCGGGCCATGTAAATTGAATGTAGCGGTGGCCGACGCAGCGCCATATGCCCGTTGAGAAATCTGTGCCGAAGTTGAAGAAGTGAACCCGTTGATAATCGTATTCGGCGGGATGTTCGTCCCGGTGATAAGTCGCCCTACATCGGTCGAAGCGAAGAAAGCCGAGCCGGTGCTGATAGCGAAACTGTCGTCGGTAGTAGTTCCGTTAGTAGCAGTAGCTACCGCTACGGCGTCGGCGTTGGTCATAATTAGGGTGCTTGAATGGGGGACCTGATAGTAAGAGTTCGCGTTAGAAGCAACGGACCAGTCGGCGGTAGCACCGTTGATCGGCCACGGTATCCACTCCCGGTCCCCGTTACCGGAAGCGGTAGTCAGATTGCCTCCACGGTACAGACCGTAGAAACCTGCGCCGGAACTTAACCTCGGCCCGGTCCAAAATCCGATGTCACGGGCGAGCCGTTCAGGCCAAGTATCAAGTGAACCTGTAACACCCTGAGCGGTCGAGTCTCCGAGTACCACTACTGTCCTTGTCGGGTTGATCGTGTAGCGCCACTGATCTAACCCGCGTTTGCCGACATAAGCTCCTGCGTCGGCGAGCTGTATGCCGCCGAGCGGAGCGGGGTTTTCTTCGTTGAGAAGCCCTGGCTGGTCTTTATCTACCGTAACGAAATAGCCGTCCTTGTCGGGCGTCGGTTTAGGTATCGACGGACCCGACCCGGTTCCTTTTAACGCCCCTTTTTGCATTAGAAACTCCTCATGTTAAAAGATACCAGGGCCCGGTAGAGATACGAGTCGGCGTCCCGATCGTCGCGGGTGCAACCGAGGTAAGGCCAGTATTCGATGTCTGGAATAGATTAGGTAGCCCAAACACATCGTCATTAACATTCGACACGACTGTCGGCCCGTAAAAAGTCGGCATCGAACCCGCTGTGAACGAGCAGGCTATCCGATAAATCCCGGTTACAGGAATAGTCACGGGCGCTAACAAAGGATGGGTGTACGCGGTGTTTGCTGCACGATGTGTCCCGATCGCCGCGGACTGAGACATTAAAGCCCCTGCCGTGTCGTATAACGCTACAAATCCATCTGGTGTGCCGGAGCTGCCTGCGCCGGAACAAACCATGTTGATATTGCTTACTACGTCGCCTTGTTCGAGAAAGATTATCGAGGTGTGCATCGCAGTAGAACCGGCGATTAGTCGCGCTGCTAGGTTTGTACCTAGCCGCGAATAAGACTGGGCGAAGAAACTACGGGTTGAACCGCCCCACAAGTACCATTCCGGGTCCACAACGGGTGCTAGTTGGCGGCTCATGTTAGATAAAACCAGGGTACGAAAGCGGACGTTGTAGTGAAGCTAGTGGGCGTCGCAGGTGCGGTCCCGCCCAGCCCGGAGTTAGTAGGACGGGAAGTGAGCTGTTTAGTCGAGAACGGTTTGCACATAATCGCGTGATCGACCGAGAACCCGTACAGGGATGGCCGCGTGGCGGCAGTGAAACTAATTGCAACATAGTGGATTCCCGAAGTAGTGATCTGAACCGGCGCTATAAGCGGATAGGTGTGTGAGGAGTTAGCGGCTTGCGTATCGGTCGAGAAATTTCTCGACTGCGCTAAAAGGTTGGGGGTCGAAGCCGTGTCGTAGAGGGCGACGAATCCTGCGCTCGGCGTTACCGCAGCGGTAGACCCGACCACATACCCGATTTGCGTGACGATCGCGCCTTCTTCTAAGAAGATGCCGGACATATTCATCAAACCGGAAGCGGCGAGGTTCGTGTTAGAGATGTTCACTATCCCTCTTGTGCGAGGGAGGGTCTGAGCGAAGAAACTCTTAGCGGTCGTACCGACCGAATCGGTGTACCACAAATCGTTGTATATAGAAGGAGCGGTGCGGGTCATGTTAGATAAAACCAGGGTGTGCGGTTCGCCATTGTGGTAAAACCTGTGAGAGTCGCCGGGGCGGTCGAACCTAACCCGGAGTTCGTCGGGCGGGAGTCGAGCTGTTTCATCCCAAAACAATTCACAAGGACAGTGTTCACATAGTTCTGGCCCTTCATATCGGGCATTGTCGTCGCAGTAAAACTGTTCGCCACATAGTAGATACCGGAACGGACAATCTGAACCGGAGAAACAAGCGGGTGAAGGTAGTCCGTAACCGCTGTACGGTTAGTTGTGATCGCCGCAGATTGGGCCATAAGTGTGGACTGGTCATCACTGTACAGAGCGACGAACCCTGCGGTCTGACCGGAGCTTCCTGCCGTACCAATCACATAACCGATATTCGAGACTACCGCTCCTTCTTCGAGAAAGATAGCGGTGAGGTTCATCAGCCCGGAAGCGGCTAGGTTCGCAGCGGCGTTATTAACTATCCCACCATACCGGGGGATAGTCTCGGCGACGAACCCTCGACCCGAACCGCCACCCCAATACCACGCGGGGTCCTCGACTAGCGGGGTTGCTCTCACCGCTAGAAGTCCCCCCCGAACGCTGTCAGCTTGAACGCACCACCTACGGTTATGACAGTTACCGAAGCACGTACAGACCAACTGGTCGGGATGACTAGATTCGAGTAATAATGGACAAGCGGCTCTACTTCAACCGAAACTGAAAGAGTGTTCGCGGGCATCGAAAAGAAGTCGAATGCATGATAAGCCGAGCCGTCATGGACGAACAGGTTGACGATGTAGGTCGAAGCAATCGTCTTAATTTGCATTATGCGTATTTCTTCGATGCGGCTCCCCGACGCGCCCGCGGTCACTAACGTCGAAGCGTTCGTACCGTCAATCGCCGTGTCTGGCGTAGTGGAAGGAGTTGTAACGGCCCACGATTTCGGTGTCGCCGCGTATGCTGGGTTAGCTGCCATCTTTTACCTCGCGTTAGCTACTAGAAATTGGTTTGCTGCTACTTCAATATCGGTTAGAACTTTGTTTGTGACTGTAAGAGCAATCTGATCTCCGACGATAACTGTCCGAGCAGAAGTACCTTCCTGCTGGCGGACGATCGTTAACGTATCGGTAGACCGGCCGGTAACTTTTACGATCTCCGCGTTAGAAGAAGTGGGACGCAACCCGATCGGCCATATCGTCACGTTATACGGAAACAACGATGGGAATAACGCCCCTTCACCTGACGCTAAAACTAAAGAAGTCCCGGTAGTCGCCGGAGAAGGAGCGGTGGCTACCGTCGAGTACGAGAAATTAGCATGGGGGTCCATGACTCCCATCTACCATAGATCGGCTAGTCGCGCAATCCTTCACGGTTGTAAGGGGGGAGGAGTTTCACCATGCGGAACTTCTTAGGGCCGTTAAACCATTTCCGGGTAGTGTCCAACTCGTCCTTGACTTTAATGTCATCCTGGACAGAGATAGATAATGGCTTCTTACTCACTTAACTAGGTCCATTAGGTCCCATACCCGAACTAGCTCGATGTCTTTAGCCGATATAGGGGTCGTTACGATACAAGCCTCCGGTTGACTCTTATGGTATTCCCATCGTTCCATCAGGCCCGTATGGTGAAGAATGATGGGTTGGGTCCAACCGTTGCCCTCGTAAGTTAACATCGTATTGCTGTCGTAGGTTAACGATAGCTTTACGATTTTTGTTTGGGCCCGGTTAGCTAGCTGATAGATAACGGAACCTAGCTCCGACTCGCTATCTAGAGGGAAACGCCAGACCCATATTCCCTTAGGGGGAAGATCGAAGTATTGGTACAGTTCGGGTTTATCTATCGTGTAAGGCTGGAGCCCTTCCTTCTGTATAGATTCCCAATTCCGCCACGACGTATAATGCCAGCCGGTAGTCACGATATCTTCTCGTCCACTTCGACTGTTTCGACTACATGAATCCCCAGGTCGGGTGGGGAGTCCCCCCAACATGGGCATAGGGGACATTGCTCGCCTTCGTGGATATCATGGTCACATAGGACACAATTAGGCATCGACTTCTACTCCTTCATATCCTTCACCGCCAATAAATTCGGGCGGGGTTACGATCGGGAACTGAGTCCCATCGCTATCTATATGTCTACAAAATATATTCGTATCGACCAGGAACGGATATTTACGTTCCCCGATCTCCGGGAATCCGGCCTTAGATAAATACCCTCCCTTAATTACCCGACTACACCAGTCTAAATCGGAGGTCCCTACAAGCGTTTCGTTCGCTCCTGTTTCCTCGTTAAACCACGACTGCGCGGGGGCTTGGAATACCCTTCGGGCTATCCCGCCGTTTATTAGACCGTATTCGGGGGCGTCGTCGTACATTGTTTTCAGTAATGCCGCGTGGATTAGTAGCATCCCGGTCGGTACACCGTCGCACCATACGCGGTCGCCGAGTTTCCATCCTCGAAAGTAGTGGTTGCCACGGCCCCGGTAGGTCATCGGTTCGGGGGGGACGGACTTCGTGAAGTAAAGCCCGGATACTACAGGGATTGTTTCGTCGTCCATATATTCGGTGAACCGTTGGAACGCGTCGATCGGAGGCATCGTGTCGTCCTCTAGGAGAAGTAGGTATTGGAAGCCGCGGTTAATTGTTTCCTGAACTGCGAGATTCTGTGCGTCATGGACGGTATATCGGAGGGGGATAAAGCCGTTCATGTATTGAATCATGTCGGTTTTAGACCAGTTCGTAGGGATAATTTGGTTGTAGCGGGCGGCGCCCCATTCCATCCGCACCTGACCGCGGGTAGCGGTCGCTACTAGAAGTCGTTGAGAATATTTGTTATTGCCGGAGTCGATTGTTACGATACTCACCGCTTCTCCTGGGTTATATCTAACGGCGGGATTACACCCTCGTAACTTGGGTCTAGGGGCCGTTTCACTAGGAGCACTTCGAGATTCCCGTTCGGGTTGAAATACTGTTGCTCAATTTTCCACGGCCTGGGTCGATAAAATTGGTAGAGCCCCGTCCCCGATAACGGGTCGAAATAGTGCATCGTATTGCCTGTCCATATACATTTACCATTCCGGCGTGCCATATAAATATGGTTGACAGGCATTTGTAGACTGTGTACCGACCCCTGGTATCCTTCAACTTTAGTGAAGGCTTTAGCGTAGATATCCGAATATTTAGAACCGGCCACTAGGAACTGGGGTTTTAGATCGTACTCCTTGCCCATGATTTCGCCACGCCGAGCAGGCAATCGAGGTGTTACCGAGGCCCGCCAACCTAGAGACATGGCCAACACCTGAAAGTCGTCGGCTAGTCGTTTTGATGTAACCGAAAATTGGAATTGTTCTCCATTCCTAATCCAGCAACCATCCCCTGCCATGAGAGAATCGAATAGGCGTTGTCTAGCGGATATTGGTGCGTTGAGTAAGTCTCGCGGTATGAATTTTTGATCGCAAAGGCCGAACTGTTTCAACCAGGGGGCCAGAGCATATGCAGAGAAGTTGATGCTGTCGGGGGTAACTATCGGCGTGAATCCTAACTCCTTAACCATTTCAGCAATCTTCGCCCGTTGGGGGTCCTTTTTCTGAGCGATATGCACTCGGTAGGAGCTGGGCCTGTCGTATGTAACTTCACAACTTCCTTCCGAAAGATACCAGCCCATGAAGTCGGCAAATACGTCGATCGGAAAGACGGACTTGTTTGTTAGGCGAGAGTTGGGTTTCGCTGGATGTCTGTCTTCTATTTTCCATTCGGTAATCCCGTTACCTTCATAGATCATTCGGTTCGAGAAAACTATAGAGGCAGGGTCTCTAGTTAAGAAATCTTCGGCGGGAGCGAACCTCCACCGATTTTTCTTTGCGAGCTTCCTTGTGGAGTGCCACATTCGATGATTCGGGTTGGTTATTAGGTCTATTGCGCGTCCAGAGAAATGGACCATCTCGCCCTGTCGATCAAATGATGTGAGGATGTTCCCTGAGATATATTCTGATTCATTCGTTTGTGGATTTAGTGAAAGAACAAGGTCATCTGGAGTTATGTCCGTAATGAGTTTGTACCCACTGTAGGTGAGGACTTCGGTATCAGGGGTGACGCATGTCTCATTAAATGGCGTACAGTGAGTCGGGTCTTGTATAAAGCCAGGGGATTCGCCGTGAGGAACCACGAACGCGAATTGGCAGTACGGTTTAAGTACCCTCCATACTTCGTCCATCACGTTTATTAACGCCGGTCCGGGATTCCCTAACTCTCTCGCTTCCCGAAGGTTCAATATCTTTTTAGCGACCAGTAAATCTATTAGCGGCTGGAGTCGTTTATCTCCACTATGGGGACTGACATGCTCCAAAATATGCGACGCTGTTACGGTCAGAGCGCAGTCGTCGGGGAGCGGCCACGGGGTCCGTTCGATATCCCAAACGATATCCACTCCCTTTAACGGTTGGATATCTATTCCGACGAAACCAGGGTTTTTATTCGCGCCACATCCAAGATCGACGCGTATCCCTTTATGGGTATCTATATCGAACACGCCAGGACATTATCACCCGGAGGGCTGATAATCGTGGCAATCAAAAGTCTATAGAGTGCGCTGTGAGGAGCCCTTCGAGGGAGGCGACCCGCTTTGTTAGCTCGGTTAATTGTTCGCCACTAATCATGTGTTCTTTAGTATGAGAACTACGGCTTGTTACATGTAAATTCGCTGGCCTATTATCCTGTTTATCCCCGTTAATATGATGGACTATTTCGCCGGGCTCTAGATGTCTGCCAAGCGATTGTTCGGCGACTAGCCGGTGTTCAGCAACCGCCCCAGCCTTTGCGTTCGGATGGTCGGGAGCGTAAACCCAAATATACCCACCTGCAATTCGTCGCCCGCCTTTCCATCTACTAGACCTTTCCCCTTTCATGCCTTCAGGGTATTTTTTACGAAGCCCCGCCTTAATGGCAGCGGATTTACCTGGAAGTTGGAGACCGTACCGCTTTATCCGGTCTCCAACATTCCCCCTAGTTGTCCCTACTTCCTCGGCTATCTGGACAAGTGTTTTGGTCTTAACTTGTTCGCCTAACCATTCTTTGTCGGAGAGTTGATAAAAACGACTTCGGGAAGTCTTGCCTTGTAACCCGATACGCTTGACAGCCCTATTAACTGCCGAGCGATTAGCTATACCTAGCTCCCGCGCAATTTGGGCACAATTCTTATGCAGCTCGACGACTTGATGTCTTAGCCATTCTTCATCATTTAGTTGTTCATAAATAGATTTCTTCATAATCTAAATATAAACGATAACGTGCTACTTGTCAAATTGTCTAATTGAAAATCAAATCGTAAGTCAGATTCACGTTTTGGTTAGTGGCGCACGCGCTAGAAGTATAAGTATTGCCGCACATAAGCGTCCCGGAAGCGGTGGTAGGACCGGAGGTTTGCCAGAGCCCAACGTTCGATATGTTGGCCGAAGCTGTAAGGAACGAGTTAGCACTAGAAAATGTCGCTGTATTTCTTAATGTCTTAGAGCTGGAGCTAGTAGCGGCTGTTAGGGCTGCGCGGACTACCGACCCGGAGACGTTAGTCGAGACTTCCCCCGCCTGGGTCGTGTCCGCTGCCGATGGCGCTCCGCCTGTCCCTAAAGCAGCGTGAGAGATTTTCGAGCCGGTTAACGATGTTCCTAGCTGGTTAACGATGTTATTAAATCCGAGGTTAGTTACTAGGTTCTCTATCCACCCGGAGTCTCCGACAATCTTCCGAGTACCGTCGTCCTGGTCCTCTACAATCTGGAGGTGAAAGAACCCTCGGATTTTCAAGCCTTCTTCAATAGTTTCCATCGAAACTCCTAATTCTGTGTCACACCTGGGACCTGGATAGAGGAAGTCCCCCACCGCTTGTCAGCTCTAGTTATTGTATATGTATTCCCGGACAGAGTGTACGGACCTACTCCGACTTCAATTCTGAGTAGGTATCCGCCGCCTAGAAACACATTGCCTTTAATACTTGTCGGCCCGTAAGTCCCGCCGTTGCGGGAAAAGAACAGGCTCGCGTTCGGTAAAAGATTTAACGGGGATTCGTCGGTGCAGTCGATCAGGTTATTTTCTACCGTGTTCGGCGCTGCGCTCCCACCCCAAGTTTGGATTCCGTCAATATGTGCCGTCGAGTTGGCGGCCCATAGATTGTCGATGATCGTGTCGGTCACAGAGAACCCGGAGGATACCTGTATCCCATCGGAGACGTTATGGAGGACTGAGTTATCGACCTTGTTCGCGCCGAGCTGGATACCTACATCTAAAGTCATACCGGAGCCGGGAGCTTTACCTATATCGGAATCTTCTACCAAGAACCCTGTCTTGCCGATGACCTGGATACCGAAGAACCCGGAGCCTCTAGTCCCGTCGGACTGTCCGGCCTTGTTACCGTCGCCCCATATCCGAGACCGGCGTACCGTCACGTTATTATGCTGAACGATTAGCCGTCCTCGAACCTCCGTATCGGCAATTACTTGCCCGTCCGCTGTTGTTTTAAGGTCCCCTACTACTACCCGCGTGATATTGAACGGGGCGCGGGGGCCTCGTCCGATGCTCGACGGAGTAGTAGTCGGGGCGGCTTCTAGCGTTGTGGGAGTTGGGGGGAGTGTTGTCGTTTCGGGCGGAGGCAGAGTCGTAGTTTCAGGGACCGTTACGGTCGTTGTCGTGGTCGTAGGAGGGCTGTCCGGGTTATCTATGACAGCCCAGCCTAAAGCCCCTAAAAGGATGATTAAAGCGCCGAGAACGGCCGCTACGAACTGTTTAATACGAGGGTCGTCGATGTTAATAGTCGGCATTTATTCTTTAACCCCTAAAGTATTATCTTTGGTCCGTAACCACATCACATCGGACGCTATCTGGGCGGTCGCATCGAAATTCTCTCGGATGAATTTATCGGCGGTTTCGCGTGCTCCGGCGTTATCGACCGCTATCCACGCTTCCGCATACCGAGACATCGCTGCTACGACTGCTTTAGCGGCGTTAGCTAACTCCGCGAATGATGTTTGTTCCGGCACCGCTACAAGTCCTCCCATTTAGTAGGTCGTAACCCATACACCCGTTAAGGTCTCCGCCGCTGTCGAGCCGAAAGTAGTGGTACGGCTAATCAGATTCGCGCGGACGTAAGTAAACGGAGCGAGACTAGTCGCCCCGGCTATAGCCCCGTTCGTTAGCGTACTATTCGCCGCTCCGAGGCTAACCCACTGAGTGCCGTTTACTGAGCCTTGAATCCTTACAACGACTTTCGTAGAACCAGCGATAGTCGCCTGGACCGCCGCTGCTCTAGACGGAGGAACATCGAAACTAGTTCCCGTCCCGGTACTAACAGTAACCATCGAACGGGCACTAAGGGTTTTGTATTTTCTAGGCGTTCCCGGTCGTTCCGCCATCGTCACTTCCTTCACGTTTAACAGACGCGGGAGCCCAGGTTCCCAAGATATATTGGGTGGTCTCTAACGCGCCTTCTAATCTAAACATCGTAGCCTCCGCCTCTCTACAAGAGTTCGAGGCAGAGTTATAGTTCGATTTCAGCTCATCTACCCTAGCCTTAAGTTTCGCCACGAAATCCGAATTGTCGTCGAATCCGTATAAGCCGATCGTTTTAAGCAGGTCCGAAGTTTTAGGTATCTCGATCTCGATGCCGAGGCCTTTAGCTAAGCCAATGAAATACTCGCAGGAAGGACGTTGGCCGCTATTGTGGGAGGCATAGCCTTCGCAAATAAAAGTCCCGGTATCGGTCTTAATCCCGACGACTGGGATATCTCCCATGTATTCGTTTTCGACAATTTCCGGGGTATCTTTTGCATGGAGTATGCCCAGTTTATTAGGGTCAAATATATCCAGCAATCGCTTCGGTCTTACAGACCCCAATAGACGAAGCAACTCGGACCGGCCTCCCCGTATCGAATACTTCAACGTCCCTTCCTTAGCTTTATGCCTATGAGCGCTCATCCCTTTAGCAAGGATTATTCGCTCAAATTCTTCGGCCATAGCATTTTCTCGCTGAGCAAACCCAACTACGACATTGGTGCCATTACGATTAGCAGGCTTTCTAGACCTCATGGATAAATGGCCTTCACCATCGAGAGCGGCCGCTAAGTACCCCGCATCATACGATCTATCGGTATCCCATACATCGGTCAATTTAATTAACTGATGCCCGTGACGCGACTCGTCCGGCATCCGATCGCTCGTTATCCGCTGAGCCATAGACCAAGATATCCCGTATTCTTCGGCTAGCGATTTAACTGTAACTTTATTTTTGGCCCGTTCTCTACGAGATAAAGAATGGTAGCGGTCGTAAATCGTCTGACAGAGCTGATCGGTAACGACTCTGTGCTGTAAATCTCCGGTCTCCCACCACTTAAACGACTGAGCTTCGTATCGTAACCAACGATGCTCTTGCGAGCTAACTAATTTAGTGCCATCCGACATAGTAAGTCTGTGGCTAGGGCGGGTTAAATACTGCACATCTTGGACTATCGACTTCCGGTACTCTCGATAAGTATTACCCATCGTCGGATATTCCTCGAACCCTACTAGCTCGTCTCCTACCCTTACTTGATCGGCTGTTACCCACCGTAAGTCCTTAGTAAGAATCCGTGATTCCGGTGACACGCAATACTCTGTACCTTGAGCCATATCGACACCGTAAATACCTATCCACTCGAACCCCTCCGCTATAGCTAAGGCGAGCATCCAACTAATCGAGTTCGTAAAATATGTTCCGAAAGTCTTAACGATCTCCGGTTTAGGGTAGGCGATAGCGTTAGGCCATTCGTCTTTCGGGTTCCATACATAGAGGGTAGTGGGGCAGGTCTCGAACCATCGTCTTTCCGACTCCGAATACTGTTCGATAATCCGGTCATCGTGAAGATCAAACCAGCGAGTAAACCGGGGAGGGGACCAGCCGTTAAGGTTATGGAGACCGTTCAGGCCCCATATTTCACAATCGTTATCGTCGAACGGCGCTTCGAGACGAGAATCTGTGAAGCCAAGAATAGCGAGTTTCTTCTTAGCCTTCTTCGCCGGGGGTTTCTTCGCGGAAGTTTTGGGCACGACGGCCACTCCTTAAAAACTAGGAAACTATTTAGACGGTCGTACCGACGAGGGTCCAGCCGGTTGTCCTGTTAAGGATAGCCCACTGAGAAGTCGAGACGGAAATAAGCGTAATCGCCCGTGACGCTGCGCCTGTCGTAGTTCTAACCGCCTGAGCTGTCGTGCCATAGATAAACCCTGCTGCCGACGATGCTGCTGCGGCTTCGGTAATAACATCTATAGCGTCGGTCGAACCGGCCTTAGCGATAATGTTTTTAACGACACCCTTTTTGCGAGGATGACGGAGACGGAAAATGTTAGACCCGGAGGTAGAACCCGACTCGATAATCGACGTACCGTAAGCCGGTAACACTGTCCCGGTCGAGGCCTGAGTTAGTGTTTTATGGACCTTATCGACCCAACCTCCGGCGAATAGCGGCCTTTTAGAATACTCAACACCCATTAGTTAACCCTTCTTTATGCTTCGCTCTTACGGGGCCGACCCCGTTTTTTAGGAGCCTCGGACGGTAAATCCGGCATAATTTCTATATCAGGTACAGGACCCGATAACTCCGACTGTTCTAAAACCGTTCGCGTATCCAATAACACAGATCGTTTACGGCCCTCCGGTTGGGGGACCAGCGTCTCGCCTCTAGCGAACTGCTGGCCCTGCCAAACCATATCTTTACGGGCTACAAGAACCACACTCATCTAACTACCTCTTAGGATGTAACTTCGTTGAAGTACGCACCGAGAACCGAGCTCACGACTTTCATATCGAAAGCTGTTTCGAGTTCGATACGGTCCGACTTCAATTCTTCCATGCGGAACGAGCTGACCGTATTACCGGCTGCTGATATCCCAGGAATCTCATTCCACTCGAAGATATACCCTGCCGATGGTTGCATCGGGGATGGGCTAGGAGCCGAGTAACAAAGCAGAGCGTCGTTATCTGCGATATATCCGTAAGAACCAGCGAGGCCTTCCTGCGCCGTGTTCTGAACTGCCGCGGCGATAACGATACGGTCGAGGTCCATAAGTCGGGCTACGATACCTGTCGTTACCGGACCGTCCGAAGTGTGTTTCACACGATCGACGATATCCGGGTGGTTTTTAAGGGCGTTCCACCCGTCTCGCCTTACTACAAGAGTATTAGCGAGAAGGCCGGTCTGACCCTCAATGGATTCTTGCTGGTTCTGAACGTCCTCGACCGGGGTCGAAGCTGCATCATCCCACGGAGTGAAGTCCGTGTTAACAACAAGGTCGGTACCGGTAGTCGAACCAGTCCAAACGCCGGTGGTCAGGTATTTAGATACGAAAAGTACGTCCTGTTTGATAAGGCGCTTCTGTACCAAATACTGAACCGCGTCGCGGTCGGGTTGGAAAATCGAATCGGCGTTAGCTCGCTGACGGTCCGAAACGTCCTTGTGAATGGCGTAAACCTCACAGTGGAACGGGTCGGACGACACCGTATAGCCAGTCCCCGCCGACTCTGATGCATCCCCTCGGAGTTGCATCTCGTCACGGAGAAAGTCTCCACGGTCATACGTCGCATATTTATCGGTCTGTTTAGGGACCGTCACGCGGGGGAATACCTGACCGGCGACGAACTTGGAAGCGTCTTGAACGAACGCTACCGAGAGGTCGGTTAGGAGACCGTTAACATGAAGGTCGCTTGCTGATGGTTGTGCAGGCATCTTATCCCTCTACCTTTCTTTACGAGCTAGCCCGGCCCTGCGTGCGAAGCAGGACAGAGAGAACCCGGCCGGTAGACCCGGACGAGCCACTAACAACAATTCCTTGAATAAAGTTCTGACCAGTAGAGGGTTTAGCTCTACCTACCGAAGTTGCCGCAACCGAATCCCCAACCGCTAGGGTCGAACCAGGAGCAGAAACTTTCGCGACACCCGCAACCTGAATAGTTGCAACTTGGTCGGTAGCGGAGCCGGTCGTACCCTGGTCGATATCGGTTAGAACCCCGACTGTTACCGCGCCCGCTGCCGGGTAAGCGGCCTTACCAGCCGAGTTAACTGTTACGAATCGTTGTTTAGTTAAACCAGTCGTAGCTGAGAGGGTCAGATACACCCCATCGTGATCGTAAGCCATTTAGGTACGCCCCTTTACTTATTACTTAGCTGGCCGTAAAGGCCAGGGTCGGATTCGAGTGCTCTCAATAGAGCTTGGTGTTCCGTAAGGTCGGGGGAAGCGTCGCGGATCTTTTGGATTCGGGCTTTAACAACTGATGCGTCGTCCGCCCCGCCGTTACCACCGATTTCTAGCGTAAGGTTTTTTAGACCTTCGTTAGCTTTCGTGAAGATTTCCTCGATAGCTTCAACAACTTCGGGAGTACCCTTCTCGATTTTTGCTAACAGGTCGCCGAGATATTCGGCCTGGCCGATACGAGGATAAGACTCTGCTTTATCAACCCAAGTAGCTACACGCTTTTCCTCTTGCATCTTTTCGATCGCTGCGGCCTGAGCCTGAGCGTCCGCTTCAAGTTTCGCGATTTTGCTTTCGTAGGCTTTCAATAATGATGCCTTTTCGGGTTCTACATGCCGGGCTTCTTTAGGAGCTTCTTCCTCGGCGGGGGTTTCCTCCGCTGGGGCTTCCTCGGTTTCGGCTTCTTCTGTAGGAGCTTCTTCCTCGGTCGCTTCGGCTTCCTCGCCTTCTTTTTCCAGTTTGTCTTTTTCAGCCATGTTTTTCCCTTCTGGAGCAGACTTATCAGTAACAATAATGTTTGGGATGGTATAGGTGTTCGAGGTAGTGACCGGAACGTAGTTTGTCGAGCTTCCGACAGGTGCGGTTAGCGTCATGCTTTTAGTCGTAGTAGCCCTTTTAGCTAGCACAATATCGGCGTTTTGATGCGCCCCCGAATCGACGAGAGACACGAATTGGATATCCGCGTCGGTTAATTTATTTGCTTTCATGCTGCGATCTCCGTTTCCGGTATGTCCACTGTAGTAGACGACGCGGTTCCACCGATCGAGAACATCGAATACTCGCCTTTATTAACCGAGGCCCAAACTTCCGGGTCGGAAATATGGAACCCGACCCACCAGCCTTCCGGGACCCGATCAGCTATACCGAGTTTCTCTAGTTTCTCTTTCGAGAACATTGCCGATTCGATCATCTCACCGACTGCCGTTTCGTTGTGCATCTCGTCGGAAGTACGATATTTAAGTACGAATTTGTAGGCGAGTTTCTCTAGTTCTTCCGGTTCGATAAAGTCGCCTTGTTTATCTACGATCGTTTTACCTTCGACGTTCTTCGCTATGTATGCCCAGCCGAATACGTTTTGTTGCTGCTCGCTTTTCTGGACAAAAGAAAATTCCATACAGACCAGAATAAAAGTAATTAGTATCCGAGTGTGTGACGTAGAGCGCGGGGTAGGGCTCCCTACTAGTAGGATTATCCGAGTTTACGGTCCTACCCGCTTAGTGGCGGAGGTCGGGCTCGAACCGACGACCTTTAGCTTATGAGGCTAACGAGCTACCGCTGCTCCACTCCGCTCCTCTTTTTATATCATAGACAAGTCGCGAGGGTAAGAACCGATTGGGGTAGAGACGGCGCGGAAGGAGGAGGCTTGTCGTCGAGGCCCGGCTAGGGTTGGCATGGAATGTCGTAAGGGTCAGGTCGGGGTCGATGCGGCACGTCGGAACGGACGGGACTGGTCGGGGATG
>ERZ1292623.527-Hain-H51-01um-R1-527-length-41357-cov-21_pt1 | contig 41357 bp, 38 predicted proteins | sample MGYA00564398_ERZ1292623 | MGnify/ENA primary metagenome ERZ1292623 (study PRJEB36523, sample SAMEA6512633) | groundwater metagenome | collected 2019-01-07 | study: AquaDiva: Metagenomics assemblies of 32 groundwater samples
CCAACGGCTCATCTTTCTGAAAACTGAATCCCCTTTCGCTTTCGGATAAATGCCAACTTGACACTCCTAAATCAAACAAAATTCCATCAACCCCTAAAAAATCATTTTTTTCGGCTATCTCTTTTAAATTCCGGTAATTATCGTTTATTAAAATTATTTCTCTGATGCCGCTGAACTTTTCTCCGGCTTTATTAAATAATTCCGTATCCAGCTCTATGCCCAATATTTTTCCTTTCGGTTTAATCTTTTCTAAAATCGCCAAACTGTGTCCTCCGCCGTTAAAAGTGGCATCAATAATTTTATCTCCGGGTTTTGGACCTAGATGCTCAATTGCTTCTTTTAAAAGAACCGGCTGATGGGTCATATCAATCCAAGCTCTCCCAGTTTCTCGGCAATCGCATCCGTATTTTTTTCAATTTCTTTTTTATATCCTTCCCATTTTTCCTGATCCCAAATTTCCAAACGGTTCAAAATTCCGGCCACGACGATTTTCTTTTTCAGCTCAGCGTAATTCTTCAGATAATCCGGAATCAGGATCCGGCCTAAATTATCAAACTCAACTTCAACCGCGCCGGCCAGCATCAATCGGGCAAAGCTTCTAGTATTGGCCTGGCCCATTGAAAGTTGCCCCAACTTTTCTGAAAATTTCTCCCATTCCTGAAACGGATATAAAAACAAGCAATTATCCAAACCGCGGGTCAAAACCGCTTTCTCGCCAAGTTCTTTTCTGAACCTCGAAGGTATGGCCAAACGCTTTTTATTATCTATGGAATGAGTAAATTCCCCTATAAACATGGTTTTTAGTTATCCCCAGATTTTATTAGTTATCCACAATATTATCCACTTCTATCCACTTCACTATCATTATATTCCACATAAACACATAAAAACAATAGTATTTGCTTCTAAAATCAAAAAATCGGCCTTTTAAGCCAAAAAATTAATTCTTCATTAAAAACAAACTACAAATTATTCACAAGTTAATAACTTTTATAGGCATTAAAGAATTATATGCACTAAAGAAAAAGGGTTCGCCACCTTTTAATAGCAAACCCAGAAAACCCATTCTATCAATACTGGTGATCAGGTCGCGTAGCTTCTTCATTCTCATAACAAGCTAATCCCGCATCAACTTAGCGAAAATACCAAAAAAAATCAATCCAAAACGAAAAAAGAAACTCGCAGAACTTTTTTCAAATTCTATAGATGATTATTGACGGCCAGATATTAAAGACTTATATATTTACAAATGACAAAAAATGGCCACCTTTTAATAATCCTTATTTTTTCTCTATTTTTAGCTATTAAGGCCTCCTTTATATTGGCCGCTGAAAATCGGCCAAATTTTGACATAACCCTTATATTAGACCATTCATACAGTATGTTCCAATATAAAGACGGCCGGATGCATGAAGCGAAAATAGCAGCTATTAATTTTATTGACCGCCTTGATCCTGCTTATAGCAGAGTCGCCCTTATCCGTTTTTCTGATAATTCTGAAATAAATAAACAGCTAGGGACTCCTTTTGTTGAAATTAAAAACAAGATAGATAGCTATCATTTGGATTACTTTAGCCAATTCACTAATTTACAAAGGGCCATTGAAAAAGCTAAAGAAGAATTAACTTCAGTCAGAGCCCGGCCAAATGCCAAAAAACTGGCCATTCTTTTATCTGACGGAAATATAAACCGGCCAAAGCTTAATGGTAGAGAAAATATAAGTTATGCCCACACTCAAACTTTGCAAGAAGCTGATATTGCTAAAGAAAAAGGTGTTGTAATCCACACTATTGCAGTTGGGGGCGATAAAGCTGATCGAGAACTGCTTGTAGCTATAGCTAACCGGACAGGAGGAAATAACTACATCGCCACCTCGCCTATTGATCTTATTCCTATTTATGAACATATCGCCAATAATCTGACAAATTCTTCAAGAGGCGGAGGGGGTTCAGTTTATATTATAAAAAATTCATCTTCTCCTACTCCAGTGCCAATTCCAGTTTCAATTGATAAATCCGGGGCTAAAAATGTCAATAAAAAAAATAATTATTATGAAATGAGTAATCGGGCTATCGGCGCCATTAATGAAGTTGGCCAAGAAAAAGACATTGATAAAATCAATCAGGATCAACTAGAAGATAAAAATGATTCGCAAAAAGCTTTACTTATTGAAACCTATTTATTTAATTACTTAGGGAATTCAACCGCCATGATTATTGCGGCCCTAATCGCAGTTCATATCATCTGGTTTTTTGGCATTAATAGAAAAAAATCTCTTTGAAAATGAAAAAAGACAAACCTAAAATTTCTATAGTTATCCCGGTAAAAGATGAGGCGGATAGCTTGCCGATTCTTTATGAAAAAATTGCCAGAGTATTGATCGGAAAACTTCAGGATTCTGAAATTATTTTTGTAAACGACGGCAGCACCGATAACAGCCAGACGATCATTGAAAAACTCCATTCCCAAGATTCCAGAATTAAAGTATTAGAACTGCGCCGCAACTTTGGCCAAACAGCGGCCATGTCGGCCGGTTTTGACATAGCTCAAGGCAAAATAATAATCACCATGGATGCCGATTTACAAAACGAGCCAGCCGACATCCCCAATTTGCTTAAAAAAATAGATGAGGGTTATGATATTGTCTCCGGCTGGAGAAAAAAACGAAAGGATAAATTTATTACCAGACGGATTCCTTCAATAGCTGCAAATTTCATTATTTCTAAATTAACCGGAGTCCATCTCCACGACTACGGCTGCACCTTAAAAGCTTATAAAAAAGAGGCTCTTAATGGAATCAGGCTTTATGGCGATATGCATCGCTTTATTCCTGTATTCTCCGGCATTCAGGGTTTTAAAGTAGCAGAGCTTCCAGTCTCCCACAATCCGCGCAAATTTGGAAAATCAAACTACGGGATATCAAGAATTTTAAAAGTAATAATTGACCTCATTACTATTCGATTTTTTATAAAATTTCTGACTAAACCAATGCGTTTTTTTGGCATCATCGGAATATTTTTTGGGGCTATAGGAGTCATAATCGGCCTATACCTAACCTATTTAAAATCATTTTTAGGCCTGGATATCGGCGGCCGGCCCCTCCTTCTCCTTACTATTTCTATGATAATTGCCGGAATCCAGATAACCTCATTAGGAATTATTGGAGAAATAATTTCGAGAATTTATTTTGAGTCTCAAAATAAAAAAACTTATACTGTCAAAAAAATTATTAAATAGCCGAATTGCCGCAGTATGAAAAATTTAAGGATTAATAAAAATCTGGTAGCCATTATTGTCACTCTTGCATTTTCAATCTGGTTGATCAAAAGTTTGGATAGAAACACTGTCATTAAACTTTTAGACAACATATCGCCGCTTTGGATCGGGATTGGTTCTTTTTTTTACATCGTAGTCTACTTTGTCAAAGTGGCCCGCTGGAAAGCTCTTTTACCGATGTCCTCAGGCTCATTTAAGGATATGCTAGGGATTACCGGGATCCATAATCTGGCTGTCAGAATATTTCCAAACCCGGCTGGCGAACTGGTTTTTCTACGGCAGGCAAAACAAATAAATATCGCTTATTCTGATTCTTTAGCCGCTTTGACAATCAATCGAGCCCTTGATTTTGTTTTTGTAGGATTTTTCTTTCTTTTTGGAGTAACCCCATTTTTTTTAAATCCGACTAAAGCGATTTTTTTCTTTTTATCTGTCAGTATTTTTTTTATCGCTGGCGGCATTGGTTTAATTATTTTCCTTTCTTCGGCCCCGAACGCTGCCAAAAAAACAGTAAAAATATTTTTCAGTTTATTTCTGCCGACTAAATTTGAAAAAAAAATTGAACAAAAAACAGATCAATTCTTGAATGCCTTTGCTCATTTGAAAAATCGAAAAATTTATTTTAAAGCCGTGTTTTTTTCGTTTGTTCTGTGGTTAAGTATGTTTGGAGCCTATTTTTTCTTTCTTAAAGGCTTTGGAATTAATTTAAAGCTTAACGCTGTCTTTGCCGGAGGAGCAGTCCAGATTTTTGCCAACACCATTCCTAATATCGGCGGTTTTGGGATAATGGAAGCAGGCTGGGTGGCAGGATTAAATTTAGCTGAAATAGAAAATCAAACAGCTATTGCCGGCGCTCTAGCAGTTGATTTAATGACTTTAGTGGGTACGATAATTTTTGGATTGATTGCTTTTTTAATTCAAAAAGGAAAGCTTTTAATAAAAAACAATTGAACTATTATATATTTAAGTTAAATTTTAAATAAATGGAGGCGATTATATCCAAATTAACAGCTTTAATAACGATTTTGGCGAGTTTTTTTGTTTCTTCCGTGAATACGGTTCAGCTGGACCGGCCTCTCTTTGCTGAAATCTATCCAGAGGCAATGGTTGAAAACTTATGGATCGTCTATCGGGACAAAGTTCAAAAAGACGGCAGAACCCTGGACCGCGATCAAAACTATATCACCACCTCTGAAGGCCAATCTTATGCTCTTTTACAGGCTGTCTGGATGGATGACAAAAAAACTTTTGATCATGTGCTTAAATGGACAAATGAAAATTTAAGAAAAAGGGACGATCAATTATTCGCCTGGCTATGGGGCCAGGATCAGGATAAAGACGGAAATTGGGGTGTTTTGGAAAAAGAAGGAGGTATAAATAGTGCTTCGGATGCTGACCAGGATATTGCTTTAGCTCTTATTTTTGCTTACAAGCGCTGGAATCAAAACCATTATCTGAAACAGGCAAAAAAAATTTTGAATGACATCTGGGAAAAAGAAATTGTAATTTTGTACGATAAACCCTACTTGGTTGCCGGAAATTGGGCTAAAGAAAATGATTCCTACACAATCAATCCTTCTTATTTTATGTTTTATGCTTACCCGATATTTGCCGAAGTTGACCCAGCTCATAACTGGCGGCTTCTTAAAAACACTTCATATGAAGTTCTTACAGAGGCTACTCAAAGCTCTCTTGATAAAAAAAATAGCGGAAATTTGCCGCCAGACTGGATAAGCATTAATCCAAAAACATTAAAAATCAATCCATCCGAATATAAAGAGAAAAAAACAGATTTTTCTTATGATGCTTTTCGGGTTTTGTGGCGGGTAGCCCTTGATTGGGAATGGCACAAAGACGAAAAAGCAATAACATATCTTAAATCAATTAAAACTCTTAAAGAAGAATGGCAAAAACACAAATCTTTATACGATTCTTATTATCACGATGGCCAACCGGTAAGGACCTATGAAAACTCAAGTATCTACGCCGGCACTTATCCATATTTCAGCTTAATTCATCCTGAAATTGCTGAAAAACTATACAGAGATAAACTGGCCCGTCTTTATGATTCAAGTACTGAAAATTTCAGTAAACCGTTGGGATATTACGCCCAAAACTGGGTCTGGTTTGGTTTTGCTTTTCATGCAAAAAAACTTCCCAATCTATATCTTATTGACAATGATAATTTATGAATTCCGACAAAAATCAGGAAATAATTCTTCCGGCTGAACAAGTTCCGCGCCTTTTTATAATTTTTGCTCTTGGCGTCAGTCTTTTTTACGGCCTGTGGTGGCTTGATTTCAGCAATATGGAATCTAAGATGCTCTACGGCCTCCTTTTTATTGGGGAAATTTATCATATCTGGCAAGCCATGGGCTATATGTATACAGTCTGGGATCAAAAAAAATATCTAAGCAAAACCTGCCCTCATGATTTTGCCCCTCCGGTAGATGTTTTTATAACTGTGTGTGGCGAACCAGTTGGAGTAGTTGAAAAAACTCTTGCTGGCGCAATATCTATGGATTATCCAAACTATCAAGTTTATATACTAAACGACGGCCTTGTCGCCAAAAAAAATAACTGGCGCGAGATTGAAGAATTAGCAAAAAAATACAGAGCCAATATTATCACCAGATCAATACCGGGAGGTGCAAAAGCAGGAAATATTAATAATGGATTAAAACAAACTAAGGCCCCCTTTTTTGCTATCTTTGACGCTGATCACGCGCCTAAAAAAGATTTTTTAAAAAAAACTATGGGATATCTATCTGACCCTCAAATGGCTCTTGTCCAAACGCCTCAATACTATAAAAATAAAGACGAAAATCTTCTAACTCATTCAGCCTGGGAACAGCAAGAACTTTTTTTTGGTCCAATTTGTCAGGGTAAAAATAAAGATAATGCGACTTTTTGGTGCGGAACAAACGCAATAATAAAAAGGGCGGCCATAGAAAAAATCGGGGGCATTCCAGAAGATTCAGTAACTGAAGATTTTTTAGTTTCTCTTTTCCTCCATCAAAAGGGATATAAATCCGTATATATACCAGAAATTCTTTCTGAAGGACTAGCTCCCCAGGATTTAAAATCATATGTAAGTCAGCAATACAGATGGGCCCGGGGTTGTCTTGATCTGCTTTTTCGGCATAACCCTTTTTTCAAAAAAAACTTAAGTTGGGCTCAAAAAATCCATTATCTTTATTCAAGCAGCTATTATTTAAACGGCTTAATCATAGCAGTTAATGCTTTTATTCCAATTTATGCTCTATTATCAGGAGTATCTCCAGTTAAAGAAGACGTAAATAATTTCATGATTTATTTTTTTCCATTTATATTTACGACAATTTATCTTTTAATGAAATCTACCCAATTTAAAATCACATTCAATGCAATTCAAATGTCGATGAGCTCATTTTTTGTTTTTATAGCCGCGGCGCTGGCAGCAATATTCAATATTAAAACTAAATTCGAAGTCACATCAAAAATAGAACAAGTCGGAAATTACCTGATTTATGCTCTGCCTCATATAAGTTATATATTAATCTCGATTTTTGCTATTTATTTTGGAATTAAAAAACAAGGGATAACGCCATCAGTTGTTACCAATACTTCTTGGGTCGTTTTCAATATTGTTTTTTTCTTCGGGTTTATTAGAGTGGCCTATCCCTGGCAATCAAACTGGACTTATTTAAAATCAGCAATTAAGAATTCAGCTGTTCAAATTATTAATTTTTATAAAAAAAGGGGGTCAATCCCATATCAGATTAACTTATTGTCGGAAAAACAAAATCATAAATAATGAATAAAAAATGCCTGGAAAAATATAAATATTATTTTATCCTGGCCGGCCTGATTGGACTTGGAATATTTCTGCGTCTTTGGGAAATCGGAACCGAAAGCCTGCGCCTGGACGAGGCTCAAAGCATTTGGCAGGCGTCTCACACAACAGAATTCATCCGTTTTTATACCCTAAAAAATGTTCATCTGCCTCTTCATAACACATTTCTTCATTTCTGGATTGCCTTGTTCGGGGGAAAAGCGATAGCCGGCCGCATTTCTTCCGCTATATTTGGAATTTTATCTCTGCCGGCTCTTTACCTTCTTAGCCGCGAGTTCCTAAAAAGAAAATGGGCTTTGACGGCAACTGGCATCGGAGCAATCTCGCCTTTCTGGATTTGGTACAGTCGGGAGATAAGAATGTATACTTTATTAACTTTGATTACCGTTTTTTCTTACTATTTCTTTGTAAGAATAATTAGAACAAATCAGCTTAAAAATTATATATTTTATACAATTACAAATATTATTGGCATATACACCCACTATTTTTTCTTTCTTGTCCTCTTAGTTCAGGCTGTCTTTTTCCTAAGCACCTGGAAAGTTAAATGGAACAATAAATTAACCATTCCTAAAAAAAGGGTGCTTTATAACTTTACGGCCGTAGTAATAGTTCTAATAATCGCTTTCTCGCCCTGGTTTTATGCATTTATCAATTCACACGGCTCCGGGACCCTTGCCCCTGAATTAATAAAGCCAAGCAGTTTTAATATTTTCCTTAGTTTTTTTGAATTCACTTTCGGGTACCAGCCCGAAAATATAACTACGGCAATGATTGCTTTGTGGCCATTGGTTACTCTAATGGGTTTTGTATTTTTAGAAAAAAGAAGACCAATCAAGCCAAGTATTTTTTTAATGGTTACCGGAATTCTTCTGCCGGTCATTTTTACATTTTCAGTTAGTATTCTTTATAAACCAATATATCTTACCCGCTATCTTATAATAATCACTCCTTTTTATTATATTTTTATTGCCTGGGTTTTATCGCAGTCAAAAGGACTATTCCAAAAAATTTTTATATCAATTTTTGGGATCAGTCTTATCGCCGCTTTCATTAACCAAAACACAAGTCCCGATATTACGATAAAGGAAAATTATCGCGAAGCAATCAATTATATTTCTGGGGAAACATCTCATCGTGATATTGTTGTTTTGGCGCCGCCTTATATGATTTATCCTTTCCAGTATTACTATCACGGACCAGCCCAAATAACTTCAATCCCTATATGGAATAAAAGAAAAGGGGCAATTCCGGAAATTACTCCTGAAAAACTGATTCAAGATATTGAAATTATTAAAGGTAACCGGCAAAGAATTTTTCTTTTTATCGCCGATGACTTAAAGGGAGGGCTGGAAGCAAAGAATTTTCTTGACAATAAATTTACTAAACTTGAAAAAAAACAATTTTCTAAAACTCTTTGGCTTAATGTTTATCAAACCGAATATAAACAAAAAGTATATGCCATAAAAGACGGAGATACCCTTTCTTCTGTTGCCTATGAATTTTACCAAAATGAGTCTTTCTATAAAATAATTGCCCAGGCAAATAATTTAACTAATCCGGATTTTATAGAAATTGGACAATCTTTAAAAATACCCAGCTTCCCGTAACTCGAACATAAAAACTAATGTTTCACAAAAAGAGTAAGCGAGGCGGTGTCTATAAAACTGCCGTCCAGATCACGGGCAATAAAAACGACTGAATATGGGCCATCGCCGTTCTGGGTCCATGAATCAAACTGGACGACCGCCTGTTTAAAATAGGGATCCGCATTTTTCATTGATATCCCTCCTTCCCCGTTAACACTGTAGGCGGCGAAGTACGTTTCCGGATTTTTATTCTCAATATAAATCTTCAATTTTTTTTCTCCGGATATCTTTGAATTATCAACCGGACTGAAAATGATAATTTGTTCTTTTGAATCAGGCGGCGCGCTAGGCACAGGGACCGGTGTGATTGCAGGATTTGGAGTTATATATGGAATTTTAGGCGGCTCGATTACTCCGCCAAAAAAATGCCTGATAATTTCTTCCGCCGGTTTATCTTGAGGCGTAAAATCTTTATCAAATATACCTCCTCGATTCGGGTCCGGCCACCAATCCCAGAAATGAACTCCGCCAAAATAATCTCTCTGCCTCCAAAACTCAAAAAATGCCCAGTAAAGATCAGCCTGTTCTTGAAGATCAATACGGTTGCTGTAATTGCCTTCAGGTTTTATGGCTGCGCCATCAATGCTTTTATAACCGATTTCAGTAATAATAATGGGCTTATTGAACTTAAGAAGAGCAGGAATAACATATTTCTTCTCAATGGCGGCCCAACTTGCCTTAAGAGATTCAATTGAAGGATTAGTATTATTGGCCAAAGGCAAGTAGGCTGAAAGCCCGACATAATCAAGGGAGTCCCAAAAAGGAATAAAGTTTAATTCTTCATAACCGCCTCCGAAAACTGCGCTATAGGTAAGTTTGCCTGAATAGCGGCGCCGGATCTCACTAATAACATCCCTCCAATAATGTTCATTCGCCCGATTTGAACTAAGTTTAAAAAGTTCTGACCCGATGGCAAATTGTTCAACCTTATGGGCTTGGCTAATTTTTGCATAAAGAAGAAGCATCGCCTTATAATTTATAAAAAAGAGAGTTTTGTTCAAAGGATCTATGTTAGCCCGCCAGCGGCTGTAATCTTTTAAATCTAAATGGGGCTTGAGCATTACTTTCATGCCAAGTTCATGGGCTTTATCAATAGTATAGATAAGAAGATCGTCAGAAGGCGTATTTGTTTTGCGATCCACATTTGATGAACTTATTGAATCAGTTACCCAGCCTGGAGTAATGGTAAGATAGTTAGCCCCGGTTTGCCTAATTTCAGCAAGCTCGGCATCAATATCCGCTTTTGGCTGGGAACGAAGACGTAAAGTTATTCCTTTCTGCCATGATTCAATCCCGGCATAAGAAAAATAAGGCAGTAGAAAAACAGCCGCGAGCAAAAAAGATAAAATTTTCTTTGAAGTATAAGACATTACAATGAAATGGGCGCGTCTGGACTCGAACCAGAGACCTCGCGAATGTGAATCGCGCGTTCTAACCACTGAACTACGCGCCCAGAAATTTAATTAAATTATGGAAACTGCGAGGGTATAACCGAGTTATAATCCGATTCTATCAATTAAAATCTCATGTGGGCCTTCAAGCATCAGCCGGACAAACCGGTCAAACATGGCCCGACGGTAACTAAACTCTTCCCTATCCATTATAGCATAAATAATTTGAGTCCCTATTTCCGCTTCAAGAGATTTTAGAAAAGTCTTGAATTTTCTACGGTCTACGTCATCGCCGACAATCAAAAGATCAGCCACGTTTTCTTTGTTCAAAAAGACTCCGGAAACCAAAGCCAGTTTCACCCGACCCAAGCCCGCAATCCTTTTTTCCATCCGGCCCAAAGAAGCTGGCGGCGGAGTCAGCATCAAATTTTTCAGTTCGCCGGAAAATTCGAATTTTGGATCAAATCCGTAATAAACTTTTCCTCCGCCCGAACTTATAAATTTTTTCTTAATCCTTCTTTTGATTCTTTTTTTAATTTTTGATTTCCTTTTTGACTTCCTTATTTTTTTAACCATAATTATTTTAACGGCTTATTCCTTTTTTGGATAAAACCGATTTTCAACAAACGAACCAGCTCTTTTTTAACAATCGTCTTCCTCTCCTGAACCCTTTGGGCTATGCTTGGCAAATCAAAATATCCCGCTTCGTTCCTGAAAAAAAATTTAAGTATCTTCACTCTGGCCTTGGAACCGAATAATTCTTCGAAAATTTGATTTGTCATATTAACACTTGCTGAATTCCTATTACCCGGCATACTATAATAACATAGCCGCAAAATCAACTATGGAAATTAAAGAACTAACTCCCAAGTCAAAAGAAATAATAACCCGGCCAAAAACCGAAGGCATTTTCTGCGACGCTTTTTCCTACGAAATCAGTGGCTTTCCGAAAAACGGGGAAGGGAAAAAATATTTTTACATGGTGAGCCAGGTCCAAGCCGGCGATTCATCTCTGGATTACATCCCCAATCTAATCGCCACTTTTATAAAAAGAGAACTTGAAGAAAATCCTAGCCAGGAGCAGCTTTTCGAAAAATCGCTCAAAAAAACGAATGAACTGATTGAAGGCCTTCTTAAAAAAAACAGTGGCCTCAAGCTTGATTTCGGAGTCGCTTTTATAGACAAAGAGAAGATGGCCATTTCAAAAATAGGAAAAGCTAAAATGTTAGCTTATCGAACCAAGACCAACGATGTTTTCGATGTTTTTGAAAACGCAACCCAAGGGATTAAATCGCAGGCTAGCAACAAAAGATTTTCAAATATAGTTTCCGGAGAAATCAAAAAAGACGACAGATTCTTTTTTTTCATTCCCAATTCAGGACTTAATTTCAAACAAAAGCTGATCAACGCCACTCTAGCCAAAAACGTTGAAGGGACTTTTTTAGAAAATATCCATAAAATAGCTGTTCCGCCCCTTAACTTATCCGGCATATATTTTGAAATAAAAGAAGAATTGAAAAAAGTAGCCAAAGAAGCTGGCATAAAAGAGGTCAAGTCGGAATTTGTCGAAAAAGAACAAAAAGAGGTTCCGATTGTGGCCACCGAGGTTGCAAAAATTTCAAGAAGCGATACTCTTAAAAGAACCACTGATAAATTCAGAGAAATGATTATGGGCAGCAGCTCCAACAACTTAGACGACAGAAAGTGGAAACTAATCAAGCCAAAAGGCATAAGTGACTATTTAATTGCCATTTTTATCGGCGTCGCTTTAGTCACCGGTTTAGTTTTCCTGACTAAAGGCAACTCAAAATTAAAAGAGGATTTAGCTTCAGTAAACGAAAAGTTAAAAGTGAGCGAATCAAGACTCCTTTTGAAGCAGAATTACGAAGCCAGAAAGTTTTTGGGTGAAGCGATTGCGGAGCTTAACGCTCTTGAAGAAAGCGAAAAAAAAGAAAAAACCAGGCTGGCTGCCATAAGTCTGATGAACAGAATAGAAAAAGTAGATGAATCAATAAAACCAGCAATGACGACAGATCTCGCCCAATATTTGAATGTCAATTCAAGTGATTTAAAAAGTATTCTGGCCGGCGGTGGGAGAATTTTCGTCAGCGACTTGGCTAAAATCTACGAAGTTAAAAAAAACGAACTGAAGCTCTTAGAAGAACCGGGGAGCATAATTTTAAGCTGGGCGAAGGAAAATAAAATAATAACTTACGGCGGAAGCGTAAAAATTTTTGACCTTAAAGAAAATGAAATCAGAGAACTTAAAAAGAAATTCAACTTTGAACCGGTTGAATTTAAAAACTACGAGGACAACCTTTATTTCCTCGGTTCCAAAAATATCTACAAAATAACCAACGCCCTCTTAAAGCCGAAAGAAGAATTTGAATGGTTAAGACCAAATGAAATTGTCAAAATATCTGGTAATTTTGTATCTTTTGACTTAGATACAAGTGTCTACGCTCTTACCGACGACAAAAAATTAGCGGTGATGTTCAAAGGAGAAGTAGTAAAAATCATAGACCTGGATTTTGACGTCCGGCCCGGGGCAAAACTGATAAACCTGGGTGGGAAAGAATTTCTGACGGTGGATAAAAAACTAAAGCTGGTCCGAATAATCAACGACGCCGGCGAACTGAAAATGAGCTATGATTTGTCGCCAGCTGAAACAATCAAAGACGCTTTCTTCGACAAAGAATCCCGAACTCTTTATCTCCTCTCTCAGACCAAGATTTGGAGTTTAAAAATCTAATAAATACTATTTCAACTCCGCTTTGCCGCCTGCCCCTTCCACTTTCTTCTTTAATTCTTCAGCTTCCTCTTTTTTCACTCCTTCTTTTAGTATCGCCGGCAGATTATCAACCATATCTTTGGCTTCTTTAAGCCCTTTGCCGGTTGCGTCTTTAACCACTTTAATTACCTGAATTTTGTTTGCTCCGGCCTCAGTCAAAACCACGTCAAAGATTGATTTTTCTTCTTCAGCTTCCCCCTGAACCGCGCCTTGCGGCGCTACCATCGCTAAAGCTTGAGCCGCCGATACGCCAAACTTTTCTTCAAGCGCTTTGACGAAACGAGAAAGTTCCAAAACTGACATCGATTCAATCTTTTTTAAAATTTCATCAAAATTTTCTTCTGTCATATTTTTACTTTTTAATTTGGGTTAATATATTGGCCAAACCGAAAAGCGGAAAACGAACCGCGCTGTAAAGCCTATAAAGCAATATCTCGCGGGACGGCAGATTGGCCAACTCGACCAATAAATCTCTAGAAATAATTTTCTTATCTTCTTGATTCAATCCCGAATAAAAAATCAAAGCCTCATTTTCTTTTGATAATTTATACAAAATCTTTATCGGTTCGACTAAATCGCCATAGCCGATTAAAACCGCTGCCGAACCTTCTAGTTCCTTTGCTTTCATTCCACCGTTTAATGAAAATTTTTCCAAAGCCAAATCTAAAAGCGTTTTTTTAAAAACCACATACTCGGCGCCTACTTCTTTCAAGCTTTTCTTCAATTTCTCCATTGCCAGAAAATTGAGGCCTTTTTTGCCTCTTTGGCTAAAAGAAGTAAAAATCAAAAACTTAGCCCGTTTGATTTTCTCGGCTATTTTATCAACAATTTCTTTTTTCTGTTCCCTGCTCTTTGCCATTTTAGAAATTAAAAACAGCTTAAAAGCCGCTTTTTGCCTCGGCGAGACTTACATTACTCCGGCTCGCTTTCTACGGCTTTACCCCTCACTTGGATTGGATGCATGCTTTACAGCACAAAATGCTAAATCAAATCCAAGTGAGGAGTTTATCTATAGATTACTCTATTCAAATTATGCTCGTCAAGAGTCTCTGAAAAAATAGTCCGGCCGTCTAGAGCCGACAAGTAATACCAATACCCACTTTCTATCGGATTTAAAGCCGCATCAATGGCTCTTAATCCTGGGTTTGAAATGGGGCCGGGCGGCAAACCTTTATTTAAATAAGTATTATAAAGAGAATCAATTTTTTTATCGGCGTTTGAAAGCTGGCGGCAGCCCGACGAATCACTTTCGCTTTCAGCCATAAAAACGCATTTTATATAAACCAAAGCGGCGTCAACCTGAAGAGACACCTCTGATTCAAAGCGCTTCCACAAGATTCCAGAAACAAGCCTCATGTCTTCATCGGTTTTGACTTCTCGTTCCAGCATCGAAGCCATAATTAAAATATTCCTTAATTCTTCCGGATGCCTGCCAGCGTATTTTAAAATAACCTTTTTTCTAAAATTCAAAAGCATTTTCTCCACGGCTGAATCAACCGACCCTCTTTCAAATTTATAGGTGTCAGGGAAAAGATATCCTTCTAAATCCACTCCCTTCTTTTTGGGCAAAAATTCATAAGCGCCGCCGGAGTTGTTAAAATTCTTGGCTAATTTCAAAAAATCGCCAGAATCTTTAATGACACCGAGCTCACTAAGAGCCTCGGCGATTTCTTTGACTGTCCAGCCCTCAAAAACTTTGACTTCCAAATCAGCGCCCAGATTGAATTTTTCAAAAATTTCATTGACCGAATATTTGGGACCAAGAATATAAAGACCCGGTTTTACGCTCGTCTCCAATCCGTTGAAAAACAAATAAGATCGGGTAATAAATTTATTCCTCACCAAACCGGCCTCGGCAAGTTTCTTTACAACCGAATTAAGGCTCTCCCCTTTCTCTATCTGAAATTCAATTTTTCCGGCTAAGACTCTCTCAATGTAAATTTCATCGATCAGATAAAAAAGCAGGCCCAGAAAAATTAAAAATGCAGTGATTATAAAATAGCCGGATACTTTTTTCATCTAAATGTATTGAAAGCAACTCGGTATATCGTTTTCTTCTCTCAAGACTCGCAGACAAATAATCCTTCAGCGGATACCGTTCCGTAAATAAGAATTTATCTCCACTAAAATTTGGCGACAAATAAGGAACCCTCCACCCTATTTGTGATTCGCCAAATTTTCACCCGCTTCGGTTATTTGCTGCGCCCCGTAGTGAGAGCTTCGCTCTCTACTACGGGGTATCTGCTCCCTTGTAGTTCAGAAAACGATATACCTCGTAGCTTTCCTTTATTTTAATCTACACAAAAAGAAAATCGTGAGGGTATATCAATTTCTGAATCGGGTAGTCGTCTTAGGAAATGGCCGCTACCTTTATGAAGAATGGCCGAATCACACAATCTATGGCGGAGGTACCCTGATTGTGTCGGCCATTCGAATAAAGTGGCGCGCCATTTCCAAGAAGGGCTCCCAAACGAAGAAATTGATATACCCGATTCAGATTTTCTTTTTGTGTACACTTAAGGGTAGCTTTCCATTTTTATATTTCATTTTTAATTATTGGTTCCGGCTCTTTTCTTCAAGAGGCTTAACGCCGGTTATTTTTTGAGGCGGAATCAAACGTTTTCCTGCTTTTAACTGGTTAATTTTAGCTATAAGGATGGCATTATCCGGATTCAATTTTTCTACTTTATAAAGCTGGCTTAAGGCAGAATCAAGCTCGCCTCTTTCTTCATAAAGCAGAGCCAGATACCAGCGGGCGTTTGAAAAATCCGGGAAAATCGCAATTGCCCTCTCTAATTCGTTAAAGGATTTAGTTTTCTGACTGTCGCGGTAATAAAGAAGGCCAAGCTGAAAAATCAGATTCGCATCAGAGGGGTTAGCCTGCTTTATCAATTCAAGCTGCCCGATTGCGTCCTTGACTCTTCCCTGTCTTTCATAGACCACACCAAGATTATAAATCGCCAAAACATAATTCGGTTTAAGCTGGACCGCTCTCTGGTAATTCTCTTCGGCCAGTTTCAAGCCAGCGGAAACTTGATTCTGGAGATCAGCCCGGTCCAATTGTCTTAAAAAATCGGCGGCGGCAAAATTGATATTTCCTATTTTCAAATACGGCTCCGGATCTTTTGGCGAAAGTTTCAAGTATTCTTCATACATCCTCTTCGCCCACTTGTCCGAGTCATCCATCACATTAATCAGATTTTCGAAAACCACAGCCCGGGTTAGCCAGTTTTGCGAGTCGCGGCCGTGCCTCCGGGTCAAATCTTCCATCAAATTGACCGCCGCGGCCGAAAAATTATTAATCCGACTGACGGCAATTTCCCGGTCAGCTTCGTTTTTAACATTGCGTAAATCAGCTATTTCCTGATTAACTCTGACCACTATAAAATTTGCTGTTTCCCTTAAATGCATGTCTTCGTTCCGATTCAGGTTGACGGCGCTAGTCAGAAGCCTGGTCTGTTTTTCAACATCGCTTTCGCTTAATGCTTTGACAAATTGGATATTGGCCGCATAGCGAATGCCCATAAAATAAAAACTTGTCAAAACTAAAAACAGAACGCCGACAAAAGAAACGGAGGCAAAAACAGAAAGACGAGGAGATTTTTCCAAATTAACTTCCAGTTCATCGCTGCTTTTAGACGCCGCCAGAACCATAACGCCCAACAAAAGCCAAAATGAAAAACCGATGATCAAATTAAATGGATATAAAACCCAGGCAGCAACCAAAACGGCAAATATCGGCAGGAGTTTATGATTCTTTACCCCCTCTTTAAATCCCGCGGAAAGAAGAAGCAAAAAAGCGGCGAAACCGACCAGGCCGAGTGAGATCGCCGAATTAAACGCCTCGGAGGCGGATTCTGAAAATTTAACATTCCAAAAAGTGGTGTTATTGATCGACTGAGGCTTGTGAAAATCATAGGCTAATTGGAAATTTTCAGGACCGACCCCGAAAAGTGGATCATCGGCTAAAACTTTCTTAGCTATGTCAAAAGAAGCCCGGAAAGAAGGCGAAACCTCAACTGGAGGCTTAATTCCCAAAACGCCAGCTAGATTAAAATTAAAAAACATAAAAACTGCCGCCAGCATGATTATGGAGGCCGGCCAGAAATAATTAGACATCCGCCAATCCGAGACTGAATTTGATACCAGGATAAAAATCAGTCCGGAAATGGCTATAAACCAGATAACCCACCAGTTCAAAAATAAAAGCGTAAAAAACGCCAAAGATAAAGCTGGCAACATAAAATAGCCAAAAAACCCTTTCTGAAATACTACTTTTGACAAACAAAGAATCAAAAGCGCCGCCGCCATTATCCCGAACGAATTAAATGTTCCAACGGTATTGAAAAATTTCGCCGAAATGCCGAAAGTCTTGAAAACCGGAATTCCGAAAATCTGCAAAATCCCTAAAATCAGAACTACAAAAAGAGACAAGCCGAATATGTTTAATAATTTCTGGGCATCTTCTTTGCTTGAATTTCCTGAAAAACCGAAGATATTCACAACCAGGAAGAAAAAAATGGCTAAGCCGGCGGTAGTAATGAAACTTTGGTAAAATCCGGCGCCGAACCCGCCAAACACGCTCTGATATTTGAAATCCGAGAACAAAGAAACCAAAAGAACGGCCGCCAGAAACACCAAAACGGCGTAATTTAAAAAGCTTTTTCTGATAACCAAACGGCCGGTCCTTATTGTTTGAATAAGATACAGAATCAAACCGATGCCCGAAAGAACGAAAACCAGAAGCTGTTTGTTGAATTCAAGAACCCCGCTGGTCCAAGGCAGGAAAAAAAGAGGAGTTGAAAACACTAAAACATAAACCAGCCACCGAGCGTATCTAAAAAGATTTGTATTGCCCAAAAAAAAACTTTTTGCTGATAGAAAATTAATATTCACCCCGTTAGAAGCAGTAACAGTAACACATAGGTCTAACCGATGCGTTTTTGTATATGCTTATTATAACAATAACACTTTTAACCTTTGAACCCGTTAGGACTGCTTCTAACGGGGTTCATTTTTATTATCGCGGGACGTTCAGCATCCCAATTGCTACGCTTAGCGTAGCGGCACAAATATAAATCCGCGGTATTCTTCTTGTTTAAATCTTTTTTTCGATGTCTTATCCAATACTACCAGATTTTCGCCGACAGAAGCAACTATCCGGCCGCCAACCTTCAATTGATTTTTCCAACTCTTCGGCGTTTCGTCTCCGGAAGCAGACGAAATTATTCTGTCAAAAGGCGCATACTCCTTCAAGCCAGCCTTTCCGTCGCCAACAAACAAACCGACATTCCTGAAATTATACCTTCTTAAATTAAATTCAGCCAGCCCTTTAAGTTCGGGGATATATTCAATGGAAAAAACCTTGCCTCTCTTCCCTGCTATCTCAGCTAGTAATGCGGTCATATAACCAGAGCCGGTTCCGATTTCGAGAACCCTATTGTCCGGCTGGGGTTGAAGCTTTTCAAGCATTATCGCTACTGTAGTTGGCTGACTAATAGTCGCACCATAACCGATTGAAAGCGGCTGGTCCTCGTAAACTCTGTCCTTGTCTTGGATCAAAACAAAATCCTTCCGGTCAATGGCCTTAAAAGCCTTAATAATTCTGGGGGTGATCAAAGTTTTATCGGAAATCAGTTTTTCTATGAGTTGCTGACTGGTCACTGCGGGAGCGCTCCGACTCGAACGGAGATTAGCGGTTTTGGAGACCGCAGTCCTGCCATTGAACGACGCTCCCAATCCTACTTTCTAGTTTCTTTATGGGTTGTATGTTTTCTACACCATTTGCAGAATTTTTTCAATTCTAACTTCTTCTCCGCTGATTTCGGGTCTTTGCCTTTGCTTTTATAGGTGTAGTAGTTGATTCTTTCACAACCACCGCACTTCATTTTGATTAATCTTTCTTGGGGCATGAATTGGCACTACTAAAGCCAGCGGTGGGAATTGAACCCACGACCTACTCCCTACCATGGAGTTGCTCTGCCTCTGAGCTACGCTGGCAATCATATTGTCTAATATTTTTAAAACATATGAATCTATACAACCAAGTTAGAACCTATTTATAGTGAGCTTGTCGCCCATTCGATTCAACTCAGGGCGACCCTGAACGAAGTTGAACGGGTCGAAACTATTTATGGTGAACTTGTTGAATCTATTTATAGTGAGCTTGTCGAATCTACTTTAGCAAAAAATCTGACGATTGAGAAGTGGCCGCGCCTGCGGCGCGGCTCTCTGGGACGGGAAGCGGCTCCGCTGTTCCTCGTTAGAAGAATTAGCAAAACAGAAAAATTATCTGTTCATTCTTTCAGAAAAATCAGGCGCGCAAAATCTTAATCATTAAGAGATAATTTTTCTGTTTTGGTTGGCCACCGCTTTGCGGCGGCTTGGCGGAGCCGCTGGGTGGGATTGCCGTCCTGCGGGCGGAATTAGTCCGTGTCTCGCTGGAAATGAGTTCGAGCGGAGTTGTATAAAAGCATATGGGTGCGGAGGGACTCGAACCCCCGAAGTCCTAACGGACGCGTGGTCTACAGCCACGAGCAATTGCCACTATGCGACGCACCCATTAATTACTAATAAATTCTTTAAACCGGTTAGATTTTCTTGGATTATTAGATCCAATTTCTCGATAAAATTTAATTAATTCCATTTTTCTAGTCAAATACATATTATACAGACTTATTCGAGAAGGTGAAAATCCTAATTGTTTTAATGCCCTCCTTGTATCTTTTAAAAGTTTTAAAGAATGATTACAAAAAGAAATCTGATTCCCCCATCTCAATTTATAAACTGAACCGTCAGTATCGAAAAATCCTTTAATAAATCCTCTCATATAATCCATATCATAGAAAATCCATTTCGGAATTCCTACTTGGTCTTTGACTTTATTATTTACTAATCCCATCTTTTTTAAAAAACCAATTAACTCAACATAACCAATGTAAAGAATAAGATAACCTTCTTTGGTGTTATAAGATTTTAATTCCTCGCCAAATAATTTTTTAAAAAGCGATTTAATGTATTTGGTATAATCCAATTCTTTACTGCCTAAATTAACGATCACTTGAGTTTTAGATATATGACCATCGCCGCACATTATACCAATAAATTCGGCTAATTCTTTACTATATCTAATATTTTTTAAAGTTCTTTTATTTGTATAGTTCGGTTTTAAATACGGAACCGTTTTTATTCCTAATCTATTTAATCTATTATAGACAGTTTGGTAAGCAATACCTAATTTTTCAGCTATCTGAAAAATTGTTAAATTTTTATCAATATAAAGCTCTTTTAATAAATGGTGTTGGCAATCTTCCTCTTCTTTTGTCCACTTTCGAGGCATAATTTATTATATCAATAAATTATCCCCTCTGGCAATACCATCAGTGGATTATCTTTTCAAGCGCTTCTTTTGCTTCTCCATCATTCGGATCAAGCTCTAAGACCACATCGAAAACCTCTCTTGCGTCGCTTAACATTTCATTTTTAAGATAAAACGCGCCGAGCATTTTATACAAATTCTTGTCTTTCGGATTTCTGGCTATCTCCGCAATAAGACTATTCTCTTTCGCCTTAAAGTTAGATACATTCGCTTTAGGTTCGTCTGAAAAAAAGGTTTCCTTAAATTCCGGCCTAACCGTCTTTTTCTGTCTTTTTTCTAAAAGCTTATTAACAAAGTTATCGGTTTTTAAAGACAAAATCCTTACTCTTCTCAAAAATTTTTCGTAATCGGCAAGAGCGTTCTTTTTAAACCCCTGAAAATCAATCTTACCCCAAATGTTAAAAAATTCCGGCAGGATTAAATGCCAAAAATCTTTTTTAACCTCGGAAAAGTTTTTGCTGCTTTTAATTTCTTTAATTTTTGACCGGACAATATAGCTGATTCCGGCGACGCTTCCGGCAATTAAAATCAAGGGGATGATTAAAAACATATTTTTAAACGTTGAAACGGGAAAATTCACCTACTTTTATATTCTCTCCCAATTTAGCAATATGCTTATTTATAAGTTCTCTAATCGTCGAATTCTGGTCTTTGATGAAGGGTTGTTCCAAAAGCTCACCGGCGCCTTTCGGATTCATTGAAGCAATCTGCATAGCCAAATCATGGGCCAGTTCCAGAAAATCTAAACTTTTCGCGACAAAATCAGTTTCGCAATGTAAAACAATAATCGCTCCCACTTTTTTATTCGCGTGGATATAGCTTTCAACCACGCCTTCTTTAGCTAAGCGGGAAGATTTTTTTTCGGCGATTTCATGACCCCGAGAACCTAAAATTTCCAAAGCCCTTTTCTCGTCTCCGCCGGCTTCTTCCAAAGCCCGTCTTATATCCACCACCGAAAGACCGGTTTGGTCTCTTAATTTTTTGATGCCTTCAATCATCGTTTTAAATAAGCGCTTTCTTTATTGTCTCCAAAATAAGATCCACCGACTGCTTGGCGTTGTCATTGGCCGGAATGGGATAGTCAACTGAAGTCGGATCGCTTTCGGTGTTTAAAATCGCGACTACCTTTATGCCCATCCTTTTGGCTTCGCGAAGAGGCAAATCGCCCTGCCTCAATGAACTTAAAAAAACGACATCAGGCAGTTTAACCAGCCTCTCAAGTCCCCCGAACTTCTCCCTTAAAAGACGGAGCTCTTTTTCCATATCGTGCTTTTCTTTTTTAGTGAGTTTTTCCATAAATACAGGATCAGCCAATTTTTCCTTCATCTCTTTGTAGTATTTTATCCTTTCCTGCATAGTCTTAAAATTGGTCAGCGTCCCGCCGAGCCACCTTTCTTTAATACAAGGCATAGAAAGTAAATCGGCGATTTCCACTATTTTTTCCTCTGAATGCTTGGTCAGGCTAGACCATAGAATCGAACCGCCGTTTTCCTTGGTTTTTTGCAAAAATTCAATCGCTTTTTTAAGCTCCTCTTCGGTCTTGAAAATATTAATCAAATGGATTGCGTCTTTCAAAGCGTAAATAAAAGGCTCCATCTTCGGGTGCCGAACAGTTTTTTTCCGACCGTAATGGACTCCGGCCAGGAGCATATCTTCGTAGGAAGGCATAATTTTGGAATAGTCAATTTCAGCCATAGTTGAAAATTCTAACTTATTTTGTTAGATTAGTAAAGATGCGTAAAGAAATCCACCCTCAATACTACGAACATGCTAAAGTCAGATGCGCCTGCGGCAACCAATTTATTGTCGGGGCGACAATCCCGGAAATTAAAGTTGAAATCTGCTCAAACTGCCATCCTTTTTACACCGGCAAGGGCAGAGTAGTTGATACCAAAGGTCGGGTTGAGAGATTTAAGAAACGGCTTGAGAAAACCAAGAAAAAAAAGAAAGAATGAGTGATGAATTAATAATGGAAATCAGGGCCGGTACTGGCGGCGAAGAAGCCGCGCTTTTTGCTTTTGACCTCTTCAATATGTACAAAAAATACGCTCTAAACCAGGGATGGCGTTTTAATGTTCTGGACGCCAGCCAATCGGATTTAAGGGGCTTCAGGCAAATAACTTTTGAAATCAACGGGCTGGAAGCGCTGAAGAAGATGGCTAGAGAGGCCGGAGTCCACCGGGTCCAAAGAATCCCCAAAACCGAAAAATCCGGCCGGGTCCACACTTCCACGGCCACCGTGGCCGTGCTTCCGAAAGCAAAAGAAACCGATATCCGGATCAATCCGGCTGATTTAGAAATAAGCTTTTTCCGTTCAGGCGGACCGGGCGGGCAGAATGTAAATAAAGTTGAAACAGCAGTCCGGATAGTGCATAAGCCTTCAGGCCTTGTGGTTTCATCTCAAGAAGAACGATCCCAGCAAAGAAACCGCAAAAAAGTCATGGAAGTTTTAAGAGCTAAATTGTGGCAGGCCGAACAAGAAAAAAAAACCGGCGAAATAACTGAAAAGCGGAGAAGACAGATCGGTTCGGCCGATCGGTCCGAAAAAATAAGGACCTATAATTTTCCTCAAGGCAGAATCACCGACCACCGGATTAAAAAGAGCTGGGGCAATCTGGAGGCGGTGATGGACGGGAATTTAGATAGAATTATTGAGTCTCTTTCACTTCGCCCTCCAAAGCTTTAACGTCGGAGGCCTCTTTCTTAATCACTTCAACCTCTTCAACCGAAGGCGGTGCTTCTTCAACCACTTCTTCTCGAGGCGCCTGAATCAAGGCTACGACGTCTTCCGGATTAGCTTCAATTTTTACTTTGCTGGATACTAAAATATCTTTAACTAAAATATGGTCTCCAAAATTCTGGAGCCTGGAAAGATCAATTTGAAGCTCGTGGGGCAAGTCTTGAGGCAAGGCCTCAACTTCAAGCTCGCTGATTGTTTTAATCAAAACTCCGCCGGCTTTCACCGCTTCTGACTCGCCGACTGAAACCAAAGGAATTTTCGCTTTTATTCTCTCTTTAAGATTGACTTTGTAAAAATCGGCGTGGATTATTTTATCGGTCACTGGATTTTTCTGAATATCCTTTATCACCGTCAGCTCTTCCTTATCCCCTATCTTTAAATTTATCAAAGTCGATTCACCGGCTTTTTTAAAAGCATTTTCAAAATCAGTGTATTTAATCTGAATCGGCGATGCCTCAAAATTGTGGCCGTAGACCACCGACGGCAAAAATCCCTCTTTCCTCAAAGAATTCAACGCCTTCCCGACTGATTCTCTAATCTTAGCTTCGAGTTCTATTTTTTCCATTGGCTTTATTTAATTATCATAAATTTTACTCGGAATCAAGAGCTTCCTTTTCAATCTTCGGCTTCTGCTTCTCCAGCCACTCTTTTACCATCAGCGTTGCCCGGACGTCATCCTCATTGTATTTAATCAGCTTCTCCAGAAAATCCTTCTTGCCCGTTTCCAACCACTGATCATACCAAGCCACCGCCTCTCCTCCGCCGGCACCTTCTTCCGACCATTGATACCCGATAAATCCAGCCACATCCTTTAAGCTGTAAAAATAAATAGGCAGGACAACCGAACTGGTAGCGATATTATACAAATCTAAACTGTTCTCTCTGAATTTTCTCATCAAATCCGCCGGCGCCCCGTATCTTTTTTCGAGCCGCTGAAGCACGTGCTTTTCATAATAGCTGTAATGATAAATGACAAAATTCTCTAATTTTGACAAAAATTCCAGAAAATCCTCCCACATTTTTTTTTCATTTTCCTTTCCTTTAGCCAAAAAATATTCAAAATCAGCGGTTTTTCGATTTTGTTTTTTTACCAAAAAACCGAATAAAAAATCGGTCCCGCGGGTTGGATCAGACTCAACATCAAAGTAAATTTCGTTTTTAACTTCCGGAAAATTATAGCGCTGAATCATCAGGGGCTTGCCGGAAACCAAAACTTCGGCTTGATTGCGAACTCGAATTAATTTGTCGTAATTCCAGCCTTCAAGACCTTCTTGAAGACTACTCAAGTCTTTCTCGGCCAGCTGGCCCACGGTCTTTATTCCCAGTTCGTAAAAATCCCTCTGGTCGCGCTGGCTAATGCCATGGATTAAAGAAATATCCTCGCAACCCTTGGTTTCCTCTTCGCAAATGGCAAACCAAGGGCTCCTTTTGCATCCGCCCTTGATGAAAGGCGGCGGTTTTTCGCCTTCCAGAATTTTTTCAATTTCTTTGAGAGTTAATTGAAACTTATCCATAAACGGTTCAATCAGAAAAGACCTTGCTTCTCCATCGGCGTTCAAAATATAAGCGTCCTGCGGCCTAGCTCCCTGGACTTTTTCTAAAATCAAACTGGCGAAAACCAGAGGAAACTTATATTCGTCTTTCAGCTCCGGATCATTGCGGATGTCATAAGCAATATAATACCAGTCGCCAAAATTACTTTTAACCGAAGAATCAACCGCTTTTAATTCCGCAATGGGCCGGCGCTCAATAAAATCCGGTTCGCCAACCCAGTGGCCGTCCATCAAAACCGGTTTATAAATATTCTTGCCCTGTTTCATTAATTCCACCGTAGCTAAAAAAGCCTCGTCCAGATCGTTATAAAGCTCCGGCTTTATTTCCACGAATTCTTTGGTCGGTAAAACGCCCTGCGGCTCGCGGATTTTGCCCGAATAAAGCATTTCCAAAACCGGCGGCACGTGCTTATGTTTTTTCTGATCTTCGTAAATATCGTACCAAATCCAATGCGGGCAGAGAAAAAATTTATAGAAATGCTCGGATTTTAGAAGTTGTTTAGCCATAGATTTTTTTCAAAAACGCCTTAGTTACGTAAACGGCGGAAAAGATGCTGAAGATTGTACCGATGGCTAATGTTAAAGCAAAGCCTTTAATCAATGAGGTTGTAAAAATATACAAAATAACTGCCGCAATCAAAGTTGTAACCTGCGAGTCGCGGATTGAAGACCAGGCCCGTTCAAAACCAATATTAATTGCTGAAGCCCGGCTTTTGCCTTCTTTTACTTCTTCTTTAATTCTAGAAAAAATCAAAATATTTCCGTCAACTGCCATGCCAAGCGACAAAATAAAACCGGCTATTCCGGCTAAAGTCAGAGTCACCGGCAGTATTTTAAAAATCGTTAAAACCGAAACCGTGTAGAACAAAAGGGCAAAAAGAGCCACCAGGCCGTAGCCGCGGTAAAAAACCAGCATAAACAAGGCTAAAGCGATCAAGCCGTAAAATCCGGCTTTCAGGCTTTGTTCCAATGACGATTTGCCCAAACTCGGCCCTACTACCTGTTGCGAGGTAAGTTTAATCGGCACAGGCAGGGCGCCGGCAGAAAGGCGGCCCGCCAGCTCCCGAGCTTCGTTAATGGTGAATTGGCCTGAAATAACCGCTTGACCATTGGTAATTTCATCCTGGACCGTAGGAATAGAAATCGGTTGGCCGTCCAAAAAAATAGCCAGCGGCTTCTTCAAATTTCTTTTTGAAATTTCTAAAAGTAGCTTTGACCCTTCATCGTTGAATTCCAAGCTCACCATCGGCAAATTTGTGTTCGGGTCAAAAGCCAGCTTCGCTCGTTTCAGTTGTTTTCCGTTCAAACCAGTGGAAACGAAATTTTCATTCACTAACTCCATAAATTCCAAAAACGGCGTCTCCCCTATCAGCTTAATCGCTTCACCGACATCCTTAACCTGAGGCAGTTCAACAATCAATCTGTCATTTCCGCTTACCTGGACATTCGGTTCGGCTACACCATATAAATTAACCCGCCTTTCAATAACGTCACGGACCCCAACCATTGAATCGCCTTGCTCTTTTTCCGGAATATTCGTTAAGTCAGCCTGATAAACCAAATGGGCTCCGCCGAGTAAATCCAGTCCCAACCGGAACGGTCTTTCCGGAAATTTAAAATTTAAACTGCCCAACCATCTATTCAGCAGTTGTGGATAAATAAAAAAAGACAAAAAGACAAAAATAATTATTAAAATAATGATTTTCATAAGTTCAGGAAAAATTTTACTTTTTCTTCCACTACTTTCTGCATCTTCTTAACCGCTTCTTCTAAAAACTTATAAGGCGTTGTTTCACTCGGCGCTTCTTTTAATTTTTCTTCAATCCCTTGCCGATAAGCAATCCGAACTTCTGTATTTATATGGATATTGACGATTCCATTTTCGATTGCTTTCTTGAAATCTTCACCGGCCAACCCCGAACCGCCGTGCAAAACTAGAAAAGTTTCCGGAACAGCCTCGTTTATTTTTTTAAGCAAGCTAAAATCGAGTTTCTCTTCCTGTTTTGAAACGATACCGTGGATATTGCCGAAAACAACGGCCAGTCGGTCAACACCGGTTTTATCCACAAACTCTTTAGCTTGTTCCGGCTTAGTAAAATCTTCCGGCTTTATTTCAACCGCTTCCTGTAATTTTGACTCGCCTCGAAGATAACCTAATTCTCCTTCAACTGTGATTTCCGGATTAACTGACTTAGCATAATCAACCACGCCGTGGGTCGTCTTGATGTTTTCTTCAAAGGGCATTATTGAACCATCGATCAATACCGTGTCATAGCCGGCGCCAATCACTTCTTGGCAGGATTCAAAGCTCCTATGGTGGTCGGCGTTCAAAAATATCGGGATATTGGTTTCTTTTTTCCATGAGTCAACCAAGGCCCGGGCTTGGCCGTAGCCCAAAAATTTCGCCTCTCCTTCCGAGGTTCCGGCCATCAGAGCGTATTGGTCGTAAGGCAAATTATAAAAATCCAGAACTTTCTTAAACCCCAAAACAATCGCCTCAAGCTGCTCCGCCGAGGCAAAATTAAAATGCGGAATGGCAAATTTCCTGTCTTTGGCAATTTTCAGATAGTCGTTGAGATTCACTACAATTCAATATATCCCTTGATGATGTTTTGTTCAATCAGTTTGTTCATTTTGTCGCGCCCGAAATATTCTATGAATATCTTGTTCCACAGCGCCTCTTGTTGGTGATATAAATATTTCGTCTCGCCTTTTTTCACCAAAGTCATCACCAAATCAACTAAATCAAAACTGACCAATTCATCACCGTCCTCCTTCGCCAAGGCTTCGGAGGACCTTCGGAAAAATCCTCCGACAAAATCAAGCTTCTTCCAAAATTCAAAATCCGGCCCAAGCTTAGCCAAACTCTCCTGGGCTTTATACCAATGCTCCGCCTCCGGATTTACATGGGGTAAAAATAAGCGCGGATCATTCAGATTATCTTTGGCCAAGTATCTTTGAATTATCAGCCAATTTATTTTTGATATTTGATATTTAATATTTGATATTTCTATCACATCCCCCCGTAAAAGCGATTTCATTTTTTCAACAAAATCCGGTTCTTTAGAAAATTGTCTGAATAATTTTGAATAAAACGGCACCTCGTTGAGATAATGCAAAAGCAGAGTAAAAACTCTTAAAACTTCTCCGGGCGTGTCAATCTTCAATGGAATCACAAAAATAATGCCTAATTCTTTAAGATGGCTGACGTTGTGGTACTTTTTCTCTAAAAAAGATTCGGCCACCCCCAACCATTTTTCTTCCAAAACTTTTAACTGAATCGGTCGCTCTTCAAAATCTTCCGGTTTTAAAACATCATAGGCCTCGTCAAAAAACTTATGCATCCATCCGGTGCTTTGAGTAAAACGCAGAGCCGAAAAAACCGATTCAAAAGACTCTTTATCAACAAGCTCACGGACGTTTTTATAGCCAAAAAAATCCAAAAGATTCCGCGGCGGATATTTCTCCAAAAGCTCAACCGCTTTTTCTTTTTTTATAAAAAAACCGGCCCTATTCTCAACTAAATTCAGCGCTTTTTCACAAAACCCCTGCCATTCAGGCGGCAGTTTTTTCTCCAAATCAGCCAATCTAGTCTCAAGGGCTTGATGAATTTCTTGAGCGGAATTTTCTTTGGATAATCCTAATTCAGCCAGAATCTCGCCAACCAGCCGATCGTTTTCTTCAATTATCTTTTGAACTACTCCTTTCTGACCAGTTATTCGAGACATTTTACTCTTCAAATCCAAAAGGGCCCTGGGCTTAATGCGAAGTATTTTCGCTAATTTATTAAATGAATCTTGCATTAATTAAGTGTAAAACAAAAATTTAAAAATAAAAAATAGCGAAGAATATTTCATCCTCGCCCCGTGGAGTAATGAAGTGTTATTTATTTTATTAGAAATTATTTAATTTCAACTTCCACCAAAGGCCACGGACCCCAGTCATCCTTTTTGAGTATCCCAGCCTTGGGCCCAAATTGGGCCACAACCGAAGAGGCGTTGGCTGTGGCGAATTGAATTGATTTTACTATATCGCTGCTAGACAAAATATATTGCGACACGAACCCCGAGACAAAAGCGTCGCCGGCGCCGGTACGCTCAACCCGCGGCGAATTCGGCGTCCCGGCTTTATAAACCGATTTCTTGTCCGAAACCAGAACCCCTTCCGGACCAAGCGTCAAAACTACAATCCCCTTCACTAATTTACCTAATTCTCTTAAAATTTCTTCATTGGTCATCGGAGTTTGGGATTTTAATAAAAATTCCCCCTCCTCCTTATTAACACTAAAAATATCCACTTCAGCTAAATATGGCTTCAGTTTTTCCAAGCCGTGGCTCAATTCTTTTCCGCCCGGGTTAAAAGCGATTTTAAAATTCCGCGCCGTGATATACTCAAAAACTCTCTCAAACAAATTCCAGCTCCCGCCCAAACTATCCAGAAAAAACCATTTGGCTTTCAGTTTTTTCCATTTGATTTCATCGGAATTAAAATATTGGCCCTCACCTTTATAGCTCAAAATAGTACGCTCGGCATTCGGGTGGACCAGAATAACCGAATAGGCAGTGAGATCATCTTTGTGAACGCTGAAAAAAGGCTTTACTTTTTCGCGGTTTAACTCTTTAATTATTTCTTTGCCGTTGAAATCGTCGCCGACCACGCCGACACAACCCGCTTTCAGCCCCTGCCTTGAAAAAGTAACTGCGGCATTGGTCCCTCCCCCGCCAGTGGTAAAAACCACTTCTTTTACCTCTATCTTCGCGCCAAGAGGAAAACATTGCTCCACGCCGGTTGGAGAATCTGTGTGTTTGCGGATTTCAAAACCTTCGCTTTTTAAATAAACGTCTCGAGTGGCTGAGCCAATTGTGATTACGTCCAAAATATTAAACATTTAATTCTTTAATTGCTTCGCCTATATCTTTGCCTTCAGAAAAAATATGGCTTCCCAAAATTGCCAAATCAGCTCCTGCTTTAATAACCGCCTCAATTGTATTTGAATGAATCCCGCCATCAACCTGAATCTTTTTACTCGGGTGTCGGCCGTGGAAGTTTCTAATCTTTTCCAAAACTTCAGGCAGAAACGGCGAACTATAGAAACCCGGATCAACGGCCATAAACTGAACTAAATCAATTCTATCAAGATATGGCTCAATTGCCGAATAATCAGTTTCAGGATTCAAAACTAAGCCGGGTTCTTTGCCGCTCCCTTTAATCTGGTTAATTAATGTCTCCAACTCCTTAGTGCTCTCCCAATGAATTAAATATCTCACCGCCCTGGTCTTCAACCAACGGTCAATTACGCTTTCCGGATTTTTAATCATCAAATGAATTTCAAAATTCAACTTGGTGTCTATTTTTTCCATTTCCTCAAAGCCCTCAATGGTTTTATTTGGCACAAATTCTCCGTCGGCAATATCAAAATGGACTAAATCCGTATATGGCTCAATCTTTCTAACCATAGCTTCGAATTCTTCGTAGGTTTTTGCTAAAATTGCCGGAATGATCTTAATCATTTAATCAGGTTCGGCGGCGTTCTTCCTTCCAAAGCCTCAATTATGTTTTTTGCAGCCAAAGCAGCCATTTTACCGCGGGTTTCCTCCGTCGCCGAGGCAATGTGCGGAGTTAAAATAATATTATTTAATTTCAAAAGTCCCGGCTCAACTTTTGGTTCGTTTTCAAAAACGTCAATCGCGGCGCCGCGGATCCATCCTTCTTTTAGAGCTTTGGCAAGCGCTTTTTCATTAATTATCGGCCCGCGGGAAGTGTTTATCAGATAAGCCGAGGTTCTCATCAACTTTAATCGCCGCTCATCAATCAAATGAAGGGTCCCCCCCGTTAGAGGCACATGCAAAGAGACATAGTCGCAATGCGGTAAGAGGTCGTCAATATTTTCAAAAAACTGGGCTCCAAATTCCCGTTCAAAATTTTCATCTCTTTTCACATCAGTATATAAAACTTTCATTCCAAAGCCTTTGACCGCGTGATAAGCGACCCGGGAACCGATTCTGCCCAAACCGACTATGCCTAAAATCTTTCCAGATAAATCAGAACCAAGTAAAAGCATCGGCCCCCAAGCCCGATAAAGGCCGGCTCGAGTGAATTTGTCGGCTTCGACAATTCTATGGCTTAAAGCCAGCATCAAAGCAAAAGTATGCTCGGCTACGGTGTCAGTCAAAACGCCGGGCGTATTGGTCACCATGATGCCGCGCTGTTTGGCCGCTTCCAAATCGACATTGTCAAAACCGACGGCCATATTAGCGATTATTTTCAAAGGCGGCCCGCCGGCGTCCATAATCTGGACATCAATTTTCTCGGTTAAAGTTGAAAGCAAGGCGTCGGCGCCTTTAATGCCCACTAAAATTTCTTCTTTTTCCGCCCCCCGCTCTTTAGCCGCTTCATTAACCAAAACCTCATAGCCCTTATCGCGTAATAATTTTATTCCTGCTTGTGGTATTGGCCGAGTTATGAAAATTTTCATTGGTCTATTTTTTCAATCCTTCTTATATGCCTTTCTTCTCCGGGAAATGGAGTCTCAAGCCAAAGTTTGATTGCTCTTTTGGCGGTTTCTTCATCCAAAAAAGAAGCGCCTAAAGACAGGACATTGGCATTGTTATGTTCGCGGGACATTCTAATCATTTCTTCACCCGCTTGCCCTGAGCTTGTCGAAGGGCTGTAAAAAACCGCAGCTCTCACATCCTTATAGCGATTCGCAACCATTGCCTCGCCCTGTCCCGAACCGCCTAAGATTATCCCTCGACTTCGCTCGGGATCATTTGCTACGGCTTGAGCGGCCCTCTGAACAAAGTCGGGGTAATCGTCGTCCTGATTATACTTAAAAGCCCCCATATCTTCATATTGATAACCCCATTCTGAAAGCCACTGCTTAATTTTTTCTTTCAGTTGGAAACCTCGATGATCAGTAGCTAGATAAATCATTATTTTAATCTATTTAAATAATTAACCGCTTGAAGCAACGCGCAGCAACCTTGTCCGGCGGCAATGACTATCTGCTTAAACGGCACATCAGTCACGTCGCCGGCGGCAAAAAGCCCGGGAATATTGGTTTCGCAGTTCTTACTGACCGCGATTTCGCCGAATTTGGTTTTTTCAACTTCTGGCGGAACAATCTGGCTATTCGGCACCATGCCGATATGAATAAAAATGCCATCGACTTTCAATTCTTGTTCTTGACCGCTTTGATCTTTATATTTTAACCCACTCACAAAACCATCACCTGAAACTCCAGTGGTTATGGCATTATAAATTATTTCAACATTTTTCTTTTTCAAAAGATTATCTAATAAAATCTGGTCGCCTTTAAAAAAAGGGTTTTTATTTATCACATAAACTTTTGAAGCAATATCAGCCAACATGATTCCTGACTCCAAGACCGAATTCCCGCCGCCGACTGTGGCTACGATTTTACCCGGGAATAATGGCCCATCGCAGACAGTGCAATAACTTAAGCCCTTATTCCTCAACTCTTTCTCACCCGGAATATTCAATTCTTTGGGATGGACGCCGGTGGCGACAATAACGGCTTTAGCTGCATATTCTCCGGTTTTAGCCATAACTCTAAAAGAACCGTCATCCTGCCGGATTACTTTTTCAACCTCAATTTCCTCCTCCATATCCGCTTTGTAAAATTTAAGATGCTCTTTGAACTGATTAGCCAAAGCGATGCCGTCGGTCTGGTTTATGCCCGGCCAGTTGCCTATTTCGCCGGAAGTAGCCACCTCGCCGCCGAAATCTTTTGAAATGATTTTAAAATTCAAATTCCGCCGGGCCGCATAAATGCCGGCGGTAGTAGCGGCGGCCGAACCGCCAATGATTATTAAATCATACTTCTCCATTTGATTATTTTTATCTTATAATAAAAAGTATCCGATGACAAAGAAGTATCTCTTGATAATTCTGGCCCTTTCTTTACTGACTCGTTTTATCTTTTTCGGCCATCCGGCTGAAACTGTTTTTGACGAAGTCCATTTCGGTAAGTTCGTTTCCGGTTACTTCACCGGTCAGTATTTTTTTGACATCCACCCGCCCTTAGGCAAACTTATGATTGCCGGCATGGCTAAAATTTCCGGATTCCAGCCCGGCTTTTCTTTTGAAAATATAGGCCAGAAATTCCCTGACGATTCTTACAAGTGGTTTCGCTTTCTGCCAAAACTAGCCGGTGCCCTAATTCCGGTCTTGATTTTCTTAATCGCCCTTGAACTTGGTATCAGCCAAAAATTCGCTTTCCTAGGCGGCCTGCTTTTGGTTTTTGAAAATTCCCTGCTCGTCCAGTCGCAGTTTATTCTACTTGATTCTTTTCTTCTGCTTTTCGGCTTTTCAGCGATTCTGTTTTTCTTAAAATCCAGAATTCTCAATTTTAAGCGATCGCCCGAAATTAAGAATAATAGAAAATATTTATTTTTTTCAGGGGTCTTTTCTTCACTGGCCTTTTCCGTCAAATGGACCGGCCTTTCATTCTTAGGCTTGATTTTTATTTTCTATTTCTGGAACTGGCTGAAATCAGGCCAGAAATTAAAACAAAGCATAAACGGTTTTATATTCCTGATTTTAATTCCATTCACCATTTACTTCTCAATTTTTACCGTTCACTTCTCGCTTTTGGATAAACCCGGACCCGGTCTTGCTTTCCACCCGCCGAATTTCCAACAGATGAACATTTTTGAAAAATTCGCCGGACTTAATCTGGAGCTTTATAGAAGCAACACTCGACTGGGCGCCACTCATCCTTACACAAGCCAGTGGTTCCAGTGGCCTTTTATGAATAAACCCATTTATTACTGGAATAATTCATTGGACTCCGGCTCCAAAATATACTTTTTAGGCAACCCGCTGATTTATTGGCTTTCAACCATTGCGGTGATTTATTTTATTTTTTCTTCTTTTAGAAGTTTCCGTGCTCTAAGTTCTACCCGCTACTTTCTGCTTGCCGGATATTTATTAAATCTTCTGCCTTTTATCTTCATTGGCCGAGTGATGTTTTTATATCATTATTTGGCTTCATTGATTTTCGCGGTTTTGATTTTGGCCTTTATATTAGATAGCTCGAAGCTTAGAAATAAAAAATTAATTTTTAATACCATTTTAGCCGGTTCAATAATCTTATTCCTCTTCTTCTCGCCCCTGACTTATGGCCTGGCGATTCCGGAATGGTATTATAAATCTATGGTTTGGCTACCGGAGTGGCGATAAAAAGAAAAAGCCCCGCTGTCCGAAGACGCGAGGCTGGAGAAAAGATTCTGGTGGTTTTTTAAAAAAACTTGTAAAAGTGCTGTGGTGTCGGGTTTTCGTACCGACTGGCAGGCGCTTTTTCGTCCTGCCTTACGGCCTCTTCTCGGTGCCCCAGAATCCCCCGATACCAGGACAGTCCCAGAAGAGACGAGGGATATTATTTATAAAATGTTTAAAAAGGTGTTCCTTGGTGGAAACAATAGTAGTCAAACCTTATTTTTTCCTTAATAATCGCTGATTTCTACCATTACTGTCCACTAAGCAACCCCCTTTTTTAGCCTGATAAGTCCATTATAGCAAGGCCCTTAATTCTTGTCAAGCGCTTCATCAATCGCTCCCCGATTGAAACCAACTATAATTTTCTCATCAATCAAAATGACCGGCACGCCCATCTGGCCGCTCGCCTGAATCATCTCCTGAATCCTGTCCGGATGCTCGCTTAAATTCACTTCCTCATATTCAATCCCCTTCTCTTTTAAGTACTCTTTCGCTCCCCGGCAGTAAACGCAGGTTGAAGTCGTGTAAATTTTCACTTGTTTCATTTTTCTTTAATGCTTAACCTGCTCTTTAATCTTAACCTCAAACCCCTTCTCAAAATCAACTTCAATCACGCTCCTCCGCTCCGGCTCTTCTTTCAATAAAATCTCGGAAATCCGGTTCTCTATTTCTTTTTGAATAACCCGTTTTAATTCTCGGGCGCCGAAATGCGGGTCAAAGCCCTGCTCGGCTAATTTCTTTACCGCCGGCGGAGAAATATCAAGGACGTATCCGAGCATCTTTAATTTTTCGGCAAGTTTTTCCAACTGCAAAACCACGATTTTCTGAATCTGCTCTTTCTCAAGCGATTTGAAAACAATTATCTCGTCAAGACGGTTCAAAAACTCGGGCCGGAAATAGGTCCGGAGATTATTTGTCAGCATCTCCTTTAAAGCGTCATAAGTCATCCGGTCGCCTTGGAGCTTATCAAACTCCCGGTGAATTATATCAGAGCCGACATTAGAAGTGGCAATGATAATCGTATTTGAAAAATCAACCAACCGGCCCTGGCCGTCGGTCAAACGGCCGTCTTCCAAAACCTGAAGCAGGATATTAAAAACATCAGAATGAGCTTTTTCGATTTCATCGAACAAAATTATCGAATGCGGCCGCCGACGAACTTGCTCTGTAAGCTGTCCGCCTTCTTCATAACCGACATACCCTGGCGGCGCCCCTACGAGCCGTGAAACATTGTGTTTTTCCATGTATTCAGACATATCCAATCGGATCATCGCCTGGTCATCGCCAAACAGCGTAAAAGCCAAAGTCCGGGCAAGTTCAGTCTTGCCGACGCCGGTCGGTCCCAAAAATAAAAACGAAGCAATAGGCCGGCGGATGTCGCCGAGCCCGGCCCGTCCGCGCCTGATTGCCTGAGCCACTGACTTAACCGCCTCTTCCTGATCAATTAACCGTTCGTGGATTCTTTCTTCCATATTAAGCAATTTTTCCTTCTCGGCCCGGGTAAGTTCGGTCAAAGGAATTCCGGTTAACTTTGAAATCACCTCGGCCACATTTTCAAAACTAACTTCTGGAATAATTTTTGCCTTTTTTGTTTCCCACTCATCCAGTTTTTCGGCTCTTTCTTTTTCCAGCTCAACGATGTCTTTTTCAATCGCCGAAACTTTTTTGCTTTTGGCGTGCTTGGCCGCATCAAGCTCTTTTTTAAGATTGCGGATTTTTTCTTCCAGTTTTTTCAAATCATCCGGCTCGGTTAAAAACTGGATTCTGACCCGGGCCGCCGCCTGATCTATTAAATCAATGGCTTTGTCCGGCAGAAAACGTCCGGTGATGTAGCGATGGGAAAATTCTGCCGCGCCGATAATGGCCTCGTCCGAAATTTTTACCCGATGGTGCGACTCATAGCGGTCTCTTAAACCGTGCAAAATTTCAACTGTTTCACCGACTGACGGCTCTGATACGTAAATCGGCTGGAATCTCCGCTCCAAAGCCGCGTCTTTTTCAATGTGTTTTTGATACTCTTTCAAGGTAGTGGCGCCAACCACGTGAAGCTCGCCTCTGGCCAAGGCCGGCTTAAACATATTAGCCGCATCCATTGCCCCGCCTTCGGCTCTGCCGGCGCCGACAAGCAGATGAAGCTCGTCAATAAAAATAATCAGTTTATCGGAATTGGTTTTGATTTCTTCCAAAATCCCTTTGAGCCGTTCTTCAAATTGCCCCCGGAATTGGGTGCCAGCCAGAATTCCGGATAAATCAAGTTCAACCACCCGTTTGCCCTGCAAAGGTTCAGGAACGTTCCCGGAAACAATCCTCTGGGCCAAACCTTCAATAATCGCCGTTTTTCCCACTCCCGGTTCGCCGATTAAAACAGGATTATTCTTGGTACGCCTCGCTAATATTTCAATTGTCGTTTCAATTTCCTTATGTCGGCCGATGACCGGATCGAGCTTCCCAGCTCGAGCTATTTGAGTCAGGTCACGGGAAAACTGATCCAAAGCCGGGGTCTGCATCGTCGGAATAAATCCTTCTTTCGCTCCCCGGCCGACCGTTTTCGCCGCTGCGTTCTTTATTTTTTCGTAATCAAGCTTCTGCTTCTTCAAAATTCTCGCGCCAAGTCCCTCGCCTTCAGCCATTAAAGCCAAAAACAAATGTTCTGGCCCGATATAGCCGTGGCGCAAATTTTGGGCTTCGGGCAGAGCCAAATCCAAAATTCTTTTCATCCGCGGAGAAAATTCCGGCTCTTCATCGGCTTTGCCGACTTCAATACTTTTTTCCAAAATTGATCTTATTTCCGTTTCCGAAACTTTTAAATTATTTAAAATCTTCTTGATGATGTGGTCGTTTATCAAAGCCAAAAGCAAATGCTCGGTATCGATCTCGGAGCTACCTGAATTTTTGGCGTACTGGACCGCTTGATTCAAAACTTCTTTTGCTGATTCGGAAATATAATCCTGGACGTCCACTCTTTCCTGAACTCTCGGCTCGGCCTCAAAAATATCGCCGAATAAATCACCGAAAAGATCATCGCCGAAGATGCTGCCAAAGCCAAAAGGGTCGCGGCCGGTTTTCTTTTTTGGAATATTGCCGCGCCTGTCAGAACCTCCACCGCCAAAACCAAAACTCACCCCTTTTTGAGCGCATTCATCGCAAACATTCATCACCGAACTTCGGCCGTTGACTACCTTAACAATCCGGCGAGTTGAATTATTTTTCCTGCAGATATCGCAAAGCATAAGTTAGATAATAAATTTTAGAGGATGTCGTGAATGTCGTCAATCCAACGGCAATAATCGCAGTTCCCGTGCTTTTCCGGCAAGGACCCGTTAAGCAAATTGACCGCCCGATAAAAAAACTCTTTGGCGCTGTCTTTTGAAGTGTCAATTCTTTTGGGAACAACATTAAATTCAATAGTACTATTGCTCTTTACTTTAATCGGAGCGAAAAAAACAAGATAGCCGATATCTTTGGCCGGATAGCCATTTTCATCCAAAAGCCAGGTGTAGATATTGAGCTGGTTTTGATGAAAAATATGGGAATCTTCTTTGATGTCGCCTTTGGATTTATAATCAAGCGGGATAAAGTGGTTATCTTCCGAAATTAGGCAGTCGTCGAGAGCGCTGACGATTTTTGCCCCGGCATTTTTATCGTAAAAAGACAAACCGGTCCGCCAATTCCTCCATTTTTTCAAAAGCTCCTGATTATCCAAAAGCTTCCCTTCAACTAAGCCCTCCAGCTGGGGCGGCAATTGGCCATTTGCCCTGAATCCGTCAAAATAGTCCTTGATTAAAAGATCCATCTTGGTGTAAAGAGGCATCGGAAGGCCCTGAGGCCGGCGAATCCCCTCTTTCACCTGCAAGTAAAAACAGCGCGGGCAATCATTGAATAAAGCCAAACTGGAAGCGGATAAAATAATCATATCAAAATTAAAATATCAAAATTACAGATTAAAAATAAAAATTATCTTCTGCCTTTCAAAGTTAAAATACTTGAACCAAAAATCTTAGCAATTTCATCAAGTTCATCCAGAAACCAATTTACTGCTTTAAATTTTGATTTGTCATTTTGCATTTTAATTTTTAATATTTGATTTACTTTTTACTGAGCAGGCTTATTAAAAATATCCCGATGCCGACCAGAATTATCATCGGGCCTGGCGGCAATTCATAAGCCCGACTAATTATAAGGCCTGACGGCGCGATTATTAAACCAAAAATCGCGCTTAAAGCGACATATTTATTAATGCTCCGGCTCAAGTTTTTGGCGGCCGTGGCCGAAACTATAATCAAAGCACCCATCAATAGCGTCCCGACCACTTTCACGCCCAAAGCCACGACTGTTGCCACCAGAGTCAAAAAAAGCAGATTTATTTTTCTTAACTTTACGCCGCTGGCCACGGCCAAATCTTCGGAAATCGTTCCGAGAATCAAGCCTTTGTAAATTTTGGCGCCGACGATAAACACCAAAGCCGAAAGTAAAACCGCTAGAGAAACATCAAAGAAATCAATATTCGAGATATCGCCAAAAAGGGCTTCGCCGAGTTCTTCCAAATCCGGAATCATCATTACCCCGACCGCCAAAGAAGCAACGAAAAGAATCCCGATTAAAGCTTCGGTTGGAAGCCGAGTCCTTTTTTCAAGAAGCCAAATCAGCCACGAGGCGGCGAATAAAAAAACAAAAGCTAAGAAAAACGGATTTAAGTTGTAAATCAGAGCGATGCCGATCCCGGGCAAAGCAACATGGCTTAAGACGTCGCCGGCCAAAGCCAGGCGCCGCAAAACCATGATTGAACCCAGATACCCGGCCGCGGCTCCAACCGCGGCCGCCGCAATGAGTGAAAATAATAAATTCTGGTCAATCATATATGTGTATGAGGATAAATTCCGACTTCGGTTCCATAAAGTTTTTTCAGCTCCTCGGCGCTTAAGGCCTTATGGGGCGGGCCGAAGCATATTTTTTTCTTATTTAAGCACAAAACATTGCCGGCATATTGATAAACCACATGAATATCGTGGGAAATGAAAATAATGGTCAAGTCGTGCTCATTTTTTAACTTACGAAGCAGGTTATAAATTGTCTCCTCTCCGCCGATATCAATGCCGGTGGTCGGTTCGTCAAAAAGAAGAATCTCGGGGTTGCCTAAAAGAGCAAAAGCAATCAGAACTTTTTGAAGTTCTCCGCCGGATAAAACGCCGAGCGGAACATTTAATAAATGAGCGTGGAGATCGACCCATTTCAAAACCTCGGCCATTTGTTTCTCGCCTTTTTTATAACTTAAAAACTCTTTGACGCTTAAAGGCAAATCCCGTTCAACAATGAATCTTTGGGGCACATAACCGACTTTGACGTCGTTTCGCCAGTTTATTTTCCCGGCATAAGGAATCAAGCCCAAAAGCGCCCGGAACAAAACCGTCTTCCCCGCCCCGTTCGGACCAATAACTGCCACGATCCCGCCTTTATCAATTTCAAAACTTAAATCTTGAATGATTTTATTGCCGTCAAACTCAACATTCAGATTTTCAACTTTTAGGATTGTCTCATCAGCCATTTTTAGAATAATAGCAGATTAAATTAACTTTCGGAATTGGGTAAGTTTTTTGTATTCTTGCACTTCGGGAAATTGGAGCAGGCCAGAAATTTTCCGAATCGGCCCATCCGGATAACCATCTTGCCCCCGCATTTCTCGCAGACTTCGTCGGTTCCCTCAACCGTTTTATCGCCCACTTCTTTATATTTTTTTTCAAGATTAGCCGAAAACGGCCCGTAAAATTTCTTGATCACTTCCACCCACTCTTCTTTGCCTTCGGCGATATCGTCTAATTCCCGCTCCATATTGCTCGTAAATTTAATATCAACCACATCCGGAAAATGTTCAACCAAAAGATCATTAACCATTCTGCCTATTTCGGTCGGATGAAAAAATCTTATTCGGTCTTTCTGGACATAATTCCGGTCCTGAATAGTTGAAATAATCGGGGCATAGGTTGAAGGCCGACCGATGCCGTATTTCTCCAAAGTTTTTACCAAAGAAGCCTCGTTGTATCTTGGCGGCGGTTTGGTAAAATGCTGGTCCGGCTTTAATCCCAAAAGTTTCAATTTCTCGTTTTCTTCTAAATCGGGCAAATCCAATTCGCCGAATTTCATCGGATATACCCTAAGAAAACCATCAAACTTCAATGTTTGCCCGTTTGCGCCGAAAGTATATTTATCCGCTAAAATCTCTACGCTCATCGTGTCAAAAACCGCTTCTTTCATTTGGGTGGCCAAAAAGCGCCGCCAGATTAAATCATAAAGCTTGAATTGCTGGGGCGTGAGGTGGCTTCTGATACTTTCGGGAGTCCGGGCCGGCTCGGTCGGCCTAATGGCCTCATGAGCTTCTTGAGCCAAACGGGACTTAGTTTTATATTTTCTCGGGAAACCGGCGTAGTACCCTTCACCGAAAAGACTTATAATTGAGTCTTTTACGGCCCAAAGAGCCTGATCGGAAATATTAGTCGAGTCGGTTCGCATATAAGTAATATAACCGTTTTCGTAAAGCTGCTGGGCCAGCATCATTGTCTGTTTGGAAGAAAATCTTAATTTTTTGAAAGATTCCTGCTGGAGGGTGCTAGTGATAAAGGGCGATGGCGGATTTTTTTTAGTTTCTTTTCTTTCAACTTTTGAAACTATGTAATCCGCGCCTTCCAAATCTTTTAAAATTTTGTCGGCTTCGGTTTTTGTTTTTATGCCCGGTTTTGGAACCGCCTCGCCGTTTATCTTGGTTAATAAAGCCTCAAATTTATTTTGGTCATTTTTGATTTTGAGAAGCGAAGCGAAAATCGTCCAGTACTCTTCCGGCTTAAAACTCTCAATCTCCTTTTCCCGTTCAACGATTAAACGTAAAGCTACTGACTGGACCCGGCCGGCCGAGAGGCCCCGGGCTATCTTTTTCCATAAAAACGGCGACAATTTATAACCGACAAGACGATCCAAGACTCGCCTGGCCTGCTGGGCATTGACTAAATTCATATCTATATCGCGGGGATTTTTTAAGGCTTCTTCAATTGCCTGTTTGGTAATTTCGTGGAAAACTATTCTTCCAAGTATTTTTTTATTTTTATTCAAACCGAGAGCTTCAACTAAATGCCATGAAATCGCCTCTCCTTCTCTGTCTCCGTCTGTTGCCATTATGATTTTTTCGGATTTAGGAATAAATTTTTTTAGACCGGCAATGGTTTTTTTGGCTTTTGGCGGAATCACGTATTTCGGCTCAAAATTATTTTCAACATCCACTCCGAGAACGGTTCTGGGCAGATCCCGGACATGGCCGAAAGAAGACTGAACCGAATATTCGCGGCCTAAGAATTTAGATATTGTCCGTGCCTTCGCCGGACTCTCTACTATTATAAGACTAATCATTATGTTTCTTCGTCCTCTATTGAAGACAAATATTTTTCTTCTAAAGCATATTGTCCACTTCCAAGATTCTTGATTATTCCTTTCATCTCCATGGCCGTCAAGGCTGAATTGA
>ERZ1292623.528-Hain-H51-01um-R1-528-length-41277-cov-5_pt1 | contig 41277 bp, 53 predicted proteins | sample MGYA00564398_ERZ1292623 | MGnify/ENA primary metagenome ERZ1292623 (study PRJEB36523, sample SAMEA6512633) | groundwater metagenome | collected 2019-01-07 | study: AquaDiva: Metagenomics assemblies of 32 groundwater samples
GCCTTCCCTGTGCCCAAGGAACGCACCTAGGAGACACCGTGTCCCGCTACCGTGTGTTCAGCGAGACCGAGGACGTACTCCAGGCGGCTGTACGGCGGCTACACCATATCTATGAGACACACGACTCGGTGGCCGTGGCGTTTAGCGGCGGAAAGGACAGTCTTGTCACTCTACACCTCGCCCGACTGGTAGGGGCCGACTATGGTGTGACACGTATCCCGACGATCTTCCGCGACGAGGAGGTCATCACGCCCGATATCCTGGAGTTCGTCGACCGCTACCGGCAGGAGTCATGGGTGGACATGCGGTGGTACTGCTACCCGCTACAGTCCGACAGACATGTTCTAGGGGAAAACCTGCCTGTTGTCTTCTGGGACACCAACCGGGCATGGCTTCGAGAGCCGCCTTCCTGGGCACTGCGGCTACCACCCGAAGACACACGGGTATTCTCGCAATTCACGATGGACGAAGAGGCCGCCAAGGGCCTGCCTGGTAAGGTATGTGTCCTCACAGGGGTGCGAGCACGAGAGAGCCCCTACCGGATGCGGTCTGTCCTTCAGTCTACGCAACGACCTTGGATGGTGGATACGGACTCCAAGCGGGTAATGATGGGCCGACCCATCTATGACTGGGAACAAGACGACGTGTGGAAGTTCCTACTCGACCAGTCCATCACCCCATGTCCCGTTTACGACGCACAACTACTTGCTGGGCAACCTCTTCGTGTCTCGACGCCACTGCACGCAGGAGCCGCAAAACACCTCTCCACACTTAGGGCATCCCACCCAGAGCACCTTGAAAGGCTTTTCGCTGGCTTTCCAGGAACGGACATACAAGAGAGGTACCGACTTGATATCGACCGTAGCGGGGAGTACGCCCCGTACGAGCAAGAGGGGCTTGATGGTGTGGAGCGGTGGATCGACGAACACATCACAGACAAGGACATATCAGCAAAAGCCCATAAGGTGCTACGGTATGTGCGGTCCAACAAGAGCCGTAGGCCCCTTGGCTACCCCACCGGCTACATCCTGCGGGAGTTTGCCGGGGGTGGGTGGCGTCGTGGTCGTATCCTACCCCTCAAACTAGACGAGGCAGCCCGCTATGCACCTTGATGGCACCCTAGACCCTCTCGACACAATCCATTGGGTGGCTGCTACCTCGCTTAGGGCCAACCATTGGAACCCAAATGTGGTTATGCAGGCGGAGTTTACCCTCCTGGAACGGTCTATCCTGGAAACGGGGTGGATGCAGCCACTCCTAGCCTCCCGCGAGTGTATCTTGATCGACGGCTACCATCGGTGGCGCATGAGCCAGGATTCCCCGCGACTACAGGTACGCTATGGGGGACAGGTGCCCGTGGTCTTGTTGGATGTCACTGAAGCGGCTGCCATGCTGATGACTGTCAGGATCAACCGGGCCAAGGGTACCCACGGTGGACTGCGTATGTCTGAACTGGTACGCACCCTCATTGACACGCATGGGCTCAAGCCCTTGGACATACAACGTGGGATAGGTGCGTCCAAGGAGGAGGTTGATCTCCTCTACAAGGGAGGTGTCTTCAAGGCGAGGGACATCGCGAACCACACATACTCGAAGTCGTGGGCTCCTGGGGTGCGGTAACGCAGGAGTAACAGCCGCTATGGCAAAACACACGCGAGACCCGCGGCAACTACTTCTGGTCCCCGATGACGTAGAACCGGTACCAATCCTCCCACGGAAAACCCGATGTTTCGTCTGTGGTGGTAGGCACCCTGTCTATGGCATTCTCGCACATGACCTAGCAAGCTCCCCGTTGTTCGCGGGTGTGACACCCCCTCTTGCCGACACACAGGAGCCCCAAGAGGGGCTACATACTGTCGATACGGCCGAAGACACGTCCGCGGCAGGCGAGCCCCCGGAAGAGCCCCCTACGCCCGATCTACAGGCACCCATCTCCAGGGTGACGTGGGTGTACCCGCCTAGCTGTACTCTATCTCCGTGGTGAGGGGCGGCATGTACCTGCGGTGTACAACTGGGTGCAACCCTAGGGTAACCTGTCGGTATGGCCATGAATGCCCCATCGCCCCCATATCATCGTTGGGCTACGGTGGCGGGTGGCCCCCTAGATACTGCGGTGGAACACCCAGGATGGCGACCGGCTATCTGGGTATGGGGTGAGATATCTCGTGGGCTGCATTTTGTAGGGCCTTTCAAGTCTTACTTGCGGGCACTAGCTGGGGCTGGGTTTGCGTTCAATGCGCCTGTGCGGAATCACGGCCCCGCAGTGGGTGTCCCACTACCCGCAAAAGGCGAACCACTACCCGTGGGTGCTAACCCAGCAACAACCTGTGTCTTTCAGCCGCACATCCAACACCAAACCGCATACCCGGGCAATATTCGGTGGGTTGACGGAAGCGTGCATACGCAAAGGTGCCTTGTGACAATGACAGGCGGGGTGGAAGTTGGGGTGTGGATACCTAGATGGGCCATCGTAGCGTGGTCGGCCATCCGTAATCCCGTGATGAAAGACATGGGGCAGAAGGCCCTACAACATAGGTTCTTGACGGAGCCCGAACTGCGGGACAACTTTCAGGCTGTCGCGCATCTTGGGGGCGCTGAAGCTGTATCCGCAATGTTGGACGCCAACGAGCGTATCTCAGAGAACATCCACACGACCTTCGATAGGTGCCTAAAGGCAGCGGTCGCGCCGCCATTCTGCCCTGTGCACCTACTACAACCACCGGAGGGTAGTGTTATGTGGGTGGACTATTGCCGACGGCGTGACACTTAGCGCCGGGGTCGTACCCGTTGCCACAGTACAGGTGCGGCAGGTAGTACAAGCCCAAGAGCCGCTATGGTGTTGTGGCCTACCACACCGTCGATATCCAGGCCGGACTTGTCCTGGAAATGGCGCACCGAATCTACACCCTGGAATCCTCGCTTCTCTAGGGTGTGGACAACACGCAGGGCCAACCGGGCGGAGGAGTCTGCCTCTAGCCAGTTCCACAACCACACGGACCCAGTGAGTGCCTCTTGTAGGAGTACATTGACGTGGTCGTTGACGCTGGCCCGGTATTGCTGACGACTGATTCGTACCCGGTCGGCAGGACTACCCCCAGCAAGCGGGTATTCAAGCCTGGAGTGCGCCAAACGGGCGCCTACCCAGCCATCCCATGGCCCCTCTTGTGCGCCACCCCCACCTTTGGCCCAGTAGCACTGTGGCGCCCGAAGGCCGCAGAGAGGTGCCCATGCCTTGGCGATCTTGCCCCACCCGGTGTTCTTCTTGGTCTCGGGGTCCTTGATAAGGCACGGGTAGTGACAGTCCATGCCTCTCTCAGCGAAGTGTGGCCTACGCCGAAGTACCTCCGACACCACGGCGTTGGAGTCCGCTACGGACTTCCAATCCTCCTGGTTTATCATCACCCCCTCGGATTCCGGGCGATCGTAGGCGGCCACCAGGATGTCTGCCGTGATCTTTCCCAGGCCGATGACCACCTTGAGCCCGGCGCTTTCCAGGCGCGGCCCCCATTCCTTGGTCCATCGAATGGCGGCACTCGATTGTTGTGGGACAACCCCTGTGATCCCATGAGCTTTGAGATCCGGCACCATAACCATGGGGTTGGCGGGGAGCGGGTAGAGCCACATCCAGCGGCTTCCAGGGGTATCGAGAGCGTGGCGTGGCGAGGGTGTGGGAACAACGGGTGTAGTCACGGCGGCAGTATGGCACATAGACCTTTACGACTGCACGTCTACCCGTGCTCTCGTTCGTACTGCCGTAGTAGTTCGTGGCAAGCCCCTCGTGCGCACTCTTGCCCACGAATTAGGATACGGGATGCCCGCCCTTTTGCTCCCACGATCAACTGCCGCAAGTCCATGGCCATCTCAGTCGACCCACGACGTTCGTACACACGCATGGAGGGTACGTGCCAGCCGTAGAGGGTGCGACTGGCAAGGTATCTGGCCATACCCAAAGCATTTCGTTCTAAAGCGGCGTTGTCAGCGATAAGTTGGGCTCTTGCGGCGTTCATCCCTGGCATCTTGCCGAAGAGTAGTTGGGCCTTGATGTCCAAAAGACTCTCCACAAGGTCCACACCTCCGCGGGTGTTCGCCCCCGTACCATCACCCCACAAAATGCCCACGGACACCTCCGGGTGTGGCCAAAAAGCTGCCCTATGGCGTAAAGGCAGTCGTGTCAGGAAGTTGCCCGCATGGCTCGCCGGGCTAGACATCCCCTCCATGGGGAGCATAAGGCCCACCCATACACCCGGTTGGTCCTGTGGGCTGTGCCCCCACGGCACATTGAACCCAAAATTCCTGCGGCTTACAGGTGTGGGTACCCATGCCGATGGGGGCACCTGATGGGCCGGTGCCCAACTACCGAATACTGTCTTGGCCGTTTGTAGAACAGTCTCCGGTGCGGAGGGCGTCACAACAATCAGGCGGCAATATCTGGGGCCTATCCGGTGGTGGAAGTGTCGCAGAGTATCTGTAGAGGGCCACGGCAGGGCCTCGCCGGGGCCTCCCATAGGCCACGCATAGGAGAGCCCCCGGTTGTCGTCGGACAATGCCCTATGGGCACGGTTCATTACTACAGTGGGTGGACCCACCGAGGAAATCCAAGCGTCGAGCGTAGGCCGCATGGCGTCGTCCCATACCGGCGGTTGCGTGACGCGCGCGTGGATGGCCTCCAGCGCCTCCAGGGGGCTCGTGGCGACTTCGTATAGCCCGGAAGTGTCATGCCCCCAGTCAACGCCCTCCATGGACCCCCTAGGGGCATTTATGGACCCCATGGCTGCGAGTGTCACCAGTTGGCAGATACGGCGGGGTCCCGTCGTGATGTATCGAGACCCGAACCCCGGGATAACCAGGTAGGCTACGGTGGTTGTGGCCTCTTGGCTTCCAAACACCTCGATAGTGAGGCGGTTGAGGAGGGTGTCCTGTATATGCCTACGACTGCGCGGGTGGGCCTCAGACCCTCGCACACATTCTTTTGGTGGGGGAGACACTCTGTGTATCTCCCCCATCCCGGCTTCACGGGCAAGTTATCTCGCCCAATGCCTTATGGTTGCGGTAGTAGGAGTCGCACCTACCTGGCCAGGGTTATGAGCCCCAGGTGGTCGCTGGACCTACCGCTATGTTGGGGAAGGCCCTTACAGGGCCGCGTGCGAGGAGACGACGTGGAAGGACACCACTGTGGTGGCCGTAGCGTTGGCGTCGCCGTAGATCGTGAACGACCCTGCCGCGGCCACACATCGCAGGATGTCGGTGAGGGTGGCGTCGGCACTAGTCTGGGCCACTTGGGCATGAACCACACTGGCCGCCGTCACGAGGGAGTTCGTGATGACAACCGACGAGGCGCCCGCCGCGATGGAGCAGAGACCTGCGGCCACGTTCAGGGTGGCCGCACCGGGGGCCGCCGAGGAATCGCCCATGGTAGCCGTACGATGACGCCCACCTGCGAACTTGCTGGTGAAGGAGTGCGTGGTCACCGTGCGGTTGGCTGCCGTAGCAGGCTCCATGCTCCAGACCGTACCGGAGTAGAGGGTGCCCTCCACGATCGGAACCAGGGCCATCTGGGGGGCTGTCACACCCGTCTGAAGGTCTGCCCTACGAGTGAACACCCACGGCGCCCCACCCGCTCCGAGCGATGTGACGGTGTAGACGCCATTCAGGGCGGAACCGGCTGTGATGGCGTAGAAGACAGAGTCCCCGGCGGCCATGGTGACACCGTCGATAGTGCCTAGGGCACCATTGGCGTTTGCCGTCAGTACACCCGCCACCTCTGTGGCTGCCGCGATGGCCGCCCCACGGGCGATGACACGGCAGGCGTTGAAAACCGGCGTCTGGTCGGAGACGCCCATGAGGGTCTGAGTAAGGGCCATGCAGGGAACCTACACGGACCTACGTTTTATGTCCAACCCAACATACGGAGCCCCTGGAGGAACTCGAATCCTCACCGCCCAGGTTAGAAACCGGGCGTGCTGCCATTACACTACAGGGACAGAGGTGGTGGGCTATTCCATGAGGGCGAGGGAGAACATTTTGCGCGCTTGTGCCAGCGAAGCACCATCGAAGGCAATGGCCGTTAGCGCACCAGCCATATCCGGCTCATAGAAACCGGACACGGGGGCAGTGTAATCCACGAAACCCATGAGTTCCCAAAGGATCTCGGACGAGCAAGTCAGTACAATAACTCGTCCATCTGCCCACAAGGTGGTCTTGGTGGGGTTGTCTTTGGCATAGGAGGTAGCCGCGTGAATGGCTTGCGCCGTAGCCAAGCCACCAGAGATGTCCCGGCGTACGACTACGCATAGTGTAGGAACAGCCACGACTATTGGCTGGTCTTCTGCGTGTCACGCGATCCGGTGTAGGGCACACGCGGGCGTGGCGGTGGTGCTACACGCACACGAGGGGCCAGCAACCAGGCCGTGATGGCGTTGTGGAGGGGGCGATCCTCAACCTTGAGTTGTGGGCTATGAGAGAGCACACCTGGCAGTTTCGCCTCGTCGTAGCGGCCGTATTGTGTGGCATCCGCCCTATCCCACGGTGTGAGAAGGCGCGCCGGGGCTTTCTGGATCGCGAGTACCTGGCAGGCGACCCGGTAGGCTACGCGCTCTGCGAGTTCCGCAGTGTGCTCCGGTCTTCGGGCGTCGTGTGCGTCCATGTGGGACTTCATTCCCGTGGATTCCGGCCCTTCCAGATCCTCGTAGGCCATCCCGAAGATGTATCCCGCGGCGAGGTTGGTGGCGCGGGCATTCAGGTAGTAGATGCAGTCGCCGACGGGTCTCTTGTGGTGTGCCGCCCTGCGCAGGGAACGGGCGATTCCGCGGTGTTCGGCGGAGAACCCGCGGGCATTGAGGGTAGATGGTGTTGCAGCCGCAACGGCGGCCACGATGACAACGGGGGCTTGGTTTTCTTGCATGGTCCGTATCCTGCTGATGGTTGACGCCTAGAGAACTTGCAAGGCGTTACTGGCAGGTGGACCACGGGCTTTGGCCGCGCATCTACAAGAAGGTGTTGTCGCCCATAAACGCTAGTCTTGTCTGTGGTGGCGGGCCTGTCAAGAACTACTAGCGAAGGCCAGTGTCCCCGGAACCCATGACGAAGCCTACCATGTCGGTGGAGGCGCCCATGTTGTTGTAGAGGTAGAGGGCACCCGAGGTGGGGTCGCAATAGAGCCATGCACGGGTGGTCGTAAGCGTCACGTCCTCAGCGTAGAGTGTCACCGCGTAGGACCGGAATGCACCGGCCCCATTCAGGGGGATGGCACCGTTGGCCACCGCCGCACCTGTGGTGATGTTGGAATAGGCCCCAATTCCGGTGTACCCCATGAAGTTCACCTGGGGGATGGCTAGGGAGGTATCGTTCAGGTTGATGTCCGTGCCCTGCCCAATCCTGACGGTGGTGAGCCAGATGGAGCCCCAGATGACGCGATCACGCCAATCGTTGCCGCTGTCGATAAGCGATAGGGTGGCCGTAGCTGTCACACCTGTGTGCTGCGTGATGGCCCCTATCATCCCGACGCATGTCGAGGCGATCTCTTGCGTGTACCCACCCCCAGTAGTGCCCGTAAGGATACCTAAGGCGCGGTCCTGAATGCCGTTGAGCTCGGCGGATAGAACCTGCTGTAGGGGCGTGTATGTTTGGTACCGCTTCATTATGGGCACCCAAGAAGATCGAAACCTATGAGTTCGGCCGTGACAGACAGGTCAGCATCGGACGGGATGATCTGTATTTGTGAGTTATTGCCAGTATCTAGGGAGAAAATACCGTGTGTAGAGTTGCCAAGCGGACAATCCAACCGGAACGGGTTGGTGCCCGCTGTACCACCGTATTCTGTGCCTGAGAACCGGAAATGGATGGTCTGCACCGCGGCGTCGATGTTGGCCGCAAATACCTTCCAGTAGGTTCGCATGGCCTTGGGTGAACTTACAGACGTACCCGCCCCAGGCACCCGCATACTGCCATCCGGCCCCAATGTTAGAGTAGTAGTCCCTGGCCCAACGATAGAACCCCACGGAAATAGGCTGTTAGCCCCGGACGCAGGGCATTCTGTGTAGGCGTACCGGAACTGCCCATGGATTGATCGAAAGGGCATTACGAGGGCAGACCCAGAACTGTTCTCTGTCAGAAAACACCCCACGAATCGGTGTGTGCCATAGGCACTATGCTTCCACTGCCAGTTGTCAGTGCCGGAGTTGTCAGGGCCTGTTGTGGTGACCTCGAAAGCCACAGCCCCACCGGAGATGTAGGCGTAGATGTAGTACCACGTCGCATTACTGAGGGTACTGGCCCCAATACTGATGTTGGTGGTGCCTACCTCCGTGAAGGTTTGCCACTTGGTGGTGCTACTGTTGTAGAGGGCAATGGCTTCGATGTTGCCGATGAAAACGCCAATGGCCCCAGTGTTGGCGCGTGGGTTGTACGACCGCACTTCACCCGACCAGCGAAAAGTGGCCTTGGTGGCCTGATAAGCCGCGTAAAGGCCATTGTAGACATCTCTACCCCAGTGTGTCTGCGAGGGGGCACCATCTGGTGTCACAGCCTGAGACGTATTCGGGATGGAATCATCGTACTGCGCAATGTTGGTGAAGGCGATTGACACGAGCTTACGCTATCTGACTACGGGTGTTTCGACAAGATGTGGAACACTACAGCCCACATCCGAGGTCGACGGTCGTGAAGTCGTCGAAGTCGATCGTCGACGTGGCGGCGAGCCCGGCGACCGACATTGAGCAGGAGACGTGAGACCAGTCGACCGACATCGCATAGGACGCGGTGCCGAGCTTCGTCCACGACGTCGGCCGCGCACCGCCCGAGCCGACGCCCGTGTACGCGAGGACATGCCCGCCGCGCACCGAGACCCTCAGCCACTCTTGACCTGTGTACGCCCCGAAACGTGCTGCCGCTGTGACGATATCGGCGCTCCCCGCGTTGCGAAAGAATTGCGCTGTGCCGTTGAAATAGGCACGGCACGAGACCCGCTCCCCTGCCGCACTCGCGTCCGCGATCTCCAGGTAGGCGAAGGACTGCGATTCGGTAGACATCGCCGCGAGGCGTACGCACACGTCGAAGTCCCCCTGCATTCCCAGCGAGCGGTAGGCCGATGCGCCGTTGTAGTCGACGGTTGACTCGCGGTAGGCGTCCGCGCCGACCGTGTGCACGAGCCGCAGGACCCCGCCTGTGATCGTCGCTGTGCCAAGCCCATTTACCGTGGTCCAGCCTGTCGACGACGTGAGGTCATAGACGGATACGAAAAGGGATGTCCGCACCTGCGTGGCTGTGCGTACGCCAACGTCTGTACCGTCGCCACCCACGAAGGTGTCGGCAGCAACCGCAGCAAACCGCTCAGCGACGCCAGACGCTCCCGCGCGAGCGAGGTCGCCGCGCGTGGTGAACACGTCCTGCTGGGCGTCGAGGGTGGCGCGCTGCGCGGCAGCATCGGCGTCGTCGAGGAGTGCTCGGCCAGCGGCCGTGCAGGCAATTTCTTCTACGTCCCCAGCCCCGGCAGTAGACCGCCCTAGAAGGCGGTCGGTAGCCGATACATTTTGCATCTTGGCGTAGGAAACGGTGTCGTTGGGGATAGTGACGGCAAAAGACCCCGTACCAGATCCTGTGGCATCACCTGTAAGGGTGATGGTCTGATCCCCCGTGTTGGTCCCGCTTAGGGCACCGGAGGCGCCGTCGGCAATCGTAATCCCACTATTCTGAACTAGTTTCCCTGTGGTCCCATCATAACGGGTAATGGCGTTGTCTGTGGCCGAAGCGGGGCCGACTACATCGCCCGAACCGCTGATTCCCAGGGTTGTACGCGCTGTTGCAGCGTCGGCGTCGTCGAGAAGTGTGCGAGCAAACGCGGTACATGTGATCTCTTCTACATCCCCAGCCCCCGCGGTAGAACGCCCAAGAAGGCGATCGGTAGCTGAGACATTCTGTAGTTTGGCATAGGAAACGGTGTCGTTGGGGATAGTAACTGCAAAGGACCCTGTACCGCTGCCGGTGGCATCACCTGTAAGGGTGATGGTCTGGTCGCCGGTGTTTGTTCCCGAACTAGTCCCGGAGAATGTGCCACTTTGTGTAGCCAAGGTGCCAAGGCCCAGAGTGGTTCGCTGATCCCCCGCCGTAGCGTCATCTAAAATGGCCCTACCAGCGGCAGTACAAGCAATCTCCTCTACATCCCCGGCTCCGGCCGTTGATCTGCCAAGAAGCCGGTCTGTAGCCGAGACATTCTGTATTTTCGCGTAAGAGACCGTGTCGTTGGGGATAGTAGTCGCGAAGGAACCTGTCCCGGACCCCGTGACATCCCCTGTCAGGGTGATGGTTTGGTCTCCCGTGTTGGTCCCGTTGATGGAGCCAGCAGCGCCATCAGGTATCGTCATACCACTGTTTTGGACCAGTTTACCGGTAGTACCGTCGTACCTGGTGATAGCGTTGTCGGTAGCGGAGGCGGGTCCAACCACATCCCCAGCCCCTACACCCGCCCCGATGGCAGTTCTTGCCGCAGCGGCATCGACGGCCGTAAGAACTGCCCTACCTACCGAGGTGGAATCGGTGATGTCTGTGGAGTCGACCGCCGTCTCGCCGGACGTAAGCGGACTGATGCCTAACAGGCCCACTAGAGTATCCCGCGCCAGTACACCGCCACAGTACCGGGGGCGGCCCCATCAGTATCGGCCACAAATACCCGTGCAAAGTATCCGTGGCCAACGTCCAACGGACCCAGTACACGGCGCGTAGTTCCTGTTGCCGACGGGTATAGGGTCGCCTCGAATGGGTAGGCGTCCATACGGCCTGTGGCGAAAGAAGCAGAATCTAGAACGGGTATCGGCCCCCACCCAGCAGCGGGTAGTTGGGCGACATCTGCCATATCCGTGATTCCCGTAGGACCAGCCGTATGGACTTCGGCCCGTATGACACACTTCCCGGAGGCCGAACCACCGGCCCGAGTGTAGTCCACCACAAGGTATAGACTTGTAGCGTTTCCTAGGCGGATACGGCTATTTCCAGCCGACCCAATTTCGGTCAGGGCGGAAGTGAGTACCTGCCCGGAGATGAGTTGGAAGAGCGGTGTACGGTCGGCCACACCGGGAGACTATCGGGGTAGGTGCCCCGCGTCCATCCTGCGGGCTATTCGTGCCCCGCATCGCGTGGTGGGCGCACCATCACGGGGAAGGGGCGGAGGGCACCGGCATCCACCAGAATGAATGCGCGGGTTGTACCGGTAGCGCCACAGGGGGCAAGGACATTGTCGAGTAGACCGGAGAGGCTTTGGATGGCCAAGCCAATGGGTTCGGCTGTGCCCCACCCAGCGGCAGCCAGGGTATTGGACACGGCGACAAGGCTGTCTGCTAGGGCCAGAGTAGCCGCGCGTACAGCGCAGGTGTCACCACCCTGTCGTTCGTAGGTTGCCAGGGCACGCTGCAACCCGGGTAGGGTGGTATCCTTGGCGGTGTCGAGTGCCCGTAGGATGGCCGCTGAAACGTGCCCGTCCCATTGGGACACGATCAGGCGGGCTACCGGTAGGCTCCACTGAAGGGTGTCCAGGACCGATCGTACGGTTGACTGCCACCCTGAGTGTGTAGAGGTAGGTGCAGCGCCATCCTGTGGCGGTGGCGGTGCCTTCGGGCAGCCGGTGAGTGGGAGGATCAGGAAGAGAGCGAGGAGTGCCCGCAAGGGGCGGCTAGGTGTCTTCACGGGGATGGTTCTACCACCAGTGGTGGTAGTACCCTAGCGGTGCTGTTGTGGGACGATGGCGGCCGGGCAGTGTCGTCGCATGGAGGCAAGCACGAAGACCGCTGTTGCGATGGGTGGTGGTAGCCCGTTGCGAATGGTCGCAAGATTCGACTCAATTTGGTCGTGGGCGAGGTGCTGATGCTCCACCGGAAGGTGATAGGTGTTGCTGGCCAGAGAGGCATGGGGACCTGACGCATCAGGCACAACGCCTGTGAGTAGGTATCGCACCCACAGCCCCAGTGCATAGGGCATGGCCTCTGCTGCGGCCCGCATCTCTACAGAGGCCAGGTAGTCCACGGCGGCTTGCCACCCACCGATGTCCAGTGTGTGTTTTCCGTGGCCCGCCTCGTGTGTCACGGTACAGAGATAGTCCTCCGGTGTGTCCGTGGCGTAGTCCGAAAGAATCACCAATGACCCACCCCATGGCAGGGGTAGTGTCACCGACACCCGACCGAAGTTCTCCTCCGCCTTGGTGATGGCCACGATAGCCAAAGGCCCAACTACAGGGATCAAGGCCAGAAGCACCTTGAGGGCTGTGACAGTGACCTTCACCAGGGGGCTATCCGACTCCACGATCGTGAGCCGGTATTCTTGTGCGAGGTCCGCCCCCACTGCTTTGGCCTGGGCCATTGTGAGATTGCTCATTATCGCCTCCCGCAGGCAGCTACACCCCGGCTGTTGACCATACAGACCCCGCCGATTGCCCCGCAGGTGATGTCCCCCACAGGGTGGTACCGGCCCGTTGCACTGCATACCATGGGCTGGTCCCCACGACAGATGTAGGTACGTGCCTGACACCCCTCCTGGGGGGGTAATTTCGGACCACAGGAAGGGCACCCAGCACCTAACGCGCCGAGAACAACAAGGAGGCCAACGACGTACCGGCTAGACATGGCCTACTTGCGCTCCGGTGGGGTTGTTGGGGGCACTTCCGGTAGCTTGGGGGCTGTGGGGATGAACAGCGGCGGCTTTCCGAAGCCAGAAAGCACCTTGTTGACGAACCCGAGGGCGTTCGGGAGCCACTCCACGAAAGCGTCCATCGCGAGGGTGAAACTGTTGCGCGGTAGGGCTGCCGCGAAGGCTCGCTGCCACATGATCTTCACCGCGCCCCAAGCCGCGGCGATAGCGAGCCCGGCCCAGAAGAGGGTGCCGAGAAGTGCCGTGATCTTGTCGTAGTGCTGTGTGAGTAGGTCCAGGTTCATACCCGGACAGTACGCCTATGGAGCGGGTGCCACAATCGGAGTAGCAACTCCATAGAACCTACCCTCGCCGACTCCCTGCACTGCCCACCGCACCTCAACCGGCCCACGAGTTGTCAGGAGGGTGTTTCGGAACCCAGTATGCGTTCTGTCCACCTTTCCTATGGCAACCCCTGTTCTGTCGTGGTCATTCTTGGCAATGAAGTCTGTCCACGGCTGCCCCTCGATGAATTCACGCGAGATTCCCAGGAGATTCGCGAAGGCCACGTTAGCTGCCAGGATACGGTTGTGGCTCACTACAATAGCCGGGGCGGGTAGCGAGTCAAGTTGGGCCAGACGGGCCACTTTGGCGCGCTCTCGGAGGCCCCTGTACCGCCCAGTAAGGGCCTGCGCACGGGTTGCGATCTCCTCCATGTTCAAGGCCAATGCCGCAGACGTAGCTGTGATGGCAGCCATGTGTTCTTGGACCGTAGTATCGAGCATGACTATCTTCCTCGCCTAGGGACTGGTGGGGGTGTTGAGCCAGGCGGGTTGTCAATGACATACTCTAGCAGACGGACTGTCTCCTGCGACGTTTCCGTGGCCGCCCGAAGAGCCTCTGCTGCGGAGCCCATGGAGGTAAGGGCAACTATGACACGCTCCGTCATGGCCAGGAGGGACTTGTTGTGCTCCGCCCCAAGCACCTCTAGTTTGGTTGCATGGGTAGCATCCCGCCCAGCCTGCTCAACCACCCGGGTATGGAGGGTGTCGTAGAGGCGCTTGGCGAGGTACACGATGGCTGCCACACAAGTAATCAGGGCCACCACAAGGGCCATGATTAGGCCCTTGGTACCGCCATCCAGGATGACATGCACCTGATCCGGGGATATCTGTCCAAGGAGCGGGAACATAGGCCCTCCCGCGGGCTACGGGGGAAGGTTAGATCATCGCCCGGTAGGAGATGGCCCACTTGAGGGGGGTCGAAGCCGCCCCAGCCACCGAGACGATCAAGCCCGCTGTACCCGACCCTGCCGCCGCGTGGGTGGGGCCAGTGTAGGTATTGGGGTTGTAGTCGGTGCCGATGGCGTTCTCGATGTTCACCGAAACGGTGCCGCCGTTGTTTCCCGCGTACACCTTCCGCGTGAAGGCTGCCCGACCGAAGGTACCATCGGTGCGCTGCGCCGTGACGGTATACTCCAGGGCCAGGATTCCATTCGACGGGATGTCGATGCGGAGAATCTCCGCTGCGGTCGCGCCGGTCGTCGAAACACCCGGCAAGGGGTACTGCTGGGGAGCAAGCTGCTGGGTGAGTTGAGCCATAGGCGGAACCTACATGGTCCTACGCTTGTGGGCAAGGCACAGAACACTATGCCAACCGCAAGTCAAGTCGTCCTTCAAGCATCTCAAACAGTAGTTTACCGACAGATAGCGACGTGATCGTGGCACTCTCCCCTACCCCAGCCGCCTGGAGTGCACTTCGGGCGTCAAGCCCGTCAGTAGCCTGGGAGACGGCCACCTTCTGGAGGAGAAGCCGGTGAAGTGCCTCTTGGGCAGTTCCTCGGTAGACGGCACAGAGAATCTTGGTTGGCCGTGTTTGGCCGATTCGGTCAATCCGGCCACATGCCTGCCGGAATACGATGGCATTACACCCTGGATTCTGCATCCACAGTTGGGTGCAAAACTCCGTAAGGCAGTTGAGCCCCGTTTGAATGGCTACAGGATTGGTAAGTAGTACCTGCATCCCTTTGGCCAGTTGAGCCTCGATCCACACCTGTCGTTTAGCGGGGGACACCTTGTCGGCCTCCAAGATGACCACTTTCACACCCGGCAAGCCTGTCTTACACAGGCGCAGCCATCGGTGAAGGAGGGCGATATGCCACCCTAGCACCATACATGGACGACCTTCGGCCAGTTCCGCCCGGAGAGTGTCGAGCATCCACTGCTCCTTGGGTAGAATGGTGTTTGCAGGGAGGGGGTGTACGGCTGTCACGAGTTCGCCCCCACGAGCCTCTGGATATCGCACCTCCCAAGCACCGGATTCACAGTTGCCTGTATCCGCCGTGAAGCGGTCTAGGTGCGATGGTGCTTCGGCCAGTTGCCCCCAGAGAGCCCCAGAGAGTGGCCCGAAAGCATCCCGCCGGATTTGCTGGAGTAGTTTGGCCACCATCCCCTTATGGTCGGACTCCATGGTGGGTGTGGCGTTGATGAACACCCGCTCTACGGTATTGGGTGGGATGTTGATGGCAAGGTCCGTCTTGTGGAGCGTCACCGCATGGGGCAGAAGCCACTCCAAGATGGCTTGTGGTTGCACTCCAGGGGCCGATCCTAGGTCACGGATGGCCTTGTCCTGTACACGGTCGCTCTGTGCCCCGTAGACGCGGGCCTTACCATCGGATTCCTTCTCGGTCACAAGGCGTCGTTGGTAGCCGTATCGCTCGACGAACTTGCCCTTGCCGTTGCGTGGAAACACATCGCGGAATCGCTTGTCGCAAGCCCACAGACTCGCGAAAAGGTGCTCGGCGTACCCATTCACGAGACTGCCAGACAGAAGTACCGTGGGTAGACGTAGGTTGACGAGTCGCCCCGCACCAATCGTCTGCGCTGCGCCCGAATTGCCCATTTCTTGGCAGTTGTGTACCAGTATGCCCGCCGCGAAGTAGTTGTGCGTGTCTTCGACCTCAATGTCGTAGACCCACTCGACCTCCGGTCTGACTACAGTATTTACCGAGGTAACGCGCGTTTCTCGGCTTCCAACACCGCAGTCACAGTCTGTTGCAGAGTTCCCGAAATAGCGGAGTTCCAGAAGCGAAGCACCACCCACCCCATTTCGTGCAACATCGTCACTTTGATGCGATCTCTGTTCTTCTGTTTCAGTGTGTGGTGCGATGCCCCGTCGCACTCGATCGCGAGTTTCAGCGTCGGATGCGCTATGTCTACCACTGCCGCGTACCATCTCGGGTTCCCCGTGCGGATGGGGAACTCCATAGGCCAATTCCCGAGGGCCTCCGACAGAGTTTGCTGTTCCGGTGTTAGGTGCCCATTCCCCCCACGAGTCCCATGCCAAGGTCGTCCGCGGGTTGTAGCTGCAATCTTGGCTCGTATTACGGGGTCCGCGTTGATCCGTTTGGCGTGCGCAGAGGCTTGTTGCCGAAATTCTGGGGTGACGCGCGCTTTCGCCGCCTTCGACGCTTGGCGTCTGTTCTCTGGGTTCTGCCAGCGATACTGTGCGGTACACAACGGGGAGCATGTATGGCGGTTGCGACACGCCTTCCGAACATACTCCTCTTTCCCACACACTTCGCATACAGTGTGGAACGCCTGCTTTGGTCCCTCCTTGGGGTTTCGCAAACCACGCCGGGAAAAATCGCCGCATTCTTTGCGGCAATACCGTTGTTCGCGGTGGCTCCGACGAACGCACCGAAACTCGGTGTTGCACAGGATACACGTCTTGGTGATGTTCGGAAGGAACTTTGTGGCCATCGGTATTGGGCAGACTACCACACTGCGTACTCGTGAGGAACCCAGCCTTCGTGTACGTCTTCGCCGTGTTATCCCACACCCTATGATTTGGGGTGCAGTCGAACCACCCATGCTCATGCACAACATGAACCAACCCATGTGTTGGGTGTTTTCGGAATGTGTTGACAACGGGACGCATGACCAATTCACCAGAGTGCGTCCTAGACCACACATGATCCCCCACTACGACATCGCGGATAGCCTTCGGCCCACACGATGTTGCGATCTGTGTCTCGCCCGGGAAGCACTCGTCTATTGCCAGGATGTCGAACAGAGTCTTATGCCTCCGCGCGATGTACGTGGCCAAAGGGTAGCGGCGAGGTTCCGGGATTGCCTGGTACAGAATCTCGTTGCAAGTGCGGCTACGAACCTCCGCCATGAGAGTAGCGACAGCCGTATTGGCTAGCCGGATATCCCCAAGGAACGCCTGGCCTACCTTGATTCGGCCTGGGGGCTCACCGTCCGCCGAGTACTCCCGGTGGGCATCATACGCACCCCAACAGTGGTTTCTGTCCCCGTAGAGTTCCTCGGATGTCTCGCGGGTACGCTTCGCGGTGCGACCTATGTCCCACTCCCCTGTGCCGTACGCGGATAGGCGTGTGACAGCCTCTTCCCATCCGTGGATGGTGGGTGGCGTCACGGCCAGTAGGTACCCAGCCACAGTATGATCGTGGTTGGTGTCTGTGTAGCGGTCGAGAAGGGCGCTAGCCGCCGTCATACGGGCGGTGTCATCCAAGGCGAACCCAAGGTAGCCTAGGGCGCCTTCAAGGCCCTCCATGCCACCCTGGAGAGCGCCCAGGACCACCCGGTAGACGGCACGTACGGCAGCCTCGGGTGTCTTGTACAACTTTCGGCCATTGGACCACCGCACGGGCACAGCCGCCGGGAACTCGGGGTGGCCGCCCAACATGGCCCCAATCTGGAATCCCATTCGTCCTGCGGGAGACTTGGCAAACCGGCGCACACCCTCGCACTGTTGCCGTTTGGCAGCGTTTGTCTCGGCGTTCAGGTTCCTGGTACCGCATCGTGGGCACCGTGTCAGACCCTCCCATGCGTGGCCCAACTTGGCCGTTTCGCGAGAGAGAAGGGCCACCACAGGAGCCGTACCCCCTCCGGTCGCCCGTTCCGCCGCAAGACGGTCCACAGCCGCAAGAGAGTCGAGGATCACAACACGGGCTTCTGGCCAAACCACCCGAACCTCGTTGGACCACGATGTCAGAAGGTGCGGTGGACACATGACAAGGACAAACCTAGCATGTATTGTTGCGCAAGTAGTTAGAAACACAGACGATTTGCCCGATCCTATCTCGCCCAGGACAGGGGCATAACGCCCGCGTCGTTGTGTGCGCGACGCCGTAGGGCCACCCAACTGGACTATGAGTGCCCGTGCAGCGTGCCTCTGCGCATCGTAGAGTGGCCTGCCTGGTTCCAGGACGGGGAAGTGTTGGGACGTGTCGTGTGGGTCGTAGTCTACTGGGCAGTGCTCTCGCAGGGAGGCCAGGAGGGACTCGCCGTACTGAGTCAGAAGATCCCCGGTTGTCATCTTCGTTGGGTCGTGAGTACCAGACGGCTCCGGGGATGGCTGTAGGGTGGAGTAGGTACTTGTCTTGAGGTCCAGAACGGTCACCTGGAGTTTTGGCTCTTCAATCTGCACCTCCCCAGTGGTCTCCCCATCCTTGTTCTTCTTCTCTTCAATGGTGCGCCATTCGCGAGCGAACACCCCTTTCACGAGAAGTGGCGGTGGAGCATCAGGTCCTGTCGCCATGGGCGTGAGTTCGGACCCGTTGAAAAGGCCCGCGGCGATGCCTGCCGCAATGTGTGCGGGCTTGGGGGGCACAGCAACCGGGTATCGCTGGGCTAAGGTGGCTACAGACCCACCTTCCGGGAAGACGTTGGCGAGTGGGGCAAGTCGCCCCATCCTGTCGGTGGTGTGCCATGGACGGTGGAGTTCGCGAACTGATCCAAGGTCAATACCCCGCGCTTTCAGCGTGAGAGTTGCCTCACCCGGTACCATATCCCCATAGGTGCCGTAGCGTTTACGTGGTTGAGCGGCCGGTAGTTCCAAAGGATCGCGAGTACCACCCAACAAAGGCAGGGCCATCGGATTGTTAGCCGCTGTTTGGAGGGCTACGAGTACCGAAGAATCAGGAATCGCGTTGGGGTGTTGAAGGGCACGCGCCACCACAACCACTTGCTTGTAGACCTCGTAATCAGGGTCTGGAAAGCGCAGAATGGACACATCCCCATAATGGGTGGCTAGGGTGTTCTGTGACGCAGGAAGTGCGTGTGCTGGTACCAGGTAGAGAAGAACACCGCCCGGTAGGAGGGCGGGTGTGTAGCGTCGTAGGAATCGTTCTTCCAGGCGCTTGAATCGGGGGTCTAGATCGTAGGGCGGATTCAAGTACAGGACGGTAGCCCCACCCGAAACAACCTCCACACGAAGGGCATCCGCATGGACTACAGTATCCGAGTCCCAAAGCCGATTGGCCGGTTTTGCTAGGCCGAGTACATCTCGGCACTTCTCAAACCGGGTCTTCTCAATCTCGATGGCATACAGGTTGACGCCACGAGTACCGCACGAGGTGCGCAGTGGGTATACAAGACGGGCTAGTGTTGAGAGAGCCTCCCCTTGGCCCGCGCATGGGTCCAACCACGCATCTACGTGTTCACCCCGCGCCGGTACTACCAGGGTCGACAAGGCTTCTATGAGATGGGTTGGTGTTGGGTAGTACCCCCCGACGGCGGTGGAATGTAGCCTTGCCATGCCGTGGAGTTACATGGCCGCCCGGTACTCTGTCACCGTTCTGGCAAGTACCTCGCGGATATCATCGTGGGTCGCAGTCACAACCGTAGGGTTCGCATACCCTAGACCTGGGTCGCACCACCATACGTAGTCACGACGATCTCTGTAGCCACTGTCATCCCCGCCCGCGACTATGGCGTGCCCTTCGGCCAGCATGGTGAGATACAGATGAAGGTAGTACCCAGGGTCAGCTAGCAGTGGGCACCCTGTCCGGTGGTCCAGATAGGCCGCCACCAAGGCCGCCTGAGGCACCAACTGGGCGAATAGTTCCTTGGAACGCCCCTTTCCACCTTCCCCAACTCCGGGCGTCTTGTTGGCCTTCGTAGGTGCCTTTGCGGCCCATGCGCGTTCAGCAGCCGCACCGCATTCAGCGTCTGTGAGGCCGCAGGTACCGGCCCACCCAAGTGTGGGTAGACACACGTAGTGAATTAGCGCGTTTGGATCAACGGGGCCGGGGTTCATGGAGAAGATGCCGGGCTTATAGACTGTGACAACCGCGAGTCCATCCGGCAGTTGTTGGACACGCATCTCGTAGCCTACCGACCGTTGGAACTCAACGTAGTTATGGCGGGAGTCTTGTCGCTGAATCATGCGCCCCATCTGGAGGTTGGCCAGAACAGGGCGCAAGGCCCCCTCTTCACAGGCAAAAACAGCCCACAGTGGCCGCTCGGGTGACTTGTAGGCCGTATTGCCGGAGGTTAGGAGTCCCATACCCGTGACAGGGAAGGAACGCCCTTTCTTGGTGGGGTCAGACTGCACAACCCACTCTTCAATCCCGCGCATTCCACCACTCATACGATGCCATCCCGGATAGCGTTTTCCTTGACAATGTGCCATTCACGCATAAACGGGCACTTATCCAACTGCGCCGTGAAGGCGCACCAGTCGCACGACAAGACTGTATACGTACCGTCGTGGTTGTTGAGGAGGGTAGCTCGATCATCCTCCCGACGAATGATTACCCACCCCTTATTGATAAGGCCATCCCACCCACATTTGTCTACGTACGGGCGCACGAAAGGACTGCACTGTAGAAGACTCTTCCACCCATGCATTAGGGGGTGGTCTTCCCTCGGCAGTGACTTCCCGCGGATAAACCCGAACTCCGCGCGATAGGTGTAGTCGTGAAGGTACTCCCCATGGGCACGATAGGCTGTCATGGGGAAGTGAAACAGGACCAGCGGTTGTACATGCAATCGACTAACCACCCAAGATCATTCAAGGTGGCCGCATCGGCTTGGGATACGTCACTTGCGTTCTCTGGGCCGAAATACACATGTGTACTGTTGGCGTGGATGTCGTACTGGTTGGGTCCAACGTACTTGAGGAGGATCAGTACCCCCTGGACGAACGCTGTGTTTGTCATCGCAATAGGCCAACAGTGAAGGCGAGTCGACAGGCCGCGCACAATACCAACACCGCGTAGACAGTCCGAAGTACAGCGCCCGACACGTAGAAGGCACCCAGGCACCCGGACAGAATGAATCCGGCGCACGCCATAATGTCGAGGGTACGTGTGCCACTGTCGAGGGCGTGGCCCACAACGGCAAGACAGCCAAGAACAGCCGTCAGGAGGTTTGTGGTTGTGATGCCGAGCGCCTCAGGCCCCTTGTAGTGGGATGCACCGATGGCGAGCGCACCTGTGAGACAGACTCCGAGGATGAAGAGTGGGTAGATCATGCGCTGTGTTACAGCGCCAACACCGTGAGGTCTGTCAGGCTCCCAGCGTCGTCGCAGTAGAACCCCACCACATTGGTCAGATTACCCTGCGTATGCGCCGGTTTGGCCTTATCCAGTACTACCTGCGCTTTGGCCAACCACCCGGGCACACCATAGGTGTAGTTGCCAGGGACTACGACGGCGAACATGAAGATGTTGGCAGGCCACGCTGTCACTGCCGCGGGTGTATTCTCGACTACCGAGCATTCGTCTGGGGCTGTTAGTAAGGCGTCGATCGCGGACTTGATGGATTGCGGCGATCCGCCCCGTAGGGACCGCCATGCGGCCACAAGACGGGTGCGGCGGGCTGCTGTACTGAGCGCGGGCTCGAAGGCCAACCCCAACATATTCTCCCACTCTTCCAAGAGGTAGGACGCAGAGTCCAGGAATGCCTCCGCCACGATCGCCGTCGCGATGTATTGTGCATAGGCCGCATGGGCACCTATGGCCATTGCGTCCGCCTGCCCCACCGTGTTGTCCGTGGCTTGGTAGGCTGGTCCTATGGCCCGCGCGTAGAACCGCGCCATAGGCTTGGGGTCCACCGACACCCCATTGACGGTAACCGTCGATAGGGTGGGGGCTGTAGGGAGGGAGTGGGGGAACCTAGGCATCGTTAGGCCGAGAGGGTAAGTTTGCCGAGAACCAAGAGCCGGAAGGCGTTGGGTACCACATCTGCTCCCGGTGTCGTCAGTGTAGCAGAGAGAACGCCGGTAGCATTCAAGGCGGCGTTGAGTAGGCGCACAGTATAGAGGCGACTACGACCCTGTACGTCTTGAGTAGGCCATCGAGTAGCCACCAAGGGGCTCGCCGGTGATTGGTCCGTATCCCCAGGGCCAAGATCGTCGAAGAGGACGAAGATGGCATCCCGGATGGTCGCCCAAAAGGGTGCGGACGGTTTCACATCGTATCCCACAAGTGGTGTGTATGGCAGGGCCGGGGATACCGTAACTGCCCCTGTAACGATGTTGACGGCTGTGATTGTTGTGAGAGCGTAACCGCCGCGCACGCTGTTCGCACCTGAGAGGTTGTACTCCACGGCGATGGTGTCGTTGACAGCCGGTCGCTCCGCTACCACCCGAGTATCTGGGGCAGGTGTGATTGTGAAGGCTGTCGTACTGGTCGCAGCCGATACGGTGTACCCGCCACCGAAGTCAGTGTAACTGAACTCACTCCCGGTGACGGGAGCGATTGTCATGGCCACATCTTGCTCAGTCTCTGTAGCGGCCACGAAGGCGTAGGCACTGGTCCCGATCGTGACGGGGCGCTTTTGCACCTGTTCTGCGGCTGCGATGGCCACCCCATGGATGTCGTGGGTGCCCTCGACGTAGTTGGCGATGTTTGTCAGGACCGTACCGGATACGATCCGCGTGCGTGTGGCCGACGACCCCTGTTCTGGGCCTAGGGCTACGATCTTGACTGTACCCACGGTACCTGTTGTGTCCCCCGACACCAACGGATAGACGTAGGCTTCGTCCACCCCGTCTACATCTTCGGCCCAAGTACGCCAATCCTCTCTGTTTCCAGAGGATGCCCGTCGCTGCCGGTTTTCGATGATGCGCGTGGCATAGTCCGCGTCGACCTCTTCGTCTTCGGCCACCACCACCACGGTGGCCACAGTCGCCGTGGCATTGAACCCGGCGGGGGCTGCCACCCAAGTCAGGATTGCGCCCACCGATTGGTTGGAGTCCACCCCACCGATAGCTGCCGTGACAGCCACAGTTCCTGTACCACCACCGTTGAGTGTCACAGACACGTCTGTAGGGGTGAAGCGGTTTCCGACTGTGTCTACGAATGACTTTCCGGCAAGTGTTGTCGAAGCGGCTGGGGTGCCTGTCACCGTAAGGGTGAGTTGGGCGCTTGTGGCGTCCCTGCGGTCGACCCCATCCACCACGCCATGGCGATTCAAAAAGTCTGTTTGTGCCCTGTCCGGGAGGATCTGGTCCTGGAGCGTCTCCGCCTGTGCTTCGAGGCCCATGTGAAGAAGACCGATAGCTCCACCCATCATCCAGGCATCCGACCCCACAGCGGTTAGTAGGGTGTATCCCGCCTGTGTGTAGTAGGACGAGAGGGTCGAGAGGAACTGCGTACGAATTTCGCTGTAGGTGCGGCCCGCGAACATGGGCCGATCCTATCTCGCGGCCTCAAGAATACCTAGTCTATGCCCCTAGACGGCGCCTCGCAGGATGGGTACACGCTCCCCAAGGCGTACATCCACAAAGTCTATCTGCCATAGTAGAGTTGTGCCTTTGGTTTCCACCTGTATGGCCAGGTCTCGGATGGCATTGGTTGTCACGAGCGTACGGAGTGCGCGGGAGAGTTCCGCACGGAAAGTGGCCCCGGAGTTTGTCCTGGCCTTTTCCACCAGACTGTAATCCACACCGAAGTTTGGGTCCGGGAGGAAGGTGCCCTTGGGCGTACGAATGATCCGTAGGACCACCTCCACCATAGGGGACCCTGGCACCCACGTATTGCCGGATACGCGAATGTACCCGGTCCCAGGGTCTAGAGCTCGGGTGAAGGCGTAGTAGCGAACGCGGGCAGTCACGAGGGGACTCTACCCCGGTACACCACTTCAGACTATACGACCCCCTGTGACATCCACAGGTGCCGCCGGTATGCCAGCCCCAAAGGCGTTGGCGGGCACGGTGACAGTGACACGGGCGTCTGTCGCCAGAGTTTGGTAAATACCCTCTGCTACGGCATCCAAAAGCCCAGATAGAGCGTCCCGGGAGCCTGTCCCCACAGTCGTGATGGCCGCATTGAACCCGGACCACCCTGTCCTGGCCAAGACACCGGTCCAGATACGGGCTGCAATACCTGTCGGGGCATCAACACGCGACTGCCCAGTGGAGAGTGCCATGGACCAACCCTACCGGAAACACGTCACCCAGGCCATGGCAGCAGTTGCGGACGGTCTAGTCCGCGAAACAAAACATGCGCCGCCTGCCACCCGCCCAGTGCGTAAGCCTCTAGGAGCATCACCCGGTCTTGTTGTGGAACACCCCGCAGCCATCGCGCCCATTCGCGGGCAACCAAGATATTCCATCCCCCGACACCATCCGGGTGCCGCAGCCCTATGATGGCCACTATGGCCTCTGGCAAGGTTATGACCTTTTGTAGCCCATAGTTATCGAAAGGTAGAAATGCGGCCAAGTCGGTGAACGTGTCCCAGTCATCCAATCGGTCTAGATGGGTTGGGTTTGTATCCGGCCCCAGTCTGAACCACCCATTGGGCCACCTAAGCGGTCTACCCCGCCACTTTAGTGGGGTGTCACAGCCTGTTAGGTCGTGATAGGTGGGTACGGCCACACTCTGTCGTTACTGTGGTCCTGTAACACGCTCTACGGCCCCACCCGGGCTGTCCACCTAGCGTGAACTATCTGGGTGGCACCCAGACCCTACGGCGGTGTTACGGGGCGCCTAGGTAGGATGCTACGGACCCGCCGTTCAGGAGGTACTCGATGAACTCCGCCACAACACCCTCCGCCTGGAACCACTCCCCCTCCCGGCGATAGGCGTCGAACACCCGGTGGAGAGTCTGTTCCTGTGCCATGGAGCCAGGGGCCTCGACCAGAATCGTAAGTGGTTCGTCGGAGTACGTCTGGGCGGCCTTACGGCGGGCCTCGGCGGTGCCCTTACTGCTCCAGCCCAGCTTGATTGGGCCACCGGAGTACCTCTGGAGGGCGTACAGGGTACCCATTACGCGGCGCCGAAATTGAACACGGGCGTCACAGCCAACCCTATCGTAACTAGGCGTGTAATGGCGAAGATTGACATGATGGGCGTAACTGCGGGTCGTTTACGTATCATAGGGGAGGCTACTCCCATAATCCACCAGGGCAAACCGCGGGCGCGGTGGTTGTGTAGGTGCGTGTGTGGCAATGAGGTTGTGGCGTGCGGCAAGGATCTACGCAACGGCCATACGAAGTCGTGCGGGTGTCTATCCTCAGACACAACCCGCGCACGTTTGGTACAGCATGGATGTGCGGGAAGAGGCAAAAAGATACCCGAGTACAACATATGGTCCAGTATGCGAGCACGGTGCTCTAACCCGCGAGACGCAAGTTTCCCTAGGTATGGTGGACGAGGAATCCATGTGTGCCCAGAGTGGGATCAAAGTTTCGTGGTGTTTCTGCGAGATATGGGTCTGCGCCCCGGTTCTAAGTTCTCGATCGAGCGCCGGGACAATTGCAAAGGGTACACGCCGGACAACTGCTACTGGGCGACAGCGGCAGTGCAAGCCCGAAACCGACGCGCAACAATCATTGTATTCGTTGCGGGCGTCAGTATGTGCCTAAAGGACTGCGCCCAATTACTTGGCGTACCCTATGGGTGCTTGCGACACGCCATTGCACGGGGTTCAAGCCCGCAAGCTGCGGTTGATGCCGTACTGGCTACGGTTAGGCCCGTGATCTAGCAGCCCCATCCGCGTTGGCAATCTTCCCCGTCAGAGTACATGTGGCTCCTACCGTGGGTGCTCCAAGAGCACCATCGGCATCCATGAGACTGGTTGTCCAAGTAACCGGGTAAGGCCCTGCTACAGCGGTTATAGATGCTACTTTTACCCCGTCTGAGACCCGTGCCACCTTGAGAGACCCGCCATTGAGGGTGATGTCCTGCCCACCTGCGGATGTGATCGCAATGGCCCCAGAGGCGTTGATGACGATGGACGCAGATGGGTGGGTGATGGAGATGGACTGCCCCGCAAGGCACTCCAGGTTGAGGCTGCCTGTGGGTCGTATACGCACCCTGGCAGCCCCTTCCTTGGCACCGTACATCCGTGTCTCCCCCTCCTCCAGGTCGCTGAACACCGTCGTGGCCCCACCACCACCCGACTTGTCCACAAGACCGAGGGCGATCACCTCGTCGCCTAACTCTATCGCGAGGGCCTCAGTACGTGCCGTGATGTAGGGCCTGGCCATGAGCCCCAACGGTTGGATCACCTCCGCAGCATCATAGGACTCCGTACGGGCATTCGAGGCCGGATCAGTCGGGTCGGCCCCCTGCTCGGTGGCGTCGTCGTCGCCTTCGGCTCCCCCGCCCCGCATCTGGACTGTCACCGTCCGGGCTGCGGTCCCCAAAGTAGAGGCTGTCACTTTCCAGAACTGGATCACGGGGACACCCTAGCGCATAGGGCCACTCCATGGGTAGTAGTTCGGTCCACCGGAGCACTACTCCTCGGTCTCCACCCCCACCGTCAACTGCACCGCCCGAAGCGGGACCAGGGTGATTGTGGTGGTGGTACCGGACTGTCGCCGCCCCTGGAAGTGAACTCTATGGATGAACATGCGTTCGTGGATGTCCAAGATGTCGTCCAGTACCATAGCGGTGGTATTGAAATGGTACATCTTGTTCTGCGGTGTGCCACCAGGAGCCGTCACTTCTTGGGTATGCCCCTGAACTGTGACGTTGTAGGTGCGGAAGTTCCGCATAGCCCGGGCTATGATCCGGTCGGCCTCCTGGTTGCCCTCCTCGTAGGTACGCGCCCTTTGCGACTTCACGTAGCGTGGTTGGTAGGGGTGCGGTACCACCACACGATCCTTGGTGAGGTCCGAGTCAAGGATCAACTCGTTCTGTACCCCAGGAGCGTAGCGAAAACTGAACTTGTCACCCCGAGCGCAGTGGCCAAACACCCGGACGAAGGTGGGAATGGTCTTCATCTGGACGGTGTGCGTGCCAGTCAGCATGTTGCCCTGCACCTCTGTACCCGTGGCGTTGAGCCGCCTGGTGAAGGTAAACCCGGAGTCGGTTTGGTAGTCGTATGACCCTACACATAGGGCCATAGTACCTTCGTCCTCGCAAGGCACCGACCACATCCACAGACCCGCTCTCCGCACCATGGCCTCGGCCACCTGTTGAATCTTCTCCCCGGCTCTTGGGTGGGAGCGATCTACCCGTGTGGTGCGGCGCCTACGGTTCCCGTTGAGTCCTGTGGCCCTGGAGGTGCGGAGGTCCCCCGCCTGCACCTGCCGGGCGTAGTCCGAGTGCACCCCAAGGATGACAGGTATCTGAAGGTCTCCGTAGAGCCTAGATAGTGCCGTGTCGAGCGTGACACCACGGAAGGCAATCGCCGGGTTGGCATCCCAGTCATGGGCCTTGGAGACAATATCGCGACCCGAGATGATGACCATGGCACCACTCGCCCGGTCGACCCGCTCCTCCAACTGCTCGATCCACCCAGACAGAATTAGAACGCCGTCGATCTTGAGAACTACAGCCGCTCCCACTTGCGCGCGTGCACGCACAATCTGCCATGTGGATTGGCGGTCTTCCGAATGCCAGAGGGCGAAAGTGAACGGGCACCCAATCTCGAAGCAGTCCAGGATGCAGTCGTAGCCATCGACCACGTCGATCACTACACCAGGCTCCCCGGCGGATGGGTTGCCGCCGATGGAGAGTTCTGCGGTGTGTTGGGTGGCCATAGTGCAGACTGTACTACTGCGGTGCGGGAGGCGGAGGAAGCATCAAGATCATACCCTGAGGCACCGCAAGGGCGTCCAGGATCGGATTTGAGGATGTCACGAGGTAGGACAAGGTAGCATCCCCATAGACATTCTGTGCGATGTCGAACACCGTCATCTCGCTGGGCACCACGTACCGCAGCATGTCTACCGCAGGGGGCAGGTACACATCCCGAGCCGCGTGGATGCCGGATTGTAGCCCGAAGAGAGAAGACAAGGCGTCGTAGGCATCGGCCGCCCCATACGGCTCGTAGGCGAGGCGCTCTGCCACAGCCTCCTGCATGAGCCGAAAGTTGGCCGAGATGGTCCCTACAGCCGAGGTGATCGTTTGCGCCTGGTTGATGTCCGCCAAGGCGTCGTCGATGATCGTCCGCATGGACACCAAGAAGGCAACGATGCCCGACCGGGTGTCCACCTCCCCCATAGCGGTGTCGGCCACGTCGGCCAGGTAGGTGAGGGCCGTGGAGGCCGTACGCTCCGGGGCTGCGTTGGGGTCGGTAGGTCGGGCCTGAACGGAGGCGTTGTGCTCCACCCACTGGAGCGTGACAGTGATACCATCCCGTTCCTCGCCTGTGACATTCTCGGCGATCGACTTCACCAAGGCCGTCATGGGGCCGCGGGTTGGGTGGACCAGACGACCCTTGGGGGTGGACTTTACTACCTCGACGAAACGCTGGTAGACCGCCGGGTAGAGTTGGCCATAACCCACGAGGTCGTTATGGAAGGGGATTGTGATGGTGCCCCGGTCGGCTGCTCTGCCCGTGTGCTCTATGTCCGCACCTGGTACCCGATAGGCGGTATGCTCCACAGCATCATGGCTTGTCTCTGTGGCTGCCGCAGAGACGGGAAACCTGATGCCCTCGTAGGAGGCGTCGAGGATGGTTTCGGCGAAGGTTGGCATGGCTTAGTGCTCGTACCCCGTTGGGCCACTGCCACGACCATCGGATGGGGCGTCGCCACCCATGTTGCGCTCTGTGGCATTCTGGATGGGGTCTGTCGTGACATGTAGCGGGTTGGCGGCTAGCGCCCTAGCTACAGCCTGTCCGATGGCATCCGTACTCTCGGGGGCTATGGCCATAGCCCGTGCGGCCCTTTCGTTTACTCCGCGTTGTGTGCGATCCGACTCGGATTCGCCAATCAGGGTGCCAAGACCGGAGTGGTTTCCTGCTCGCATACCGTCGTTCATACTGTAGACACTCCAGTCACTACCGGATGTCATGTCCCTGTTTATGGAGTCGTCGTACCGCCGTTCGCGAAATTCCTGGTTGACACGCTCCGTAGATGCCGTGAGTGTACGGTCTATCACGTTGCGCTCTCGCCCAATTCTTGAATCCTGCCCGCTTTCCAGCATGGTCGCACCGATTGTGGCAACTGCCGCAGTTGCCACAATCCCGGCGACAACTGGGTTCGTCATAAGCGGCACAATGGTGGGAATCATTCGCGGCAGTAGTTGTGTCACGATAGGGCCAACGAAACTGGCGCCAACGGTAGCAAGGATACTTGGCATGGCCTGCATACCATGCTGAAGACCCGTTCGTTCCATGGGGTTGGCCGACGACCACGCAGCGAACCTGTCCGAGCGCCGTACCTGCTCACTCGCCGGGTTGCGCAGGGCGTTTATCCGTCGCTCCTCCTCTTGGTTGAGCCGGTATTGGTCGGACGTGGTGTGGAGTTCTGTCATGCGGGCTTCGTCGTCCGCCGAGATTCTAGCCCCTTGGATACGCTGCACAGCCTGGAAACCCGACTCATTCTCGCCATTCGGCCCTGCCATGGTGTCCGTCAACATGGTGTTGATTGTGCGCCAATCCTGTTGGAGTGAACGCGCGTTTCCTCGCCCACCCCCCGCAAACAGGTTGGCGAACGTAGTGCCACGAATACCCGACCCATTTAGCCGTTGGGAGAGTGCTAGTACATTCCCCCTAAGACCTTCGCGCAACCTGTACTGCCCGCGTTGCGCCGGATCTTCCTCGAATATTGCAGCGGACCCCTGTAGAAGGGACTGTAACTGCCCGCGCATCTCGCTACCCGCGGGTGCCCTACCTAGTGCAACCTGGAGGTTGTTCCGCATCTTCATGGCGGAGTCGTTCCCCTCAAGGGCGGTGTCCATGTTGGCCAGCGACCGACCCGCCCGGCGCACATTGAGCCCGCGCATGTTGAGGAACTGAAGCTCCGCATACGTCCGGTTGACGGCTGTATTGGATGCAGCCGCGCGTTGCTCCGCAGTGGCCCCCGTCCCAAGCCGAGACGCCGCAAGACCAGCCTCCCGTGAAAGGGCCTCACGACCGGAGCGAAGAACGTCGTCTACCTCCACAGATCCCTCATGGGCCATCGCCACGAAGTTAGACATTGTCTGTCCAGCCTGGTTGCCTGTAATCCCGAAACGGCGTAGTTGTCCCTGGAGGCGTAGAAACTCTGTGGGTGACACCCCCAGGTTGCGGGCGCGAGCGGATGACTGGAGGGCATCACCAAGACGACGCTGGAGAAGCCCCGCCCGCATACCGGGGGCCAGGTTTGTGTATTCCGCGCGACTACCAAGGACGTTGTGCGACGCCTGTGCGGAGGCTATGGCTTCCGTCAACTCTTCCGTGGACATCCCATTGGACGCAGCGAAACTAGACACCCTTGCCATAGCCGCCTGTGAATCTGTACGTCCTGCGCCTACCTGCCCAAGGGCAACATTGAGGCGTGCGTGTTGAGCAGCCCGGGTATGGCGAGCCGCCTGAATCTGTCCATGGATATCCATGGCGTACCCCAAGCCTGCTTGGAGTCCACCACCGATAACCGCTCGACCAACGTGCATAAGGTTGTAGCCCATGCCGGGTCCTTGGGCACCGACTCCTGGCCCACCACCGGCACCACCAGCACCGCCACCACCAGTAGGTCCACCACGAACTCGGCTCCATGCGCGACTGGTCTCTTGCGCCGCACGAATATTGGCCCTAGCCACCTCTTCAGCATTACGAACGGCGTTGCGGGCCTGTGTTTGGAGAACATTGGCCCGTGCGCCCGCCCCCTGTTGTACTGCCTGTGTAATCCGACCCTCTTGTGTGGCTACCGCCGCTGCCGCCTGCGTGGCGGCCATGGTCCTAGCCCGACCCTCGGCCACAAAGCGGTTATGCCGCTGGGAGGACTGTTGCTGCGTCACCGCAGTCATTCGCGACTCTGTTCGGCCCCATTCCGCGAGTGACTGGTTATGGAGTCGGGCGAGGTTCTGAAAGAGGCGATTGTGAATCTGCGTGATCTGTTGGGACGAAGACCTGGCAGAATTCACCATGTCCGCTTGCCCGCGGCGGAACACGTCCACCATCCCGGCCATCGCCCGGGTGACATCGGCGCTACCCTGTACGCTGAACCTAATCGGAATGGTGGCCACGGCTGTACCCTACCGGACTACCCACTAAAGGGCCATACGCGCCCCGTAGAGGCGACCACCGGCTGTGTAGGTAGTCTGGGTGCAGCCGGTGGCTCGGTGGCCCCTACTGGGCCGCCTGGGTGGTCTAGGCGGGATCTACCTCTACCGGCACCGAGACAACGATCGACCCGTCATCGTCGTATTGTGGGGGGGTCAAAAAGGGCACTGGACCATCGCTCGCAGCAGAGGAGCCCGAGGAGTTGTCCTTCGTCCCAGGTATTAGGCGCTGGGCCGAACGGATGATGAGTTGATGCAGCGTGCCGGTATCGAAGCAGGAGAGCAACGCACCGACGGGTTCGCCTTTTCCCAGAGCATCCACCAGTGCGTCGATGTGGGCATCCAGACCATTGGGGTCCAGTTTCCTGAGAGGCGAACGATCCTCCAGGTGCGTGATGTACTCCATGAACACCGCATCCTGCACATCCGGCAGGAGTTTGCGGACCTTGTTGGCCCCAGAATCATCCTCAGACCCGGCGAAAGGCAGGGCAGCCTTCCCCGGCTCAGGGTGGCGCATGGCACGGGTAAGGATTTGGACCCGTTGCTCTCGGCCATAGAGCCCACACTCCTTGGCGTGCTCTATGGGCATCTGCTGGATAGTCTTGAAGAACCGCAACGCAGATTCCTCGGCACGGCGTGTCTCGTCGTCTGTCAGCGCCCATAGTGCCACCTCGTGGCCTGGGTACCCAGGGAAGGGGATTGTATGAGTGGGGCGGTTGTCCAGGTCCCCGAGAAGTCGCTCTAGGGGGCTGGACCCAGGGGGCGAGATGTCGTCGGCGACCTGGGCAGGTGTCTTGTAGACAGGTTGTGCCATAGGGGGACCGTACCCCCAAGACCCGCCGGATGCACGAACTTACTGTCCTCGGGTAGACAGTCCCTCTGCCATAACTGCCCGTACGGCTTCATCACCACCTAGATCGTATATCTCCCGCAGTTGGCGCAGTTCTTCCGGTGGCATAGCGGCGATACGAAAACTAACATCCGGTGGGAGCGTGCCTTCAAGCATCGTATCCCGTTGTCGTGTTTCATAGGCGTACATTTCCACAACCCAGGCAGGTATGTGGGTATAATCGGTATAGTCTCGCCATGGCGGTCTAAGGCCGAGGGTCCTGAGTAGGGAGTCCACACTTTTGCGGGAACCCTCAAGGATACTTGGGGATAGACTGTACTGGACCATCCCCCACGTATACCCGACGCACCATCGTTCTGATGGGCTCTCTCTGGAAACGGCTATAGCTAGCCAGTCAACGGGTGCTTCCACACCACGGTGTTACATCGTGTGACACAACAGGGTACGCCAACGACCGCACGGACTATCTGTCGTACGCGGTGTGATTAGGCAGCCCCATGGCAAGTGCTAAGGCACGAGTAGGCTCTTCTCCACCTAGTGCGTAGGTTGCCACGAGCGCCTGTATATCCTCGTAGATTAGCGAGTCCACCCAAACTAGGTCGCTACGAAGCAACCACAAACACCCGCCATAAATCTCAGAATGGACTACAGCCGGTACCCATCCGGGAAGTTGTGCGTAGTATTCATCTGTCGTGTAGCCAAATAGGTGCTTATTGCGAAGCCACCCGCAAAGATGACTATTTGGTATGAGCCACGCACTGAACTCTGTGTGGTATGGCACACGTAGGTACTTTCTACTGTCCAGCATACCTACCGCCACATAATGACACGTACAGCCTCAATACCGCCGAGATCGCAGGCAGCAGCTAGTTGGCATCGTTCCTCCGTAGATAACGCGGCCACACGAAGACCAACGTCGGCGACTAGGGGGATGGATATGCCACTGTTCCTATCTATAGCGTGTGACGCGAATGCAGCCACAACCCAACCGGGAATGACAACTACATGCTGCGGGTCCTGATCTGGCCGCGATAGCCCCAGTGCGTGAAGGAGTGCATCCACATTGCCCCTACTCCTGCTGTTGATTACGGGACCCTGTGTGGTGCTGTACCATAAGTACCCTACACCCCACGACGATCCGATGGGGTGCACAAAAGGTGGGTACCGATCCACCGAATGACTAAAAATGTTTGGTGGGTCATGGCGAAGCATGACGCATGTTACCGCGCGTAACCTAGGGCATGAGCGGTAGGCACCAAGAACACCCGCGGTTCGGCCATAGGCTGCTAAATTCTGATGGCGAACCAACGTGGCACAGTATCGCGAGTGACATGTACGCCCGGGTTGTTGCCCTGTCGGGTACCAAGGCCATGTTCTGGCCGTCGCATACCTGCGCATTTCGATGCGCGATGCGTGGGTACAAAGATGCCGCAGCGGAGGCCATCCTGAACTTGCCAGAAGCCGACAAGGAAGCCATCAAGGCGGCCTTCGCAGTTGGGGGTGCTACCGCCGCACAGGAACTCTTCGACGCCCTGACGTGGTCCCCATGAGGATGCCAACCCGAGTTGATGGCTGGGTGTCTATTGGCGAAGCACGATGGGATAGACTCGCTGCAAGGCACCCGGATGTAGACCTCACGTACTTCGGTCCCGGAATGTGGTGCTCGGCCGTACTCAACGGATTAGGACCCCCAGGGGCCACGGCACTCCTTGCCATGGACCAAGACTGCCACACCGCCCTCAAGGCCGCCTACGAAATAGGCGGAGAAGCTGCCGCAGTACGGCTGTTCGATGCCCTCGCGGCAGAACTGCCCGAGCCGTAATGCGTAGGAATAACGACCTAGCCCGCAAGATCGTAACAATAGGGACGGGTAATTGGGCGATCCTGGCGGCTAGGTTCCCACGTCTACACGAGGACGTAGAGTGGATTACCGCCTCCATACGTGGTTATGGGGTCGCTGGGGCCACAGGTCTACTGGATCTACCGGATGACGACCTACAAGCACTCAAGGCCGCCTACGTCATGGGTGGGGAGGAAGGTGTAGCCGTACTCTTCGATACCTACATGGAGGCGGTGCCGTGAAGTTGGGCGCGAGGGATCGTATGTGGGTAAATATCTCCCCCGACAAGTGGCTGGCACTCAATGTGCGCCTAGAAGTGGCCCTGGGTACATGCCCAGGATGGCCCGTAAACGTACTATGGGGCCTAGGGGACCCGGGGGCCGATGCCCTCATGGCCATGTCCAAGGATGACTACCTGGATATAGATGCCACATACAAGGTGGGTGGGTGGGAGGCTGCGCAGGTGCTGTTTGACGAATTGGTGGGGAATACGGACTAGGTTGTGGAGGGTCTATGGGCCTTTACAAGTCGACCTGTCACAGGATCTCGGGTGTCGGCGCGTGGTCGTAGTGTCACCCCAGCCTTGAGGAGCACAGCCCTGATGGTTGTGGTCGAATACCTAGTGTCTGCGGCGATTTGTGGGATGGAGTGCCCCTCAGCATAGGCAGCAATTACGGCCGGGATGTTCAACGGTTGTTTACCCTTTGTGTTCCACGCGCGGAACCCAGGTGCTCGGCCACCCTTTCGGCGGGCCACCCCACACCGCTCCAAGGCAAGTATCACCCCCCCTTGTGACAACCCCTCACGGTCTGCTATGGCCTGTAGTGTGTCCCCGCCTAGATAGGCAGCAACCATACGCGCGTCGCGCTCAGGACTAGGCCGAACGACAGGTGTAGGTGTGCGTGTCACGTATAGCGGTGTGGGCGCAGCGGGAATGTGTAGACCCTCCGCGGCCATCCCAGGAATGTGCCCCCTAATCACAGCCATTTTGCGGTCCAAGTAGGTGTCCGCCCCCATGTAGAGGAGGTGGATCAACTGCACGGCCAGTCCACCACTCGTAGTGGACCCACCAAGGTGGAATTTCCAGTTCACCTTGGAGGTACTGTTGAGTGCCACTGTGGCATGGGTGTCAATGTGCCGCTTCACCCACGCTTCAAAGGCCAAACAGGTCGCATGACTACCGCAAATACCTAGTGTGACGGTGTTGCCACTCACACTCACGAAGCCATCCCCGTCCATGACACCTCGCCAGAAGTGACGCTGGAGAGGTTCCGAGAGGGCTGGGGCAGTTGCTGTAAGGCTTTTGCGTGGTGTGATGCCCCACTGGGCTAGACCCGCCACAAGACTACGCCCGAAGACATACAGGCTAGCCATCATGTGGGTGCCAAAAGCATTTCTCGATAGCCTCCGTATAATCGTGTTGGAGGCACCAAGGGCGATTCGCAACTTATCCAGGTGCCCGGCATCCGCGTACTGAAGTGTGACCTGTAATCGGTTATTTACGACACACCCGTCGGCCAGGATAAACCCCAACCAGTACGCCTTATCTTCGGTGTCGATCACGTCGAAGTAATGTTCGTTCAGGGTGTATTGACGTGGGTGACCAGCAGGGCGTGTGGGGACGCTGGCACGCTGTAGAACGCCGATAATACGGCTGTCCGATACACCCTCACGTTGTGCGATCTTCGCCATAGAATCACCGTCGATGTAGGCCGCGGAGATGCGAGCAGCCTGCACCGGATTGATGTCTGGTAGGTGGTACCCTGCGCGACGGCGTAAGGCGGTGGGTTCGTTGATGGGAGCAGTTGTGGTAGGGTCGGCAGTGGTATGGTCCATAGTTCTAGAGTCTAAGCACCGCACCACAGAAAGTCAATACAATGGAGTACAGCCGGTCTTATACTGTGGCCCACATGGGAACAGTCCTCGCACAAGCGGAATCGGTGACGATCACCTACACGTCCAACGACAAGGCGGTCAAAACACTCCTCCTGGGCTTGGCCGGTTTCTCCAACGGCGCGCAGGAGGCAAGCCTCCAGATCAAGTCGGCCCTGCCGCTACGCGGCTTCGAGAGCGACTTCGCGCGGTTCTGCGACAACCACATCACTCGCCGGTTCACAATCCGGGAGGCCAACAAGATCAGCACCTTCGAGGGACGCTTCTTGTCGGTGGGGTCGTCTTCGTCGGTGGACACCCCCAACGCCCTGGACGTGCAGTTCAGCGGCAAGATGATCTCCCGCCTGTCGGCCTAGTGATGCAGGCCCCCCGTCTCATGGGCTCTCACTGGGCTCCCTGTCATGCCTGTAAGGCCCATCCGGGCGCCACACCCACCGGAACGCCTTGTCCTACCTGTGGTGGCCTAGGCCGCCTTGAGGGTCCCCGTAGTGCCTCCAGTGCCAAGGCGGGTCTCAGTCGTCCGGTAGTTCTCGGGAGATAAGACCAGTCTCCCCCCAGAATAGTGCCTTCGCTGCCTGCTCTCCACCTACTTGGTAGGCGGACATGATCGCCGCCTGTGTCGCGGGGGGTAGAGCAAGCCACGCATAAAGTGCCGGGATCTTATCCCCGGCTGTCCACACTACGATGCGGTTGAGTGGGGGCTGTAAGTTCCATACAGCGCGTGTTTGTGCCAGTGTGTCTCCCGCCCACACCGGTATGTGCCACGGTTCTAGGGCGTTCCACAGATCAAGCGGGAGACGCCATAGGTCCGGTGTATTCACGCAGGTGACATGACTATAGTTCGGGCGGCTGCCACAATTCTGGGCATAGAGTGTTGAAGAGTAACAAACTGGCCTCATGGCCTCCTACCTTGTAGGTGCTATGCAAGGCATCTCTCTCGGTATCGTTCAGGGCCAAAAAGTACCTCACCCGCACAATATGGTCTGGCACATAGTCCGCGTACACTAGCATGAAAACCCACGAATCTAGATATTCCGCCCTATTGTACCGCGCCCGTGTGAGTAGGTTACCCTCATCGTCTATGTACTTGTGTATGGGTATCTTCAAGTCCCACCACGGACGTAGGGCCATCCACAACGGCATAGGCAGAAGCCACTCCGACCCGCCTAGGTTAGGCCCATTTACTTCGGGTGGGTCTATCGGCAGTACCACGGCGGTCTACCCAAAACGGGGGAATGACCCCGACGCCACATCCGGCTCGCACTTCACGAAGTAGGCCATACCCCCGTCTACAGACATGAGTGTCCATCCCTCACGGAGGTGGTCCTGAATCTCAGTGGTCTGGTCCTCGAAAGACCCGCACTGGTTGATGGGCACAACTTTGGCATCTGTTTGTGTTCGGTGCATGGCCTATGACCTCTTTCTGTTGGTAGGTGTCTTCGATGTCTGTGGGTTACCCCACCGGGTACGGGACGCCTTACTGGCCGCTGCGGAGCGTTCCGCAGGTGTCATGGCCATGGCCCGCGCGACACCCCCGGCCGAACCATGCCCACCGGGTGTCTTACGGGCAGACTGCTTCGATGGCTTGGTGGTCTTCGCGGGGCGCTGTGCGGCTACCTCCTGTACAGCCTTACGGGCCTTGGCGAGGGACCCCGGTGTAGAAGTCTTGGGGGGGAGAAGGACCCGTTCTGGCTTTGCCTTGCGGCGTGGCTTTGTTGCTCTGGCACGCCGCACCACTTCGTCGAGGGCCGCTGCGGCATTGTAGACGGAATCCACGCCGGTTTCTTCTGGCTCCGGGATGTTGGGTGGGTCGTGCTCGATCTGCCCCAGAGGCACCGGGTAGGCCGGGGGTCCTGCGGGAGAAACAAGTTCCAGCGGGGTGCCACATAGGTGGGGTAGTTGTGGGTACACCATGTAGACACACTGGTCGGTGGCGGCGCCAATCTTCCACCCGCACCCAAGGAGCATGTTGATGTCTTCGTAGGCAAGTACGTGCCGTGACGCACCTTGATCGAACAGTGGGATGACGCGGAGGTACTGGCCCGGTTGGTTGGTTGGTTCCATGGTTGGGTTGTTACACCGCCCGCAGAGCAGTAACCTAGCCGCCATGAGCCCCTTAGTTTGGGTGGTGATACTTTGCTTCGTAGGTACGCTGGTGTGGGCTCTAAAGGGACGTAGCGAAGCCGTACAACCGCTAGGTCCTACAGGTGCCGAAGTGCCCGAGATACAAGTACCCCACCGATGGGAGCTCCTGGAGGGCCGGGAGTTTCACCCCAAGGTGCATGAACTAACCACACTACGTTGCCATACATGTGGCCGTAGGTTCCCCGCCGCCCATGTACGGGCCATGCCGCCCTGGGCACGAGCGTCTTGCGAGGTACCCCGTGGGCGGCCCTAGTAGCCCCGAGGGGGCGATCCTGTTGGGGTTCTATACCCTAGCCGCCTTTGGGTTGGTGTGGGGCTTCGTGGGCCTATGGGGGCGGTTTGCGTGGCCATCTGAGGAAGGTATCCCGCACACGACGGTACCGACGGGCCATGAGTGGATCATCGCCGAAGGGTACGAGTGGGACTACACCCTCGGCCGCCCAAGTAGGGCATGGTGCCGTAAGTGCCTCGCATCCTTCACCTTGGAGCGGGTGTGGATGATCGGTAGGCCAGGCGCGAATGATTGCCGTGAACCCTGCGGGAGCCGCTAGTCTTCGGAACTAGGCCATGGAATGACAGGTAGCTGTCGTACGGCAGCCTGTACTTCCGCAGCCGTAAGTGGCCCATCAACCGGGAGCACGTAGGTAGCAGGATCGCGTATGGCGGCACAGATCGGGTCAATAGACGCACGCACCCGGCTAAGTTCTCGGAAGTAGAGGGTGCATACGTACCAAGTACACCCCACCGAAAACTCAATCGCGTCCGTGTGCGCTACTCTGTACCCAGCGAGCGTAAAGTACCAATGGAAGGATTGTGGTTCGTCTATCGCGGGTAGAGCGCGGCGGTACGTGAGGGCGGCCGAATCTATGGGTACCACTACGAGGAGTTGGAATAGGCGTTCGCCCTCCACCACAGCCTCAAGTAGACACCACGGCACCTTCAAGGCCCTACCGGAGTCTATATAGACCCACCCCTGGTCGACCTCCAAACAGGAGAGTAGCGCCACGGTCGTAGGAAACCTGGTCGAGATGGCCATACAGCCTCGTTACTACAGGTCTGAAGACTGCACCATATCCCCCTCTACTAGAGGACGTACGTAAGGATGGAATAGTTCCCGGGAAGCACCTATCCCACCCATCGCATAGGCAGCCTCTAATGCCCCATGGATGTCCACAGGCAAACCCGCGAATATCTCCGCAATACACCTGTGTATGTATGGCCCACCAAAAACCTGCGAACCTGTCGGTAGAACCCAGCCATGTAGTACGTCGTATAACCAATCCGGCAATGCGAGTACAGACTGAAGCACACCTGCAAGCGGCCCTGAATTCGGGAGCGTGAGGGGTACTGATTCCACCCATGGGCGGAGAATATGTCCGTACCACACGGGCACAGCACTACCGGCCAACACCCCCATAAATAACTCGTTACCTATGCGCCACCGCAACAAGTAGACACAATCATCAAGTACTGCCTCCGCCGATGTCATGCCGCCTCAATGGCCCGACACAATCTCAAAGCCACCGTAATGGCGTCCCCCTCTGGAAACGCGCCGAGCAGTAGCCATGGCTTTCCGCGTTCATCCAGGACAGACGCCTTCGACGCCATAGGGTACCCATCTACCCAGTAGGCACCGTTGAAAAATTTTACCTTCGAGGGATGCAGGACCACTGTCACCCGGGTATCCCCAAGGTATGTACCCGTAGGCGAATACCTACGTGGTCCTCTACGCACCTCCCATGGCACACCGTAGGCGGTACCGCAGGCTATGGTCTCCCCGTGAATCTTGGCGTCCTGCCACCGACAAAGATCGAGATGCGAAGGGTAGGGTGTGTTCATGCGGCGGTGTTACTGAGAACCATCGAAGCAGCCAGCGCACCTGCGGACTCAGCATTGCCCATTGCTAACGCTGCACGAAGAGCCGCGTATTCATCTTGGGTTATCATGCGCCACAGAAGACCCAGCCACAGCCGGTACCCAGGGCCATACGGAGCACAAACAATCCACCCATCTGGTGTTTTGATGTTGAACGCTGGTCCATACGTAATTGGCTCCATACGTGTGCGTTACCCGTGCGCGGGTCGCCCGATTGACTCCGCCAAGGCATCCACGGCTTCTATCCCACCCATCTGGTGAACCATCTGGAACTGCCGGAAGGTTGCCTCTGGTAGTGCCATAAACCACTCGACCCACACCGTAGGGCACACCATGACAGGTCGAAGCCCAAGCCTGGCCGAAGCAATTATGGCCCCAGCCACCCAGGTTGGTAGCACTTTGCGGGAAAGCAACCCGGCGTCTCGGGGGGAGCAGTGCCCCCTATAAGCCCACCCGCGAAGTTGCCCCAACACTGCCAACCCCTCGATAGATTCCGCAACCCTAAAATTGGAGCCAATGAGGATGTAGGCCGCAGGCAGCTTGGTTAGGTGCTGCATCAACTAGACCAAGCCATGGCCCGTAAGGTCGTCCAGTAGCCGGTAGGTAGCCTCCCCACCACCAAGTGCGTAGGCCGCCCGCAGAGACTCCCTGGCAGTCTCTGGCAGCCCAAGAATGAGTGCCGCACGCGCATCATGCCTGAACATCAACCGGTGTCGAACCTCTAACCCAAGAGCTGCCATAACCCACTCCTGTAGGTATATGGCACCCGAAGCGGTGCGCTCGCCGTAGACGTGAACAACCTCCCCAAGAGCAGTATCTTCCAAGGGCAAATAGATTGGCCAGTCCATGTACACCACCTATACCCCACCCACCCGGTAGGACTCGAAAAGTGCCACCGAAGCCTCTCTCCCACCCATAGCGTATGCCGCAGCGAGAGCCGCATGGTGCTCCGCAGAGAGGGCCACGAGATCCCTATGCCGGGCTTGTCGTGGCTCCCTGGCAATCCCGTTGCGGGTATCCTCCTCGTAGCGAAACACACACCAATAAGCCCAATGTGCAATCCCTAGACCACCAGGAAACCGGCTCACAAGGTCATGCCGGATCAATTCACCGTAAGGCGCGTCCGGGCGTGGCTCTGCCTTACATACCCTCTGATAGGGCGCCTTTGTTCTCATGGTGTGGTGTTACCCGACCACCCCAGGACCATCCTGCAACATACCTGCCATAATGGCACTCAACGCCGCGTAAACCGCATCCGCACCACCAATGGCGTACACCGCACGTAGTCCATCCTGGCCCCCCTCCGTAAGACCAACAAGGACTGTCGCACGAACCACCTCCTCGGGTGTGTCATAGTCCATGTTAGAGTCGTCCGAGAAGACTGCCGTATACGCCCACGTCGTACTGGTATGCCTTCTATCCTCATGGAGGATACCCAGGAGGCGAAGTGCGCCAAACTCACTGCCCGCATCACTCACCGGCTGTCCCCTGTCATGTACGCCGTAAGTGCCCCATAGGCGGCCACCGGCCCCCCCATTTCGTACGCCGCTTGGATACCGTCATGGGCTGTACTGGGTAGGGCCGTAAGGACGGCGACGCGAAGGCGGTACCCTTCTGTATTTATACCCGTGCCACCCGTGTACACCGCAGCAAAGGCCCATGCCATGCACCACCCACTATGAATGTCATGTGGTATGTCACGAACTAACTGCGCGTACCCGTCACTCGCCGTTACTGAACGCTTACCCTCAACTGTCATACCCATCCTGACCTCCTGCACCCACACCACCCAGCAACTCCGGTGCCAAGGTGTCTAGTAGGAGCCTGGAGGCTGTCTCCCCACCCACCCCATAGGCCGCATGAATGGCCTCCC
>ERZ1292623.301-Hain-H51-01um-R1-301-length-55676-cov-7_pt2 | contig 41252 bp, 42 predicted proteins | sample MGYA00564398_ERZ1292623 | MGnify/ENA primary metagenome ERZ1292623 (study PRJEB36523, sample SAMEA6512633) | groundwater metagenome | collected 2019-01-07 | study: AquaDiva: Metagenomics assemblies of 32 groundwater samples
TGAGTGAGAAGTGAGTGAGAAGTGAGTGAGAAGTGAGTGAGAAGTGAGTGAGAAGGGTAAAATTGATGGCAGCAAACTGCAACTCACACAAAAGCTCAAAAATTACCCAATATATTCACTTACCTTATGATTTGCGCCAATTGTTGGCATGCCTATATGGGGTGGCAGATTCAGATCCTGGGATAACATTAAGATTTTAATATTCGCTCGAATTAAGATTATGTTTAAGATATTAACTCCCCATTTTGCAGGTAATTTTTTATTCTTGTCGAATGATGCTTTGATAGTTTTTGTATCTTCAGGTGACTCTACAAATGTAGCTGCACCCTCAATAGAGATCCTAGCTATGTCAGGAGAATAATCAACACGTGCTCCAAAATCAATTTCTATCACTTCACCAGTTTTTCCAACTTTCTTTACTTTAACTCCTTTTATGATTATGTCTTGTTTTAACTGCATACCTTTTTGTAATTCTTTTTTCTTTTCTGCATCAAATTTTGTAAATACAAAGCTTACAAGACCCATACCATTTTTATTAAATAACCATATATAAACCTATGCCATTACATTCTTTTTGGAGCATCCACCCCCATAAGATGTAATGCATTTTTTAAAACCTGTTGAGTAGCCACAACCATGGTTAGCCTTACCTTTGTTAGCCCATCGTTGGTTGAAATAACTTTACATTCTTGATAAAACTCATTAAACAAATGAGCTAGTTGATATGCATAAATAGCAATCAAGTTAGGCTTAAGTTCTTCTGATGCTTTTTTTACAACGATAGGGAATTGGTATAACTTATTAATAAGCATAATTTCTTGGGGAAGCCTTGCAAGCCCATATTCAGAGTAATCAATTTGGTTTTTTACTTTTTTTAATATGCTACACGCCCTTGCATATGCATATTGAATATACGGCGCTGCTTCGCCTTCAAATGAAAGCGCTGACTCCCAGTTAAACGATATATTTTTTTCTGGAGAAACTTTAAGTATGGCATATTTCACTGCACCATATGCAATTATCTTAGCCAAACTCTCGTTAGGCTTTTGCTTTCTAAGTTTAAGCTCTTTTTTTGCTTTTGTTAGAGCCTCGTGCATAAACTCCTCTAACAAGACTACATCTCCCTCACGGGTGGACATTTTACCAATATTGGGAAGAGTAATATAGGCATAATGAACTACCTCCGGTGCTCTAACCCTTAGTAATGATAATGTCGCATTGATTTGAAGAGCATACAATTTTTGATCTTCACCAAGGACCACTATGTTTCTATCTTTACCAAGCTTAGCTTTCTCAAGGTTATAGGCTATATCTCTAAGCCCGTAGAGTGATGTTCCATCCTTTCTTGTTAATACAAACACCTGCTCCCTCATCGGTAATCCAAACCCCTTTAGGTCAAGTACTTTCCTCCCATGCTCATCCGTGAATATTCTCCTTGTTTTTTCTAATTTCTTTAATACTTCTTTGGTAGCATTATTCCATAAATACTCAGATTCATAATCATATTTGTTAAACTTTATGCCTAGTTCTGAAAGTATCTTTTTTTGTCCTTTAACACATATACTAACTATCTTCTTAAATTTATTTTTTGTTTTATAATCCCCCTGCTCAAGATTATATAATAATTTGAATACCTCTTCTTCTATTTTTTTAGATGTTTTAAGTTTTTTACTTGTGTTGATATAAATATTTAAAAGAGAGTTAAAAGTAGGTGTTTTATTTCCAGTACCATAGACTAATATTGATACCTGCTTTCCAATATCATTAACAAAGAAATGGGACTCTACAGTATAACCTTGAAATCTTAATAATCGCGTTAATGCATCCCCAATTATAGCATTTCTAGCCCGCCCTACATGTGGTGAAGAGTTTGGATTAATGGAAGTATGCTCAATTATAACTGAATGTTCTTTTCCTATTAATGAGGAACCATAATAATCTTTCATCCTAATAACTGCACGAAGAACTATCTCATTTAATCTGGCCCTATTCACAAAAAAATTAACATATGGCCCTTTAGGAACAATTGTTTCTATAAACTCATTAACCTTAAGTTTTTGAGATAATTCTAAAGCAACCTCTAAAGGATTACGTTTCTGTTGCCTCGATAATTGAAAACAAGGAAATGCATAATCACCAAATTCTATGTTGGTAGGTATTTCTAAAACTATCTCTTTAAGTTTAGTCTCCTTCTTTAATATCCTAATTATTTCTTTTTCAAACATAATAATGAAAAAATAGGATAATATATAAATACTTGGTTATCCTCCTGTATACCGGAGAATTGATAATGTCAAGAATATCCTCAAAAAATCGAGAAAAGATAAAACAAGAAATACTAAGATTACTATTTGAAGCTAACCTTCTCTTAATGAGCACCAAGTCTATCGCAGATGAACTAATAAGAAATGATGAGATGATATTAGTCCTTTTGACAGACCTACAAAAATTAAGGCTAATAGAAAGAGTTGGAGCATATAAAAAAAGGAGATATTGGAGACTTACTGCACAAGCCTATCAAGAATACAAAAAATTAGCCCATTTGTAGATTATTATAACTTATTATCAAGCTGTTTCCATACCTTCTCATAACCACTCCAATCCATGGCATGATAAAACACTTCTTTGATGGATGTAACTGGAATAATCTTAATTTTTTTTAGCCTACTCTCCTTGATCACTATATCTTTTTCATTGGATTTTGGTATAATCACTGATTTTAATTCTGCATCAATCGCTGCTTCAATTTTAGAAGAAACACCACCAATAGCCATAACCTCCCCCCTAACAGATAATGATCCAGTCATAGCAATCTCTTGTTTGATTGGTACTCCTTTTAAGGCAGACATAATTGCAGTAGCAACAGCAATGCTAGCAGAATCACCCTCAACACCCTCATAAGTTTGAAGAAATTGAATATAAATATCATACTTCTCTTTAATATCTTCGCCAAATGATTTGATAATAATAGCTGAAACATTTTTAATTGCTTCTTTTGCAATCTGGCCTAACTTACCTGTAGCAATAAATTCAGCTTTTTTACCTCCTTTAACAACTTCAGATTCGATGGGTAATATAATTCCTGAAAGAGCTGAACCAGCACCAATAACAGCTAAACCATTAACTCTTCCCACTCTTTTACCGGATGTTACAATTACCTCATATTTTTTCTTATTTTCTATATACTTATCAGCAATTTGTTTCTCAAGCGGACGCGCAAGCCTTTTGGCTAGTTCTACTTCTTTTGCTGTTACTAATGGGGTATTATTCTCAACAGCTAAATCTCCTGCAGCACGTACTAATCCTCCTAGCTCACGCAAACGTAAAGTAAGCTTACTCCCCTTACCAGCCATACGTAGTGCTTCTTCAATAACTTCATTAATTGCTTCCTTAGAAAAATGAGGTATTTTTCCATCCTTTTTTATTTCCTGAGCAATAAACTGAGCAATTTTATCACGATTTTTCAAATTATCATCCATATCAATATTCATGTAAACCTCATAACCATAACCACGAATCCTAGATCTTAACGCTGGATGCATATGCTCGACAGTCTCAAGATTTCCAGCAGCAACCAAAATAAAATCACATGGAACTGGCTCAGAACGAGTTTGAGCACCTGAGGAACGTTCTGATTGTCCTGTTATAGGGTATTTTTTTTCTTGAATTGCAGTTAGAATCTCCTGCTGTGATCTTGGTGAAAGTGTAGCTATTTCATCTAAAAATAAAACTCCTCCATTAGCACGGTGAATCATTCCAGCAATTAAACGTTCGTATGCTGGTGTGCCTAACCCACCACTTTGAAGAGGATCATGAAGTACATCACCAAGTAAAGCACCTGATTGTGCACCCGTACCATCAATAAATGGAGAACCCTTTAGGGATGAATTATCTACTAATAATTTAGGAATATTATGTACTTCGTTTAATTTCATACGCTTACCAAGATTGAGGAATAATAAAAATCCAACAATAAATACCATGCTTGAAAGCATAGAAGCAGAATAAACAACATCTGAAATTGATCCTTTTTTCCAAAAGAAATAAGGAATTAAACTAATTATTATTATTATACCAAATAATATTAAGTTTTGAGTTTTAAATGATGATGCAGCGGCCAATCTTTGTTTATTTATTAATGCTTTTCCTTCCCCTTTGGGTAATGTTCTAATCAAAGGAACATTTTCATCTGTTGGATTAGGAAATGAAAGAATATCAACTAAGCTTTCTGTTTTGGATAACTCAGCTATTGCCTGTCCTATCATACTTTTACCAACACCAGGATCACCAATAAGCAAAACATTTCTTCTTTGTTTTGCAGCTTTTTTGATAAGGTTTATTGCTTCTTCTTGACCTACAACTTGCTCATTTATTTTGGATGGTATTTTAATATCTTTAGTTGAATTAAATTTCATTTAGTAGTTTTATTAGAAAGGTATAAAAATGTTTCTTTAAATTATATCTTCTTCAGCGACTACAATAAAATCACCTACAGCTATAACAGAAGAGAATGGTATAATCAAATGGTTTTGATCATTTTTCTCGAGTTCTATAGAATCGGCATAACTAGTTGGCGCTCTTAAAACAATATGTAATAATTCTCCTGTCTTTGTTTCAAAACTTATATTTCCTACTTCACCGAATCTTTTTCCAGATTTAGTAACAACTGTTTTCCCTACAAGCTGTCTTGCATATCTTTTTTCTTTATCTTCTTCGCTCATTTTATAGGTCATATCTCCTTGAAATATATAAGTCTTTCTAAAATGGGATAATAATATTAATATATTCATTTAGAATCAAAATACTTGGAAACTATATTATAACCCCTGTTTTTCATATGGAAATAAAAAAAATAAGATTTTATCCACCCCTCACACCATCATTTCCTGTGGAATAAAATAATGAAAGATTTTCGGTAATTATGAATATTTTCTATTTTTGTTGAATTTTTTAATTAGTTATATAAAATCTTTTTAATAAGTATGATAATAACCTAAATTTAAAATGTAGTTATAGCCTGTAAGAACAGTTTATTTGATAGTTTAGGATAAATTTTTATTAATTTTATTTTATAAGCTTTTCTATGTTATTGTATAATAATCTATCTTAATTTTTTAGTAATTAATTATTGTTATTTCTTCAAATGAAATGATGGTGTTAATAATCATAAAATATGAAAATCTTTCAATTTTTTTGAATATTTTTCGGTTCCACAGGAAGTGTAGGTGGGGGATCATAGTAATCCTTAAATAAATCATAAAAGAAATTACTCATATGTTAAAAAAGGGGTTAAAAACATTCTTTGAGGATTATTTAGAAAAAGAGCCATTATTCATTAACAAAAAAGCATTACAAATGAGTTATACCCCTAAATATATTCCACATAGAGAAGAACAAATAGAAGCTGTTGCAAGTATACTAGCACCAAGCTTAAGAGGAGAAAGGCCAAGTAATATTTTTATTTATGGTAAGACAGGAACTGGAAAGAGTCTTACTATAACTTATGTAACTCAAAATATTAAAGAAATAGCTCAAAAAAATAAAACACCCCTAAGGATAATCTATCTAAATTGTAAATTAAAAAGAGTGGCTGACACTGAGTATAGAATAATAGCTCAATTAACAAGAGAGTTTGGAGAACAAGTACCAGCAACAGGATTACCAACAGATGAAATATATAAATTATTTATTCAGGCATTACAAAGAGAAAATAAGAATGTTATAATAATCTTAGATGAAATAGACCAATTAGTAAAAAAAACAGGCGATGAAATATTATATAATCTTACAAGATTAAATGGTGAATTAGAAAATACCCAAATAAGCATTATAGGCATAAGCAATGACCTATTATTTACAGATAATATTGATCCAAGAATAAAATCAAGTCTTAGCGAAGAAGAATTAGTGTTTCCACCATATAATGCATTACAATTACAAAGTATATTAAAACAAAGATCAAAATTAGCATTTAAAGAATCAATAGTAAAAGAGGGAGTTATAGAAAAATGTTCTGCATATGCTGCAAGAGAACATGGAGATGCAAGAAGAGCTCTTGATTTATTGAGAGTAGCAGGAGAAATAGCAGAAAGAAAGGGAGCAGTAGAAATAACAACAAAACATATAGACGATGCAGAAGAAAAAATAGAAAGAGATAGAGTTGTAGACATAATTAATACTCAACCAAAACAAGTAAAGTTGACATTGTATAGCATATTTACAGTTAGCATTGAAAATAAGGGACCAATATTCACAGGAGATATATATGAACTTTACAAAGAAGCGTGTTATAAAACAGGAGTTAAACCATTAACACAGAGAAGAGTATCAGATATTATAGCCGAGTTAGATATGCTTGGAATAATTAATGCTAAAGTGATTAGCAAGGGAAGATATGGCAGAACAAGAGAAATAGGTCTTGCTATACCGCAAACAAGTATACCCAATATCAATAATTCATTAAAAGAAAGTCTTGCTTTATAGGGGTAAAAAATGACAAATGAACTAGTTCAATACTTTGTAGAGAATGATTTTTTATTAAGCCCTGAAATCATTGATTTAATTAAAGATAAAAAAGAGTTTGTGGATTTAGTTAAGAAATTTATAAAAAACAATGAAAAACTATTAGTATTAAATGATGATATTTATAATAATCTAACTCAGATGCATCAATTAATCGACTTTAATTGGAGTGAGTTTGAAAAAAGCAGATCTTATTTTGAAAAAAATAGCGATGAAAAAATTTATAGTACCTTTGTTGATATCTTATCATACAATATTGAGAAGAAAAAAACAAAACAAATTGATAAAATATTAGAAGAAATAAAACATGAACCAACAGAAGAATTTCTTTTAAAAGAAGATAATTTAAGATCAAATGTTATGATACTTAATTCATGGGACTTAGACGTAGGAAAGAGGACAGTGCAAGATTTTGTTAAACATTTTAGAGCAAGATACAATCAATTAAAAAAAATACTTGAATGCAGACCAGAATTACAAAACTGCATAAGTATTAATAGATTGTATAATAAAAAAGATAAAGAACAAGTTGCAGTAATAGCAATGGTTGCAGATAAGTCTATAACTAAAAATGGAAATATTTTAATTACTCTAGAAGACCTAACAGGAAAAACAAAATTACTTATTAGCAAAAATAACCCTATATTTAGTATAGGGAAAGATATTACTGAAGATGAGGTAATAGGGGTTATAGGCATAACAGGGGATAATATTATCTTTGCCAATACAATATTTCAACCTGATATACCCACAACAAAAGAATTGAAAAAATGCCCAGAGGAAGTATATGCAGGATTTATTAGTGATATCCACTTTGGAAGCAAAAAATTCCTGAAAGAAGATTTTTTAAGAATGGTAGAATGGATTAATGGAAACACAGGCAATAACCAACAAAAAAGCATTTCAAAAAGATTAAAATATATCTTTATAATTGGTGATGTAGTAGACGGTGTTGGGATATATCCTGACCAAGATAAAGAATTAGAGATTAAGGATATAACACAGCAATATTCACTTGCAGCTGAATATCTGGATAAAATAAGAAAGGATATAAATATAATTTTATGTCCAGGACAACATGACGCTGTTAGGATATCAGAACCACAACCCAGCTTAAATAATGAGTACACCAAAAGTCTAAATAAAATTTCTAATCTTAAATTAGTAAGCAACCCAGCATTAATAAACATTCATGCAAGTGAAGATTTTCCTGGTTTTGATGTGCTAATTTATCATGGAGCAAGCTACCATTATTATAATAATAATATTGATAGCTTAAGGCAATCAGGAGCTCAAAATAATCCAACTTTAGTCATAAAATACTTACTAAAAAGAAGGCATTTAGCACCAACACACGGATCATCATTGTATAGCCCTCAAACTGAAAAGGATGCAATGGTAATAGAGAAAATACCCGATATATTTGCCAGTGGTGATTCACATAGATGTGAAACAGCAATGTATAATAATATCAGCATAATAGGGTCTAGCTGTTTTCAAGCAAAGACAGCATTTCAGGAGAAAGTAGGAAATAATCCCAACCCCTCAAGATTACCAATAATAAATCTCAAGACACGAGAGATAAAAATACTAAACTTCAGTGAGGAACAATGAAGAATAATCAAACCATGGAAAAATATTTTGATTTAATTAATAATGAAACGTTAAAATGCTATGAACTTGCACAAAGAGCGAGAGCTAAGGGGCATGACCCAACCAAAAGTGTAGAAGTACCACTAGCAAAGAATATGGCAGAAAGAGTAGTGGGAATAATAAGTAATGTAGCACCGCAAATAAAAGATAGTGGAGTTGTTGCAAGAATTATCGAGTTAGAACAATTATATGGCGTACAAGATTGGAGAGTAGCACTTATCTTAGCTGAAGAAGTTGCTGCTGAAAAGTTTTGTAAGTTTGAAAATAAAAACCAAGCAATGGAAGTTGGAATAAGGATAGGGTTAGCCTACTTAACTGTAGGGGTTGTTGCAAGTCCGCTCGAAGGATTTGTAAAAATGGAAATAAAAAAACGAAATGATGGTAAGGACTATATGGCTATATACTATTCTGGACCAATACGTAGTGCAGGTGGTACAGCGAGTTCTGCGTCTGTTATAATAGCTGATTATATACGCAAAAAAGCAGGTCTAGATGTTTTTGACCCAACTGAGCTAGAAATCAAGAGGATGGTAACTGAAATACATGATTATCATGATAAAGTCACGAATCTACAATATCATCCTACTGATGAAGAACTTGAGTTTTTAATTAAGAGAATTCCAGTACAGATTACAGGAGATCCAAGTGAAAAATTTGAAGTTAGTAACTACAAAGATCTTGAACGAATGGGAACAAATAAATTACGAAATGGGGTTGCACTTGTAATTGCGGAATGTATAAGCCTGAAAGCACCAAAAGTATGGAAGCAACTGTCTAAATGGGGTAGTGGGTTTGGACTGGAACACTGGAAATTTATTAAAGACTTTGTAGAATTACAACAAAAACTAAAAGCAAAATCCAAAGAAAAAGAAGCTAGCGATGAATTGTTAGCTCCTGACTTTTCTTATATCAAAGATATAGTAGCAGGAAGACCAGTATTAACTCATCCATTAAGAGTTGGTGGATTTAGATTACGGTATGGTAGATGCAGAAATTCAGGATTTTCAACTGATGCTATTAATCCTGCAACAATGGTCATATTAAAAAAGTATATTGCAGTTGGTACTCAACTGAAAACAGAGAGACCTGGCAAATCAACAGTTATAGCTGTTTGTGATAGGCTGGAAGGACCAATAGTTAGATTAGCAAGTGGAGATGTATTATTATTAAATACTGAAGAAGAAGCAAAGAAACATGTTTCTAAAATTGAAGAAGTAATTTTTCTTGGAGATTTATTAATAAGTTATGGAGACTTTTTGAATAGAGCACATAAATTAGTTCCATGCGGGTATAATGAAGAATGGCATAGAGAAGAATTAAGAAAAACAGGTGATAGCGGGGTTAGTAAATTTTTAGAAAATCCTTACCAATTTGTAAGCGCAAAAGAATCAATAGAACTAAGCAAAAGATTATCAGTGCCACTCCATCCAAGATATACATATCATTGGAAAGATATAACCATTACTCAATTAAAAACATTAATAGAATGGTACACCAAAAAAGTGGCAAGCGAGGATAGTGTAATATTACCCTTTAGTTATAGTTTAGTAAATGATGTTGAGGATAAGGATCCGAAAAGAGTTCTAGAACTGTTGGGTGTACCACATCAAGTGGTTTCTAAGGAGCATGTAATCATAAGCGGGGATGACGGAGCTGCATTTTCTTACTGTATGGATCGGCTTTTGGATATTGAGGTTCAGCCTAATTTAAATGTTTTAGAAATATTAAACAAAGCAGTAGACATAATAGTCAAGGATAAGTCTGGAACGTTCATCGGTGCTAGAATGGGGCGGCCAGAAAAAGCTAAGATGAGAAAGTTGACTGGCAGTCCGCACATGCTATTTCCTGTGGGTAGTGAGGGAGGCAAAATGAGGGATTTTCAAGCAGCATTAGTAAAGGGCAGAGTAAGTGCAGACTTTCCATTAAGATATTGTATAAAGTGTGATAAAAAATGTGTGTATGATTTATGTATTGATTGCGGTGGAATATCACAACAACAATATTACTGCAGGCAATGTGATGAAACTTCACCTAAAAAATGTGAGCTACATGGCGATGGAGTAAATTATAAATTTCAACAAATTGATATAAATAAAATATTTTTGGATGCAATTAAGAAGATTGGGTTTGATAAGTATCCTAAGATGATTAAAGGAGTTAGAGGAATGAGTAATACCAATAAAGAGTTTGAGCATTTTGTAAAGGGGGTTATAAGAAGTAAATATAACCTTTTTGTGAATAAAGACGGAACAATAAGGTATGATATGACCGAGATGCCGCTTACACATTTTAAACCATGTGAAATAAGAACGTCAGTTGAAAAATTAAAAGAATTAGGTTACGATAAAGATATTTATGGAAAAGATGTTGTAGATGATGATCAAATAATTGAGTTAAGATGCCAGGATGTGATTCTCCCAGCATGTCACAATTCACTTGAAGAGCCTAGTGATGATGTGCTGCTGAGAATAACCAAATTTATTGATGAACTTTTAGTTGGGTTGTATGGATTAGAAGGTTATTACAATCTTAAAAGTAAGGACGAGCTCATAGGGCATTTGATTGTTGCGATGAGCCCTCATACAAGTGCAGGGATAGTTGGAAGAGTGATTGGATTCTCAAATACACAGGGGTTTCTTGCGCATCCATTATTTCATAGTATCATGAGGAGGGATTGTGATGGTGATGAAGCATGTGTCATATTGCTATTAGATGTCTTACTAAATTTCTCTCGTAAGTTTTTGCCAAATCATAGAGGGGTGACACAGGACGCACCATTAGTGTTAACGTCTTGCTTAATCCCAAAAGAGGTGGATGATATGGTCTTTGATATGGACATAGTAAGCAGTTATCCACTTGAATTGTATTATCTTGCTCAAGATTATAAACTTCCTGTTGAAATAAAAATAAAAAGATTGGGAGACACCCTTAATACACCCGAGCAATATGAAGGATTAATGTTTACACATGATACAACTCGTATTGATCAAGGAGTCACATGCAGCGCGTACAAAAGCATACCCAGCATGATGGAGAAGGTCCGAGGACAGATGGAAATAGCAGAACAGTTACGCGCAGTTGATGAAGCTGATGTAGCAAGGTTAGTAATTGAAAGACATTTTATGAGGGATATTAAAGGTAATTTAAGAAAATTTGGAATGCAAGAATTTAGATGCGTAGAATGCAATGCAAAATTTAGAAGACCACCTCTTATAGGAAGCTGCACAGTATGCCATGGAAAGTTGTTGTTTACCATAGCAGAGGGCAGTATTGTGAAGTATTTAGCACCTAGCTTAGAGCTAGTAGAGAGATATGACTTACCTGTTTATTTAAAACAAGTTTTAGAATTAACCAAAATGAGAATAGAAAGCATATTTGGAAAAGACGATGAGAAACAAGAGGCACTAGCAAAATGGTTTTAATCTATATAAAAAATGAAAGAACAGGCAGTAGTAAGCATCCCATTAAATGAGATTTCTTAATTTTTGCATACGAACAAAGTACACCTATAGCAGAAGCTACAATAACAATTAAAATTCCTAAATAACCAGAAATCCATAACACCAAAATTAGCAATAGGGATATGATAATCTTACTTAACTTGTTATAATCAACTCGGTGGACGATACGTATAAAGAGTTTAGTAATAAATGGAGTTAAAAGAACATTTATTCCACCAGCAATTAAAGCCGCAGAAAAAAATAAAAGCACTGTGGATGTAGGCATGGTATGAATAAGACGGGTTATAGCAATGATACTGCCATTGCGGGCTTTTTCAATGGTTACCCACGCAATAATTGCAATAACCATAATCATTGTGTTGATCATACCAACCATCAGGATGTATTCTTCTTTTTTGTTGTTTTTTCCTAAAGTGGATAGTGTTGCTGCTTGAGCAGGACCAAGGCCAGGCATTAATCCAGTAAATATTGATGCAAAAGTTGCTTTGATTATAGCAGAGTATGGTCTTTGAATCTTAGGGAAGGATATCTTTTGCTTTGGAATTAATGTTTTTTGGTTAATGCTGGTGTATAACACACTAATGCCGAATAGTCCAGAAAATAATGGGAATAATCCTTCTCTGACTGGGAGCTTAAAAACAATAAATCCTAAAGTACCAGATAATAAAATTATAACTACTGCCCATAAACGGTTTCGTTCTAAGTAAACTAATGCCCCTAATGCGAATAGGATGATAAAGACAATATTTTTTTGGATTATTGGATAAAATAGCGGGATTGTTAGATACAAGAGGGGGGATAGTAGTGTTATGATTATTAATCCTGTGAGGCTTCCAATAATAGACAGGATTACTGCTTCATATCCCAAACCTTTAGCAAGGAGTTGATGCGCTGGAAATACTACCAACGCCGTGTCATCAGTTGCTGCACCTAAAAAAACTGATGGGATGAAATCAATAAAGGTGTGGGTAATTGACATTGAGATTATAAATATGCTTATTGATAGAGGAGTTACTTGTTTGAATAAGCTTAGATGTGATAATATAAGAACAGCAACTAAATTGATATGTATCCCTGGGGTTATACCCGTAAATATCCCTGCAATAATTCCAATTATGATTGCTATCATTAATTCAAATAACATGGGCTATCTGAAATTATTGTCTTTATATTGTTTAATGATGGAATATTGAAAATATTACAACTTAAGCCAATGTTTCTGATACATTAGTCACATCTTTGTAACGTGATCTCGATTGTTGATACTCTTACTGATTTTCCTTCTTTATTTTTAAATTCTTCACTATTAACATTAATGTTTTTTATCTCTATAGAATTTTCAAGAAATCTTTTAGTAGCTACTTCTGCTACGTCTACACATCGTGAGATAAATTTACCCCTCCCTTTTATAATTACTTCACCAGCGTTTTGCGTTGTAAATTGCATTACAACTCCAGTTACGTAATTCATGAATGGTTTTGGTCCAATAAATATTGTATGATCATTCTCTTCAGCCATATAATCTCCTTAATTATTTTTTAAGTTTTAATAATTTTATATGATGAGTGATAGATCCTGCTATTACATTCCTTATTTTTTTACTACCTATCTTAGATCTTGATATAACCTTTTGTTTATTTTTTTCAAAATCTGACGTAAATTCATCTGGATAAGTTGTAAGAAATTGTTTTACTGCCCGCTTTATTTGTTGAGACTTGACTGTTCCCATTTTTAGTTCATTTTTTAGATGTTTGGGTTATTTTTAAGTCTTCCGCCTTTGCAGCACTCTGCGGTGGTTAAATTATAGAAATATTCTTAAAGACTGATTTAAGATTAGATAAGTATTGCCTCTGTGGCTCAACCTGGTAGAGCGACTGTTTTGTAAACAGTAGGTTGGGGGTTCAAATCCCTCCAGAGGCTTACTAACTCTTTTTGTAAGCCCTTTAGATTTTGGCCTAAATTTCTAGAATTGAGAAATTATTAAGCGTTAACAAAAGGTATATAAGAGATAAGATACCACAAAATTAGTGCAAACTACCACTTCAAGAGGGTATCATGGGCGCAGAAAAAGATTTAATGAATTCTTTAAGAAAAATAAGGGTTTTTTAGGAGCTTTAGTTATTGTGGGGTTATCTGCTCCATTGACTAAGATAAAATCAGAGATAAATCCCTTATACCAAACTGATCGAATTGCAATAGGCTTAGCTAAGAAGACCATATCCTTCTATGGTTATAAAGCAGCGCAATTAAGGGAGTTACCACTACTTGGAAAAAATGCGCTTATGGAAAGATTAAATGCTGGGACAAACCATTGTTTAACCATCTCTGAGCTTGAAGAGATTGTAAGAGCTGATGAGCTTACAAGGTTTGGAAAGCAAGATTTCAATAATCCTCAGAGGTATACAGAAGCTTACTTTCGTGGGTTTCTTAGAACTGAAACACCGCAGGAAAGAGAAGCATGTGGCGGGCAACCAGCACCTAGAAATGAACGATCAAAAAGACTGGTTGTGGTTAGTGTAGAAACATCAAATGGTAAACTTGCAGAAAAGTTGCGGGTGGCAGTGGATGATCCAAAACAGCTTGTTAAAATTATTAAAGAAAATGAAAAATTGTTTAAGCTTATTACCAGAAAAAGAAATGGAGAATATTATGCTGTTCTTGCAAAGCTTAGCGGGGCTATTGAAGGAGTGTCTCCCGAAGAATATGCTCAACTAGTTGTTTCAGAATATGTTGGAGGTACACATGAAATATATGGCTCAATAGATTTTAGTATTTTAACTACAAAAGATTTGTTTAAATTTTATAGAGAGCATGTTATGCCATTTTTTACTTTTGGGGAAATAGTGCAAGGGCATACCCATCAAGATGGTACTTCACCATCTAGTACTGACATAGAAAACAGTCGACGTGAGGGGCAAATGGTTTTAGCTTATGATACAAATGCAAATGTTACTAGTTGGAATGCTTTTGGGGTTGTTCATGGTGATGTTGTTCTTTTTTTAGAAAATCAAAGATATCTACATAATAATCTTCCTGGAGATTTCAAGGATGGGTTATTACCGGAGAGAAATCATGGGGTGGTAATTAAAGGGAGAAATGGACTGAACAATGGGGAGCCATATACTGTAGTGAGAGATGATTAGAAGTAGCTGTAAGTAAAATTTTAAGTAAGGTTTAGAAAACATAAATTTATTTAATATGATCTTAAATTAGGCGAATATGGAAGAGCTGAATTTAATTGAGCTATGCAAGATAATTGACGAAAGTGATAAATCCGAAGAAGAAAAGAATGTTGATAAAAAAATAATAAACAACTGGGATGAGATTAAGAGTATGAATGGGGATTTTAAAAATATTAAAGAAAAAATAAAAAATAAGCTTAATATAACGATATCTTTTATTGCGTTTACATATAAAGATGCAACACCTACAAAGTATATCCAAGCCAAGTATTACTTGAAAAGAAATATATGGAAATGATTATTGTTTATACACAGTTAAGAAAAGGTATTTAAGCAAGGGTTTATGTTTTGTCATATGATAAACATTACGGATAGTGCTAAGGAAAAAATTGAGGATATGCTAAACAAAAAAGGAAAGGTAGGGTTAAGAGTGGGTGTAGTTGGTGGTGGATGTTCTGGGCTTCAATATCGAATGGGGGCTGAAGATGAACTGCAGGAGGGGGATGTTGAGTTGGTGGAGAATGGAGTGAGATTGTTTGTTGATAAAAGGAGTTTAACCTATTTAGCTGGTGCAACAATTGAGTACACTGATGGGTGGTACGGGTCTGGGATTAATATAATCAATCCTAATGCTTCTAGTACTTGTGGATGTGGCAAGTCATTTAGTTAGTATTCATCAATCTTTGTCTGAGTTTTTTTAATATGTTCCTTAAATTTTGGAGGTTCAATAAGAATAAAGTTAAATCCCCAATCTTTTAACATTGCCATAGCATTACTTGTGATAGCTGGTGCAACAAGTATCCCTCTTACTGAGGTAATCCCCTTTGATGTTTTAATCTTTTCTACATACCTCCGTAGTTGAGAGACTGCAGCAAGATCTGCTTTGAATCTTTTGCATTCAATAACAACCAAATAATTATTTTTGTCAGTGCATAACACATCAATAAAACCATATTTAGTTTGCTCTTCTCTATTAACCGGAATTAATCCGTGCTCAACAATTGAAGGATTTGCATAAATCATATTAGACATATCTTTTTCATTGCCACTTAATTTAATCTTTTCTGCATCAGTAAGATTTGAGCTGTTCAAAAAATAAATCTGATCCATGATTATATTAAGTTTTTCAGAATTTTTTATATGAACTGCGTTTAGCACAACATTTGGCGGTTCCCATTTTATGGTGTACTCAGTTCCTGATTTCATGTAATTAATTGGGTTGTTTCCTTCAGGTTGGTGTATAAGAATTGTTCCGTCTGGTTTTATAATAATCAAACGATCACCTTTAGCTAAACTTGTTTCTGCTTTACCTTGGTAGGTTACCTCGCAGCTTACAGCGCATACCACCAGTTTTTTGCTAGTTATACCAGATTGCAATTGGAATATTTTTGATTGCATAGCTTAAATGATTATAGCAGGCAAATAAAGATTGTTGCATTATTTTTAGGATATTATGATATAATAATTATGCCTTTTTTATCTGGTTTTATTTTTCAGAATCTCTTTTAATTTAATAATTATTGACTTAAATCGCCTTTCGTTTCTTTTAAGGTATGACCCTTCTATCTGGTATCCTTCGTAGGTTATCCTGTTCCTCAAAATTCTTAGATCCTCTAAAATAGATATTTCATTCCATGAAAATTCTTTATACTCTTTTTTTAAATATTCAATTAATTCTTTATGGCTAAGAGTCTTATAACCCCAGCTGAAAGGAGTGCTGTTATTAATTCTTTTATAATTTCATAATAATCCGAAATAATCAGTGCTGCCATTTTTTTAGGGTCTTGTAGTTTTATTCTTTCTTCAATTAATGAGATCATGTTTAGTATACTTTTTGCTCTTTCTTTATCTGGTTTTATTCTTATCATATCCTAAAACACCTTTAAATATCCCTTTAAGATCATTCCGTTAATTATGTTATTTTTTAGTTCTGAGCTAAGCCGTGAAAAATTTTTTTCAAAGAATAAGCTTATTTTTCTGTTGAGTTTTTTTTCATAAGATGATAGATTAAACTTTTTTTCTGGGGATTGTATAAACAAATCAATATCACTTTCTTCTATGTCGTCTCCATTTGAGCTGGAACCAAATAATACTATTGTATCTGGTTGGCAAGAATCGTTGAGAAAGTCTAGTAAACCGGACTGTTTGAGTCTAAGCATTATGTTAGTTTTTTTATATAATCTAAAAAGTTCATTATCTCTGTTTGATCTATAAGTAGGATAGATATCTTTTTTCTCTTTTATTATTAACCCTTCTTTGATGAGAGCATTTAAATGATTTATTACAGAGGGCTGAGTTATTTTTGTTCTTCTTGATATCTCCCTCATATGAAAATCTTTGGTGGGATAGTCAAAAAATTCTAGCAGTATTTTGTAACGGGTATATTTTTGTATCATCTGCTATAATAATGTAGCTTGTGGTATATAAATATTGCGGTTTCTTGAGTTGTAAAGCAAACGTCACCTGCGGCATCGCGATTAAGAGAAGTTCGCAAAGCGGGGTTGAGCTAATGTTTCATAAACTTTAAATAACCCGGCGGGTAAGGATGTTTCTATGGGCTTGTAGTCTAGCGGTTATGACATTTCCTTGACGTGGAAAAGGCCCCCAGTTCGAATCTGGGCAGGCCCATTAATTTCAAACAAGTTATGTTGTTTAGGTAATTTTATATACTTTTAAAGTGATACCTAGTAAGTATGAGGATTAATCTTAATAAATTTCAAATTGAGTGCAAACGCTGTGAACATCGTTGGATACCTAGAAAAGTTGAAGTGAGAATATGCCCAAAATGCAAGTCACCATACTGGGATAAAAAGCTGAAAGATTATAAAAAGAGGGAAAATGAAGGGGCGAAGAATAAGAAGTAATCCAAGAAGCGGACAAGTTACATTATTTGTTATTATTGGGATTATATTAGTGTTACTTTTAGGTTTAGTTTGGTATTATCAGAGCGGGATAATACAAGCTCTTAAGGGGGAGATAACACAAGAAGAATTGTTCCGGCAAAATGTTGATACACTAAATGGATACGTAAAGACATGCTTATCTTATTCCAGCACTGAAGGAATAAACCTAATAGGATTACAAGGTGGATACATAAGCTTGCTTAATGATCCAATCGGGGTAAGTGAAAGTAATGTACTATCTAATTCTCTAACAGTTGTACCTGGTTTAGATGTAGCTTACTGGTATTATGAAACTGCAAATGGCATTCAAAAAACGCAACTGCCATCAAAAGAGTTCATGGAAGAAGAACTTGCAAATTATATTGAAGAAGATATTGATGGATGCTTAGGGGGGTTTGTTGGGTTTGAGATTTTAGAGATAGAAGACCGAGAAAAAGAAGTTACTGTTAGGATAAACGATGAAACTGTAGACATTAAAATGTATTATCCGCTCAAGATAGAACAAGAAGAGGCTATTGGCAGACTCAAAGAGTTTGAGATAGTTGTTCCAATACCGTTAGGGAAACTATATGGAACTGCTGTATCATTATTTGAAAAAGAAAACACCGAAACATTCTTAGAAGATATCACCCTGGACCAATTTATCGTTTATGAAGAATTGCCATATTCTGGAATAGATCTTGAGTGCAGCCCTAAAGTATGGTTGCAAGAAAAAGTTTTCGGTGATCTAAAAAAAATACTTAGCACAAATATAGCACATTTGGTGGTTAAAGGAAGTAATTACAAGAGTTCGAGAGATAAAAAATACTTTGAAGTAGACGATATAAAAGTAAGCAGTGATTCAACCGTACAATTTTTGTTTAGTGAGGGGTGGCCGCTGCTTATAGATGTGAATCCAGATGAACAAGTACTAAAGGGAGAAAGTTATAATGATAATCTTCTTGGAAGGTTTATCACTCAATTCTTCTGCTTAAATTATTATAATTTTGTTTATGATTTAAAGTACCCTATATTAATTAGCATAACTGATGAAAAAACAGAGTATTTATTTCAATATGCGACACAAGTGATCATTCAAAAAAATCAACCAAGGGAAAGCAAGATAACAATAAATTACTTAGATGGAAAAGTAAGCCCTGTGTGCGATCATTATGTTACCCCATTAACAATAAATGTACAAGGATACTCTACTGAAGGTAGTTTAGTCTCATTAGATAATGCAGAGATAAGCTTGCAATGTGTTGGCACTAGCTGTGAGCTAGGAAGCACTACATTAGGTAAATTTAATGGGAACGCTCCGCAATGTGTAAATGCAAATGTAGTTGTAACACATGAAAACTATCAGCAAGAAAACATAATCCTAACAACAGTAGAAGAACAAACACTAACGGTGCTACTGGAACCAAAAAAAGAGTTAATGCTTGATTTAAGGTTAATAAGGGCGGAAGAGGGGGGAACAAGAGGATTGTTAAAAGACGAGTTTGCATTAGTACAGTTTATTCATGAAAACAACGAGTACGCAACAAGTGTGATATATCCTGAACAAAGGTCTGTAACATTAATACCTGGAAGGTATGAGGTTAGAACAGTAATAATGATGAGTGGAAGACCAATAACATTGCAAGGTGATACAATAAAAGAATGCATTGATGTGCCAGAAACAGGCGTATTAGGATTCTTTGGGCTAACCAAGAAAAAATGCACAGAAATAAATTTAGATGGAGCAACTTTTGATGCTATAACAGCTGGCGGCGCAAACTTTGGATTTGAGTTAAGCAGGGATCAGCTTATTAACAATGAACAAATAACCTTATTTTCAGTGAGAAATACAGAACCAAGGAGTATACTTGAGTTACAAGAAATGTACAAAACAATACAAGAAAATTCCCAGCTTGAAGAGTTTAGGGGGCCAATATTAAAATGAGACAAAAAATAATGGCATTATTTGTAATAATACTCTTTGTAGCTAGTACTCCTGCATATGCGCTTGATATAATAAATCAACAAGATCTTTTTAGCGAAGAAGAGCTTGGTGAAGATATTATTATTAATGTTGATGACTATCAGCCAAAAATAATAAGAAGCAGCTTACTAGAAGAAAAAGATGTAAATGTTTATGCAACACTTAAAGGGATACCTTCAAATCCAACAATATCAATTTCAAAGATTGATGACATTGACCTTAAAGCAACAAAGATAAGCACACCTGATGGAAAAGAAGTAAAACTAGGAAACATAAGATATGTAAAGCCTGGAAGAGCAAACTTTGGGTTAAAAGATGCTGCTTATGAATTATTTAATGGACGATATACCGGAGAGGGCATTGGAGGTTTAGAATATGCTCAGCAACTAAATTATGATAATCTTGGTTATGTTGTTGTACCAATTAAAAGAATACCAAAAGAAGCTGATGTGCCTTCTCAGATAGATATCACAATGGAGGGAAGAATAAGATTTGATGTTAGCTCGGATCTTGGAGCAGGACCAACAACTGATGTTCTACGCCCAATGACTAATTCAGAATGGAATAAAGTAAGAGAATCACATAAATTTTATGGCGGATACTTGCAAGTTACCAGTATTGAGCCAAGCACTATCTCAAGACTATTTAATGGAGCTCCAATCGCTCAATCTCAGCAGGTTCTAGAAAAAGATGCGTTAATACCCCTAGAAAACTATAAAGCTAAAATTGTTTTATACAATAATCAGTTAAACCCAATAATTCCAGGGATAGGATTTGAAGATGATAATACAGGCACTGGAAATTCAGATTTACAAATTACAGCCGGGACTTTAGTTTTAAAACCAGGAGAAACATCAAGAAGAACATTTAGAACAGATTCAGCAATAGAAAGCGCACAATTAGGTTCTCCAAAAACATTGTTTAATAGATTTAGAGTAAGACTTGAAGAGATAAGATCTCAAAGACCAAGCATAAGAGCATTTGTACAAAGCAGTGATCAGCTACTTCCAGTTTTAGTTACTATAAGCGAAGGAGATAGAGTGCATAGTAATAGTGATTGGGTATTTGATGGAGTAGAGCATGGTGTGGGTAATAATGTTGGTTCTTATAAGGTGGTATTTAAGAAGTTTAGAATTGGAGATAACATTGAAACAAAAATTGTTGAATTGGATGATCAAGTTGTTGGAAACGAATTAAAATTAAGTTTAGGCTTAGATATATCCTTAACAAGAGGGACTGAGCAACATACAGGTTTGTTGAGAAGAGCGATAGAAGAATATGAAACATTTTTAGTTGGACTAGAAAGTGTTAACATGGACTCGCTTGACCCAAATGATAAAGAAACACTTGAATCTGAGCAAGAAGAAGCAATGTATCAGCTTGGTAGCTTATCTATTTTATTGGGGGAAACTGATAAAGGATTGAATGAACTTAAAGATTATTTAAAGATGTTTCCAGCTGGTACGCATGTTAGTCAGATTGATAGGTTTATTTCTGGATATGAAAATGTTAACACTCAAAATGCAGCAAGAACAATCTCTTTTGATGAAGGGAGTAATGAAATGTCTACAACTATAACTGTTTTGAGTGATCCTATTGAGTTTGAAGGCGGACGGAGATCAATCGCGAAAATCAGGGTGGGCGATAATATCGGGGTGTATAATCAAGGGGATACATTATGTGTTGATAAGGAGTGTACTAACCAAGAATGGAAAGTAAGTGAGATCGGACAGAATCAAGTAGTATTAAAGAAGGGTGATACGCGATCACTCTTACTTACAGGAAGCTCCACAGAGTTAGGCGAGAGTATTACTGCTGAACTTGTAAGCGCAAATCCAGAGTTAGAAGCAGTAATAACTATCCTTCCAGTACCAGAAAGAGCATATAGCAGCATAAATTTTGATATGCATATACCAATAGAATCAAGAGCGCTGGAATTACCCCTTTTTACAGGATCACTTGATAAAGAAATAAACAAAACGCAGGAATTAATAAAAAAACTTGATGGCGTTATAAAAAACGTAGAAAAAGTACATAATGTCTGGAGCAAATTATGTTTAACAACATTTTTAGTGCTTTGGTCTAAAAATCTATTTAGTCTAGATAAAGGCGCCGCTAGAAAAAGAATAAATCCAATATGGAAAGAAAGATGGAGCAAGGATGAATCAGCACAAAATAGTGGCGTAACATTTGATAACTATTTATTACAAGATGAGAATAAAGAAGCATACGAAAACGATTTAACCAATGCGGAAAGAATCATTGGAGAAATTGATAATAAAAAGTATCTAGAAAGTAGTTTGAGTTTAACAGATGCAGAAAAGAAAAAATATGATTCACTGTTGCAAGAAAGATATTTTGCATTAGAACTTAGTAAGACTACACCAGAGTACGTAGCCAAGTTCATAGAAAAAGAGCTTGAAGTACAAAACATAAAAGTTTTATCAAAAATAAAAAACCTTGAAACACAGCCATACTCAGAAATTGCAAATGATATAGAAAGGATATGGTGGAAAATGGATCCTGTGGAGTGGGCAAGAAATAAAGAAGGATTCATAAGAACTTATTATTTAACAGAAACAGCAAAAACCATGAAAACTTTTTTGAATGAAGGAGAAAATAAAATTTTAGGTTATTATCCTTCAGATAATGAGGGGATTAAAGATGAAGTAACAAACGCCTTGGGAGGATTATTAACAGCAAGTCCTACAGAACAAGTTAGCCAGGACACAATCCCAATTACATCAATAATAAAGAAAGATGCTCTTTTTTACTTTAGTGCTAACAACGGGGAGATGTACCCCTTGGTAGATTCTAATGCTGCGGATGACCCCATACGCTCTACACTATCACAAGATCAATTGGATGGAAATATGGATGTGTACTATGTGATCGGTCAAGAGCGGAAAACAGCAAGAATCAGTAATGACATAAAAGAAGAAACACATTTGCCAAAAGTTACAACATATCCTAAAGGCCATAGACAAGCAGGACACATAAAACAAGTAAGTGTTGATGCATACCACTATATTGAATTTGAATATTCATCAAGCGGAAAAATAAACAAGAAAACAGTGTATCGGAGAGGCATACCTAATGAAGATTTAGGCGGTGGCACGCTTGTAGGAGAACTGGATAATTCATTGTTGTTCTCATTCAGACAAAGTAAAGACGGGAAACTTGAAAAATTAGCAAACGATTTAAGCAAAGCAGAGAGTTGTTTAAACAAGCTAAATAGAAAATTAGAATCAAGCTTTATCCCTGCAAGTATATTCTCAAGTCCATTCGTAGGAAACAGTGTAAGCTGCAGTGGCTTAGGAGAGTACACAGTAACAAAAGAAAAAGTGATAAAATCTGAAGCGGAATGCAGTGATTTTATGGATCCACAAGAATGCAGAATACTCTTTAATGCATGTGATCCAGTAATATGCCCTTCAAGCAGATGTAATCTAGGTGGGAAATGGCAAGTAGAAAGAGTAACAGAAACAGGACTAGTGGGATCGATAGCATTATGCGCACCAAACTTTCCAGAAGTGGTAGTACCAGTATGCATAACTGGAATAAATGCAGGATTACAAAACATAAAATCAATACTTGAAGGTTATAATCAATGTTTAGTTGCACATAAAAATGAAGGAACATCAGTAGGAATTTGTGATAGCATAAGAAATGTGTACATATGTGAGATATTATGGAAAGAAGGATTAGCAATATTTAATGTAAAAGGAGGATTCTTAGGATTAATATCAGAAAAATTATTTAAGATAGCTGGCGGGGGAGAGTATTCCAGTTTTGAAGATCACTTTGATCAAAGTGTAGCAGGATTACAATATTTCACACAAGACTATGCAAAAAATGTATTTGCAAGTTATGATGGAGGAAGCCTTGACGAGATAGGAACACAAATATGCAAATCAGCAATATACGGAAAAGCACCAGGCGTAGGAAACTTCTTTAATGAAATACAAAAACCTGAAAGCCCACCACAATTCTTTGCTTTCTTTGATGAAGTACCATACACAGACTTGTTGAATGTGCCTCAAAGCCAGTATGAAGTATTTTACCACATATATGCAGGCCAAAATGAAGATGTAAGGTATAGCGTCTATTTACAAGAAATTGACGGGGCTGGACGTTTAATTGGCAATTATAAATTTTTAAAAAATAACCAGCCATTAACACTTGGACAGAGCGTTGACGAAAATGAGGACTTTGTAGCAAGAGCAGGATATAATCAATTGTGTGTAAGCATACTAACAAGAAGATATGGCAGAATAGTAGAATGCGGATTTGGAGAAGTGAGCACTAACTTTGCAATAGATTACTTAACCGAACAATATGCTTTAAGCGAAATCAATAAAAAAGTAGACACAGAAGAAGAATGCGTAACAGACAGAACAAGAATAACATCACTAAGTGCGCCCTCAACAATTTCTGATGTTAATCTATTACAAGCAGGAGTTGGAAGTTTTTCAACAGGACTAACCCAAACAGGAATAGTGAGAAAATGTGCAGGAGTAGATCCAAATATTGGGTTTAAAGATGGGATACAGAGATGGGTAGGAGTTGGAACTTGTGGTAATGATAAACAAGGAAGAGATCTAGGAATATGCTGGTTGTATAAACCTGCTGCAGAAAGAGCATTAGAGCAAGAATATAGCAAACAATTAGTTGATGAAGGTTTAGAAAAAGTTACTGAAGAATTAAAAGAAGAAGGATTAGGAGTAAGTGGATTAAGCAGGGATGAGGTTGATGAGATTAAGAGAGGATTTAGAAATATTGTTAGATTACCTGGTGGTAGTAGCTGTGATAATGCATATCCAATTGCAATAGGTTATTATGAAGAAATAAGAGCCAATGCGATACTGGAATGGCAGAGAGTAGAAGCAAATTATCTAATAGCTGAGGCATTAGTCAAAGAGTATAAATGTTTGAGTAAACAAAAGATTGATGCAGCTACTGCTCCCCCGGGCAATGCGGGGCCATCACCGGCACCGACTGATGCAATTGAGCGTAGTAATGTTAAAGCTGATAAATGTATAAATCTCAGTTTGGCACCTTCATCTACTGAAAGCACTGTTGAACTTAAGGTTAAGGAAAATGATAAGATCATATTTACAAGTCAAAGTAGAGGCTACATTTATGTTGTAAAGGGGATTGATGCAAGAATAATAGAATTAGACTCAAAGGAGAGGGGTGCTTTTGATGTTATCATACCTAAAGATAATACAGCAAGGATTGAGTTGAGTGATGATGCTGTTGATGATATATTATTAAGATATGAATCAGACGGAAAGATTTTTTTAGTCCTAGGTGATAGCGGTCCATTTGCTGAGGGGTTTAAGATTGATGTGAAGCTCTGTCCTAACTAGCACCAGTACAGCAAGCTTATCTGAACAGAGCGCAGACCAAAATAATAATAATCTTAGAGATGTAGAAGCTGATAGTTGTGTTCCTATTTTGGAACAACGCGATGAAGATGTTATTAAGGTAGATTTTAATAATTTGCCTGAATGTTTTAAAGTAACTGTAAATAACAATGAGATTGATCTGAATGTTCTAGGGATAACCGCAGAACGAGCTCGATTTGCAGTTACAAATGTAGGGAGCAGTCCTAGAATGGTAGCTGATGTTAGATTTGGGGATAATGCTAAAATGGCTGATTTAGAGGGCAATGGAGAGTATGATATTTTAATAAGCTATTATCAAGATGAGAAGCAGGAGTATGAACTTAATTTTAGTAAAATAAAGCCAAATCCGAGTTGGTCAGAACGATTTTCGGAGTGGATACTTGATGTTTTTTCTCCGCATTAAGAATGATCTAACATAAACAAGAAGCGGATAATTCATGGGGTTAGTGTTAAAACCAAGTAAGTATTTGGCAAAAACTAATAAACATCTAAAATATAAATTAAATTATGAAAAAAAGAGGACAGACAGAAATCTACTCTGTAGTCATAATGCTAATAATTGCTTTTATGTTTGCCGGAGTAATATGGTCATTTGTGCAAGCAAATCCGAATAGAAGCGTACTTGAAAAAAAATTCTTGTCAAGAGACATAGCACTCGCATATGACGCAATGTTGTTGACGGATAACCCCGTAACACTTAGATACCCAATAATAAAAAAATATGAGATTAAACTTGATAAAAAAGATGGATTAACAAAAATAAAGATAAAAGACCTGCAAGAGATGTTTGCTAATGAGTACGGAATAATAACCACTAAAGATACAGAAGTCCAAACAACATCATTAGGAGAAGAACACGGCGCAGAACTAATAGAACTCGAAGTGGACAAAACAGGATTAAAGATGATGGAAGCAATGAAAGATGAGTAAAGATTTAGGTGAACAACTACCTTACTGGGTGGTAAGAATAGCGGTATCAATCCTTGTGTTAGGATTACTTATTTTCTATTTAGGGTTACACATCACAAGAGATGTTGATGTAAGGCAGGTAGAGAGTGAATTACTAATGAACAGAGTGTTTTATTCATCAAAATGTTTTGCAGCAGAGGATGTAAGAACGTATCCAGGTGAGGTAGATGTAAATAAAATGACTTCTGAACAGTTAAACAAATGTTTAGATGGTCCGGTATATATTAAAGCAAAACTAATAGGGCATGATATCGCTGTTTTTAATGATGAAGAGATGTATGAACAACTAAAAGGGTTTTGTAAGTTTAAAAAATACAACTGCCAAGAAAAATTAGTGCCAGTAAGGGTGAGAAATGGGGTATTAGAAGAGGATGTATTACTATTACACCTAATATTAGAGGATCAAAGTGATAAATAAAAGAGGAGAGTTTGGGTTAGTATCAATCGCAGTGTTGATTGCATTGGTTATATTAATACTATTTTTTTTAACTATAGGCGCACCTAATCCATTGCAGATAGAAAAAGAAACCATAAAATCAATTTATGATACAGATGTAAATATAATCGGACTTAATTATGTTAGGCATGATATAGACAATATAATTGCATATTCTTTATCTCCTTCAGAAGAAAAACTTGAAGAATTAAAAAATACAGCTCAAACTTTTTTTTCACAATTTAGCAATACTGGATGGAGTATTGTATTCTTAGAAAATAAAAAAAGAATTGGCGCTATTGAGTATACTCCTATATTTGAGCGAGGCGGGGTAGGATTAATACAGGGGGATGGAACAAGTTGTGTAAATATACCTTTGCCTGATGGAAGCGAGATAGCTTTATGGATCGGGATATTAAATGTAGGAGCATCACAAGAAATGCAACAAGAATATTACAGAGAGGTTGCAGAATGTTAAACAAGAGAGGAATGGTAGAAATATTCTTACCAGTATTATGGCTGATAACTTTATTATCCTTCACATATATCTTTGTAACCTTTAGTAATTATGAATCAGTAACCCCTCAATTTCTAGGAGACGTTCAAAAAGAAATACTTAACGGGATCGGAGATACAGAAAAAGATTATTTTTATAATGAACAGCTAGTAAGACAAGCAGCAGTTGAAACATTTTATGAACTAGGAAATAATGCTGGCTTTGGTACAGAATGCAAAAGAAAAGAGCATCGTTATTATAGTAAAGATTGCAAACCTGAGAACGTAGAAGAAGCATTCTTGTTATTGCTTAAACCGCAGTTAGCTAAGAAGGGAATTAAAGTTCAAGATTATGAAATCAAATTAGAGAAAGATAATGGATATAGATTGATTTTATTAACTGACAAAACCAAAAAAGTTTTTTTTAAAAGTGAGAAACAAAAAAATCGAAACGCTTTCTTGGATGATTTAAGAGGCATGGAAGAAAAAGTAATACGAGAGGGTCCTGCAGCAGGATTCATTACATATGAGCTGGATATTAGCGTGCCATTAGAAGAGAACTTTAAAGATTATGAAGAAGTGTATAACAATGTTCAATGCATGGTAAGTAAAAATTGTTTTGATGAAAGATTTAAGTGGAGTATTGGAGAAAAAGATTCTTCAGGATTTAGGTTTATAACTGTTGAAACACAACTAAAAGATCCATGGAGGGAAAGGGAGCCTGTGACAATAAAGTTTTATGTTGATCCAAAATTGGCAGGGCAATAATTAAAAAGGAAAGTAAACTCTAAGTTAGAAGCATGGTAAAAAAGAGGATTGGAAAAAAAGGGGAGAAGAAGATAGCTAATGGGGTTAAAGAGGTTAATTGGAATACTGTTCAAAAAAAAGGTGACGAGCCAACTGTGCAAGTCCCAACAATTAAACAGAAAATTGAAATAAAGCTTGGTAAAGAGAAGTCAAGCATTGGAAAATGGGTTATATTTTTAGCGTTAGTAACTATTCTTGTAGCATTTTTTGCGTTTACAACTCCAGGGCAAGCATTCTGGGATATCATTACTGTACAAGGGCAGGATGTGATATCTGGAGCTAAACAAATCTTGCAGGAGTTTAAAAAGTTGTTTGATCCAATAAGTTTAAGACAGGAGTTTAGAAACCCAGATGCAAAAGTTATAGATCCAACAAAAAGTGCGGGGATATTTATAAAAGAATTTTACACCAAAAAAACAGACTACTATACGGGAGAAGATGTAATCTTAATTGGAAGAATAGAACTGAAAAATATAAAAGAAGAAATAAACTTACAAATAAGCTGCGAAATGGATCATCCATTAAATAATCCGCAACAAGCGTTGTCAACAACCAGTTTGGTAGAGGATGGGGGTAAAAAAAGGTTAGTCGCTCCGATAGTTCTACCACCAATAAAAGGAAGTTTAAGGATTCCAACTCTTGGTGATGATGAGTATAACGAACTTGTAAATTTAGTGGTATCTACAAAAGAGGGAGCGTCTTCTTTTCAGGTCTTCTGTAAGATTCCAAGTAACTCACTAAGCATGTTACCTCTAGATGAGCCAGATGATTATGTGACAACCAAAGCAAAACTAAAAGTAAGCTTTGATGCAACAACACGCAGCGTTATTAAAGTGTTTAGCAGGGAAGAACCATTAACTAGCGATGAGTATGATCTATTTATTGAAAATAGAATTAGAGAAGGAATTAATGTTAAAAAAGAGTTTCAACGAATTGGATCTGAGTCTTTTGGTGGCCCATTAGTTGCTGAAATAATAATTGAATCACCTCAACCTTTAACTACTGAAAATGTGCCCCAGTTACCATCAAATATTCCAGTAGTGTTTAGATTAGTAGACAAAGTTTACACGGATAATGGGCATTTGGTGAGGCTGGATGATGTAGATGTTGAAAGATTGCCAAGCAGATTTAGGGTTGATCCCAAATTTTGTGAGCTGAATGATGATGAGCTACTTAGAATAAATACTTGTTTAAGCAGTTTAAAATGTGAGGATGATGCTTCTTTATATTGTGAGTTTGAGTTTAATGAGTTTAATAATGAGTTAAGCGCAGAATTACTTTCAGCTAAGTTTGAATATGTTTATTCCTCAGAAAAAGATGCGTTTGTTGCTTTGTTAAAAAGAGATATAGCTATTAAACCATAAAATGGTTGCTATATTCTTAAAGAGGAATAGCATAGAAATGTATATAAAATAATTCTTGTTACTAACCTAATGAAAAAAGTGGTTTTAATGGTTATTCTTATAATTTTATTTGTTTTGTTTACTGCACAGAAATGTGACATAACCAAATTACCATGGGGACAATCAACTCCGAATTCAGGATTACCAAATCCAACAGCAAGCCGTGGAATACAAATAGAACCATTTGGAAAAATATTTGTGTTTAATGAGCTAAAAGAAGGTAGAAGATATAACTTTGGGGTTATATTAAGAAATTATGACAAGGAGGATATACAAGGAACAGTAACAATAACTGATGAGCTATCTGCTAGTCAGGTTGGAGGAATAGACGATGAGTTATCAACTAGCTTTTATCTTGAAGGTTTAGGCGAACATTTTAGCGAGAATATAAAACTGGAAGATATAAATCAAGAAGAATATTTTGGCAATGAAAATGAATTTTATTACAGGCTAGGTGATGGTCTAGAGGGGGGGGTAACAGCTAATTTTTATGCAACAGTGAAGTATAATCATGTTCTTAATGCATTCTCCCAAGTGTGTTTACCATTAAAAAGTATAAAGGAGAGTAGCTGTGCGCAAGTGCAGAGATTAGATTTTAAACCAATAATCAATACTAAAACAAGAGAGCAGTTGGATGTTGGAAATAGTTATAGGGCGCCAATAAGTGTCCAAAATGCAGTTTTAACGTTTACAGCCGTGCAGGGCGGGGCAGTAGAAGCGATATTATCATTAAAACTGGACAATGTAGGCGGCGGCAGTGCAGACATAACTCATTTTGCTGTAGATCTTGCAGGCAAAGAGATGAAGTGTAATCCAAGATTACCAAGCTTTACTGAAGAACAGACATATTTAAAAACAAAACTGATAGATGTAGAATGTGAGTGGGATGTTACGTCTCCGGAGGCTACCAGAGAAGGATTAACGTATGTTACTATTCCTTTCAGTCTCGAAGCAGGTTATGAGTATGAGCTAAGATCTAATGTTAGGTCTTTAAGGATAATGCCAGAGGAAGAATAATGCAGCTGAACTATGAATCAATAATACAAAAAATAATTGAGATTACTGGGAAGAATAGAGCGGAAGTTGAGTCTAAGATTCAACAAAAAACAAAAGAACTTTCTGAGCTAGTTAGCAGGGACGGAGCTGCACATATTGTGGCTAATGAGATGGGAGTGAAGTTATACGACCTTTTTTCAAAAACTAGCTATAAGGTTAAAGAATTAAAAGCTGGGCTGCAAAATGTTGAACTTGTGTCAAAAATTGTGGAGAAGTATGAAACCAGGACCTTTAAGAAAAATGAAAGAACAGGAAGGGTTGCATCAATGTTAGTTGGTGATGAAACAGGAATGGTAAGAGTAGTTATATGGGATGAAGTGCTTATCAATAAAAGTGATGAGATAAATGTGGGGGATATTATAAAATTACAAGGTGGATATGTTAAAGAAAATAATGGATTTAGAGAGGTACATGCAGGAAGTAAAAGTATTTTAGAAATTAATCCTGTTAATGAGAGTGTAGGGGAAGTTACCGGTAAACATGAGAGGAGTGTAACCAGCAAGAGTTTAAATGCTCTTGAAGTAAATGATTTTGCTGAAGTAAGAGGGACTATTGTACAGTTGTTTGATCCTAAGTTTTATCCAGCATGCCCTGAATGCAATAAAAAAGTACAAGATGGTAAATGTGTGAGCCATGGGGTGGTAAAGTTTAACTTTGTGCCAATACTTAATTTTGTTTTAGACGACGGGAGTGATAACATCAGGGTTGTATGCTTTAGGGATGTTGTAGGAGAGGTTATTGGCGTTGAGAAAGAAAAGGTGCAAGGTTTTATGGATAATCCTGCTTCATTTCAAGATTATAAGAATAAGATACTTGGCAGACAGTTTGTGCTAAATGGCAAGGTAACAAAAAACATGATGTTTGATAGGTTAGAATTTACAGCTAGTAAAGCCCAAGAATTAAATGTGCAAGAAGCTTTGCAGGATATTATTTCTTAGTTAGTAATTAATAATTTTTATCTCTGGGATGTTTTGAAAGTGTTTAACATTTTTTGTAATTATCTGGTTGACACCATTAGCTAAGAATATACCTGCAATTGTACAATCAAACTTGCCTATACTTTTTCCTTTTTTTGTAAGTGAAGTTGAGACCTGTGATGCTCTTTTACATGCTTCACAAGTAAGTTGGAAATTTAGGAAAGTATTAAAGAAGGTATCATAATAGTGTATTTCGTTTTCGAAGTTTTTATTTGAAAAGTCTATCCCAAACATTAATTCTAGATAACTAAGTTGAGTTACTGTAAGTGGCTCTTTTAGTCCCAATAACTTTTTTTTAATTGCTTCATTTCCTTTAAATATGTCAATAATTGCTGATGTATCTAAGCCTATCATGATAATTTCTCTTCAAAGGATTCTCTTAATCCTTTTATTGAATCTTCTTTACTGCCCCAATCAAGTTCTTTGAGTACCCCAAAGAACTGTAGTATACTTTGTTCCTGCTTCTTAAATTCTAAGATTGCTTCTGAAAAACTCTTGTCTCCTTTAATGGAATTGAGGAACTCATACGCTTCTCGTTTTATGGATATGTTTATGCTGGTCATTGGTACTCATAGTATGTACATATATATAAGCGTTTTTATTCTATAAGCTGGTTGATTAGCGTCATCTATTTTTATTAGATTTCGGCAATTATTATGAAAATATTTCAGCTTATAAGAGTTAATCTTACTAATTTACCCAAGCTGTTGTAAGTTGCCGTGTAACTACGTTTGACATAGTCTATTAAATCAGAATGATCATCTGTGTAAGTAATAACTGGCTTTTTTAGATAAGTTATTCCCAAATATGCGCATAAATTATTCATGAATGAATGTCTTCGTCTGGTGACTTGAAAATCGTAGTCTAATGCTGATAGTAATCCTTCTTCGAGGTTTATTTTAGCTAGTTTGTTAAAGTGTTCTTTTGTGTTGACTTTCATACCTGTGTAAATATTATTATTCTTAATATACCTTATTTCTAAAACTATGAAAATGTTTCAGGTTATATTGAAAAGATTTCAGTTTTTTTGAGTTATTATAAAAAATAATTATGAAACTTTATGTAATGCTTATAAGTAATATTAGCGCATTAAACGTATGATGTATCAAACTCACCGGTTGATTGGTGTTTTATTAGGGCTTGTTATTTATGTAAACTTTAATTTAGATCATAAGATATTATTCTTTACTGCTATTTTGTTAGGTAGCATATTTGTTGACATCGACGAACCGAGGAGTTTTATAGGGAGAAAATTAAAACTATTGTCCTGGCCGATCAAGTGGATGTTTGGGCACAGAGGAATATTTCATAGTATGTTTATGGCGTTATTGTTATCAGCTTTGATATACCATTTTTTGGAGGAATATTCTGGTATAGGTTTTTTTGTAGGTTATTTAGGGCATATCATAGCAGATGGTATAACCCTGAGCGGTGTTAAAATTTTTTATCCACTGAGTAAAGTAAGTTTAAAAGGGTTTATCAGAACTGGAGGGATGTTAGAAAAATTATTGTTTTTTGTATTATTAATTGTAACCATATGGACTGTTATAAAATTCGTGTTATAAGCGGTTATTGTGCGAGGTGTATTGTGATTTTGAATATATCCAAAAGCCCTTCAAAAATAGCCCCAAAACTTTTAAAAAGTATGTTTATACTTTGAGATCATTATGCTGGTGAAACTAGCATCAAATACTGGATGTAATAATCCTAATTAAAACGATGAAGGACTACACTCAATTTTCTTTTATTTTTATTGGTGATACACATGGATTCTTAGATGATTTTAGTAAACAAAAAGAAATCATTAAAAAAACACAACCAGAAATAGTACTCTCAGAGCAATTACAGCATATTAACCTAGAAAGCCCAGAAGACTATGAGAAAATTCAACAAGAAAAAAAAATTTCCAACATGGTTGCTTACGAAGAAGTAGAAAAACTTATAGCCCTCTGCAAAGAACAGAGCATAAAACTCAAAGGATTTGATCTAGAAACCTTTGGGTTTGATAAAACCCTTCAAGAAGTAATCCAAGGAAAAAGACTACCAACGCATGAAGAAGAACAAAAAATAGAAGAAATTGTTAAAAAAAGAACACAGCATCATCTCAAACTTCTCAAAGATAATGAAAACACTTCACAAAAACCAATAATTGTAATACTAGGAACATTCCACCTCATAGACGAGGGGGAAATAGTCAAAACTGTAAAAAACTCACTGCTCATACGGCCAACAGACAAAGAAGGAAAATTACTTTTAGAACCACCAGAAACCATAGAAGGAATAACCTACACAGAAACAACTAGATAGAATGCTATATCTTCACGTCGTCATGTCAAATGAGAGTATCATTTATAAGTAATATTCTCTTTAAAGTTGATTAACTCCTTGAAATAAAAACCGAAAGGAAGGGAGAATTAAGTATAAACAAACTGAAAGATATTCAAGAATTCTTCCTAAATATTATTTAAGGAGATTATGAAATAAAAACCGAAAGGAACAAAGGAGATGAAAACTATGCAAGGACAAAAACCAATTAAAAAATTTAGATCAGGAAACTTTGAATTAGCATTTTGGGAGAATGAAAAACCAGTGAATGATGTACTTGTTTCATTTAAAACAATGTCATTATCCAGAAGTTTTAAGAAAAAAGAAGAAGACATATGGAGAAATGAACTGATACATCTAAGAAGATCAGACATACCCAAACTATTAGCTTTATTACAAAAAGGGTTGGAAGAAATGTATCTAAATGAACAAAATGACCGCGAGGAGGAAGATTAAAATGGCAGAAACAAATATACAAGATCTTCCAGGAGTAGGCGCAGCAACAGCTGAAAAGTTGGTAGAAGCTGGATATGATAATTTAATGAGCATTGCTGTGGCAAGTCCAGGACAAATAACAGAAGCAAGCGGAGTAGGAGAAGCAGTAGCAAGAAAGATAATCAGAGCAGCAAGAGACAGATTGGATATGGGCTTTGAATCAGGAGCAGACCTACTTAAGAAAAGGGCAGAAATAATAAAGATACGCACAGGGCATGCAGGGTTTGATACATTATTAGGCGGCGGGTTTGAAACAGGCAGCATCTCTGAGTGCTTCGGAGAATTTGGCTGTGTGTCACATGATACCATGCTCACCCTTGCAGATGGTTCTATGAAAACATTTTTAGAAATTGCAGATGGTAGACCTGCAGGTGAATACGCGGTTGAGATACCTATTACCACTTGGTTTAATAATTCCTTAAGCAAAACCATGACAAAAACCCTTTTTATCTATGACTGCCCAAAACTTGTTAATATCACCTTAGAAGATGGTAGAGCGCTTAAGGTCACACCAAATCATCCCTTGATGACACAGGATGGCTGGAAAAATGCTTCTAAGTTAACTAATGGTGAAAACCTTGTTGTAAGTTGGCATCAAGAATTTCCGAAAGACCTTGTAAGATTATCAACAAAGATAAATTTACATAAGAAGGCACCAATAAGTAAGGTTAAGAAAGTAAACCTACCACCTCATCTTACAGAGTCTCTCGCAAGGATTATAGGATATCAACTTGGAGAGGGTTGGAAGGAAAAAATGAGTAAAACTGGAGGAATTACTAGAGTTTCTTTTGGGTCTTCAACTCAAGAACTTCTTGATTCATGGAGTGATGCTGTTCAAGAGGTATTTGGTATAAGCCCATCATTTAGGAAAAAAGAGAATAATACAACAACTCTCGCTATAGATTCTGTGATGGTTGGAGAATTCTTGAAACAGTTTGATGGTCTTTATAGGTTAGCTAAAAATAAGGAGGTTCCAGGTCAAATAATGAAATCTCCCAAAGGGGTTATCACAAGTTTTTTAGCTACGCTATATGACTCTGAGGGTTATTCAAAATTAGAGCATGGAAAAGGTAAGAAGACTGCGAAGTGGTTACTAAAGGATGGAACTGAAAAAAAAAGAGAATACCTTTTGGATAAAAAAGGTAAGTCTGTTGAGCTGAGAAGCTCAAGCTTAGCTCTCATTCAGCAGGTGCAACTCCTGCTTTCAAAGTTTAGGATAAAGACTAGTATAACCAAAGATTACACTAATGGCTTTGTTTGTTATAAACTTCATATTTATAGACAGCTATACATACAGAGGTTCTATGACAACATTGGTATAAAGACTATAAGACTAAGGGGTAAGATAAGTGATATACTATCTCAGTATAAAAATGAAATAAAAACTTTAGATCTTAACGTTCTTAAGATAAGGTCTATAGAAGAGGTCAATAATGAACATGGAAAAGTATACGATATTGAAGTGCCTCAAACACATAGCTTTTTAGCAAACAATGTGGTATCGCATAATTCTAGTAAGAGCCAGATAGCACATGTGTTAGCAGTACAAGTACAAATCCCAAAAGACAAGGGCGGTCCTGAAGGTAAATGTATATTTATAGATGGAGAAAATACGTTTAGACCTGAAAGGATAATACAGCTTGCAGAAGGCGTTGGTATGAATCCAAATGAGGCGCTAGATGGAATACATGTAGCAAAAGCATTTAATTCAGACCATCAAATGTTATTAGCTGAAAAAGCAGAAGAATTATTAAAAAAAGACCCAACAATAAGATTGATTGTGGTAGATAGTTTGACAAGCCACTTTAGAGCAGACTTTATAGGAAGAGGACAGCTAGCAGACAGGCAACAAAGATTGAATAAACATATGCATGTACTGATGAGAATGGCAAATCAATACAATGTTTGTGTTTATGTGACTAATCAGGTCATGGCAAAACCAGATATGTTCTTTGGGGATCCAACTGCTGCAATTGGAGGAAATATAGTTGCCCATAACTCTCAGGTAAGAATCTATTTAAGAAAAGGCAAAAAAGGATCACGAGTTGCGAAACTAATTGACAGCCCGTATTTACCGGATGGCGAGACTGCGTTCATGGTAACAGATGGCGGATTAAAAGAAATTTAAATTTTTATTATTTTTTTTAATTCTTTAAAACTAGAAACATAATAATCAAAACCATCAGCTTTCTTAACTCCCGGGCGTAAAGACTGAATGGTAATTGCTCCAAGATCTTTGCCGGCCTTTAATTCAAAACCTTCCTCAGCACAGTCACCAATAACTGCTACTTCTTTAGGCTTTAAATTGTATTTTTTCATAAGCTGCTCAAAAATAAGTTTCTTACCTTTAGCATGGCCATAATCGTCAACTTCATCAACAATTATTTCATTAAAGTATTTAGAGATGTTTAAAACTTTAATTTTACTATGTTGATATTCATAAAAACCACGAGTTACTAGTATCTTAGTAAGTGGCAAGTCATTTAAAACAGCAACGTCATTAAAAGGTTTAATAGTTGGAGGGGCTACTAACTTTCTATAAGCTTTTCTTAAGTTACAAGCATAGGCCTCCGAAAAATTATATATTCTTGCAACTTTGTTAACACTGGTATCAAAAATAAGTTTTTTTACTTCTTCAACTGGTTTGTCTTTGAGATTCTCATGGGTTATTAAGATGGACACAATTGGGTTAAATATATCTATATCAATTGTATCAGTCTCAAAAATACAATCATCCAAATCAAAAAATATTGCTTTTATCATTTTAAATGAGCGAGCGAGGATTTGAACCCCGGCTATAGCCTCCGCAAGGCCATGTACTATCCAGACTATACTACTCGCCCAGCATTTAAAAATTAATTGGAAAACCTTTATAAATCCTATTAAGACAAAGTTGCTATGGAAAAGGATCACTGCATATCTTGTAATATTGAACTAACAAATTTAGCTGGAAGCACAAGATTCAAATGCCCAAACTGCGGTAAAAAAGAAATTATAAGATGCGTACACTGCAGGGAGATAGCAGCAAGATATAAATGTGAAGAATGTAATTTTGAAGGGCCAAATTGAAATGGCAGATGTGATCGTTACATTAAGAGTAAGGCTTGAAAATCCAAAAATTAAACCAGAAATTATAACAAAACTAGCCAAACAAGCGATTGAAAAATTAAACGGGAAGGTTCACGAGACTAAGACTGAACCATTGGCGTTTGGCATAAAACAATTAGTAATTATATTAACAAGAGATGAATCAATTGGATCAGCTGATGATATTGAAGAAATGGTAGGGGACATTGCCGGAGTGCAAAGCGCTGAAGTAATAGGTGTAACTAGAGCCCTTGGATAGCATTATCATTTTTGATGTTTCTAAGCTTCTTTACTTTTTCTTTACCTTCAGTGGTTATTGCAAGCTCTTTGTAGAACCTATTAGCCATAATAATCTGTGAATCAATTAAAGGTTTAAGATGTTTAATCCAATCTTCTTGCGGGTGTGTTCTTACGTAATCTGCCCACCGCTTAATTTGATCAGCATGTGAATGGTCTCTCATCATCTAAGTTTCCTTATAAGGTTTTTAATTTTATTGATCTCTTTGTTATTAAGCGTTTCTCTGTAAACCCTCCTTAAATGAATTGCATCTTCAATTTCTCCCTTATCTTATTTACAATATTTTCAGGTAGATGTATGTTTTTACATTTGACAAAGAATGTAGGAGCTTCTGAAATGAGTTTTTGATAATCATTTGGAGCAATGTCTCTGTTAATATAATATTGACTATTGTTTCTTGCCTCAAAAGCAGTTTCAAACAATTTTAAATCTTCTTTAGGAATATATTCTTGTAAAAATCTTTTGGCAAATTCTATAGTGCAAGAATGTATTTCACATTTTACACCAATTTGCATCATTAATGAGTAGATTGAAAAGTAAATTGCATAGTATGAGGCTGTTATTTTCCAATCTTTGCTTTTTGCTAATTTTGAAGTTTCAAGAGAATCTTCAGCTTTTTTAATATAGCCCTCTACTAAATTTTGATTTGGTTCTACTAACTCAATTCCGTTTTTCTTTTCTAAGCACCATTTTATTTTGTCCACGTGATCACTTTATTTATGAATGGCTCAATTCCTGTTATTATGATATGATTCTCAATTACTTCTTTAATTAAAATGTCTTCTCTTAAGTTGTTTTCAAAAATATCTTGAGGATATTGTTTAATACTTACTTTCACACTTTTCTAAGCACCATTTTATTTTGTCCACGTGATCACTTTATTTATGAATGGCTCAATTCCTGTTATTATGATATGATTCTCAATTACTTCTTTAATTAAAATGTCTTCTCTTAAGTTGTTTTCAAAAATATCTTGAGGATATTGTTTAATACTTACTTTCACACCATAGGTTTCTGAGATTTCTTTTATTTTTTTATTATTGCAAGCTCCTACAACAAAAATGTCCAAATCAGAATATTTTTTTTCTAATCCTTTTGCATAACTGCCAAAAATAATACTTATTCCTTTAATGTGATTTTCAATTTTTTCTATTATGGTTTTAATAGTAAGATTCTTTTGGAAAAAATTGATTTTTTTGTAAGTTTCAGCCATAACAAAATATTCTCTTGTAGTTATATCTGGCTTTATTTGATAGGTCTTTATTTTGCCTCTTCGTGTTGATGTTAGAATGGCTCTTTTTTCTAAATCTTCAAGTGTAAGCAATGCTGTTCTTGTGCTTATCTTTAGCATTTTTTGTATTTCTCTGATGTAATAATTCTTATCATAGCCTTTGGTATAAAGACTAAGGATTTTGAAGTGGTTCTCTCCAAGTTTGTTTACTTTTTGAATCATATGAATGATAAAGTAAACAATAGTATATAAAACTTTTGTTTTCAAAGCCTCAAAACATCCATTTAGCGAGTTGCTCAAATGTACAAATTCGCAAGACACAAGCCATCAGCTCAAGAATAGGCAGATGCTTTCAGACTTTACTACAATTACATAAAACCCCATTCAACCTTTAATGGATTGATACCTTCTGAGGTGGCCGGAATAAGACTAAATTTGAAAAAAAAATTGTCTTGTCTTTTGTTAGTCTATCCATAAAGTGGCTAATGAAAAACTGCTTATATGCTTTTTGAAGATGCTACGTATATTTTTTGATAATCTTAAGGAAACTTTCGTTTAAACCATCTAACCGGAAAATTACAACTTCTTTTATGTTGTTATTTTTACAGAATTCTAGATCTTCTTGAAGGTTTTCTGGAGAGATTATAGGCTCATTGCCGAGAATACCAGTAGCAATACAGCCTAAACCGATGATTAGTCTGTCTTTGTCTAGATTTTTTATTTCTTTGTGCTTAACCTCTTTTAATGAAGAATGCAAACTTGAGTACATCATTTTTATAATCTTATTTTCATACCGTTGAAAATTCAATCCGAGAAATTTTAAAAATTTATTACTGTAAAAATATTCAGAAGTATAAACCTTTTTTGAATAGTCCTTGAAAAATTTCTTGATTAAAGATTTGTTTCTAAAAAACTGTGGATTGAATAAGAGTAATCGGTTCTTTGGAAACTCAGCATCCCACATAACTGAATTGAGCCTAGAGTATTCTTTTAACTGCTGCTTTAATACTTTAGTAGGTACAAATGGTGATAAGTAATAGCCATTTTTAATGTTTAATATCGGCCAGTAAACAAACTCAATGTTGTTTTGTGAAAATTGAATCTTCCATTTGTTAAACTCTTGATAGGATTTTGACGCTAAAAATAATTTAGACTGCCAGGATATGAATTTTAATTTAGATAAGGATTTGACACTTGGAAATTCCTCAAAAAAATAAATCTTCATCTGATAGCCTCATACTCCTTCTTAGACGGAAAGAAATATTCTTTAATCCAGAAAAGAACAGTGTTTGCATAACCTATTTTTTGATACCTTCTTGTGGAAGGATGTACAGGTGAAGTAATTACATAAAATTTAGCATACTTATTTGCTTTTTTTAGAAATATCCCGTCTTCAAACTTAGATAAAGATTCATCAAAACCTCCTACTTTATTAAAAATTTCTTTTGAACAAAATATCAAACCTGCAGATGATCTTGCGTACTGAGTTAAAAATTTTAAAAAAAAATAAATATTATCCTTTAGGTTTTTAGAGCACGGAGCAGCGCGCGCAGTACCATAACCCTTGCATTTACTGATGTGATTAAGAACATTTTTGCTTAATATCGTGTCTGCGTCTAGAAAAACTAAGGTGTTATATTTGGATATACCCGCCCCTTTATTTCTAGCTTTTGATACTCCGCGTGTTTTTATGGAGATAGTTTTATCTGCAAATTTTTTAGCAATTTTTTCAGTATTATCCGTACAACCATTTGGCACAACAATCACTTCATGCGGCACAAGTTGAGAACGAACGCTAATGATTGTTTGTTCAAGGTATTTTTCTTCATTATATGCAGGAATGATAACTGAAATCATAATAGCAACTTTTAAAAAGAAACTATATAAGGTTTACTGGTATGGAGTTACAAGAAAAATTAATGGAGTTTCAGCAGTCAGTACAGGGGTTATCTCAGAAAGAACAACAAGAAAAATTACAAGAATTTTTAAAAACCTTAGACAAAGAAGAGATAGAACAACTACAACAAGGACAATGCGTCATCTGCGGAATAGCGCAAGGAGCAGTTCCAAGCAATGTAGTGTATGAAGATCTACAAGTAAAAGCCGTGTTAGATATTAATCCAGTGAGCAAAGGACATGCAATCTTATTTTCAAAGGAGCATGTAGGATTATTGGTTATGCTGCCTGATGAGTTAGTGGGTAAGCTGTTTATAGTAGCAAATAGTATAGCAAAAGCACAATTTGAAAGTTTGAAAGCAGAAGGAACTAATATACTTGTTTCAAATGGAGCAGGAGCAGGGCAAACATTACCGCATGCAATAATTAATATAATTCCAAGATACAAGGGCGATAAGATAAAATTTGAGCTACCCCCAAGTAAAGCAGACAGCGAAGAATTGAAAAATATTGCTGAAGAAATTAGAAGCAAGGTAGTTGTGGAAAAAGAAGAGGACGTTGTTGAAGAGAAAGAAATTGAGGAAGAAGAGTTTTATAGGGAGCATACCCCATAGTTTTTTATATTATTTTAATTCTTTAGTATTATGAAAAGAGGACAAGTAACAATATTTGTTGTAGTGGG